>OGFX01000388.1_pt1 | contig 21392 bp, 18 predicted proteins | sample 1571011 | NCBI WGS metagenome assembly OGFX01 (sample SAMEA2582035, study PRJEB24529) | metagenome | biome: Human gut stool | place: China | collected 2011
GGCTTCCGCATCCGTCATTTCGGAGAAATTTTCAGCCCCGGTTTCGGGGCTGGTTACGCGCTCCCAGCCTTTCTGAACACCGTACTTCGGGTAACGCTTGGCGGTCTTGTGAGCCTGCCAGCCTTGGATATCGCCGCGCGGAATTCCGGTGTTCATGATCTCGCAGATAGCACGAGTCTCCCATTCTGCCGGAATGTTGGTGTTGCCCAGTGCTTCCGCGTAAAGCTGCTTGGAACACACCCGGTCACCCGTGTAGTCCTCCAGAAAGGCGTAGATCATGCCAGCCTGCGCATCCTCCTGCATGAAGTCCTGTTGGTGAGCTTGCAGCGTTTCCTGCATAGCGGGGCTGAACGCCAGCTTGTAGTTGCCTCTGTTGTAGATGGTCATAGCTTCTGCCCAGAGCTGGTCGATATAGGCACGGGATTCCTCCTCATTGTCCAGAATGTGGACTTCGGCCAGTTCCGCATCCACCGGAACAGGGATGAAGCGGCGGTTGCCTGTGCGGTCACGGGGCAAAAAATCCTGCCGGTTGGTCGTGCCAGCAAAGACGCACTGGCGCAGACGGTCGGCAGGATGGGTCTCGTAGGGGATTTTATAGGTTTCCTTCTGCTTGCTGAGAAAGCTCTTGATCTCCTCAATGCTTTTGGCGTTGGCGGTGGCGATCATCTCTGACATTTCAATGATCCAGTGACCTTGCAGTTTGCGGTACACGTTGTCATCGTCCAGCCGCCGCAGGTCATCCGAGAACCACTCGTCCTTGACTGCCAGCAGCCGAAAAAAGCTGGACTTTCCCGGTCTCGCCTGTCGGCTCGGTCGGTGCTTCAAAATGCTTACAGCATTTTGAGGTCGCCACTGGCGACCCGCACCCCTGACCGCCCACCAGACAGAGCATGGTCTCAAATTTACATCCCGGCTGGAACACTCGCTTGATGGCTCCCAGCAGGAAGATCTTCATGGCTTCGCAAGTGTACTCGTCCTCCGCAGCACCGAGAAAGTGGTGCAGGACGTGGGCTATTCGCTCTGTGCCGTCCCATTGCAGGCCGTTCAGGTAATCCCGGATGGGATGATAGCGGTTCTCGTTGGCAACGATGCGGATGGCCGATTCAATTTTCTTCTCGCTGGAAACACCGTATTTCTCCATCCGACGCAGGATATACTTCATGTCGGTGTCGTTCAGGGTCTTGCCGGAGCGGGGCCAGCCTACGGGCTTTACAATGTCGATGCGCTCGCTCAACAGGTTCAGCCGGATGGCATCGGCCAGCACATGGTCGTTCTGCAGAATCGTGATGCAGTTCTGGATCGTCCGCTGGATCTCGCCGTTGGAGTGCTTGACCAGCATTTCCTTCACATCTCCAACGGTTCGGGGAGTGCGTTCTTCGTTGACTTCTTTGCTCAATAAACATCACCTCGTGTTTCTGATTTCTCCGCAGTATGCGGTTCTCCGGGCTTCCGTTGGGTTTGTTCCGCCTGCAAGCGGTTCAGCAGTTGCAGAACAGAATCCCGTGCTTTTTCCTTGATCTGCTCCTTGCCTTTCTGCCAGACTTCCGGCTTTAGGAGCTTCTCCTGCAAGCGGGCAGCGGTGGTCTGCATGGTCTTGAGGAACTTCTCCAGCACGGTGTCCAACCGATGGGCGGCATACTCTCTCGTGGACTGCGGAGCCTTGCGTTCAGGGGACAGCACCCACTTCTTCGTGTCCTCGATCATCCGCATATCTTCCTTGCGGGTCTCGGTGCGCACCACCTCCGTCACGACCTCCACCGCCTTATCATAGGCTGCTGCCGAAACATCATCCAGAAGGGTCTCCATATCCGAAACTTTCAGGGTCAGCTCGTCCAGCCTGTCCTGCTGGGCGGCAAGCTGCTCCTTTTGCTTGGCAAGGATAAAATCCTGCTTTTCCAGATACTTGCGGTTGCCGTACTCCGCTTCTTCCTCCAGATCCAGCCCATGTCGCTTAGCAATTTCAAACAGCATCTTCCGGCAGGCGGCATCGAAAGTGATCTTGCGGTTGTTGCGGCGGCTGATGGGCTTGTCCGGGTCGGGAAGGTCAAAACCCAACTCTTCCAGAGCCTTTTCCTGCTGGGGTGCCACCTCTCCGTACTGGTTCTCGCAGTCGAACACATGGCGCTCGTGGATGTGGGGTGTGCTTTCGTCCAGATGCAGCGCCCAGTCCAGCACATGAACGTGTTCGCCAAATTTGCCCTTGAACTCCTCAATGAACTCCGTAACAATGTTCAGCAAGTCCTCTGCCGAAGCGTGTTCGTCCAGCGTCCCAAGCTGGTAGATGGTCTCCTCCGGGCAGGTCTTGCGGCTGGACAGCAGGTCAGGAATGGAGCGGTTGCGCTCCGTGTGCCGGATCTTGGCGTTGCGCCCGTTCTGACTTTCCACAAAAGCCGTGTAGTGGGTTTCGTAGAACTGCCGTTCCACATCCGAGAAGGTCGCTGCCAGATCGTCCGGGTCTTGCGGATCGAGAGCCGAACGGAAGCCGTGGAAGCAGTCCCAGTAGATGTTGCCCTTGGCTCGTTCCGGGTCGATGTGCTCGCTGTTGGCAAGGTTGAAACTGCGGTCATTGTGCTTGGGGTTATAGGTGCCGTGGGTTCCGGCTCGTCCGTTGTGTCGTGTTAATTTCAGATAGACATCCCTCCATTTCAACGTTTTGGTGGGGTGGGTGCGCAGCAGCTTTGCTGCTGAATCTGCCGCCGTTTTGCGCCAGATAATACCCAGTAGGATATGACGCACAGCATCATATCACTGGGGCAAAGAGCTGCGCTCTCTGCACTCTTGCTCCGGGCAAGCTGCCCTGAAGGACAGCTCGTCCGGTTTTTCAGAGGGTCATTTTGACCCTCTGATTTTGGCAAACTGTCAATCTGACACTTTGCCAACACCCCCTATAAAGGAGAACTTGGGCGTTTTGCTGCGTACGTGCGTACGCAGCAGGCGGTTTTCTCTGTACGCACGTACGCAGCGAAAGACCGAAAACGCACCATATAGGGGGATCAAAAGCGGGTCATGCCCGCCAGCCATTGGGGGTGAGGTCGGGCTGCACAAGGGCTTCGATGCCCACAAAGCCTCGGACTCTCCGCCCGGACGAATTGACGATGTTGTTGGTGGATTCCAGATTGTACCTGCGCTGGTTGGCGATCAGGGCATCGCTGAACCCACGGGACTTGATGGCGTTCAGGCTGTTCTCCTCGCACCACATTTTGTAGACCTCATACAGCTCTTTCGAGCTGGTGCAGGCATCCGCCTTCAGGCGGATGTAGCCCTCGGATTCGAGGAAATCGAACACATTGTTGTTGTCCCGCTTCACCAGTTCCCGGTTGCGCTTGGCACGGTCGCTCTCGGTAAACTGAAAGCCATTCTTCACCAGCCGCTGCAAGCCCTCAAATGCCCACAGCAGGATGCCCTCGGCCTCTGCCGCCATCTTCTCGGCAATGTCCGGGTCGTCCACACGGGACAGGGGCTTGTCCTTGGTGGTCAGGATGAGCTGACGGCGGTAGAAACCGTCCGAGCGATCATACAGAGCCTGCAAGTCACCGTTGCTGAACGCCAGCAGGCGGGCGTACATCCAACCCTGATAGCTCTGCTTGCCCTTGCGCTCCAAGTCCATCTGCCCCTGTGCGGTCACGATGGACTTGACATAGTTGGTTTGACGTAGGGCTTCCATCCGCATATCGTCGTCCACGCAGAGCAGGGTGTGCTCCAGATCGGCACGGGCAAAGCGGTTTTCCGAGATCTTGCCGATGCTGCCATCCTTCATATTGCAGCCGAACAGCCGGGACAGCACCACGCTGATTTGCGACTTACCCTCACCGCCGCTGCCCTTGATGACCATCATGCGCTGCCCCTTGTTGCTGGGGATCAGGCAGTAGCCGATGAACTCCTGCACCGTGGGAATGTCCTCCGGGTAAAGCAGGTCGGACAGGAACCGCAGCCAGTGGACGGGCTGGGCGGCTTTCGGGTCATACCTGACCGGGAGCCGGTTGCGGACGATCTCCGGCTTGCCTTCCTGAAAGGTGCCGTCCAGATACAGGGTGCCGTTTGCCAGCGCAATGCGGTCGGTGATGGGCGGGAAGTCCTCCACCTGTGCCGCCAGCTTCAGCACGTCTACCACATTGGTGACCTTCTTGGCAAGGTTCGCTCCGACGTATTCACGCATCATCTCGAAGATCTCACACCGCAGGGGCATGGGGTCCACCATTCTGCCGTCCGGGGTGAAAAATGCGCCATTCGAGTAAAGCAGTTGGTGGATGCTCAGAAAATCGTCACAGAACAGGGATTCGTTGAAAAAGCCCTTCTTGAACCATGCAGGGGTAAAATTACTCATAGGCATTCCATCCTTTCGTTGGCGTCACGGAAAAGCGATGTGGTCAATTTGACCACATTTTCTTACTCCGCAACTGGGAAATCAACGTCCTGCCGTTCTCCCTGCATGGCTTTTCTGCCCCCTTCTGGCGGCGTTTTCCGGCTCTCCACTACGGGTTCATCGCCGGCTATCCCATGCAGACGGTCATTCGGTTCTCAAGGTGCGATGCTGGAACGGCAACAAAAAAGCCGCCACAAAACAGACCGGTCATGCCTTCGCTTTTTCGGAAGGTCTTGCCAGTCGGTTGTGTAGCGACTTGAAAAGTCAAAAAGGGGAGCTGCCCAGCCCCGCAGGTACTGAGCGAATAAGTAAAAATATGTAAATATTAAATTGTTGGGGTAGATTACCACAAAATCTGGGCCGTGTCAACAAAAACTTTTGAAATCACACCACTTTCGGCAGAGTGCAAGAAAATATATCAAAAACTTTAGTAAAAAGATAGAGGGCTGGACGGCGCCAGCCCTCTTGACAAGGCAATAAGGCACATCAATATGGGTTTGCAAAATTTATTACGGTAAAGCGATAATAGTAAGACTTATACAAATTAAAACACCGTTCGGTTCTGGTGAAGGAGAACCAGAACCGAACGGTGCAAATGGAAGAAGGAGAAAAGCGTAGAAAATCAGACGATGCAATCTGGGAGCAACGCATGGAGCTGTGTCAGCAGTTCTTCGCAAGAATCGGAATAAATCACAAGGGTAAGCGGATTGCTCAGGTCGAGACTGTAAATGCCAAGCAGGGATTTGGCATCAATGGTATATCGCCCGGAGACTAAGTCCATCTCATAGGGATATTTGGACAGCAAATCTACAAATTCCTTGACCTGATCGACCTGCCGCATTCTGATCTGTAATTTTGTCATAGGGTATCCTTTCTTTTACAGCAGTGGGATAGAGACAATGCAGTTCTGAATTTCCACCATGGAGGGCATTGCAGGGATTGCGCCGCCCTTTGTCGTGGTCAGACTGCCCGCTGCATTGCCGAAGCGGACGATTTCTTCAAGCTCAAATGCAGGGAGGGTACGCAAATCCTCCGCAGCTTTTCCTCGCAGCTGGTAGTGAATTGCGCCCATGAAAGCGTCGCCTGCACCAGTCGTGTCCACGGTAGGCACATCATAGGTGGGAAGATGCCCTGCTCCCACAGCGTTCCGGTAATAAGCACCCTTTGCACCCAGCGATACCAGCACAAGAGATGGCCCCATTTCGAGCAGGGCTTGTGAGCCGCGGGCAAGGTCGCTTTCGTTTGTGATAAGCTGCATTTCTTCCTCGGAAACTTTCAGAAGATCCGCAAGCTTGACGCCTTCCTGCATCTGGACAACGGCATCTGCCGGGTGCTCCCATAGAAGCGGACGGTAATTGGGGTCAAAGCTGACCAGCTTGCCCTGCTGCCGTGCATACCGCGCAGCTTCCAACGTGGCGGTGCGGCTCGGGTCGGCGGTCAGAGAGACAGAGCCGAAATGGAAGATGGCAGCATCGTCGATCAGATTCCTGTTGACTTCTGCCGAAGTCAGCATCACATCGGCACCGGGGTTCCGGTAAAAGGTAAAGGAGCGGTCTCCCTTGCTGTCAAGCTGAACGAAGGCAAGGGTCGTGGGAATCTTTTCGTCGATCACCAGACCGGACACATCAATGCCGCTTTCCACAAGGGTCTGGCGGAGAAAATCGCAGAATCCGTCTTTGCCGACTTTTCCGATGAATGCTGTTTTGCCGCCCAGACGGGCATTCATGGCAAGGACATTGGCGGGTGCACCGCCGGGATTCCGGGCAAACAATTCGATGCCCTGTGCATTGGTTCCGTTCGGGGTAAAGTCGATCAGGCTTTCTCCCAAAGCTACAACATCAAACATGGTATCACCTCAACCTGCTTTTTTAGCGTTCAGTTCGGACATAATCTGGTTATACGAACGCTTACTGATTCGGTAGAAGAACAGGACAATCGCTGTTACCAGCCACAGCGCACCGGGAAGCAGCGAGAATGCATAGTGCATCGCATTCTGCACGGCAGCATTCTGCACCTGATTGGGGGCAAAACTCAATGCACTCAGCACACCAGCCAGCGCAGAGGTGCCAATCGCCATGCCCAGCTTGTTCCCCAGTGAAACGAATGCGTACTGGAAACCATCGTTGCGGACACCGGTTTTCCACTCGCCATACTCCACGCAGTCGGGAACGATGGCGTAGATGGCGGTATTGAATCCGCAGAAGAAGAACTGGGACAGTGCAGCGAATGTATAGAACGGAATGGGAGAAGAAACTGCACTGAAGAAATAGAGCGCAATCAGGGAAACGCCGGTTCCGGCAGCGAAAAGGGAAGCAGTGTGCCCTTTGTTGCCCAGCTTTTCAAACACGAAGGGGAATGCCGCAGCACCCAGAATGGAGGGAACGATCAGGATCATCGAGTAGATGGTAAACAGATTCTCGTTGCCTTCCACATATTTGAAGTAATAGAGCAGGTCGGCATTGCGGCCATACAGCGTCACACCGAACAGGAACTGACCCGCCAGTGCAATCAGGTAGGGCTTGTTCTGAAGCGCTGCATCCAACTGCTTTTTCAGTGAGACTTTTTCCCGCTCCGGGGGCTGGACGACCTCTTTGGTTTTGGCGAAACAGAACCAGTGACAGAGGGTGAAGATACCGCCGTAAAGGACGGTCACCAGAAGATATCCCCGTGCTGCATTATCACCGCCAAAAGCAGAGATCAAAGGCAGGGTGATGATGTTGATGATATTGATGGCGATCATGGCACAGACGGAGCGGGAGGTGTTGATTTTCGCACGCTCCTCGATGTTCTGGGTCAGGGTGCCGCAGAGCGTACCATAAGGGATGTTCACGCAGGTATAGCCCAGAACCAGTACACAGTAAGTAATGTACATATACAGACTCTTGGCACTGTCTGACCATGCGGGGTGCGCCCAGAACGTCAGCACGAGCACCACAGCAGTTGCCGGTGCGCCGAACAGCAGCCATGGACGGTAGCGTCCCCAGCGGGAACGGGTGCGGTCGCTCAGCGAACCGATCACGGGGTCATTGATGGCATCCCAGAAGCGGGAGACCAGCATCAGGAGGGACACTGCCGCCATGCTGATGCCGCAGACATCGGTGTAAAAAATCATCAAGAAGTTGCCAACGAACATCCAGCTGAAGTTGCAGCCCACATCGCCCATGCCGTAAGCGATTTTACTGATCAGAGGGACTTTGATGTTCGTATCCTGCTGTTTCGGCTCTGCTGTGTAACTCATACGACGCGCTCCTTTCTCCTCTTGACGCGATGCTTATAATTTCTGGCAGAACTCTATTCTCTCTTTATTCGGGCCTTCGACCATGAAAAAGCGAACACCGTTTTCCCAGAACGGCAGTGACTGGATGCTGGAATGCAGCAGGTGCATCCCTGCCTCTTTTGCCGCAGCAAAGGCGGCTTCGATATCGGTCGTTGCCAGAGCTACATGGTCGATTGCTCCGGCCTTTTCCGCCGCACGATGGTTTTCATAGGTTTCGATCATCAGATCGCCAAGCTGAAGAAACGCAACGCGCTCCCCGGCGGCTTTGTTCACCGTTTCCAGCGCAGAAACAAACCCCAGCTTCTTGTAAAATGCAATGGTCTTGTCGAGATCATTTGTTGGGATGCCAATGTGCGCCACACCGGTCAGAACCTGCGGAAAGCTCATACCTTCGTTTCCTCCGCAATCTTCACCACTGCTTTGACGATGTTGGCCTTGTCCGAAATGCTCTTGTCCATGGCATTCTGGATGTCGTCAAAGTCAAAGATGTTGGTCACAATGCCCTTCAGGTTGATTTTGCCGGAAGCAACGGCATCGATCGCCATGGGGTAAATGTGGCGATAACGGAACACGGTCTTGAAGGTCAGTTCCTTGTCCAGTGCAAGGCTCATAGGCAGGGTCATCTCGCCGGATTTGGAGTAACCGACCAGAACGATGTTTGCACCCTTCTGCGCCATCTCAATGGCCTGGCGGGTAGTGATTTCTGTACCGGCAGTCTCGATAACGAGGTCGCAGCCCAGACCATCGGTCAGGTCGAGAATCGTTTGGACGGCATCCTTTTCGCGGCTGTTGATCACACCGTCTGCACCCAGTTCAAGAGCCTTATCCAGACGCTTCTGCATGATATCCACAACGTAAACACGGGAAACACCCTCGGCTTTCAGTGCCATCATGGAGACCAGACCAATGCAGCCTGCACCCATGACCACCGCAGTCTGACCGGCATGAGCACCGCCCTGATTGGCTGCGTGGAAACCAACAGCCAGAGGCTCGATCAGCGCACCTTCCATGGTGCTTACGTTGTCCGGCAGCTTGAAGCAGAGGTTTGCTTCATGGGCCACATACTCCTGAAAAACACCGTCTACCGGCGGAGTAGCGAAGAACACGACATCCGGGCAGAGGTTGTATTTGCCCTCACGGCAGAACTTGCAGTGACCGCAGGTCTTGCCCGGCTCCAGCGCAACGCGGTCGCCGACTTTCAGATGCTTGACAGCACTGCCAACTTCCACGACTGTGCCGCCCGGCTCGTGGCCCAGCACGAACGGCGGCTTGACTACATAATTGCCGATCGCACCCGTTTCATAGTAGTGCATATCGCTGCCGCAGATGCCAACGTATTCCAGCTTGACCAGAACTTCGTCCTCTTTGGGTGTGGGGATCGGGCGGGTGGTGTAGCCCATCTTGCCGATGCCGTTCATGACTGCAACTTTCATTGTGCCTTTCATAAGATGACCTCCGTTTTTGTTTGTTTATTAACTTTTATAAAGTGTTTATGAATGTGACTACAAATTAGCACACCGCACAACCAAAGTCAAGCCCTTTTTCGCGGATTCGGAGAACTGCACAAGGAAAAAGCGGCGGAATTGTGCAAAAAATCGAGGACGGCAGGTGCCGTCCTCGATGGGAAGGTTTATAGGTTCTGAATGAAGGCTTCGATATGGAGCAGAGCGGCTCCCAGCGCAGAGGCTTCCAGCTTATAGCGGCTGAACTTCAGGTAGGAACTGTCCGGCTCAAACGTATTACGCTCGACCAGCATTTCCCGGAGCGGTTCGCCAAACTCTGCCAGAAATCCGCCAACGTAGCCGCCAACAATTACATCACAGTCGAAGGTCATGCGCAGATTATTGACTGCTACAGCAAGGTAAGAAAGGTATTCATTCCATGCCGTTTGCAAAGCTGCATCGCCAGAGCGCAACCCATCAAAGAATAGTGCAAGATTTCCGTCAGTCAGTCGGGAGAGGACTTTTGCAGAGCAATAGGCATCCAGACAGCCCTTTTTTCCGCAGTAGCAGGGGCGGCCATCGGGAACGAGCGTGTTGTGCCCGAACTCTCCGGCACGAAGATGGTTGCCGCCATAGAGCGCTCCACCGGTCAGAATCGCACCACCGACACTGTTGCTCAGAGAAAGGTAGACAAGGCTGCGGGGAGATTCGAGGTCGCGCACTTCAGCAAGTCCGGCAGCGTTCGCGTCATTGATGAACCGGCAGGAGAACGGGATGTAACGGCTGAATTCTTCGGTAGGAACATTCCGCAGACCCAAGGCATGAGAGTAAACCAATGTCTGCCCCTCTTTGTCCAGAATACCGGGCAGCGAAATGCCGACACCCAGAATTTTTTCCACCGGGTAGCCCTCTTTTTCGATCAGCCCCTGCACGATTCCGGCAAGCATTTCCGCATAGGTGTCCGACCGCTCATAAAGACGCTTTTTACGCTCATAGCGGAGAAGGTTACCGGACAGATCGACCAGAACTGCTCCGACATGATTCTGGGTAATCTCCAGTCCGACCGCAAGTCTGGCATCCCGTACAGGAGCGAATGCTCTCGCCTTGCGCCCGCCGGTGGATTCAAAGGTGCCGACCTCCTGCACCAGTCCCATCGCCATCAGTTCTTTGACATTCTGCAATACGGTCGGCCAGCTGTTGTTGACTTTTGCCGCAAGCTCCGGCTGCGAGATTCGGTCGCAGGAAAAAATGCTGCGAATCGTTCGGATGCGGTTGATTTTTTTAACATCACGGTTATTTGCGCCGCTGCCGGTCATGGGCTCACTCACCTCCAAGAGCAGATTCAACATTTGAAAGAAGATTTATAAAGCTCTTTCTTATTATAGAGAATCTGGCGAGATTCTGCAAGGGAAACATTTACAAAAAAGCGTTAGCCGAAAAGAGCGAGTTGCTTATGGATAAGAAGCGATGCTACCAGCTTATGGCAAACCATAGGTCGGTGGGCACCGTGTTCTTTATAGGGACTTAATCTTCCAGCCTGCCGTGGTCGCATCCCAGCGAGAGATAGTGCTCCATCTCTCCTCCCAGCACAAGCTGTGCATACTCCAAAGGCTTATGGTAGAGCAGCCAGTCAAGTTCTGCCCGTTGTTTCGGGGTGTTGCCGTACTTGTCCTCGATGGCGACGCAGTCGATGGCAACGGCAGAGCCATCAGCGAACCGGGCTTCCACCCGGTTGGTGTCCATGTTGTAGCGGCAGGAAAGCAGTTTGTTCATGGGAAAACTCCTTTTATATAAGGTGGTGTCAGTTCGATTGTCCATATCCCTGCCAAGAATCAAATTGTTGATGTACATTTGATGTGTGGTATAAATTGGTGATATAGAGTGTGCCTTTCGCCGGATGAAACAGACCTGTTTTCACCCCATTGCATAAAAATCCGATACCTGTTTTAAGGTGCTGATTTTGGCTCTGCACATTTTTGCACACTTTTTGCACACCGGAACGGCTGGATAACGGATGCAAGAGGAGATAACAGGTGCAAAGAATGCAGCAGATGCAAAACACAAATTTGCGATAAAACGATAAAAACAACGAAGCTGCGTAATTGTCGAAATCGACGATTGTTGCACGTTGGTTTCTCTTAATCAGTGGGCCCAGGGTTCGAGTCCCTGGAGGTGCACCACAACAACAAAATCCGAACTTTTTTCTAATAGGAGAAGGGTTCGGATTTTTTGTATTCTTTGGAAAACAGAACGAATCCCTTGCTTCCATCGAAAAACGTCCCAGACCTTATCATAAGAAAGCACGACAGACCACTGTAAGAGTGCCGTAGGGCAGAAAGGATGCAAGATTATGAAGTACGATGCAAGAGTTTGTTCGTTCAACATGGACACCGGGTGTGTAGAGCTGCTGCTCCGGGATGGGAGAATGATCTCCATTGACTGCACCGGGGTCGAGGATGAATTGGACGTGACCATGGCGCAGAGGACGGAACGGGACTACCTCATCTACAACGATCCGCTGGGCTATGCGGATTTGATTCTGAACGGTGACTCGGAGAAATATTTGAAGAATGTGTCCGGTAGTCGTACACTAGAAGATTGAAAAGTAATTGTCTGTCGAACAAAAATGTTAGGCAGACAATTTTTTTCATAGATTTAGAAGTACTGTCAGTTCCAACCATACAAAAACGTTGGGTTCAACAGGTGAATCTTTGCACCGGAAAAATCAAGGATCCTCTCATCGCGCATCCGGCACAGCTCACGGGAAAGAGCACTGCGGTCCACACAGAGGAAATCTGCCAGTTCTGTCCGGGTGTAGGGTAGACTGTAACAGCCTTTTTCATCGGGTGTCAAGGTTTGAAGATAAATCTTCAGACGATCTCGAAGCCGTTTTTGTGCTAAAATACGCACTTTGGTGTTAAAAAAGAGAAGCTGCTGTGCCATGTCCTGCATCAGATTAGCGGTCACCTGCATCCGGCAGGGACAGGTCATGGTCTGCTGGGACATGAGAGCGCTGAAATCCAACCGGAGCACCGTACAGTCTGAGTCGGCCCGCAGGCAGACCGGACTGGTACTCCAGCCGGTACAGGCCAGTTCGGCCCCAAAAATCTGCCCGCTTGCCAGCCGGCAGATGCTGACCTGATTTCCATTTTCATCATACAGAAACTCTTCCACTGTGCCATCCAGCAGGATGCCTGTATTGTGGCTTTGCTCACCCAGTTCCACAAGATGCGTATTGCGGGGATATTGATGCACGCTTGCGTGCAGGCAGTCCAGAACATCCCGGTAGCGGCGCGGCTGGATGCCGTGGAACATTCCGCACTGCTGTAAAATCGAATAATATTTTTCCATGCTCCAAAATCATTCCGTCCGTTGCCATAACAACGGACACATCGAGGTAGTTGTGTTAAACTCTGGTTAGAGCTGTCTAATTTACGACAGCTCTATTATACGGAATGAAGTTTGAAATGTCAAACCCTCAAAGCAACAGGGTTGATTTTTGAAAGGAGCTGTCCCATGTATTCTTTGGGAATGGATCTTGGTACCTCCACGGTCAAAATCGTGCTGATGCAGAACGGAACAGTGGAGAAGTACTGGCTTGCCGTGCATCACGGCAGACCACTTCTGTGCCTGCGGCAGGGCTTGTCGGAACTTGCTATTGGCAGGGACGAGACACTTGCCGTTTGTGTGACAGGTGATAATGCCGGGGCACTACTGGAACGCTGTCCGGTTCTATCAGAATTGGGAGAGATTCCTGCCATCGTGGAAGGTGTACGCAGGCTTGTGCCGCAGGCCGGTTCGATTATTGAAATCGGCAGTCAGGGTGCGCGGTTCATCACGGAAGTCCAGAGCCGGACCCCGCAGTTTGCGGCCAACGAGCATTGCGCAGGCGGCACCGGTTCCTTTTTTGAGGATCAGATGTCCCGTGTGGGCTGCAAGCTGGAGGATTATTCTGCGCTGGTTGAGCAGGCGCAGAGCATTCCGCGGCTTTCCGGACGCTGCGCAGTGTTTGCCAAAACGGATATCATTCACCGCCAGCAGGAAGGCGTTTCCACGCCGGATATCCTGCTGGGATTGTGCTATGCGATGATCCGTAACTACAAGGCGACCATTGTGCGGCGGCTGCCGGTCTGCAAACCAGTGGTATTCTGCGGCGGCGTGACCTGCAACTCCGGCGTGATACGGGCTATCCGGGATGTGTTCGGCCTGACCAAAGCGGAACTGATCGTCCCGGAAGAAGCGCGTTTTGAAGCGGCCATCGGTGCAGCATGCAAGGCAGAAGGTGCATTTACACTGGCACAGCTGGATGCGTTGCTGAACGATGCAATGGCAACACACTCCACGACGACCGGGCTTCCCAGACTGGAACTGCTGCCCGGTACAGATCTTTCCGAGCCGAAGGCCACCGGTGTCCTCCCGGAAAAAGGCTGTGCGCTGGGCATTGATATCGGTTCCACGAGCACCGACCTTGTTCTGGTGGGGCCGGAGGGAGAACTGGTGGATTTCCAGTATCTGCGCACTGCAGGCGACCCGGAAGGAGCCGTCCGTAAGGGGCTGTCCAGTATCCGGGAACGGTTTGGCGCAGTGCGCTTTACGGCGGTAGGCGTGACCGGTTCCGGGCGGGAGCGCGTCGGCAAGCGCATCGGTGCCGATGCCGTGCGGGATGAGATCACTGCGCAAGCCAAGGGAGCTGCTCATTGGGTGCCGGAAGTCGATACCGTGTTTGAGATCGGCGGACAGGATAGCAAATACATCAGCATCCAGAACGGTGAAGTTGTGGATTTTCAGATGAACAAGATCTGCGCTGCCGGTACCGGTTCTTTTGTGGAAGAACAAGCTGCCCGTATGGGCATCCCACTGGTAGAATTTGGTCCGCTGGCGTTGTCCGCAGAGCGCCCGGCCGCATTGGGCGAGCGCTGTACGGTATTCATTGAAACTGCCATTGCTTCTGCCGCTGCCGAAGGCGTTCCGCAGGCAGACATTGCGGCCGGACTGTGCCACGCCATCGTGCAGAACTATCTGCACAAGGTGGTCGGCTCCAAGCCGGTCGGGCAGCATATCGTATTGCAGGGCGGTGTGGATTATAATCCCGGCATCGTGGCGGCCTTTCAGGCAGTCTATGGCAGCCGGGTTCGGGTCAGCCCGGTGTTCTCCATCAGCGGCGCATACGGCGCGGCCCTGCTGGCGCAGGAAGCGGTGGGCGACGCACCCAGCCGATTTGTGGGATTTGACAGCCCGGCAAAGGATGCAGAGGACAGCCGCAGTGCGGAGATTCAGAAGAATATTGACTTCTACAAGCAGGCAGACAAACTGCTTTTGGAGGGTTACACTGGCAAACGTGACCCACGTAAAAAGACCGTAGGTGTGCCTTTTGCGTTGATGATCCACAAATTCTTCCCGATGGCAAATGCCTTCTTTACCTCGTTGGGCTTCAATGTCGTCCTGACTGACCCCACCAGTGAGGAAACGATCCGGCTGGCTCAGCAGACCGCACAAGGGGAGACCTGCTACCCGGTCAAACTTATTTACGGCCATATGCAGCAGCTCATCGACCAAAAAGTAGATTATATCTTCCTGCCCACCATCCACACGATGAAGCACGAAAAGAGCCGTGTGAAACACAACTACGGCTGTGTCTATATGCAGACGGCAGCCGCATCCATTGCCAAAGCTCTGGACATTGAGAGCAAGGGCATCACTCTGCTCAGTCCGGTGTTCGATCTCGACTTCGGGCAGGAAGCTATGGCATCTGCAATGCTGGGACTGAGCAAGATTTTAGGAATCCCGAAACCGTTTTGTGCCAAAGCTCTGCTCGGTGGTGCCATGGCGGTGCGCCGCCATACCGCCGCCGTGGAAAAACAGGGCAAAGCTCTGCTGGCGACCCTGAGACCGGACGATAAAGTGTTGGTGCTCATCACCCGGAACTATGGCGTTTCCGACCCCATCCTGAACATGGGCATCCCGGAACTGCTGTTGGAGCGGGGCTACAAGGTCATTACGCTGAGCCACCTGCCCGGTCATGCGCTGGACATCTCCGATGAATACGATAATCTTTATTATCCGTTCGGGCAGCATATCCTGTCCGGAGCAAAGCTGATCGCTCACCACCCGAATCTCTACGCTGTCTATCTGACCAACCACGGCTGCGGCCCGGATACCATGCTGTCCCATCTGTTCAAGCAGGAGATGGGCGATAAACCCTACCTGCAAATCGAAGTGGATGAGCATTTTTCCAATGTGGGTGTCATCACCCGCATTGAAGCGTTCCTGAACAGCCTGAACCACCGCCCGGTGGAAGTTCTGCCCAAGGACTTTGTGCTGGAACAGGTCGAGATCCATCCCTGCCATCTCCCGGCGGTGCCGGAAAAGGATTTTCCGCTCTGGTTGCCGCCGCTGGGCGAATACACGGCATCGTTGACCGGATATTTCCGTGCACAAGGGGTAGATGCCCATGCACTGCCGCATCTCAGCGCTCATGCGTTGAGCCTTGGACGTGCCGAGACCAGTGCAAAGGAATATCTGCCCTTCTCTGCTTTGCTGGGCGGCATCCTTGCACAGCAGGAAGCAGACCCGGCACCGGCGCAGTTCCTGATTCCGCAGACGCAGGGAGCGGAAGCAGACGGTCAGTACGCCCGTGTCATCCGTGCTGTGTTGGACCGCAGAAAAGAGCTGAATGCTCAACTGGTCAGCCCGATGCTGGAAACACTGCCCGAAATGGCGCAGAACCGTGATGCTCTCTTCCGCACTTTGCTGGCGGGAGACATCCTCTATGCTGCTCCGGCAGATAAACGTGCAGACATTTCGGCACAGTGGGATGCTCTGCCTGGCTGGGAGCAGCTGCACACAGCGGCGAGAGAGATCGGAGCACTTCTCACCAAAGGCCGCCGCATTGCCGCTGTTGGTACGCCGCTCTGCCTGACAGAACTGGACAGCGGCGTACTTGCCGCGCTGGAAGCCGAAGGCGAACAGGTGCTTCGCGCCCCACTCAGCGAGGCACTCTGGTTTCTGTGGAAAGACAATTTGGATGAAAACAAACCATCGGCTGGTTGGCTTGACCAGATGCAGAGGCAGATGCAGACCCTTGGGAATGAACTTGGAGCGCACAGTGCCTTTGCGGAAGACGCTGAAACACTGTTCCTCATTGCGGACTCTGCCTTGCCGAATTTTTCAGGCGGGAACGGCCGATATCGGTACGCCAAGGCCGTGGAGCTTTCTGACCGTACCAATGCAGTGCTGACCCTTGCACCCCGGTACGAAAATACCGCGATGATTCTGGATATGCGCGGCCTGCACGATGCCTGCAGTGCCCCACTGTTCCAGCTTTCCCTTGATAATGACTGGGATGAAACTGCATGGAGCCGCCTGCGTTCGTTCCTCTACTACTGCTGAATCCGGCAGACGCAAAGAACCCGTCCGGCACGTCCGGACGGGTTCTTTGCGTCTGTTATGAAACAGAAAATCGCTTATTCGATGACCAGCAGCAGGCTCATCTTGAACTTGCCCTGTGCGGTAACGCTGTGCAGGCCGTTCTTATCGAAGCGGAAGCTCTCGCCTGCGTTCAGCTCGTAATCCTTGCCCTCATAGCCAATAATGGCCTTGCCTTCGAGGGCGGTCAGGATGGCATTGCCGGGAGCACGGTGCGGAGTCAGGCCGGTGCCCTCGTCAAAAGCCATCAGGACAAATTTCATGTTGTCTGCATGAGCGATGTCCAGATTGGCGATGCTGCCCTCTTCATAAGAAATGAGGTTCTTCAGTTCAGTGGGCTGGCCTGCCTTGATGATGTTGTTCATGGTAAAATTCTCCTTTTTCAAAATGATTTCGGTATAGATTATTCCACTGTCGGTTTTTGTGCCGCACAGTGTTTTCGGCGGTACATACAGCACTTCTCCGGGTTTGACAGACACTTCCTGCCCATCGACTCCCAGAAGAAACTTGCCGTTTCCCTCACCACCCAGATAAAGAGTGGTGCAGTCATAGTATTCCGGGGTAATAGAAGTGCCTGAGCCCAAGGAAAACCATGTTACCGGCACTCCATAGCCCAGTCCGGAAGGTCGGGAAACGGTCATAGCGTCCCGGATCGGGCGAACCTGGGAAAGTGTAAAAGGGACATTGTTCATACAGCAGTTTCCTCCCGCAGAGCAACCGGAACGATGCTGCGCACCGACCGCCCATGATAATGCAGTTCATCCACCAGCACCTGAACATCAAAAGAATACGAGATGTTCTCCTCGTTCAAGATCTCCGCAGCTGGACCGTAGAAAAATTCACCCTTGCGGTTGAGCATCAGTGCTTCGTCTGCCACGCTCATGGCGTTGGTGGGATAATGGGTGTTCATAATGGCGCTGATGCCTTCCTCATGCGCCAGCCGCTCCACCATGTTCAGGACAAGGATCTGGTTGTGGAAGTCCAGACCGGTTTCCGGCTCGTCCAGAATAATGAGCTTGGGGTCGTTGATAAGGGCACGGGCAATGAGCACCATTTGCAGTTCGCCTCCGCTCATCCGGTTGCAGTCCTTGTTGGCAAGGTGAGAGATGTCCACCCGCTCCATCATGGCTTCGGCCATTTCGATTTCCTCTTTGCCGGGTTGCTGAAAGGTTCCGAGATGCGCACTGCGCCCCAGCAGAACCATTTCCAGACCGGTGTAGGAAAAAGCGAAGCCACGGGACTGTGGAATGTAGGAGATAGTGCTCCAGACATCCTTCGGCTTGAGGGTGTGGATATCCTTCCCATAAAATAGGGTTTTTCCGCTGTGCCATGGCAGCAGACCGATCATGCACTTGAGCAGGGTGGTTTTACCAATGCCGTTTGGTCCAAGAATTGCAAGGATGTGTCCTTCTTCCAGACGCAAATTGATATTTTCGAGAATCACAGGCTGCTTCGGGTAGCCGAAGCAACCGTTCTGCACTTCCAAGATCATTGCAGGTTGCTCCTTGTTTTATTCAGCAGAGAAATAAATGCCGGCGCACCGATGATAGCGGTGAGGATGGAAAGAGGCAGCTCGATAATGCTGATGCTGCGGGACAGGGTATCGATCAGGATCATAAAGCTGGCTCCCAGACTGAGACTGAGGGGCACCACATAACGGTTGTTGCTTCCTACCAGCATCCGGGATGCGTGCGGGATCAGCAAACCGATCCAGCCCACCTGACCGCACATGGAAACGGCTGAAGCCGTGACCAGCGTAGATGCAACAATGAACAGCATTCGGGTCTGCTTGATGTTGATGCCGCTGGCACGAGCCTCGTCATCACTCAGTGAAAGGATGTTCAGCCGCCAGCGCAGCAGATAGATGATGATAATTCCGGCAACGATAAGTGGGCAGCCAATCAGGATCTTCTGGTAACTGGCACTGGTAAAGCTGCCCATGAGCCAGTAGGTGATCTCCGGCAGCTTGTCCTGCGGATCGGCAGTATATTTCAGCAGCGAACCCAGTGCGTTGAACAGAGAGGATGCAATCGTGCCGGCCAGAACCAGATAGACCATGGAACGGCCATCGTTCTTGCCTGCAATTTTCAGGGTAAAGCAGACAGACGCAAGGCCGAACACCAGCGCAATGAGCTGTGTTTCCAGAATGCTGCACGACAGAATGATGGCCAGAATTGCACCCACACAGGTGCCGCTGGTCACGCCCAAAATGTCCGGCGTGGCAAGCGGATTAGAAAACAGGGACTGAAAGGTGTTGCCCGCACAGGTCAGTCCTGCACCTACGATGATGGCCATGAGGATGCGGGGCAGGCGCAGGTTGATGACGATGGAATAGTTCTGCACATTGGCCGCGCTGCCGCCGGTCAGAGCTGTGCGCAGGGCGGTCAGCACTTCCCCGACCGGGACATTCATGCGTCCGAAGCACAGGCAGATTACTGAGGTGGTCAACGGCAGTGCCAGCATCAGCAGGATAGCCAGCGGGGTAAAGCGGCCTTTTTTGATCCAGATGGTGTCCTTCATCAGTACAGCAGCATTTCCTCCAGCTCGTCATCGGTCACATCATAGCCATACCAGGTCTTGTAATATTCCTTGATGGTATCGCCCAGCGGGTAATCTGCGAAAGCGTCCGGGTAGGTGTTGCAGGCCAGCCATGCCAGTACCAGCGGAGCATCCGGGTTCGGGGTGAACCAGTTCCACATGCCAAGGGTGGTGTTGTACACGCGGCCGTTCTGCACGGCGGTCAGGGTGGAGAAGTCAGCACCGTCAACATTCCCGCTCAGCACGTCCTCGGTGCGCAGGGGCTGCAGGCCGGGGCCATCGAGGAAGAGGATGTCCGGATCCCAGCTGTAGACCTGTTCCATGCTGGTCTGGGCAAAACCGGTGGCTTCCAGCGCTTTGTCGGTCACGCCCAGATGCTTCATCCAGTAGGTACCGAAAGTACCGTTTCCGGAGACCTGCGGCACACCGTCCGAGTACTTCCACAGGATCAGGGCGCTGGGGCGGTCGCTCTCAGGAATATCCGCAATGCGGGCTTCCACATCGGCCACGATCTCGTCACCGGCAGCCACAAAGGCCTCGGTCTTGCCCGGTTCGCCAAAGATATCCTCCAGCAGTTTCAGCCACTCCTCATAGCGCTCCAGCGGGTCAGCCTCGGTGGAAGCACCCACGGTGGCAAAGCCGACCGAGGGGATACCGCTGGCCTTCAGGATCTCTGCATGGGAGGAATTGCCTGCATTGTACAGGATGACATCCGGGTTCAGCTTCATGATCTCCTCAATGTTGAGGTCGCTCTGCGCATAGACCGTGTTGCTGGATTCCATCAGCTCCGGAGCGATGTTCTTGAGCACGGTGTCGGAAATGACCGACTTGAAGGAGCCGCAGTAGCCAACGATATAGGGTGCGCTGCCCTCAAAATAGGCCATGTAGGTGGACAGGATGGGGATCTGGTCGATGACGACACGGGTGACCTTATTAGGCACTTCTACTTCGTTGCCGCCGTGGTCCACGACGGTATGGGTACCGGTCTCATCCATAGATGCGGCAGAGGAAGTTGCTTCGCTGGATACAGCGGAAGAAGCCATAGAAGAAGCCGTGCTGCTGGAAGAAGAACCGCAGGCGGCCAGAACACCGGCTGCACTTACAGCAGCCATGGCAGTGATAAACGAACGACGAGAAATCTTTTTCATGGAAAACTCCTTTGATAAATCAATGGTTCTTTGGTTGTGGCAGTTAGTTAGCAATAACCAACCGCAGAGCATTTTATCAAATTCACTTTCCTTTGTCGGTTGCTATGGCAACGGCGGCGCAAATTTATGTGATGGTAAAAATAGACACAAAAACAGGGTGCGCCCCTGAATAGGACGCACCCTGCCATCGCAATTCACGATTTGATTCGTTGATAACAACCGTGAATTGCATATCGCAAATCGGTCGTTGAGAATTGCGCTGCTTGTAAAACTTGCGATTAAATCCACATACAACAACAATATGTACAGCAGGGCGTTCCCCGTCGGGAACGCTCTGTTTTTCTTTGCTGGTGGTGTGATGAGCCTGCTCTGCCTGCCATAGGCAAGTTCGCGTTAGTATTTGTGCATTAAAGACGCAGGCTGCTATAAAACGGCAAGGTCTCCCGCAATCAGGAGACCTTGCCGTTTTGTGCTATATGTTGGCTGAATCAGGCAGCCTTCCGCAAACTTACAGCGCCACGCTGACCGGCAGGACATACACGCCGTCGGCGGCGTAGAAGGTGATCTGAGTAATCGTCTTGCCGATGATGGATGCAAAGTAAGGATCATCGGCATTGAAGCCCAGCTCGGTGCCGCGCCAGATATTGGTCACATGATGCAGGCCATACTCGCTGCCATCGGCGGTGGTCAGCTCCACAGTAACACCCTCCACGGTAGTCTCGGTGGCGTGGACTTTGCCAAACTCCCACTTGCCGCTCAACAGTTTGTACCATGCGGTAATGTAGTAGGCAGGAGTCTCGCCGAGCTTATAGTACCGCAAAGCCATTGACCTTTTTGCCGGAGCCATGCTGTATGTGGTGGTGGAGGAACTGATCCCGGAAATGTCGCAGGGGCAGCACTCCAACATTGGCACGGTATTTTTTGCGGTGGGCTTCAGCGTGATGATGGTGCTGGACGTAGCACTGGGGTGACGGTTGGGGGTTCCTGAAAGCGAAATCTCTTTCAGAATACCCGAAAATGCCTAAATTCCTTGACAGAGGAGACGGCAGGGCGTATTATTTTGGCAGAAGGACCGCTGAGAAGCGGCTTTTTATAGAATGAAAAGTTAGCTTTACCTAACTCAAAACTCTGCCCTATACGAAGAAATATATCTCTTCTATTTACAGGTGGAAAATAAATAGAGAAGGAGCGTATCAGGA
>OGFX01000406.1_pt1 | contig 20517 bp, 14 predicted proteins | sample 1571011 | NCBI WGS metagenome assembly OGFX01 (sample SAMEA2582035, study PRJEB24529) | metagenome | biome: Human gut stool | place: China | collected 2011
CTTATTCAGGCAGTGGTCGATCACTTGTTAGGTAAGTCCGTTTGCTCCTGCGACGGAGAAAGTGCAACGCTCACTAACTGGGTAATGGACAAGATATTAGGTAAACTATAACCCGAAAAAAAGCAAAAAAAAGTATCATTTTCTTGCGAAGTTTACTGATACTGTTAAAAAATTAATAGGAATATTCCATTGTATATTGTTAGTTTTTTCTATCTTTGTAAAAAGAAGCAAAGGGAAAATGAAACTAACAATATATTTTTTGTGCCATGACTAGAGAAGACTTAATGCGGAAAGCAATCGAGCTCTCCAAAGAAAATGTTGAAAATGGTGGAGGTCCTTTCGGTGCTGTGATTGCCACGAAAGAGGGGGAAATAGTTGCAACAGGAGTAAATCGTGTTACGGCATCTTGTGACCCCACTGCTCATGCCGAAGTGAGTGCGATACGTGCCGCAGCTGCCAAACTCGGTACTTTTAATCTTAGCGGATACGAAATCTATACTTCCTGCGAACCTTGTCCCATGTGTCTCGGTGCGATTTACTGGGCGCGATTGGATAAAATGTACTATGGAAACAATAAGACCGATGCCAAGAATATTGGCTTCGACGACTCTTTTATCTATGACGAACTGGAACTGAAGCCTGAAGACAGAAAGCTTCCTTCCGAAATCTTATTGCATAATGAAGCCCTTACTGCCTTCAAAGCCTGGGCGGCCAAAGAAGACAGAGTAGAATATTAAAAAACCTCTCACTATTATTAACCTATTAATTACCCCTCAAATGAAAAGAAAAAGCCTTTTATTTGTTATGGCATCAGTATGCCTGTTCAGTTGTCAACAGCAAGAAGAACTGCAAGATCCCAGTAAAGAAGTGATCGACTTTTCTACTTCTATTGACCAAAGTATCAACAATGCTCTTACTCGTAACAGCAGTAGTTTGACACTTCCGTTAAAGAACAATTTCGCTGCCGGAGATGTCATCTCAATGTCCGTTGCCGAGCAGGATTATCATCCATTTGCCATAGGTATGGATAGCCAGACCTGGAACGAGGCAGGCACCGATTCGGAAACGGTTACTTTCTATGCTCATTATCCTGAATTGACCGACGAAGCAGCTACTACCAGATCATTGAGCAGCCGCTATCGTGAAATCAAGGGTGGCTTAGAATATTTGTTCGGTACAGCCCAAGCCAACAAAGGTTCTAAGAATGTTGCTCTTGCATTCAAGAGAATGACAACGCCCGTCGTTCTGCTCGACGAGAACAACCAGCCGTACGAAGGTAGAGCAATCGTTAAACTGTTCTTGAAGAACAAAGGTGTACAGGACTTGTTCAGCGGCAAAATCGAAGCTGACCCCAATGCAAAACCGGAATACATTGATATTCGGAAAGTATCTGAAGGTATCTTGACTAACTTGATTCCACAGATCATCAAAGCCGGCGAGAAAATAGGAACGGTTATCCTGGAGGACGGTAAAGAAGAACCTATCATCGCAGAGGAGGACATTACCATAGAAGCCGGAACTCCTGTTGCGGTAAAAATGTACGCAAGACGCGGAATCATTGACGAACGAACTCCACTATTCAGATAAGACTAAAGAATAAAAAGTGATACTAATAAAAATCCCCGGAACCGCTGTAGACACTCAGCATTCCAGGGATTTTTTACACACAAAAGTTATTATTGAAATTGAAAACTGTCTCTTTATTAGATTAGAAGCGCATACCTACGGTAAACAACACTTGACTGCGTGTATTCGTAACTTTCGTTGCTTCTGGTGAACCAATGATTGTACTACCATCTTCATCTGTAAATCCATTCACAAACGGATAGAAGTTTTCTTTATATGTAGAGTATTTATAAGCTAAATCAGCATAAAACATTGATCCGCGATAACCAATACCCAATGTATAATTACTCATTGATTTAGAATTGGCAAAGTCTGTATCTGTCTGAATAGAGTTAATAGCCAAATCTTTGAAAGCATCTTGATGGAAAGCCGCAGTACTATAATTATATCCTGCCCTAAAAGCAAACTGTGGAATCACTTTATACTCCAAACCAAGACGAACAGTACTAACCCCTTTCAACATAGATGTCGTACTATTTTCAAATTCATAAGCAGAAGAATTACCTTCGGTATCTTTAAATTTCATGGAAGAATAATCTTGATACTCATACTCTGCTCCCAAAGCCAAACTCTTACCCACCGTATATCCTAAACTTACATTATAAGTCCAAGGAGTTTGAAAATCGAAAGGAAGAATCATATCCCCTTTTCCCGGAAGATTATCCCATGATCTCACGTCATATCCTTTTATTTCTCCAGTTACAACATCCATCACATCCGATATAACTTGTGCACTCGTTTTATAATCCAAACTATAGAATATTGGCGTATGTATAGCTAATCCAACTCGAAAAGGCGAATATTCAAAAGGACGAATAATAGCCCCCAACTTCACGTCAAAGCCAGACCCCTTTATTCTATTCCAACTCTGCAAACTATATCCTTCATCGTTTCCATAATCCTCATCATAAAAAGTATACTTATTATAATCTACAGAATAAGCACCCAGCGTCAACCCTAAATATACCCGATCATTAAAATTAAACGATACATTAAAATCATATTGGTCAATTCCTCCGCGTTCTTCCGAACGAAAATTTGCATATCCATTATCTAACATTCCTTCAAAATGTCCAGGAGAGATATAAAGAGGATTACCATTTATATCCTTATACTGTACCTCCTTCCCTTGTTCATCCTTATAGGTATAAGGAATATTGTTTACCCCTCCTGTTTTGTCATGTATTGTAATATCTCTAATCAGCCCAGCATCAGCTCCAAGAATAGAAAGCCACCCAATACCATTATCCGTATAAGGCGAATCTCCCCATTTTTCAATGCCAGCTGCTTGAGATGCCATTAGATAGGTTTGGGAGTAAAGCCCCAAATTACCTTCCATGCGCATGTTGTTATTAAATGATTTCGCTTTATGATAGTTAAAACCGAAATTCACAAAACGCAGCGGAGTTTCATTACCAATCTTCGAAGAAAACACAAACCCGATGTTATTAAAATCTCCTTTAGTTAAATCGGAATTAAACTTTTTCCCCAAATACTGACTTTCATTCCCATAAAGAGAAAACCCAAATGAAGTCATTACATCACTACTACGATAAAGACCAATACCTGCCGGATTAGTCCCCATTGTAGATATGTCTCCTCCAAGAGCCCCCATAGCTCCACCCATACCCACAAATCGAGCAGTTCCATTTAAATCTTTTCCTGTTAATTTGGCACCATCATATATCGTTTGTGCCATTCCCCAAGGCGCTATCATCAACATCCCTAGAGCAATTAAAACACTTATCTTTTTCATTCTTGTAAAACCGTTTAATTAATACTTATCTTCTGGCACTGCCACTACGAGAGGAGCCTCCACCTGATGATGACCTAGAAGAACCACCACTCGAATAACTGCCCCGAGAACTACTACCACCTGACGAAGCTGGAGAATAACTACGTGAAGAAGAACGAGAAGTACCATAGGAAGAAGAACGGGTATTACTATTATTCGCTGGAGAATAACTACGCGGTGCTTCTGAACTACCACGACTATAAGTTGATCTTGCACTACTGCTCCTAGTAGTGGTTCCGGACGAACGCGAATAACCAGAAGAACCAGTCGAACGGGAAGATGAAGAACTTCCGCTACTTCTAGTACTACTTGGACGAGAATAAGTAGCACTGCTACGACTACTTGAGCCACTGCGTTCACCTGAAGTCCGTGTACCCACTACACGCCTGGAAGTAGTTCCCCTGCTATAAGTAGAACCAGAAGAACGAACAGAACTACCTTCTGAACGAACTGCAGAGCCTCCCCGAACAGAAGAACCACTGGAACGAACGGCACTCGAACCATAACGACGAACAGTGGAAGGATTCCTGTAACTGCTTTGTCCGGAAGAACGACGGTTTGTATAGGTAGGACCTGTCCAATGACCGCTTCCACCTCCGCCCCAGCCCCAGCTAGGACCACCGTGCCAGTGGTGATGATGTCCCCAAGGGCCACCGCCATACCAGCCACCCCAGTGGCCGCCATACCAGCCGCCCCAATAACCCGGAGAATATCCCCAAGCGTAGTAAGGACGATTCCATCCCCAGCCATAGTTCCATCCCCAGCCGTAAGAGCCATAACGCCAATCCCACCAGAGTGGATTACTGAATGTCGGGAACGCATAAGCATACATACCGTCGGTATATACATTCCAGTCCCATGAATTCGGACCGTAAACTACATCCCAATACAACGGGCTGCTGATGCTGATAGCAAAACGAGGATTGCGGAAACGGATGATACGTTCAGCGTATTCATAGTCGTCTTCCGTACCATTGAATTCGCCTGTCACCCATTCTCCGTCCAAATCCGGATTAGATTTTTCTTTTATATATAAGGTATCATTATCCATTACGAATTCATTATCACGTGCATCGTAACGGCGGTTATATTCATCCACATCCCGTGTTTTTCCCTTACGGTCCTGAACAACTACGGTAGTACCCGGTGAAGTATAGATGTTGGTCACCTGTTGTTTCGTTTCCTTCTTAACCGGAGTTTCTTTCTTCTCCTGTTTGTCTTTTGAAGGAATGAAGTAAAGGTCGTCATCAACGCTTTGTGCCATCAAGCCTATCGGGAGGCACAAGGCAAATAGCAAGAAATAAACAATCTTTTTCATATCATCTCGGTTTATGTAATTACTTAAACTTATTCATGTTACAAAGATAAGGAAGAGATTTTTCGTCCGAGGGAGATTTTCCCCAAAGGATAATAGGGAAATCCCTATTTCTAACTATCTTTGTCCATTATTCACCAGAATTAAAAACAACTATGAAGTATTTTGAGTTCACATTCCGCACCCACCCTTGCACAGAAATCGTCACTGACGTACTGGCTGCCGTACTGGGTGAAGTCGGGTTTGAAAGTTTTGTTGAGTGTGAAGGCGGACTGACCGCATATATCCAACAGACAATCTGTGATGAAAACGCCATCAAGATTGCCATCACCGAGTTCCCCCTACCCGATACGGATATTACTTATACATACACCGAAGCGGAAGATAAGGACTGGAATGAAGAATGGGAAAAGAATTTCTTTCAACCCATCATTATCGGAAACCGATGTGTGATTCACAGCACTTTCCACCAAGATATTCCCAAAGCGGAATATGACATTGTCATCAATCCTCAAATGGCCTTCGGAACAGGACACCACGAGACTACCAGCCTCATCATTGAAGAATTGTTGGACAGCGAATTGAAAGATAAATCTCTGCTCGATATGGGCTGCGGAACTTCAATTCTTGCCATCCTCGCACGTATGCGGGGCGCACGCCCCTGTACAGCCATCGACATTGATGAATGGTGTGTACGAAACTCCATCGAAAATATCGAATTGAACCACGTAGACGATATTGCCGTTTCACAAGGAGATGCCTCGTCGCTTACAGGAAAAGGACCTTTCGACGTTATCATCGCCAACATCAACCGGAATATATTACTGAATGATATGAAGCAATATGTTGCCTCCATGCATACGGATTCCGAACTCTATATGAGTGGATTTTACGTAGACGATATTACCGCCATCCGCGAAGAAGCGGAAAAGAACGGATTGACTTTCGTTCATTATAAAGAGAAGAATCGCTGGGCAGAGGTGAAGTTTGTTTATAAAGGATAAGAGTCCTGATGGATGTAGAAAAAATAGTGACGGTATATGCTTGGGATAGTGACGCTATCCCAAGCATATACCGTCACTATTTGTATCGGATAGCGTCACTATCTTATAAGGAGAAACAAAGTTGTTACGCGAACTCTTTCTTTAGCTGTTGACACCATGCTTTTATTTTCTTTTCCGCCTGCTCGGACTGATTATCCAAATCGACAACTAAACCGCACCACTGCTCACCACGCAAAGCTTTGGAACGTTCGAAAGTATAACCTTCGGAAGAAGTAAAACCAACTAAAGTAGCCTCATCTTCTTCAAATACCTCCGCCAACAGACCGATTCCATCTGCAAAATTCTCCGGATAGCGTATCTGACCTCCCAGACCGAACATAGCAACCTTCTTACCTTTTAATTTCATTGTCCGGAGTTCCGGCAACAGTTCGTCCCAATAAGTAGGAAGTTCTCCATCAAACCAAGTGGAAGCACCCACAATGAAGCAGTCATAAGCAGCAAAGTCATTTTGCCAAGCCTGTTCAATAGGCACTGTCTCTATCTTTTCCTTACCGAATTCTTTCTGTATTTTCTCTGCCACCCAACTCGTTCTTTCGGCTTTGGTAGCATAAAATAAACCTATCTTTTTCATAATCCACACTATTTAATATTCCAATAATCTCCGGGCAGCCTCGTATATCTTGGCCTCATCCGGCAAAATTTCCTTTTCCAAAATCGGATTAAAACCGACAGGAGTAAAAGTAGAACCGACACGCTGCACCGGTCCATCGAGATAGCGGAACATCTCTCCACTAATCATAGCAGCAAGCTCCGCACCAAAACCGGAGAATACTTTATCTTCATGAACCACCAATGCCTTGCTCGTTTTCTTGACCGATTCGAATATCGCCTCTTTATCCAACGGAATCAAGGAGCGAATATCAATGACTTCCACTTTCCAGCCACCTTCTTTTTCCAATCGTTCTGCTGCGTGCAGACAGAAATGGGTGGTATTGCCATAGGTAATAATGCTTAAATCTGATCCCTCACGACGAATACGTGCTTTTCCGAAAGGTACTTCAAAATCTTCCGGCACTACTGCCGCTGCTTCTACCGAATTATACAATGCTTTCGGTTCAAGGAACAGCGTGAAGCCTTTGGATCGCATACTGGTACGAAGTAATCCGGCAGCATCATCCGCAAAAGACGGGCAGACAATACGTGCCCCCGGTAAAGTGGTCAAAGCTCCCTCCAGGTTTTGAGAATGATACAAGCCTCCACCGATATAGCCACCGGAAGCCAGACGCAGAGTTATATTCGGAGCGAATTTCCCATTGCTACGCCAGTACTCATGTGTACACTCCACATATTGTTCTACGGCAGGCCAGAAATAATCGGCAAACTCCGCTCCCTCAATCACCACATGAATTTTAGGATCAAAGCGACTCATTCCATTGGCGGTGCCTACAATATAATCTTCCGCAATCGGTGCACTGAATACACGGGCTTCGCCGAATTCCTGCTGCATACCTTTGGTTACATTAAACACGCCTCCTTTTTCCCTGTTTGCCACATCCTGTCCCCAAATAAAGGTATCGGGATTATAGCGGAATTCAGCTTTCAATGTTTCATTAATGGCATTGACCAGAAAAGTCTTCTCCCCTTCCGCCTCATGTGTACCATCTTTATATTTCTGTGGCTGATAAGGTTCGGGCATTACAAAATCATAAATGCTTTTAGGATCGGGATCGGGAGCAGCCAAAGCCTTCCGGTTGGCAGCAGACAATTCTTTCTTTGCATCAGCTTCTATTTGTTGCAGTTCTTCCTCGGTCAGACGTTTATAACGCAGCAGCATCCGGCGGAACTTCATCAAGGGATCAGCATCTTTCACATATTCCAATTCATTCTCATCCCGATACAAGGTGTGTTTATCTGAATTGGAGTGCGAACCGATCCGGACACAATTCGCCTGCACAATAACCGGATTACGGGTACTGATAGCATATTCCCGCGCTTCGGTCATAGCATTCATCGAATCGAATACATCCTTTCCGTTACAATAGATAATCTTCAGGTTCTTGAAGCCCGAGAAGTTTTCGGCTACTTTACGGTTGGCAGTCTGTTCCGATTTGGGTACGGAAATACCATACCCATTATCTTGTATTACAAAAATCACCGGAAGACGTTCGAGGCTGGCACCATTGATAGCTTCGTAAACGAATCCTTCGGAAGTAGCCGACTCTCCGTGAGAAGTGATAGCTACGCCTTTATGTCCATAATATACCATTGCTCTGGCCACACCTGCTGCGTGAAGGTCGTGTGTACCAGTAGCAGAGGAGATGTTTTCAATGTGCCATTCCGGTTTGGCGAAATGGTTCGACATGTGACGTCCTCCGCTACCCGGGTCCGTTGCTTTGGAAATACCGTTCAGGATAACTTCTTCAGCGGTCATTCCGGCGGAAAGCACGGTTAACATATCCCGGTAGTATGGGAACAGGAAATCTTCACCGAGGGTGAATACCTGACCGACAGCAAGTTGAATACCATCATGCCCTGCATAGGGAGCATGATAAGACCAACCCAAAGATTGCAACAGGTAAGACGGTGCCTTTTCGTCCAAGGCACGCCCCAATGTCATCAGATGATACCACTTTTTCAGGGTTTCTACATCTGTAGTTTTTATATCATATTTCTTTTTCATGAGTAATGAAGTTCTTAATGAATGAAACAATCAGTTATCAGCCTTTCCAATTTTCGAGATAGTCGGCTATAAAATGCAGGAAGTTACCTCCCAACATTCCATCTACTACCCGATGATCGTAGGACAAAGACAAGTACATTTTATGCCGGATTGCAATCGTATCACCCTCCGGAGTTTCTACAACAGCAGGTTTCTTCTCAATATATCCTACTCCCAGGATAGCTACTTGCGGCTGATTAATGATTGGCGTACCGAACAGGCTCTTGAATGTACCAAAATTGGTTATCGTAAATGTACCCCCATCAATATCTTCCGGCATTAATTTGTTATCCCTTGCTTTCAAGGCCAGAGAATCGATGGCAACAGCCAACCCGTTCAGATTCAGATGATCGGCATCATGCACCACAGGAACAATCAGATTTCCATCATTCAAAGAGACGGCAATACCGACATTAATATGCTTTTTGAAAAGAATATTGTATCCATCTACCGATACATTCACCTGTGGATAGGCAGCCAATGCTTTTGCCACGGCTTCCGTTATCACAGGCATATAAGTCAGTCTCACTCCTTCGCGACGGAAGAAAGCGTCTTTATTCTTTTCACGCCAACGTACCAATTTGGTAACGTCTACTTCTACTACATTGGTCACGTGAGGAGATACTTTCTTAGACATAACCATGTGGTCGGCAATAATCCGGCGGACACGATCCATCTCTTTTACTTCGACTCCAGGCATTGCTACAGGAGCAACCTTCGGACTTGCCTGTTCAGAAGAAACAGCAACTGATGTTTTGCTTGCGGCCGGGGCAGCAACAACAGATGCCGGCTTCGGTTCAACACTACCTCCTCTTTTCTTCTTTTCAATATAATCTTTTATATCTTTCTTACTCAATCGCCCTTCATAACCAGTTCCTTGTATAGCATCCAGCTCTTCTTTCGGAATTTTAGCTTCCCGCGCCAACTGAATCACAACAGGAGAGTACCAACGTTCTTCCTCTGCAACAACAGGTTTCGATGCAGTATTCGCTGATTCGTTCCTAGCAGTTCCCGCTAACGATGGTGATGTTTCAGAAACATTTATCGGCTCCGTTCCTGAAAATTCTTCTCCATCCAAATCAATTATAGCGACTACTGTTCCTACAGCAACCGTATCACCCTCCTTATATAAAATCTCCACCACTTTTCCCGCTACGGGAGAAGGGATCTCCGCACTTACTTTGGCAGTATTCACTTCAAAAAGCACATCGTCTTCCTGAATCATATCACCTACCTTTACAGACCAAGAGACGATTGTCCCTTCGGTTATACTCTCGCCCAACTTAGGCATTTTTATTTCGAATTTTGACATAGACAGTAAATTTATTATTCAACCTTGATATATTACAACAACGGGCTGAAATAGAAAGTTTTAAGTTAAGTAAATTTTAACCGGATGCTGACAAAGCCAGCCCGGACATCAACGACTATATATCCACTCTTTCTGAATATATTTCCCTTCCCGGAGCTGATTAACAGCATCTATTTCCTTCCCGGTAAAAGCACTGACAGATTGGGAATCACTGAAATACTGAAAAGCCTTCTCTTTAAAATCAGTTACAGTTCCCTCCGATAAATGACTCCGAATATTGGTTACCTCACTCCGAACGGAAGGAACGGCATATACTGACGATAAAGTTTCATCATCAACCATCGGTTCCGGATTCAAAGCTTTATGCAATGCTGCCAGATCCGTATCATACAATAAAGTGCAATGATACAACACCCGATTCTTATGCAAGCATTGCGCACTACCTGAAATTTTCAATCCATTCAGATAAATTCCCAATCGTTCATCTCCTTTTACCATCAGGCCTATAGAGTTCAGGAAATCCAATGTCCGTTGCAAGTACGTAACAAATTCCGGCAATCGGGGAGCCGTTTCTATAAAAGTCAGATTGACATTGCCCAAATCATGATACACCGCTCCCCCACCCGAAAAACGACGGGCAATATGTACTTGTTCCTGTTCCGCCCATTTCTTATCGACTTCCGACCGCAACCGCTGATGCTTACCTATTACCACAGAAGGAGTATCCTGCCAAAGCATGAAAATATTTTCATTTCCCTGCTTCAACAGATACTCTTCTGCTGCCAAGTGAAAGTAAATATCAGTAAACGGACTATAGATACATCGAATCATAGATCAAGCGGAATAAGAGTTAAAACATAATTTCGTGATAAATCTCTCCAACCGTAGGATGTGGAAACACAGTCTTCTGGAATTCCTCCACCGTGTACCCTCTCTGAATAGCAATACCTGCTATCACAATAAGTTCTGATGCCGGATTTCCCAACATGTGACAACCGATAATCTTCCCATCTTCATCCTGAATCAGCTTACAGAGTCCGTTTCCCTGTTCATTCTCCGCAACGAACCGTCCGGAATAAGCCATCGGTAATTTTGAAACACGGTAAGGAACTCCTGATTTTACCAGTTCTTCTTCCGTCTTTCCCACTCCCGCCACTTCAGGGTTGGTATAAACGACTCCCGGAACACAATCGTAATTCATCCGGTCTTCCACTCCTAAAATATGATTGATGGCGACTTCCGCTTCACGGATAGCAGTATGCGCCAATAAAGAGTAGCCTGTAATATCACCACACGCATATACACGAGGATGTGAAGTCAACAGATGTTCGTCTACTTTCACTCCATTCCGATGCAGTTCTATATTCAGCTTGTCCAGTCCTACCTTGGATAGATTTGCCTTACGTCCTACACTAAGCAAGATCTTCTCCGCTTCAATAGTAGACGTCTTGCCTTCTTTTTCTATCACAACTCCATGAGGATTTACTTCCACCACTTTCGTATTCAAATAGAAAGTGACTCCCCGTTTGGCATATTCGGCACGAAGCATACCACTGGTTTCCTTATCCATCGCTCCCAGAATCTCCGGCATCATTTCTACCACATGTACTTTCACGCCCATACTGTTGAAGAAAGAAGCAAACTCCATCCCGATCACTCCGCCACCAATAATGACCAGTGTCTTAGGGAGTTCCTTTATCTCCAAGGCCTCCTTGGAAGTCCAATAGCTGATTTCTGACAGCCCCGGTATGGGAGGAATCACTGTATCAGAGCCGGTACATACCAGCAAATATTTCACGGAATAGGTTTCTCCGTCACAAGTGATGCGTATTTCCCCATCTTTTTCTCCTTCTATCAGAGCTTCCTTTTCTACAATAGTCACTCCGTAAGAATTCACAGTCATCTTCACACCGCCCGTCAACATTTTTACTGTTTTGTCTTTACGGCTCATAATCTTGGATAAATCGAACGAAGGAGATTCGGCAGAAACGCCGTATTTGGAAGCACTCTTGATGCTATCCAGTATTTTAGCAGAATATAACAAAGTTTTAGTAGGAATACACCCCTCATTGAGACATACTCCACCCATTGCCTTTTTCTCAAAAAGAACGGCCTTTAATCCGTTGGCCCCTGCCCGTTCGGCAGCTGTGTACCCGGCCGGACCACCACCAATAATAGCTATATCAAAGTTCATAATCGTATCTTTTTTAATAATAATACGATTATAACAAATGAGAGAAGAGATAAGTTGTTGGGAAAAGAAATACCTGTTACTTAATTGTCAGCTTTTTAAGTTCCTCTAACGAGCCATTGAACACGTTCAGGTCTACGTCTTCTTTGATGCCGGGAACACTTCCTACATCCGTATGTTGCCAAAAGTCCCATTTTCCCTGATACTTTACAGAGTCAACATAATAATGGGCAATCCAGTAAGGGTATGTATTGAAGATGGAATCGTCCAGATAACGGGTTTTAAATTTATAAGAAGTATAAAGAATAGGTTTCACTCCATAATGAGATTCCACCCGGTCCAGCCAGCGTTTAATGCCTTGCTGCAATTCCTTTTTTTCCTTCCGCCCGGTCACTTCCACATCAAGTACGGGAGGTAAATCACCCGTATCCAGTTTCACCGTACGAATAAAGAAGTCCGCCTGTTTCAAAGCATCCGTACCAGGAATATAAAAATGATAAGCACCACGGATAAATCCATGGTTACGGGCATTGGCAAAATTTGCCTCAAATGTGGTATCGTTATGGTCTCCTCCTTCTGTGGCCTTCATAAAGACGAAATGTAAAGGAGTAGCCGTCTCCTTATTCTGCAACAGCTTCTTCCAGTCAATCTTTCCCTGATAGTGAGAAATGTCAATACCATGAATATCATATCCGTCAGGGATGCAGACACCATATTCCTTTAAGCCATGGCAAGGTTTCCATCGATAAGCATAAGGGCGAATAAAGAAATAATAGAAAGCGACGGAGAAACAACCGACAATCATCACTGCCAGAATATTACGAAGCCAGGTAGGCATCACAGTTCGATGCTTCACCTGTTCCTTTTTTGAAGTACGGGAAGTCTTGGAAGAAGAAGTCGTTCCCTTTCTTTTAGTGGTGGAAACAGTTCTTTTCTTCTGTACGGCAGACATCGGGTTGTTGCGTTGTGGCATTTACTTTAAACGATCAATGTTTTTAGAGATAGGCACGGATTACACGGAATACAGGGTTATAAGAAATAACTAAAAACCGTATTAATCCGTGTAATCCGTGCCTGAAAGAACCCTTCATTGCAACTGTTGTATCAACAACTGCTCTGAAGTGTATTTATTTAGCTTGTTCCAGTTGCAAAGTCTTAGTTGCCTGGTCGCAAACTTCTGTAGGACCGAAGTATTGGATCGGCCCCGGATATACATAATCCGTTTCGATAGCCCAACGTTCGCGCTGTGAAGCAAATGCTTTGAAAGGAGCACCATCCAGTTTTACCAATGCTTTCTGGATAACTGGCTTCATTTCACCGTGACGACGTTCCATGTTCATCATCATAGTAATAGGCACACCACCAGCAATCCATTCGGCAGCAGGAGCTGTTGTGTTACGTACAGAAGACATATAACCAGTCTTACCGTTAGCAATCAACATAGAAGCTGTGTAACCCAAAGAGTAGCAATAGTCAGCGTCAAAGTTTGACGGAGCAGCACAACGTCCTTCATAACCGAAGAAGTGGTGTTGAGCAGCAAATTTACCAACATACTTGCCTTCTTCTTTCCATGCAGCCAACTTAGTAGCTACCATTTCAGACAACAGTTTTTCAGTTTCGATCAATGATACCTGAACGTTTCCGTGCGGGTCACGATCCAAAGTCAACTGACGGGCAACACCTTCCGGCAGACTAGCATAAATAGCAGAGTTTTCCGGAGAAAGTTTGCGGATGATATAATCACGTTGGTGAGATTTCTTAATCTGACCGAATTCTTCAGCATTAGCAGCCAGGAAGTCATTCAATTCAGCAATCAGACGTTTCATGGCAGGAATGAACTCTACCAATCCTTCCGGAATCAAAACTGTACCGAAGTTGTGTCCTTGTGCTGCACGGTCTGCTACCACTTTAGCGATAGATGTTACTACATCGTCCAAAGACATATCTTTTGCTTCCACTTCTTCTGAAATGATACATACGTTAGGCTGTACTTGCAAAGCACATTCCAGTGCGATGTGAGAAGCCGAACGACCCATCAATTTGATGAAGTGCCAGTATTTACGTGCAGAGTTACAGTCACGTTGGATGTTACCGATTACTTCAGCATAAGTCTTACAAGCTGTATCGAAACCGAAAGAAGTTTCAATCATATCGTTCTTCAAGTCACCGTCAATTGTTTTCGGGCAACCGATTACCTGTACACCATACTTCTTAGCAGCATAGTATTCAGCCAATACACAAGCATTTGTATTAGAGTCGTCCCCACCAATAATAACCAGTGCCTTGATGCCCAGTTGTTTGATGATTTCAAGTCCTTTTTCAAACTGGCTTTCAGCTTCCAGCTTCGTACGTCCGGAACCGATGATATCGAAACCACCTGTGTTACGGTATTCGTCGATGATATCAGCAGTCAGCTCCATATAGTTGTGATCTACCAGACCACCAGGACCCAGAATAAAACCATATAATTTGTTTTCCGGGTTCAATTTCTTGATACCATCGAACAAACCGGAGATTACATTGTGTCCGCCCGGAGCCTGACCACCGGAAAGAATTACACCTACATTCATAGCGGGAAGAGCAACAGCTTCACCAGCTTCGAATGTAATCAACGGCATTCCATACGTGTTCGGGAATAATGCTTTGATAGCTTCCTGATCGGCTACAGATTGAGTAGCAGCACCTGCTACAGCCTTAACAGCTCCTGATGCCAATGCTTTCGGAAGTTTGGGCTGGTAAGCAGCCCTTGCGATTTGCAATGCACTTTTAGTCATTTTCTTTAATTTTTTATTTAAAGGTGTTAGTAAGTTTCTTGTCAAACTTGAAAAGCGTTGCAAATTTCGCATTTTTTTCCGAATTATAAAAATTCTTCTTCTGTTGTTTTTAAGACAAAAGAAAGAAGAAAGAAAAATTAAGGCTATCTCCCGACGTAGGAGATAGCCTTTACGTTTTCTTCAGCGAGCTAATTTATAATATAATTCTAGGGATTCTGCTCCCAGCCTCCGCCAAGAGCCTTATAAAGTTGAACCACCGCAATCAACTCGTCACGAATGGCATTACTCAATCCGATTTGGGCATCAAAGTATCCACGTTGGGCATCCAACACATCCAGATAGTTGATGACTCCATTGATGTACTGTAATTGTGCCAGGTCCATGTAGCTCTTGGCTGAACGTTCCAGATTGGCACGAAGTTCGTACACTTCCTTAATCTTGTTGAAGTTGACAATCGCATTACGTGTTTCCTTGAAAGCTTCCAGTACGGATTTCTCATAACTATGTACTTCAGCCTCATAAGCAGCCTTTTTCGCTTTCAATGCCGCACGGTTCTTTCCCCAACCAAAGATAGGAGTTAATAAAGCTCCTTCCATAACTGCATAGGGAGATTTCAAGAGTTCCGACAAAGAAGTACTTTCACTACCGAAACCACCTGTCAGGGCAAGACGCGGGAACATATTCGTATAGGCCACTCCTACTTTTGCATTGGCAGCAATCAATTTCTGCTCTGCCTGACGAATGTCGGGACGGCGTTCCAACAAAGTAGACGGCAACCCTACAGGAAGTGTTTCCGGAGAATTAAACTCCTGAAGCAAACGGGAACGGGCTATCTTATTAGGATATTCACCCGCAAGATAAGCAATATCGTTCTCTTTCAGGGAGATTTTACGTTCCAAGTCAGGAACCAAAGTGGCCGTACGTGCCAACTCCACTTGTGCCTGTCGATAGGAAGTCTCGGAAGTCAATCCACCGGCAAACCGGATACGCGCCAGGCGCACCCCTTCTTCACGGGCTTTCAATGTCTGTTTGACAATATCAAGCTCTGTATCCAAAGCTACCAGTTCATAGTAAGCCTGTGCCACTTCAGCCACAATCGTCATCTGCAATGCACGTTGTGCTTCAATAGATTGCAGATACTCGGCAATGCTGGCCGAACGCGCCCAACGCAGATTTCCCCAAAGATCGACTTCCCACGAAACGAGGAATTGTGCTTCAAAGGTATCCGATCTCTTGAAAGCATCTCCTCCATGATTCTCGAGTTCGCGTTCCCCTGTCACTTTTCCTTTAATATCCGGAAGCAATGCAGCCGTAGAAATTCGTTTCTGCGCAGCCATTTCTTTCACACGGGCAGCAGCAATCAGCATATCTTTATTATGATCCAATGCACGCTCTATCAGACTTCTCAATGTAGCATCTGTATAAATATCCCTCCAGTCCTGGTCACCGAAGCTAACCGAATCCTGTGATCTTTCCAAGCTGTCGGGTAAATGAAGATCAGGACGGACATAGCTTTTCCCTACCTTGCAGGAAGTCAGTACTCCGGCAAGTAACAGGATAGCAATATATAGTTTCTTTCGTTTCATTATTTCTTATGTTTTAAGATTTTCGACTTTGTTTTATACACCATCACAAAGAAGAACGGCACAAGAATGATACCAAATACGATGGCAAATATCATTCCGAAAAATACACCTGTACCGATTGCCTGCCGGCTTGCCGAACCCGGACCACTTGCCAGTACCATCGGAAGCATACCGAGCACAAAGGCAAGAGAGGTCATCAGAATCGGACGGAAACGCAATTTGGCTGCGTATATGGCCGATTGCACCAAGTCTTCACCTTTATCTACCTGCACCTTTGCGAACTCTACAATCAAAATTGCATTCTTAGCGGCAAGTCCGACCAACATAACCAAGCCAATCTGGAAATAGACATCGTTTTCCAATCCGCAAACCCATACTCCCAAATAGGCTCCCAAAGCAGCCACAGGTAAAGAAAGCAACACAGCAATAGGCACTGTCCAACTTTCGTATTGTGCAGCAAGGAAGAGGAAAACGAACAAGAATACCAGTGCCATCACCATACCCGTCTGACCTCCCGCCTGCTTCTCCTGATAGGAAAGGCCGCTCCATTCCAGTCCGATATTATCGGGAAGATGATCGCGGGCAATCTGTTCCATGATCTCCATCGCCTGTCCGGAACTATATCCTTGCGCAGCTGCTCCACGAATAACGGCCGTAGTAAACATATTGAAACGTTTGATACTTCCCGGTCCTGTGGTATATGATGCATTTCCCAGAGAAGTCAATGGTACCATCGCTCCATTGGAGGCTTTCACAAAAAACAAATTAATATTGTCTTTGTGTTCGCGATAAGGAGCTTCTGCCTGAATATAAACCTTATATATACGGTTGAACATATTAAAGTCGTTCACATAAACCGAACCGGTATAAGCCTTCATGGTAGAAAACACATCAGCCAAAGGTACACCCAGCATCTTCACTTTGTCTCGATCCACATCAAAATAGAGTTGTGGGATTTCCGACTGCAAAGAAGATGACAAGCCCGCCAACTCTTTGCGTTTGGATGCGTAGTACATTAATGTATCTGTCGCGTCTACCAAATTATCAAAAGTGGCTTCTCCACGAGCTTCCAGCTGCATCCCAAACCCTCCCGAACTACCGAGCCCCGGAATAACCGGAGGAGTGGACAGATAGACTTTACATTCCGGATATTCCTCAAGATGTTTCTCTACCGTATGCATGATCTTCTCAATAGTGGTACTCTTCCGTTCCTCCCAAGGTTTCAGGATCACCGTCAGTTCTGCACGTCCCTGGTTACTTCCGACACGAGGACTACTTCCCGTTACATTCTGTATATACTCAATGTACGGGTTCTTTTCCAGATAAGCAATGGCACGCTCTGTCACGATACGGGTACGTTCCAGAGTAGCCCCTTCCGGCAGTTCCAATTCAATCTTGAAATATCCCTGATCTTCCACAGGTAAGAAACTGGTCGGAATAATGCGATGAATCAACATGATAGCAATCAACACCATACCAAAAGCACTCAAAACTCGACGAGGATGCTTAATTGTACGAGTTACGGCAGCTACATACTTATTACTACCGATACCCAGCCATTCATTAATCTTCCGGAAAACGATATTCTTTTTCTTCCCGCTATCCGGTTTCAGAATCAGCGAACACATCACCGGACTCAATGTCAGAGCCACGACCGTAGAAATAAGCACGGATACTACAATTGTCACCGTAAACTGGCGATACAACTGTCCTGTAATCCCACTTAAAAAGCTAACCGGGACGAACACAGCCGCCAATACCAGCGAAGTGGCAATCAAAGCACTGGCAAGTCCGTTCATCGCTTTTTTCGTAGCTTCATAAGGACTTAGGTGCTCCGTTTCCATGATATGTTCCACACCTTCCACCACCACAATCGCATCATCCACCACAATACCGATCGCAAGGATCAATCCGAGCAATGTCAGGATATTCAATGAGAAACCGAAAATCAACATGAATCCGAAAGTACCGATCAATGAAATAGGCACCGCCACTACCGGAATCAACGTTGCACGCCAGCTCTGCAAGGATAAATAAACTACCAGAACCACCAATACCAACGCTTCAAACAACGTCTTATATACTTCATGGATAGATTCGGAAATATAAGTCGTCATATCGAACGGAATCTCATAGCTCAATCCCTCCGGAAAGTTCTTACTAATCTCATCCATTGCCTCTTTTACTCTCTCGGCCACTTCCATCGCATTAGCACCCGGTAACATATAAATACCAAGCACGGCAGCATTTTCACCGTTGATACCACTCTCTGTATTATACGAAGAAGCTTCCAGCGATACACGTGCCACATCTTTCAATCGAATGATAGAACCATTCGCATTGGCACGTACTACGATATCTTCAAATTGTCCTACAGTGGAAAGACGTCCCTGTGTCGTGATAGGAATCGTGATATCCAATCCTTGTACAGGCTGTTGTCCCAGCACACCCGCTGCTGATTCACGATTCTGATCTTTCAATGCATTCTGCAAATCCTGTACGGTCAGTCCGAAGTTTGCCAGCTTATCCGGCTGCGCCCATATCTGCATGGCATAATAACGGCTACCGATATTGGATACACGTCCCACTCCGGGAATACGGCGAATCACATCGAGCACATTGATGGTAGCAAAGTTACTCAAGTAAATCTCATCGAACTTTGGGTCGGTAGAAGTCAAACAAAGCGTCATCAACTGACTGGGAGCCTGTTTTTCTACCGAAATACCATTCTGAATCACTTCCGCCGGCAAACGGGATTCTGCCAGTTTCACACGATTCTGAATCTCAACAGCTGCCAAATCCGGATCAGCAGATACATCAAAAGTAACTGTTGCCGAAAAACCTCCGGAGTTAGAACTATTTGATTCCATATAAAGCATCCCCGGAGTACCATTGATTTCCTGCTCAATCGGGGTAGCTACTGCCTGTGATACAGTAAGTGCACTCGCACCCGGATAAGAAGCACTAATCTTCACCACCGGAGGAGTAATCTGCGGGTATTGATCCACCGGAAGCATCGTCAGACCAATAATACCGACAATCACAATCACGATGGAAATGACAGCCGAAAATACCGGCCTGTCTATAAAAAAACTAACTTTCATTGATTATTCTCCTTTTGCTTTATCCTTCATTCCTTTTGTAGAATCACCTGCCACCATAGTGGTATCCTTCACCTCCATTTCCGGCTGACTGATCCGTACTTTCATGCCCGGAGTCAACTTATGGAAACCTTCTACAACAATTGTCTCTCCTACAGCAAGTCCTCTTTCCACTACGACGTTATTCCCCACTTCGGGTCCTAACTCGATAAAACGTTTCTCTACTGTATCATCTTTACGCATTGTATAAATATAAGCTCCGCCTTTTTCAATGGTAACAGCTTTCATCGGAACAAGGATAGCTCCTTCACGCACGTCCAAAAGTAGTTTTACTTTGGTAAACTGTCCCGGAAGTAATACCTGTTTCGGGTAAGGCATCTCTGCACGTACGGAGAAAGTACCTGTCTGGGGATCGACCTGCGGTTCTGCAAAATCGACATATCCTTTATAGGGGTAAACCGTATTATCCGCCAAAGTAATAGTAATGTTCGGTTGCCAGGAACGGGTAGAATCCTGTTGTCCGAGGTTAATATTACGTTCTTTACTTTTCAGATAATCAAGTGCCGTCATACTGAAATCGACCAATACGGTATCGCTTTTTACTACTGTAGCCAGCAGAGACTTTCCTCCCGGACCAACAAGCGTTCCCAAGTCTACATTTCTTTCACTGATATGTCCGGCAAGAGGTGAACGAACGATGGGATAGCCTAATTCGAGTTCAGCCTGCGCCAAGTCCGCTTCACTCATCGCTACTGTCGCAACAGCGCTTTCATAAGCTGCTTCCGCATTATCCAGATCCAGCTGACTAGCAGCATTTTGTTCGTACAACGGACGGATACGTTTCAAGTCACGTTCAGCTTTCAATGCCTGTGCTTCATCCTTTTTCAGCTGAGCCCGTGCCTTGTCGGCTTTCGCGCGATACTGATCCTGATTGATCACAAACAAGACCTGATTCTTATTTACATAAGTGCCTTCGGCAAAAAGCATGTTTTCCAGATAGCCTTCTACCCTGGCACGTACTTCGACAAATTGCTGGGCACGGATTCGCCCCACATATTCTCCGAATATCTCTACATCATCTTTTATAACCGGTT
>OGFX01000422.1_pt1 | contig 19721 bp, 10 predicted proteins | sample 1571011 | NCBI WGS metagenome assembly OGFX01 (sample SAMEA2582035, study PRJEB24529) | metagenome | biome: Human gut stool | place: China | collected 2011
AAGACGATTTGAGGGCATTGGCGAAAATCATGGATTTTCTGCGTGCCGTGAGTATCATTTTAGTGGTCATGAACGTGTACTGGTTCTGCTACGAAGCCATCCGGCTGTGGGGCGTGAACATCGGCGTGGTGGACAAAATCCTTCTGAACTTCGACCGCACGGCGGGGCTGTTCCATTCCATTCTCTACACGAAGCTGTTTTCCGTCCTTTTGCTTGCCTTGTCCTGTCTGGGTACGAAGGGTGTCAAGGGTGAGAAAATCACTTGGGGGAGAATCTGGACAGCATTTGCCGTCGGGTTCGTGCTGTTTTTCCTGAACTGGTGGTTGCTGCCCCTGCCGCTGCCGCTTGAAGCGGTGACGGGACTGTATGTCCTTACCATTGGAACGGGCTATGTCTGCCTGTTGATGGGTGGTCTGTGGATGAGCCGCCTGTTGAAACACAATTTGATGGAGGATGTTTTCAACAACGAGAACGAGAGTTTCATGCAGGAAACGAGGCTTATCGAAAGCGAGTATTCGGTCAATCTGCCGACACGTTTCTATTACAGGAAACGCTGGAACAACGGTTGGATCAATGTAGTTAATCCCTTCCGTGCGTCCATCGTGTTGGGTACGCCGGGCAGCGGCAAGTCCTATGCCGTGGTAAACAATTTTATCAAGCAACAGATTGAAAAGGGCTTTAGTCAATACATCTACGATTTCAAGTATCCCGACCTATCTACTATTGCCTACAACCATTTGCTGAACCACCCGGACGGCTACAAGGTAAAGCCGAAGTTCTATGTGATCAACTTCGACGACCCGCGACGCTCTCATCGGTGCAATCCCATTCACCCGGATTTTATGGAAGATATTACGGATGCCTATGAGAGTGCCTACACAATAATGCTCAACCTCAATAAAACGTGGGTGCAAAAGCAGGGCGACTTCTTCGTGGAGTCACCTATCATTCTGTTTGCCAGTATTATCTGGTATCTCAAAATCTATCAGAACGGGAAGTTTTGCACGTTTCCCCATGCTATCGAGTTTCTGAACCGCCGTTACGAGGATATATTTCCGATACTGACCTCTTATCCGGAGCTGGAGAACTACCTTTCGCCGTTCATGGATGCGTGGCTTGGAGGGGCTGCGGAGCAGCTCATGGGTCAGATAGCGTCGGCAAAAATCCCGCTTTCGAGGATGATTTCACCGCAGCTCTACTGGGTGATGTCAGACAGCGAGTTTACGCTGGACATCAACAATCCCGAAGAGCCGAAAATCCTCTGCGTGGGTAACAATCCCGACCGTCAGAATATCTACGGTGCGGCACTCGGTCTGTATAATTCCCGTATCGTGAAGCTCATCAACAAGAAGGGGATGCTGAAGTCATCGGTCATCATCGACGAGTTGCCCACAATATACTTCAAAGGGTTGGACAATCTTATAGCTACCGCCCGAAGCAACAAGGTTGCCGTGTGTCTGGGCTTTCAGGATTTCAGCCAGTTAGTGCGTGACTACGGGGACAAAGAGGCGAAAGTGGTGATGAACACTGTCGGCAATATTTTCTCCGGTCAGGTGGTGGGGGAAACAGCCAAGACGCTCTCCGAGCGGTTCGGTAAGGTGTTGCAGAAACGGCAGTCCATCTCCATCAACCGGCAGGATGTTTCCACCTCCATCAACACGCAGATGGACGCGCTCATTCCACCGAGTAAGATTTCCGGGCTTACGCAGGGAATGTTTGTCGGTTCTGTATCCGACAACTTCAACGAGCGTATCGAGCAGAAGATTTTTCATTGCGAGATTGTGGTGGATGCCGAAAAGGTGAAACGGGAAGAAAGTGCCTACAAGAAAATTCCCGTCATTACAAACTTCACGGACGAGGACGGCAACGACCGCATGAAGGAAACGGTGCAGGCGAACTACCGGCGCATCAAGGAAGAGGTGAAGCAGATTGTGCAGGAGGAACTGGAGCGTATCAAAAACGATCCGGTGCTGTGTAAACTGCTACCAGATAATGAGACTGTCTAACAAGTCCCCAAAATTGAAAATTATCCCTATCGAAGTTTGAAGTGACCCCCAAAAGTTGGATACAATTTTTTTGGGGGGCACTTCAGTTCTGACGGGTAAAATCGTAAAATTCGGACTTGTTAGACAAATACTTACGCGGTTTCAACCTCAGGTACTGAATCTATCGAATTGACAAATTTAACCAATTGCGGATCTGAATCTTTTTGTATGAGGTTTCGGAGACTCTTTTTCAATTCATAAGCATCATCCCCTGCTGTATTTATTAAATCCATATAAAAATCTTTGTTTTGCAGAATCAATGAACGGCATGCCCCATCGGAAATTACAGGTTTCACTATTTTATCAATAACGTCTCCAGCTTGACTTTTCAAATTACCATGCGATCTAAGCCATGTTTCGAAAAATTGAAACTTTATTGCATTGATAGTCTTTTTACCGATGCAGAAATCATTTCTTATATCGGTAACTGTCGATTTAATTTTTCGTTTATCCAATCTTTCAACTATATTCTTGAAACAATTAGGGAAAGGATTCAAACTTTGAGTTCCAGAAGCAATATCCATCAGAATCTTTTTGCCAAATTCAGTCAAGTTATCTGGCAAGGATTTGATTTTAGCCAGTAAATGTTTTATTGCGACAAACCAATAATATGATGTATGTGCTGTTCTTTGGGCGTATAATGTATCAACACTTATTTCAGACAACGCTTCGAACGCTATTTTATTGATATGATCGGTCAGGACATTGCTTATTTTAGTGGTCAAATCGTAAAAAGATGCGTCAGGAATTACATCTTTAATATTGTTCTTAGTGATATACTTATCCAAATCGGTATTCCACTCTGCTAAATGCTCGATAAATACCTCATCCGTTACACCTATTCTGTTCTTAATATCTTCAAATTGGGGCAATATGTCTGAGAGCAATAATTTATAGCCAAGTTTATGATTTACCATGTATTGTAGTGTTTCATTTAATAGCGGTATATTCCATCCCACACTATTTACTAATAAGTCTCCATGATCCACATAATAGTCCATGAGTTCTGCAACATATTTTATATCTCCACCCTCTATTAAGGAAACGGAATGACCATGTGCCAATTGCATGGCGACTAAATCGTAATATCCAGACTCTTTAATGTTTCGGCCATCAGTTTCTAATTCAGAATGCAACTGATTTATGTAGGTTGAATCTAACGTTACAGGTAAAGGTCTTTCTTCGTCAGATGCCAATAAACGATAGGTTGTAAATATAGCCCCTATATTATCTTTATTTACATTCTGTTCATCAATGCAATTCGTGATCGCTTGCAAAAGCGTTGGAAACGTATAGGTAGAATTATCTTTTAACGTTTTTACAATATCTGCATGGTCGAAATTATCGGGTAGTAAGTTTGCCAAATAATTATCGAGCGCCTCCGAATTTGTTGCTACTTGATAATATTTATATGCTTTAGTTGTCGCGTTATCCCGATAGGCAGCATCTGTTGCATTTGCAGCTTGAATATAATCGATAAATGTATTTGGCTTGACTGTTTTTGCTTCAATCAATGACGTAAAATCGCACGCCAACTTATTTTGCGCAATAAACCTGTCTATTGCATCTAACGTTTTGAAATAGTCGCCGCCATTGAAGTCATTGAACCGAACTATCTTCTTATATAATTGAGCAATCACATGGTTTTGGCTTTCCGTGTCTAAATGCAACAGCAGTTCTTGGTATTCGACAGGGAACACCTGCTTCTCTATGGATTCTTTTAATTTCAATTGTGCTATTCTTTGCCATACACGCAGAATAACATCGCTCTTTCGAGTTAATTTATGCAAACAATGTATAATCTTATCGATAAGCGCATTGTCCATACATTGTATAACTTCTTCTAATACAGTGTCAAATTGTTTATTAGTCTCTGCATATTGATTTATGTCGTGGTCTTCTTCTCCGTTGATGCAGCCTTCAATATATTTTTTCAATGGAATTTGTCGAGCATCTTCAACATCGACACCATATACCAAAGCTGCAATTTCGCGTTGTGTTTGCAGATCATTGTTAATTATTGTTTGAATGCCATTCAGATAGTCGCCGGACAATATTTGTTCTACTGGATTTGCCAGAATATCCGTCTTCTTCAAACAGAACAATGCTATGTTTATCATCAAAATTTCGTTACACCACTCTTGTTTAAGAGCGACCATCTCATTGATATATGATATAATTTCCCTAACATTGGCATTAGGATTTACCAATCTGAATATCCGATTTATAGTTTCTTTCGCTTCATTTTCTGTTTCTCCAAATGCTTCAACAAACAGTTTGTTGAATATACTTCGATAGTCGGTAATAACAGGAGGAGCAACACGATAAACAATAGGGAAAGTTTTATTGATAAAATACTTGGTCAGTTGTTTCGTTTGTTCGTCGGTCTCATCTCCGAATGCACAAGCTAAATGTGTTTCATCGAAAGGAATAACAGCCCAAACATTTTCAAAACCGCTATCGGCGAAGAACGTATGGATAGAAGACCATAATTCTTTTACTTTTTCAGCGGGGAGACGATCCATGTTGTCAAAAACAAGGACTAATTTACGTTGTCCTTTTTCCTTGATAAAATCAGAAATGTCTTGCATCCATGTTTTGAACTCGTAAACCGTTGGTTCGTCTTCGCTCAAAGTCTCATAGCAAACGTCCTTTTCGACTTTATCTTGATAAATAGCTAACATATAACTCCATCCATATTTATGATCTTTGCTATATGCCCATTTCCAAACGCACAATGCAATAAGAACTGGCAGTGCAGCTATGATAATAGACAATAAAGAAAACCACCATGTTGTGGGTGTAGGTTTTACTGCATACGCAATAAATGTAAATATCGGAGTTAAAACTGCAACCAAAAATGCCGCAACCATACCATTACTGATAAGGGGATATTTTTCGGTTACGGTCTCCGTTTTACGGGCTAATAAATATTTCAGCTTTTCAGACCATGATACGGTTTTCGTACCTCCACCTTTGACTTTTATTGTTGCATTTCCAGATAGGATACCATCATCAATAAGTTTGCTTGTAAGCAATTCCAATATAGAGCGGCGTTGCAAGTCCTCTTGATGTCCCCATGCGTCATACTCAAAAAAGTAATAGTCGTCTGATAATTCACGTTCCAACATTTTAACCACGTTGGATTTTCCAGATCCCCAAATACCTTCGATGCCGATAATTCGAGGTAAAGTACATTCCTCATCCAATGAATCATTCTGACAAAAATGGCGAGCAATAGTTTTTGCCAACCTTTCTTGCGAACCTCCATCGAATTTGTCAATACCACACGGTTTATTTTGGATAAACCGCGGATATTGCTGTTTGGATTGTAGTTTTGTTTCCATATACGTAATTTATTGATTATACGAACTCCAAATAATTCTCCCGATTTACCACATGAAACTCGGCATAGGGATAGGCTTCTTGGAAGGCTTTCGGTGCGGCCGGCATTTTATTTCCCCACTTGAACTCCAAGGCGGTAAGACTGTCGGCACTCTCCTCAATCAGGTCGATTTCCTGTTTGTCGTAGGTGCGCCAGAAATAGAACTCCCTGTGCAGTCCCTCATTGAAGTTCGCTTTGCGCCGCTCTCCGATGATGTAGTTCTCCCACAGCGCACCGACATCCTGCCGAATGGCCAGCGGTGAGAAAGCCCCGATAATGGCATTGCGAATGCCGTTGTCGTAGAAGTACCACTTGCCAGCTTTTGTAACCTCCTTGCGTAGGTTACGCGAATAAGCCCCCAGACGATAGATAACGAAGACCTTTTCCAATAGGTCGAGGTATTTTTCAACGGTCGTCTTGCTCATGCCGAGTTGTTTACCTAACTCTTCGTAAGAAACTTCGCTGCCCAACTGAAAAGCTATCAATCGCAGTAGATCGCGCATCTTGCTCGAATTTTTTAAGCCGTCAATTGCTAAGATATCTTTAAGCAGGTATGCACCGACAATATCACGTAGGTAGTCTGTTTTACGTTCATAGTTCTCCATCATTACTACTTCGGGATAGGAACCGTAAATCAAGCGCGCTTCGAGGTTCTGGCGGGTTTCAAGTGCCGTTTCCGTCTGTGCGATTTCCCGTTGCGAGAATGGTGTAAGGAGAAATTGCGTACTGCGGCCGACCAACGGTTCACCAGTCTTATTCAGCAAATCGAATGACGAAGAACCACTTGCCAAGACACTTATTCCCGGTATTTCATCAACTATCAACTTCAGAATACTACCGATTTGTGGTATGTTCTGTGCCTCATCAATAGCCAGCAAATCAATACCATCCAATAAATGCCGATAATTGGCTATTGAGCGATTCTCCAATAGTGCTAATGTGTCGTAGTCTTCGCCGTTGAGCATCATCGTCCTACCTGAATAGTTGTCCACAATTTTACGCATCATTACCGTTTTACCAACACGGCGAGCACCAAAAATCAGTACTGCTTTATTGGGCGCGATTCGTGCTGTAATCTTCTCTTGAAGTATTCTATTTACTGTTTCCATACCTTATAAAATATAATGCAAAGATAATCATATTTTTTTAATTGGCGAATTTTACAAAAAAAACGGGCTATTAAATGGCGATTTTTACAACCACAATCTTATGGAAGTTGTTTCATTGTTTTTAGTAATGATATATGTTCATACTATGATGACTCAATAATTTACCAGACATACGTTTCTGAAATTTGTCCTTATAGGAATGAAAAACTCACATATATTGTGCTAATTAATATATAATTAAATGAAAATAAAAAGACAGGATACGAGTATTCCTGTCTTCTCATATGTAATGGATATTTTTTTATTTTCTCATCCGCTCCAACTCCTCATCACGCAACATTCTCTCGTTCAGTTTTTCCTGCATCCTGTCAATGAAATAGGTGCGGCTTTCGTTCTTCCGGCGTTTGATATCAGTGTAGAAGCGGTAGCAGTCTTTAGAATCAACCCCGAATATCTTATAGAGAAGTGGGGCGAGCTGTTTGAGCGGCATATTGCCGTTGTTGATGCAGCCCATCACGTCTATGCCGTAGATAAGTTCCACGAGGTCGATGGCATTGCCCGTCCATTGAAGAAGGCTGGCGGTGGTTTCTGTTGCGTTGTTGGCGGATATTAGTGGTGGCACTTGGGGCGTGGCAAGGAATTTCTGCATCTTTCTTACGAAAGACAGAGCCTTGCTGACGTAGGCGGCAATCTCTCTTTTTTCTTCTGACAGATTACGTACGGGATGGTGCTGCAACTCGATTTCGATGTAGGCAAGCGCGATGACGGTAAGGTTCATGTCCATGCCGCCGTTGCACAGTTCGATCACTTGGGTGGCGAAAGCCGTGTATGCCGTTTCCATATTGCAGTCGCCGGCTTCGTTTATCAGGCGGAAAAAGTCGGTTTCCGCCAGCAAGAAATAATTCATGGTTCTGTCAATTTTGAAAATTACACTTTGTTTTCTGCGTGCGCACATGAATATAATTGGCAAAAAACGCGGCAGAAAATAAAAAATCCAACACTCAATTTTACAAAGTGCTGGATTTCAGAGGTATAAAATTCAGTATTTTTTCACAAGGACAAATTATCTCCGACTTAAATTGTTTGTAATCGGAACATTTATTCTATTCCTGAAAATAGAAATGTATGCTTGCCGCACATTTTGGCTATCTTGCTTTTTTATCAAGGATATAGATAATGCGACATACACCGTTGGGATAGCTTTTCAAAGAGGAAAGCGTCCAGTGTTGCTCTGGCAGAGCCGACTTAAAAAAATGTCGTCCGCTTCCGGATATGAAAGGAACGGTGTATAGTATGATTTCATCCACAGCGTGCATCCGCAGCAGTCCGTTTATATAGTCTGCCGTGTCCGGTGTGGCTTCCGCGAGGTAACGGATGTTTGTGCAGTCTTTTCTCCATTCGTGCAGCATTGAAATGGAATAGTCCGGTGTCACACGGTAAAAGGCTTTCTTCCTGATTTCATCAAGACCGCAACGGTCAAGGCACAAATCCTGATGTGCTTTATCATATAACTCTGAAGAAAGACATCCGTCCATCGTCAGTACGGCGAGAATCTGAACTTTACCCATAATCGTTTCCTTTCGTTAGGCAAGGGTAAAAAAGTAGCGTGCAATTCACACTACCTTCAAGCGATGGCTCTGGTAAAGCCTTTACGGAGAGTACGTGAATGCACGCTATGCGTAAGCATAGCATAAGCATCACGCAATCGTCTCCGTAGTTCCAATTTACCAGATTTTCGCTTGAAACGCCTTGCGGTCTTATCCTATATGTTGGCGGCGAAAAGCTCCTGCCAATCGCCGTTTTTCTCAAATGTTATGCAAAGATAGCCAAATTCAGTGAATTACGGGCTATGATTGCTTGAATTTATATTTAAGTCCATACTCTTCAAGTTTGCTGTATAGTGTTGTCCTGCCTATGCCGAGCAGTTCTGCGGCGACACTCCGGTTGCCGTTTGCCTGTTTCAACGCACGCAATATCCGCTCCTTATCCTCCGCGTCATTGCGCAAGGCGAAGCTGACAGTAGAGGTCGGTTTCGTCACGGCAAGTTCCAGATGCTCTTTCATGACAACACCTTCCTGCGCCTGCAATACAGCACCCATAACTTTCTGCCGAAGTTCCCGCACGTTGCCCGGCCATGCGTGTGTCAGCAACGCTTTACGTGCTTCGGAACTGAACCCGCTCACGCTACACTCCAGCTCTCTGTTTGCCATATCACGGAAGAACTCTGCCAGCGGCATAATGTCTTCTTGACAGTCGCGCAACGGCGGAACGGTTATCTCGAAGTCATGCAGACGATATAGCAGGCCTTGCCGGAACCGTTTTTCATTGACAGCCGCCTCCAGATCCTCATTGGTGGCGGCAATGATGCGGACATTGAAACTCTTATCCGTTCTGTCACCTATCGGGCGGTATCTCCGTTCCTGTATGGCACGCAGAAGCATCTGCTGGGTTTCCGGTGCAAGGTTACCAACTTCGTCTAAGAACAGCGTACCGCCTTCCGCCTCATGGAAATATCCTTTCTTGCTATTGTCCGCACCCGTAAACGCTCCTTTGACGTGTCCGAAGAATGCCGACGGCGCAAGTTCTTTGGTGAGTGAACCGCAGTCCACCGCAACGAACGGTTTTCCTGCCCGTTTGCTTTTGTCGTGCAGTTGGTGTGCGATATACTCCTTACCAGTGCCGTTCTCGCCAAATATCAGCACGCTCATGTCAGTGGGGGCAACCAGCCTTATTCGTTTCATGATGACTTGAAATGCCGAGCAGTCACGAGAGAACACAGGTATACGGTTTCTTCCGATACTCCTTTCTTTTAATATGGTATGGAGCAGAGGGACGAGTTTGTCCTCCACAAGTTGCTTAGGTATGTAGTCCAACGAGCCGAGTTTCATGCTTTCAACCGCCGTATGTACTTCGGCATAGTCGGTCATGATGATGAACGGTTGCATCATACCTTCTTTGCGCATCCAGCGTAACAAGTCGATACCATCGCCTTCAGGAAGACGCAAGTCTGAAACTATGATGTCGTTTTCTGTCGCTTGTTGCAGAAGTTTCTTTGCGGTCGAGAGGTGGAATGTTTGCACGGTACGGAATCCCTCCTTTGCCAACAAATTGCAGACAAACTCGCAATATACGATATTGTCCTCTACCACGATGATTTTTGTTTTATCCATTATTATATATTCTCCTTTCCTCCTTTGCCAATCGGATAATATCCGCACCCATATTCAGCACGGTAGTCACGGCTTTGTTTAGTGCTTCGTAATCAGGAGTGATACTATTTCCATGAAGCAGTTTATAAAGTTCTCTCAACGGTTGGTCGGCACGGAGTATCTCCCACGAGCTTCGCAGGTGATGAGTAAGGGCATCCAGTTCTTGGAGGTCTTTCCGTTGTTCCGCATTCTTGACCGCCTGCATTTCCTTTTCTGTTTCTGCTATCAGTTTCTCCAGCATGACGGATTCATTGCCGTATGATAACAGAGTGGAGAAATCCGGTTTTTCACATTGCATTTCCTTTGTTGCACAGTTATCGGAAACGTCCATAAGTTCCAAAATGGGAAACGGCTTGAATAGGCATCCTGCGAATCCACGTTCCATAAGTTCCTCCTTGCTGCAACTGCCCGAAGCGGTTGTCACGACTACCGGGATAGTCTTTGAGTTACCAACATTGGAAGAGCGTAACAATTCCAAAAGCTCGAAGCCGTTAATCTCCGGCATATTCAAATCCGTAAGCAACAGACTGTATTCTTTCCGGCGTATCATTTCCATCAGTTCTGCTGCATTAGTGCAAGTGTCGCAGTGTATTCCTTCCTGTGCATACATCTCTTTCAGCATCAGAAGAAGCATCTCGTCATTGTCAATGGCAATCACCTCATGATACGCTTCATTATGGCGGACATATCCATGACGGGATTGTTCTGTCCGTTCATCAGCTGTCGGCATAGGTATTTCCACCGTGAAGCGACTGCCTTTCCCTTTTTTGCTCTCCAACCGGATTGTGCCGCTGAGCATCGCCACGATACGCTGCACTATGGACAATCCTAATCCGAAGCCGTCTTTTGCAGCAGCGTTTGACAGACGTTCAAACGCACCGAACACACGTTTCTGTTCCTCATCGGTCATGCCTGTACCCGTATCTTCGACAATGAGTTTCAGAGCGCCGTTATTGTAATCCATTTTCAGAGAAACTCCGCCGTTTTCCGTGAACTTGATGGCGTTCGATAGAAGGTTGTTACCTATTTGCAGGATACGTTCCCTATCGGTCAAGACAACTGTATCCGTTTGATTGGTTATGGTAAGAGCCAGCCCCTTGTTCATGGCGATTGGCGTAAACTCCGTTTCAAGAATATGCGTGACTGCCGAAATCCAGCAAGGAGAGAAATTCGGCTGCTCCTTGCCGTTGTCCAGACGAAAAAAACTCAGCAATGTGTTAAGCATTTCGCGCATACGGTCAGAGGACTGCTGTATGTTTTGAATATACATTTCGTTTTTATCCGTATCGCAATTTTTCTGCATCAGTCCGGCATAGCCGATTATGGCTGTCAGCGGAGTGCGAAGTTCATGGGTGATGGTATGTACCGCTTTTTTTCGGGAGGCTATCAGTGCCTCATTCTGTTCAATAGACTGTTGCAATTGCCCGATTAAGTCCATCATATTCCGTTTGTACCGTTTGATACTATTGGCATTACGCTGTATGATGACATAGGAAATTACCAACAGAAGGAGGACAAATCCTGTCAGACCTCCAATCTGTATAAACGACTGTTCACGCATTTCGGTTATCTCGTCTTCCCGTTTTTGCAGGTCTGCTTGAACTTTCCCATCTATTTGAATAATCAATCCTTGCAGCTGCTTATTCAGTTCTGAGTTTCGTGTCGCAAGGTCGTCGGCGTGTTCCGACAGACGACGGCTTTGTGCCCGTTGCTCGGCTATCATGTCCCGGTCGAGGGAACGGAGCATTGTTGTGGTCACGGTTGGTTTCGGCTTTTCTTTCTTGCCGAACAAACCTAAGAAGCCTTTTCGCTTCGGCTTTTGGGGTTGTTCCTGTGCGCTCCTTGCTGCAATGACGGGTACACGTTCGGCAGTCCTCTGGTTCAAACTTTCCTGTTCATCCAATACTTCCACAATGCCACGAAGTAACCCTTCTTTGCTTTCCAACAAATGACGCACACTGTCTATCCGTCCTGTCGGATAAATCGTTTTGAAACGGCAGAGCATACTATCCACTGCCATGCGCCGGGTATGGTAATGTTCCAAATCCTCGTCTTCCCACTCCAACACGCTTTCACCCAACAGGGAAAGCCCAGTCATTTCCCCGTAAATATGATATACTTCTTGACGGAAGCAGTTTATCCGTTGGTTCTCTGCTTCCAATGCCTCAATCTCTTTCCATTCATGATACCACAGGTACATGATGCCGACTGCCAGTAGGCACATCAGTAAATAACCTGCGGCAATCAGTGTACGGAGAAATTTTGTTCCTATGGTACTTCTCATTCGATTATTCCTTTTTAATCATGCAGCCCGTAGTCCATCTTTACCACTGGTTGCATACATTATAGCAATCCTTGTCAGCAATGACATTATCCTAACGGATTGTCACCATCTTCGCCATTACCGGAACCGCCAGTGTTACCACCGCCTTGTGCCGGGTCATCGTCTTTTGCATCGGCAGACAACTCAATCCACTCCAAATCGTCACTGTCCACGAGGGCACGGGTGTAGGTCTTGTTCGACAGCCGCTCCCGTTCGGGCGTGAACTGCACGCGTACCGCCTGCACCTGCTTGTCGAAGTCGAAGTCCGCTAAATCCTTCACTCCTTTCGTGTCGAGCGTGTAGCGGAAATAGCCCAGCCCCTTGATGTGGACGCTCTTGCCCTGCGCCATGCGCGTGTGCATCACGCCTGCGATGTCGCCCAACACGGCTTGAACGTCCGAGTTACTTACTGTGGAAATTTTCGCCAAATCCTTTGCGATGGTCTCCGTTTCCACGGGCTTGCCCTGCACAATGGCTTGGGGATAGTAAACGCCCTGTTGCTTCTGAAATGCTTTCTTCCAAAAAGGCATAATCTTACATTTTTAATTGGTCGTTGATGAATAATGTTTATTGTCTCACAGGGATGCCTTTGCAAACATCCGCTTTGCTGTTGTCTGAACGGGCTGCTACCCTTAATTTCCCGAAGTGGCACTTCGTCTTTCACCAGCTTCCACCTCCCAACGCATGATACAGATTTATCATCCCTTGTATCTTGTCGAAGCGGTCGTTTGCTTCCGTCAGTTCAGCGGAGAGCAGGGACTGCTGAGCGGTAAGCACTTCCAAATAGGTGGTGCTACTGCTGTGTTCCATCAGTTGACGGGTACTTTCCACGGTGCGGCGCAGGGCGGCTATCTGCTTGCCATCAAGTTGCAAACGGCGGTCGGCTGTCTGCCATTGTGCAAGAGCATCGTTCACTTCGCTGCCCGCTTTCAGCAGACTTTGCTGGAAAGAGAGTAACGCTTCCTGTTGCTGTGCCTTGGCGATGCGCAGGTTGGCGATGTTACGCCCCCGGTTGAAGAGGGGTTGTGTCAACGATCCGACTGCACTCAGCAGCCAGCGTCCGGGATTGATAATGGCGGCACCGGTACTGTTTGTCCAACCTGCAGACCCGCCCAGCGTAATGCTTGGATAAAAGGCGGCGCGGGCTGTACCGGTGGCATAGAACGCCTGTGCCAGCGATGCTTCTGCCTGACGGATGTCGGGACGGCGGGCAAGCAACTGCAGGGGTACACCTACGGAGAGTGTATCGGGAAATTGCTGTTCTGTCAACGTACCGCGTTCGATATGGGAAGGCACATCGCCTAAGAGCAAGGAGATGGCATTTTCCTGTTTCTTGACTTGCTGTTCCAGAGTAAGCAAATTTGTTTCCACGGTAAGCAGGTTGGCACGTGCCTGCTGCACGGCAGCTTCGGTGGTGTTGCCGAACTGCTTTTGCAGTTCCAACGTGCGCAACGACTCGCTCCAACTCTCGGCGGTGCGGCGGTTGATGTCGAGTTGCACATCCAACATCAGCAGGTTGTAATAACTGTTGGCAATTGTGGCGATGAGTTGTGTTTGCACTGCCTGCCGGTAAGCGCGGCTCTGCTCTAAGGCGGCACGGGCACCACGTTTGGCATTGGTCAGCTTGCCGAACAAGTCCAGCTCCCACTCGGCGGAAGCAGCAAGGGTGTAGGTCTTGGTCGTCTTGCTGCCATCGAAGCTGCTCAACGTACCTTGCGGGGCAAGCGACACTGAAGGCAGGTAGGCAAGGCGCGAAGACATCAGCGTGGCTTCAGCCTCCACCACTTTCAGACGGGCGACGTTGAGGTCGTTGTTATTCTCCATACCCTGCCGGATGAGGGATTGCAGGCGTGTGTCGGTGAACAGTTCGCTCCAATGCAAGGAGGCGATGGAGGCTGTGTCTTCCGCTTGTATGTCGGTGCCATACAGACCATCGGTTTTCACTTCCTCCGAACGGGAGTAAGGTTTATAGACTCCGCACGAGGCAAGCAGCAGTGCGGTAACTGTTGTCAGTAATATATTTCTCATGATTCCTTTTCCTTTTTATGTTTCTTCAAATCTTCCATTTCACCTTGTATCGACCATTCGCCGGAGGAAACAGCCTGCATGGGACGTACCTTCTCCTGCAACCACTGGAAAGCAATGAACAGTGCCGGAACCACAAACAGCAAGGCAAGTGTACCGACCAGCATACCACCCACCGCACCGGAACCCAACGTGCGGTTACCGTTGGCTCCTACTCCCGTTGATACCATCAGCGGCAGCAGTCCGAATACCATTGTAAGGGCAGTCATCAGGATGGGACGCAGTCGCACCTTGGCGGCCCCAACGGCAGCTTGTATCAGCGACATGCCCGCCTGTCGGCGTTTGACGGCATATTCCGTTATCAGGATGGCGGTCTTTGCCAGCAATCCGATGAGCATAATCAAACCGGTCTGCATATAGATGTTGTTCTCCAATCCCATCAGCTTGGCAAACAGAAAACTGCCCAGCAAGCCGAAAGGAAGGGCGAGCACCACGGCAAACGGGATGAGGAAACTTTCATAAAGTGCGCTCAGGATGAGATAGACCAGCACAAAGCAAATGGCGAAGATAATTACCGTGTTGCCGCTCGACTGACTTTCCTCGCGGGTGATACCGCCAAACTCGTAGGTATAGCCTTTGGGCAATGCCGTAGCCGCCGCTTCGTCGATGGCACGGATGGCATCGCCGGAAGAATAGCCATCGGCAGCCGAACCGTTGACCGCAATAGAGCCATAGAGGTTGAAACGGTTGAGCGACTGTGGCCCGTAGGTCTTGGTAAGCCGGGCAAACTGGCTGATAGGAGCCATTTCACCGTTGCCGGTACGTACATAGAGGTGGTTCAACGATTCCGGTGTGACCCGTGTGTCCGGCTCCGCCTGTATCATGACACGGTAGAGCTTGGAGAAACGGTTAAAATTGGAAACATACTGCCCACCATAGTAACCGGACACCGTGGAAAGTACCTCTGCCGGAGAGAGTCCCGAACGTTCGCAACGGGCGGCATCAATATCCAGCGTATATTGCGGATAGTCTGATGAAAAAGCGGTGTAGGCAGTTTCTATTTCAGGGCATTGGCTCAGGGCAGCAATGAATCCCTTGGTAGCATCGTCCAACTCACTGATGGGCTTGCCCGTCTTGTCCTGCACGTGTAGCTCAAAACCGTTCACCATGCCGTAGCCATTAATCATGGGCGGTGCGGCGGCGAACAACTGTACGTCCGGTATTTTCAGCGAAAGGGCGTTGATGCGTCCGATGATGGAGTTTACATCGTCTTCATTGCCATTGCGCTCCGACCAGTCGCGCAGCGAGATGATAATCAGTCCCGCACTGGCTCCCGAACCGCTGAGCGAATATCCGCTGACGGTGGCATAATGCTTCACCTGCGGCATTTGTTGGATTTCCTTTTCCAACTGCGCCAATACTTGGGTGGTACGGGAAAGCGAAGTGCCCGGCTTGGTATTGACGCTCACCATGACCGTACCTGTATCCTCATCGGGCACAAGTCCTGTCTTGGTAGTGCGCATCATCAGCACCACCAGCACCGCTGTAGCCACCAGCAATCCCCATGTCACCACCCGATGGCGGCAGAAGTAAATGACACCCCTCACATACCGCTTTACCATGACCTCGAAAGCCGCATTGAATGCCTTGCGGAAGCGTGCCGAAAAATCGGCCTTCTCCTTGCCATCCGTATCTATGTAAGGTTTAAACAGTAAGGCACACAGGGTCGGTGAAAGCGTCAGGGCATTGACTGCCGACAGACCGACCGCCACTGCCATCGTGATGCCGAACTGCGTATAGAATACGCCGGACGTGCCGCCTATCATGGAAACCGGGATGAACACCGCCATGAACACCAGCGTGGAGGTAACGATAGCAGCCGTAATGCCCGACATGGCTTCGTTCGTTGCCATATACGATGAGTAGTAACCGGCATCAAACTTCGCCTGTACTGCCTCGACTACCACAATGGCATTGTCCACCACCGTACCGATGGCAAGCACCAGTGCGAACAGCGTCAGCAGATTGATGGAAAAGCCTGCCACCGCCATGAAGGCGAACGTGCCGACCAAAGAGACAATAATAGATATGGTGGGAATCAGTGTCGAACGGATGTCCTGCAAGAACACATAAACCACCAGTACAACGAGAATGATAGCCTCTATCAGCGTCCAAAGCACATTCTCGATGGAGGCAAAGAGAAAGTCGTTCACGCTCAACAAGCTGGCAAACTCCAATCCTTCAGGCAAGTCTTCGGATATTTCATCTATCAGCGCATCAATCTCCTGTACCACCTCCGTAGCATTGGAACCGGCACTCTGGTAAGCCTCGGCGATACATCCCGCATGACCGTCCGTCATGGCACGATAGGTATAGGCTTCATCACCCAACTCGATGCGGGCAATATCTTTCAGACGCAAGATTTCTCCGTTGGAAAGCGAACGGATAACAATGTCACCAAACTCTTCGGGCGTGGAGAAGCGTCCCCTATATTTGATGGTATATTCGTAGGCATTCTCGTGGTTCTCGCCGAAAGCACCCGTAGCCGATTCCAAATTCTGCTTTTCGAGGGCATTGGTCACGTCTGACGGTATCAGTTTGTACTGCGCCATCACGTCCGGTTTCAGCCAAATGCGCATGGAATAGTTGGATGCCAATACATTGAACTCACCCACACCGGCAATACGCTTGACGCGCGGCTCCACATTTATCTTCATGTAGTTGTTGATAAACTGCATATCGTATGAATCGTCCGGGCTGTAGAGGGCGACCACCTTCAATAGCGACTTCTGTTGTTTCTGCGTCTGCACCCCGATTTTGGTTACTTCGGCAGGAAGCAATCCCTGTGCCTTCGATACGCGGTTTTGCACATTGACTGCCGCCATGTCGGCATCAATTCCCTGACGGAAATAGACATTCACTGTAACATCTCCCGTATTGGAGGCTTCCGAATGGATGTAGCTCATGTTCTCCACACCGTTGATGGCTTCCTCCAACGGGACAATGACCGACTTCTGCACCGTTTCGGCATTGGCACCGGGATAAGAAGTCGTTACTTGCACCGTGGGCGGCGCAATGTCTGGATATTGCTCCACAGGCAGCCCCGTCAGGGATATGATGCCCAACAAAACAATAATTACGGAAATAACGATGGAAAAGACTGGGTGGTCTATAAAGAATCGTAAATTCATAACTTCTTCCTCCTCTTATTACGGTTTTAAGGTTACGGCATCGCCGTTATTGAGCAAGCCTACGCCTGTAGTCACAATCACATCGCCAACATCCAATCCGGAAGTGACGGTATAGTGGACACCATCATGAATAGGATTGACTTCAATGCGGGTAGCCACCGCCTTGCCATTCACTACCCGATAGACAAACAGCTTGTCCTGCAATTCGTAGGTGGCTTCTTGCGGAATGGGAATAGCATCCTGCAAGGTCTGCGGGATAAGTATATTTCCCGTGCTTCCGCTCAGCAGCACCCGTTCGGCGTTGGGGAATACGGCACGCAAGGAGCCACTTCCGGTCTGTCGGTCAAGTACGCCGCTGATGCTCTCAATACACCCTTCCTTTTCATAGATAGTCCCATCACCCAGTTGCAGACGGACGGCAGGCATCTCTTCCAAGGTTCGGTTGATGGAGCCGTAACAGCGTATCAATGACTGCAATCGCTGCCCCGACATGGAGAAATAGACATACATCTCCGAATTATCCGATACGGAAGTAAGCGGTTGTGCCGAACCGGAACTGACCAATGTGCCCACGCGGTAAGGGATGGTGCCTATTACTCCGTTTGCGGGACTCTTTACTTCTGTATAAGAAAGGTCGTTGTGGGCATTCACCTCCTGCGCTTTGGCTTGTTCCAACGCGGCTTCGGCCACGAGAAGCGCATTGCGGGCTGTGGAGAGGTCATATTCCGAAATGACCTTTTCACGATGAAGTGCCTGCTTGCTTTCGTAGGTCAGCCGGGCGGTCTGTACCTGTGCTTCGGCAGAACGGACATTGGCAATAGCTGTCCGCAGGGCTGCTTGGTAAGGAACTTGGTCTATAATAAACAACCGTTCACCCCGACGTACCTCTTGCCCTTCTTTCACGCATACCTGTTGTATCGTCCCGGACACCTGCGGATAGATTTCAATGTCCTGCCGCCCTTGTACGGATGCAGAATAAGATTCGGTCAGCGTCACTTCTCCTTTTCCTACGGTCATGACTGAATAATTGACTTCTTCCTGCTCCGGTTCCGTTTGGTGACAGGCAGTAAATGATGTTGAACAGAGTATCAACGTACTCAAGAAATACTTTTTCATAAGTTCGATATGTTTTTGTTGTTTCTGTTTAGCAGATAATAAACTAAAATAAGGATTTGTGTCATTATTTCCGATAGGGAAACTGACAGCCAAAGTCCCGGAACGCCGATGACACGCGGTAACACAAGAAAAGCCGGAACTACGAAAACAAGACCTCGCAATAGCATGAGCAAGATGGCGGTCTTGAAACATCCAAGGCTTTGATAGTACCCCACACATACCAAATTGAGAGCGAAGAACAGAAATGCGACAGAGAAATAGGGAAGTCCCTCTTGTGCGATATTAGCGGCGGTCGTTGCGCCGGAAAGGAACAGCGACACAATCCGAGGACTTTCTGTCATGCCTCCCAATGTCATCAACAGTCCACATGCAAAAGCCAGCGATATGGAGAAACGGAAAGCCTGCGTCACCCTCGCCTGCTGACCGGCACCGTAATTGTAGCTGACAATGGGTTGTGCCGATTGTGCGATGGCATTGCCTATCATAAATATCAGCGGGAAGCAGTAGCAAGCAACGCTGAAAGCAGCCACGCCATCCTCTCCAAGGTAACGGATGAAGACAAAGTTGCCCGTAAGCATCATGCACGCAATAGCCAGTTCTCCAATCATGGAAGGTATTCCGAGTTTCACCTGATACCCGATGTTGCGCATTGTCAGGCGTATGCTCTTTACCGTGAATTTTGGTTTGTAGAAATGAATGGTTCTGGCGTATCTCCATAGGTAAACCCCAATCATAAGGCTACCGAAAACCTGTGCGATGCCCGTGGCCAATGATGCTCCTTCGATTCCCATTTGCATGGGAAATACGAACAGGTAATCAAGAACCACATTCAGTATGGCGGGCACTGAATTGCAGACCATGGCATAAACCGGACTCCCGTCCAACCGCAACACGAACAGTCCGATACTCATCAGCATCCCGAAAGGCAACGAGGGTATTACCCAGCGCATATAGTCCTTGACGTAAGGCATCAGCGGGTCGCTGCATCCCATCATCCGTGCCGCAGTCTCAGGAAACAGCATGATGAGTGCGGCAAGTATCACCATAATAAAGACAGATACAGTGAAAGCCTGCGTCACATTGATACTTGCGGCTTTACGTCTTCCTTGCGACAGATTTGTTTTTATATCCATATACAAACGCTCCAAATTCACACCGGCACGGTCAATCTTATTGATAAATATAATTGTCGGGATTTGCAGCTTTTGTAAAGTACTGAACAGCAACTTTGTCTGCGCTTGTATGCCTTCCTTTGCGGATAAGATGAGGACTGCTCCATCAAGCATTTTGAATGTCCGCTCCACTTCCGCAATAAAAT
>OGFX01000452.1_pt1 | contig 18407 bp, 15 predicted proteins | sample 1571011 | NCBI WGS metagenome assembly OGFX01 (sample SAMEA2582035, study PRJEB24529) | metagenome | biome: Human gut stool | place: China | collected 2011
GCGTTCGTCCTGAGCCAGGATCAAACTCTTTATAAATGATATTTATCACTTAAAAGTGTTAAATCTTGTTTCGCTCAGCACGCAATCGCTTGCGTCCTGTGTGAATTACTTTTGTTTGGAATTGTTTACCGTGTTTTTCCAACACGAAAATAGGTTCCGTTACAAGTTCTTTCGATATTGTTCAATTTTCAAGGTCCTGTGCGCCGCAGCCTTGCGGCTGACAGCTTGATTATTTTACCACAGAAGCGGTTTTTTGTCAAGCACTTTTTTGAGAAGCTTTTGAACTTTTCTGAACTTAAATCGTTCAGCAGTTTCTCGGTGCTAACCGGAACATTTGAACGTTCATTGGTTCTTTTCAAGGGCTTCCTGCTGAGCTTTCAGAAGTCATTCTTTTGTCTCAGCGCTTGGCGCTCAAGTATAATACCACACCCCCGGGCAGTTGTCAACACTTTTTGACAAGTTTTTTCCAAATTCTTTGCGGAGAGTCTGAACTCCCTCAGTCAAAGCCTGACGGCTTTGCCAGCTCCCTCGGAGAGGGAGCCTCTGGCGTATCCGCAAACTTTGTACTTCAGCCGGAAACTGTACCGCCATGCCAAAGGCCCCATCCTTGAGGGGGCTGGCATCGCGCAGCGATGACTGGGGGAGTTTTTCCGGCGGCGTCCTCTCCACACCCCCCACCAAAAGCCTTGCGTATCGGCGGCGGGTGCGCTATTATATATTATATACATTATAGAGCGCTGCGAAAGGAGCCCTGACCCATGATCCTCACCGTCAATATCGGCAACACCCACATCACCGTGGGCGGCTACGAACAAGATACCCTCATCTTCTGCGGGCGGCTGCACTCCGACCCCGCTGCCACGGTGGAGGAATACGCCATCCGGCTGGTGAATCTGTTACAGCTGTACGAGGCATCCCCGGCGCAGATCGAGGGCGGCATTCTGGGCAGCGTGGTGCCCATGCTCAGCGGGCGGGTGCTGGCGGCCTTACAGCTTTTATGCAAGGCACGCATCCTGACCGTGGGGCCGGGGCTGAAAAGCGGCATCAAGCTGCGGCTGGACAACCCCGCGCAGCTGGGCGCAGAGCTGCTGTGCGGCGCGGTGGCGGCGCTGGCAGAGTGTCCCGGGCCGCTGGTGGTCATCTCGGCAGACACGGCCATCTCCCTGATGGCGGTGAACGCCAGGCAGGAGCTTGTAGGCGGCGTGATCCTGCCCGGGCCGCAGCTTTCCATGAATGCGCTGGTGCAAAAGACCGCCCAGCTGCCCCAGATCGACCCTGCAGCCCGCGCTTCGGACTCGGTGCTGGGCAAGAGCACCTCGGCCTGCTTACAGAACGGCTTTGTGCTGGGCACAGCCAGCCTGCTGGACGGTCTGGCTGACCGTTTCTGCGCCGAGCTGGGCGCACAGACCGCCTTTTACGCCACCGGCGACCTGCCCCGCTCCATCCGGGAGGCCTGCCGCACCCCCATCCACTACCGCGAGACCCTGATCACCGATGGTCTGCACCGCATCTGGCTGCGAAACCGGAAGGGTTGACGATTTTCGTTTGCATTTTGCATTCTGATGTGTTATACTGTGTTGTACCCACCAAAGGGGTACGGCATTTGCGATCGTAGCTCAGCTGGATAGAGCGTTCGGCTCCGACCCGGAAGGCCAGAGGTTCGAATCCTCCCGGTCGCACCAAGGACTGCTGCACAGGTTTTGTGCAGCAGTCCTTTTTTATTTATTTTATCGAATCTATCTTGCAAAAGTACCGCAGTGCCTTATAATAGAGGCTGTGCCCCGGTGTGCGCGGGCACGGTTTAGGAGTGTATAGGATAAAGGAAATAAAGAGTATGAGTTCTCAAACGAATACGCTGACGGAAGGCCCTCTGGCCAAGCAGATCTTTCTGGTCAGTCTGCCGCTGGCGCTTTCCAACCTGCTGCAGGTGCTGTTCAATATGTCGGACGTGGCGGTGGTGGGGCGCTTTGCCGGTTCCACGGCGCTGGGCGCTGTGGGCTCCACCAGCACGCTGGTGACCCTGTTCACCGGCTTTCTCATTGGTCTGAGCAACGGCATCAACGTGCTGGTGGCGCGTTTTTACGGCGCGCGCCACCCCAAGGACGTGGAAAAGACCGTCCACTCGGCAGCCATCATCAGCGCCATTGCCGGCGTGGTGCTGCTGCTCATCGGTCTGCTGGGCTCCCCTGCCATGCTGCGGTTGCTGAACACCAAGGAGGATCTGCTGCCCGGCGCGATCTTGTATCTGCGGGTGTATTTTCTGGGTATGCCGGCGCTGGCGCTGTACAACTTCGGCAACGCGGTGTTCAGCTCCATCGGCGACACCAAAAAGCCGCTGATGTATCTGTCCATTGCCGGTGCGCTGAACATTCTGCTGAACCTGTTCTTTGTTATCGTGTGCGATCTGAGCGTGGTGGGCGTGGCACTGGCCAGTGCCATCAGCCAGTGCGTTTCCGCGTTTCTGATCCTGCGGGCGCTGACCCGGGTGCAGGACTGCTATGCGCTGGACCCGCACAAATTGCAGCTGGACCCGGTGCAGGCCAAGAGCATCCTTGCGCTGGGTGTGCCCGCCGGGCTGCAGAACGCTATTTTTGCCATTGCCAACCTGTTCATTCAGGCGGGTGTCAACTCCTTTGACTCTTTGATGGTCAAGGGCAACAGCGCCGCCGCCAATGCAGACGGCCTGATTTATGATTGCATGGCGGCCTTCTACATGGCCTGCGCCAGCTTTATGAGCCAGAACTACGGCGCGGGACGGCCTGACCGGGTGAAGAAGAGCTACTTCATCAGTCTGGGCTACTCCTTCGGCGTGGGGCTTGTGCTGGGTGCGGCGCTGTTCTTCTGCGGGCCGTCCTTCCTTGCGCTGTTCACCACCGAAGCGGCGGTCATTGACGCCGGCATGAAGCGCGTAGCCGTGATGGCCTTTGCCTACTGCGTCTCCGCCTTTATGGACTGCACCATCGCCGCCTCCCGCGGGCTGGGCAAGACGGTGGTTCCCACCGTCATCGTGGTGCTGGGCTCCTGCGTGTTCCGGGTGATCTGGGTGTACACCATCTTTGCCCACTTCCATACCATCCCGGCGCTGTACCTGCTGTATCCCTGCAGCTGGACGCTGACCGCACTGGCAGAGATCGCCTATTTTGCCAGCTGCTACAAACGTGCCATGGCTATCTTCCGCAAGCCCGCGGCGGCGTAAAAGGAAATATGATATAAAAAGGGCTGCTGCACGGTTTGTGCAGCAGCCCTTTGTTTATGCTTTTGTCAGGGGGTCAGAGCGCAGCTCAGATCTCCTTTTTCAGGGTCTCGCCCATGATGTAGCCGTAGGTCAGAGCGGCGTCGAAGCCCATGCCGTACTGCTTGGCGTCCTTCTCCTCGATGGAGCCGCAGACATCGCCGGCAGCGTACAGGCCGGGGATGGCCTTCTTGTCCTCGGTCAGGACGTGGCAATCGGTGTCGATGGCCAGACCTGCGGTGGTCAGGTAGAAGGTGGGGTCAACACGGATGGCCCACAGACCGTCGCGGGTCTCGATGTAGGGGCAGTTGCGGCGGCCAAACTCATCGGGCTCGCCAGCCAGAGCGGCGGCGTTGTTTGCCTCGATGGCGTCTGCCAGATTGGGCAGGTTCAGCTCCTCGGAAGCCTTCTCCACGCTGTCATAGTGCACAGCCTCGCCCTTCTCGAACATAGCAACATAGCCGTTGAAGCCGTAGGACTCGCTGTCGCGCAGCTTGATGGCGGAGGACTCGTCGAACACATAGTAGAAGGTGTCGCCGTTGTCCTTGTTCAGCTTTGCCTTGGCCATGGTGTAGTGGTTATCGGAGACGATGTTGCCGATGTTGTCGCCCTTGATGTTGACCATGATGCCGGGGGCAGTCTGGTGGATGAAGGCCAGCTCGAACTTGCTCTTGTAGCTGGACAGGAAGGCGGGCAGAGCGCGGTTTTCGCACTCCACATAGCCGCCGGCGTCGATACCCATCTGGATGCCCTCGCCGGTCATGCTGGAAGCGCAGTTGAAGAAGAAGTCGGCGTAGTCGGGGCTGTACTTCTTCAGCATTTCGGGGTTCTTGGCAAAGCCGCCGGAAGCAAGGCAGACCGCCTTGCCGCGCAGGGTGTAGCTTGCGCCGTTCTCGCCCTTGGCGTGGAAGCCCACAACACGGCCGCTCTCGTCCTTGATCAGGTCGGTGACGCTGGTGGAGTAGATGATCTTGCCCTTCTCGTACTTCTCCACGCGCTGTGCCATGAACATCATGGCATAGCCTGCGCCGCCCTCGTAGCAGCCGGGTGCCAGATACGGAGTGGAAGCGCCGTACTGGGTAGCGCTTTCGTAGTTGCCCATGGTGTTGAAGCCGATGCCGATGCCTGCCATCCAGTCCACCAGATCGCCGGCGACAGTGTACTGCTTGGTCATGTAGGGCATTTCACCGTTGAAGAACTCGGTGCGGTGGTACTTCTCCATGGTCTGCCAGAAGTTCATCATGCCCTCCAGCGTGCCCATGGCAGAGCTGCGGAAGCTGCCGTCCACATCGTAGTTGTACTGCAGCTTGGAGCCTGCGGTGGCAACGCCGCCGTAGGTCATGGACATGGAGCCGCCGGGGATATCGCGCTTCTCTACCAGAATAACGCTGTAGCCAGCCTCCAGCAGACGGCAGGCGCAGGTCAGACCGGAGGTGCCGGCACCCATGATGACGACATCTGCTTCTTCCTCGATGACCTCGTTGGAAGCTGCGATGGTGATCTCCTTGGAGAAGTCATCCACATTATAGCCAGCCAGCTCGATGGCTTCCTTCACGGCTGCCTTGACAGCCATGGAGGTGATGGAGGAGCCGCGCAGGTTGGGCACGTTGACGCTCTGGTGCTCTACGATAGCGGCAGGGATGCGGGAGCAGGCGTAGTTGCCGATGCCGATGGTCTCCTCGTGAGACAGCACCTCACAGGCAGTGATCTTGCCATCAAAGAAGGTGGTGGCAACGTGCACCCAGCTTTCGTGACCCATTGCCTTGGTGACGTATTTGCCGTCCACCGGGGAGGAGGGCTTGGTCACAGCGGAGGAAGCAGCAGAGGAAGCTGCGGAGGAAGCGGGAGCACTGGTGGTGCTGGAAGCGGAGTTGCCGCAGGCGGTCAGCAGACCGGCAGCAGCTGCGCCCATGGTGCCCACAGCGGCACCGCGCATAAAGTTGCGACGAGAGATCTTAGCCATAAGGTTCGCCTTTCTTTTTCTTTTCTCTTCTTTTTTGCGTTTTTCCTGTTCCTTCGTGCATTTTGAACATTGATACGATTATAGCAAAGTTTCGTTCCAGTGTGAAATACAAATTTGCATCCTGATTTATCAAATCTCTTTATAAATCACTTTCTCTTTACGGCCTGTCAGCAATCCTGTATAATAAAGATGACCATCTTTTTTACCCAAGGAGGCGCGCCGTTCTATGACGATTTACCAGTTGGAGTGCTTTATTGCCGTAGCGGAGGAGCTGAATTTCAGCGCCGCCGCCGAGCGGCTGTTCACCACCCAGCCCGCCATCACCTACCAGATCAACGCGCTGGAAAAGGAGACCGGGCTGCACCTGTTTGAGCGCACCACCCGCCGCACCAAGCTGACCGCCGCCGGGCAGTCCTTTTATCTGGACATGGTGCAGATGACCAGCTTTGGCAGGCAGGCGCTGAAAAAGGCGCAGGATATTCAGGAAGCCGACCGCTCCCGCCTGACGGTGGGTCTGCGGCAGCTGTTCGACTACGGCACTTTTTCCAGCATTCTTGCCGAGTTCCAGCACCAGTTCCCCAACGCCTGCGTGGACGTTGTGCCGCAGGACAACCGCCGCCCGCTGGAACAGCTGCGCTCCGGGCAGCTGGACATCGGCTTTTTCTACGCCACCGAGCACTCCCGCGACCGGGATATCTCCTTTACGCCCCTGTTCTCGCTGGGGTATCATGTGCTGATGAACCCCAACTCTCCCTTTGCCGACCGGCGGGCGCTGCATCTGGCCGACCTGAAAGGACAAAGCGTGGTATCCTCCGGCGCGTTCGACAGCTTTCTGTCCGCCTGTCAGGGACCCTCGCTGGAGCAGCTGGCGCAGGTGGGGGTGGATTGCAGCAAGATCTCTCCCAGCTTTGAGGGCGCGCTGATCATGATCCAGATGGGCACCGCCATGTCCATCGTGCCCTGCCTGTCCACGGCGGTGATCCCGGGCATCGTCAAGGTGCCGCTGCTGGATTTTCCCCCGGTGACGGTGGAGATCGCCGCCATGCGCCACGCGCCCCGGCTGGAGGTGCAGTCCTTTATCGAGATTGCCAAGCAGAAGTACGCCCATCCCCACGACCCGCTGCTGATGGAGACGCTGATCTAAAAAAAAATTATCCCCCGGGAAAATCTGCGGAGCTTGTCGGGGCAAAGCCCCTCCATCTGCTTGCGCAGACCGCTCTGCCACTTAAAAGCCCCACTGGGGCTTTCATTGCTGCGCAAACGCGGATTTTCCCGGGGGATTTTTTCAACTATTTTACTGATAATCGTGGTTGAGGAACAGGGCCTTGATGACCACCACCTCGTCGTATTCCTCCTGCTCCACCTGCACGTCCGCGTTCAGGCTCTTCAGGCGCGCCTTCACCACATCCAGTGCTTCCGGCACGGTGACGGCGTTGCCTTCCTCGATAGCGTCCATCATCCGCTTGAGCACGATGGGGTGGGCGTACCAGCTTTTCACCGGGAACGCCCCGTGGGGGTAGTGCTTCACATACTCTGCCATGGCTGCCTCGGCCTTTTCTGCACGCTTCATGATGGCATTGTGGTTATTGTGAGCGGTGGGCAGCATATTGTAGCTGGAAAACAGGAAGATGGCGGCAAAGCCGAACAGCGCAAAGTACACACCGTAGCTGCCGGTGTGGCTGAACACGGAATACAGACCATAGGCTGCCGCTGCAACGCCCAGCACAAAGATGGCCAGCGCCACATAGCGGTACACCGGTTTGCTTTGCAGCTGCGCACGCTTGCGGCGCTGGGCAGCGCTCAGCTCCGCAGAAAGCTCCGGCTTTGCGTCCAGATAGTCCTTTGCCCGGCGCAGCACGGTAAGGCTGTGCTGCGCGTCCTCGGAAAGCTCCGGCAGCTTGCGGGCGGCCTTTTCGGCAGCCTTTTTCTCCAGCGCCTGCTCTCCGGCGGCGCTCAGCAGATGCAGCTGCGGCTGCTCCTTGGCAAGCACTGCCAGCAGGGCGTCCACGTCCCGCTCGTCCTTGAAGTTGCACTGCTTCTGCTTGCCGCCATCGTACTCCACCACCAGATACGCCATGGAGGCAAACACGCCCTTGCCGGAAAAGCCGCCGGAGCTCATAGCCACCCGCTTGAACACCCGGGTGATGCTGCCGTAGGGCAGATAATAGCGGCGGTCGATGTAAAAGCTGTTCAGGTACAACGCCTTTTTGCCAACGCCGCAGGGGCCGATCTTCCGGCAGGCTTTTTTGTCTGCCTCCAGCTCCTGCGGGTCAAGCTTTGCCATGCCCAGCTGTGCGGGTTTGAAAATCATGGGTAGTTCCCTTCTTTGCTTTAAATTCTACGCCCCTATTTTCCCACGGGACGGGGGCAATTGCAAGCCTTGTTTTTAAAAAACAGCGCCCGCCGCTGTACGGTCAGGCAGCGGCGGGCGCAGGGTACTTACGGAAATATGGAGCCGTCAGTTCCTTATGCCTTGGAAGCAGAGTGCTTCTTGGTAGCATGGAGGAACAGAGCCAGCATTGCGATGGCAAAGACGATGCCGATGGGGTAAGCAACGGCGGTGTTGTAAGCCACCAGCTTGCCGTCCGCATAGGTGTTGATCATCTTGCCCAGGCACTCGGGAGCCAGCACGAAGTAGGTGCAGGACACAGCGCTCATGAAGGTTGCAGGCACGGCGGTGATCCAGAAGTTCTTCTTCTCCTTGAACAGGTACATGGAAGCAGCCCACAGGACGATCATAGCCAGCGTCTGGTTGGTCCAGCTGAAGTAACGCCAGATGACGGTGTAGTTGATGAAGCCCAGTGCATTGCCGATGCCAAGGAAGGCACCAACGCCCAGCACGGGGATGCAGAGCTTCAGGCGGTTTGCGTAGCTGTCCTGATCGATCTTGAGCCAGTCGGCCAGGGTCAGACGAGCGGAACGGAATGCGGTATCACCAGAGGTGATGGGGCAGATAACGACACCGATCATAGCCAGTGCCACGCCAACCTTACCCATGGTCTTGAGGCAGACGTCGTAGATAGCGGCAGACTGACCGGCAGCCAGAGCCTCGGCCAGACCGACCATCTTGCCATCGGTAATGGTGTACAGTGCGCAGCCGGCAGCAGCCCAGATCAGAGCGATGATGCCCTCGCTGACCATTGCACCGTAGAATACGAAGTGACCCTGCTTCTCACTCTTCATGCAGCGAGCCATCAAAGGCGACTGGGTGGAGTGGAAACCGGAGATAGCACCGCAGGCAACGGTGATGAACATGAAGCTCCAGATGGGGGTGTTAGAGGGATGCATATTGCTGAAGTTTGCCCAGATCTCGGGGATGGTATAGGCGGGGTTGGTAAAGATACCAAAGATAACGCCCACAGCCATGATGATCAGGCAGATGCCGAACAGGGGGTAGATCTTACCGATGATGGCATCAATGGAGATAAAGGTTGCGATGAAGTAGTACACCAGAATGATGATCAGCCAGAACAGAGTGGTGGTCATCACACCGGACATACCGCCGTTCTTGCACAGGGTAACGATCAGGCCTGCGGGGCCGACTGCGAACACAGTACCGACCATGATCAGCAGCACCACAGAGAACACACGCATGATGTTCTGCATCACGGGGCCCAGATAGCGGCCGGTGACCTCAGCGATGGAAGCGCCGTCGTTGCGCTCGCTCATCATGCCGGAGAAGTAGTCATGTACGCCGCCGGCAAAGATGGTGCCGAAGGTGATCCACAGGAACACCACGGGACCCCACAGAGCACCCTGCAGTGCACCGAAGATGGGGCCCAGACCTGCAATGTTCAGCAGCTGGACGAGGAACAGCTTCCACTGGGGCATCACAACGTAGTCAACGCCATCGTTGATGCGCACAGCAGGAGTTTCGCGGTCGTCCGGTCCGAACGTGTTGTCCACGATCTTACCATAGACAAAGTAGCCGATGATAAGGAGCGCCAGACATAGTAAGAAACTAATCATACCAGAAACCTCCTTTTTGATTTCAGCCGCCGACAGCTTATGCCATACTGCGGCTATGACCGATCTCTGGCTTCATGTTAACACCTTTTTCATAATTGTGTTAATATTTTTTAGGTATAGTTCCCATATCAAAAAGTATATAGCCATTCATTTTATTTGTTTGTGCAAACTTTAATTTTGCAGCGCTGGTACGTTTTAATTTACTTCATTGTTTCTCAAAAATTTTCTCCCAGGAACGGTCAAACCAGCCCCCGCCAAACTTTGTGCCGCCTTTTTGTGCACTTTGCTTAATCGTTTGCGATTTTCTCCCCAAAACGTGGAATTTGGGACGAAAGAGCCCCCTCTCAGCAGCGTCCTCGCCCTCTCAGGCGCTGCCGAGGGAACTCCCCCAGTCGCCTACGGCGACAGCCCCCTCGGAGATGGGGCCTTTGGCATAGCGGCACAGTTTCAGGCTGAAGCACAAAGCTGCTTGCCCGGGAGTACCCCTTCCGTCATCGCCTGCGGCGATGCCACCTTCCCCAAGGGGACGGCTTTTAGCGGTGGCGATAAAGTTTCCGGCATAGCGCAAAGGCGTCCCCTTGGGGGAGCTGGCACGGCGTAAGCCGTGACTGAGGGGGTTGTCTCCCCTGTTCCACATGGAACAATTCACTTCTCTGCGGCGGCGGTGGGGATGCGGACGGTGTACTCGATGTAGCCGTCCTTCTCTTCCCGGTGGGCGGTGGCGGGCACGCCGTTGTCGGTCATCAGCCGGATGGCGTGGTCGATGGTGTTGACAAAGATGCGCACGTCCCGCACCATGGAGATGCGGTGCCCGGGCTTGGGCGGGCTGTTCAGCAGCTGCTCGATGTAGCTGTCGGTTTGGCGGGCGTTCAGGCGGCGCTTGGCAATGGTGATCAGTGCTTCGCTGCGGCGGTTCTCCGGCAGGCGCAGCACCGCGCGGGCGTGGCGCTCGGTGAGGTTGTTGTCCAGCACAAACTGCCGCTGGTCTGCCGTCAGCTGCAACAGCCGCAGCTTGTTGGCAAAGGTGGGCTGCGCCATGCCCAAGCGCTTGGCGGCTTCCGCTTGGGTGCAGTCCCACAGCACCATCACATCCCGCAGCCCCTGCGCCTGCTCAAAGGGGTTCAGGTCGGCGCGCTGGATGTTTTCCAGCAGACCCAGCGCAGCGGTGCGGTCGTCGGCGTAGCTGCACAGGATGGCGGGGATGGTGGTCATCTTTGCCAGCTGACAGGCGCGCAGCCGCCGCTCCCCTGCCACCAGCTCGTAGCCCTCTGCCGCCCTGCGCACCGTGACCGGCTGGAGCAGACCGTTTTCCCGGATGCTCTGCGCCAGCGCGGTCAACTCCTGCTCGTCAAAGCTTTTCCGCGCCTGAAAGGGCGATGGGTGGATCTGGTCGATGGGCAGAGAGAGTAATTTCCCGGACGGTTTCTTGCGTTCAAACATGATGCTGCCCCTTTCCTTGTGTGATGGGGTTTTCCACATTTCTCCGGGAAATCGTGGAAAACCTGTTCAGCTTCAGTGTAGCACACAAAGAAAGACCCCGCCAGAAATTTCGTTCGGCAGGGTCTTACAAGCTGCGTCAAGTTGTGCGTTATTTCAGCGGGCTTTTTGCAATTTTACCGCCGTTTCTGGGGTATGCTGTCGGAGTTTGCGAAATCTTTTTGCACAAAATCAGCGTGCGGGTGTCGCCGCCGGGCAGGTGCAGGGTGCGAGTCTCGCGGTACTCGCCGCCCAGCTTTTTAATAGCACCCCGGGCGGCGGTCAGTTCCTCTTCCCCGGATGCGCCCTTCATAGCAAGGAAGTTGCCGCCCACTTTTACCAGCGGCAGGCAGTATTCTGCCAGCATGGGCAGGGCTGCCACGGCGCGGGCAGAAGCAAGGTCAAACTGCTCCCGCCACACCTTGCGGGCGGCTTCCTCGGCGCGCTCCTTGGCAAACTCCACCCCGGTCAGACCCAGCTGGGCGCAGGCGTACTTCAAAAACTCCACCCGCTTGCCGGTGGGCTCCATCAGGGTCAGTTCCAGCTCCGGCTTGAAGATCTTGGTCACGATGCCCGGAAAGCCCGCCCCGGCACCCACGTCCACCATGCGCCCGGCAACCTCCGGCTGACTGGCAAACAGCAGGCTGTCGAGGAAGTGTTTGTCCTCGATACCCTCCGGGTCGGTGATGGCGGTCAGGTTGACCTTCTGGTTGTAGTCTACAAGGATCTGGGCAAAGGCGTCCAGCTGGTCCAGCTGGGTGCCGGTGAGGGTGATGTTCCATGTGGAACACTTTTCCTCCAACCGCTGTTTGTCGATCATAGTGTTTTCCTTTCTGTCGGGTGGTTGGGGTGGTGCAGTCGTTTATTTTATCGCAACTTCGTATTATTTTTGTTGTTTCCCTGCCAGTGCGATGCTCAGCTGCGCCACATCGGAGGGCGAAACGCCGGGGATGCGCCCCGCCTGCCCCAGATTGCGGGGACGGATGCGGGCAAGCTTTTCCCGGGCTTCCAGCGTCAGGCCGGTCAGGGCGGCATATTCGAAATCCTCCGGGATGAGGGTCTTTTCGTGGCGTGCCACCTCCCGGATCATCCTGTCCTGCCGGGCGATGTAACCGGCGTACTTGATCTCCGTTTCCAGCCGCTCCGCCAGCATGGGGGTGATCTCCTCTCCCCAGCCGATGATGCCCGCCACCAGCGGGTAGCCGATCTCGGGACGGCGCAGCAGCTCCTCGGCAATGCCGCCCTCGGCGGCGGGGGCAAGACCGGCGGCTTCCATGGCGGCGCGCAGGTCTGCGGTGCGCAGATGCGCTTCGTGCAGGCGGCGGCGCTCGGCTTCCAGGATCTGCTGGGTGTGCTGGTACTTTGCCCAGCGGTCATCCTGCACAAGGCCGTATTCCCTGCCGATGGGGGTCAGGCGCTGGTCGGCGTTGTCCTGCCGCAGGGTCAGCCGGTACTCGCTGCGGCTGGTCATCATGCGGTAGGGGTCCATGACGCCCTTGGTCACAAGGTCGTCCACCAGCGTGCCCAGATAGCTGGTATGCCGGGGCAGCACCAGCTGCTCTAAGCCCAGCGCGTTGCGGGCGGCGTTCAGACCCGCCAGCAGACCCTGCGCGGCGGCTTCCTCGTAGCCGGAGGTGCCGTTGAACTGCCCTGCCCCGTACAGACCCCGCACCACCTTGCTTTCCAGCGTGGCTTCCAGACTGGTGGGGTCTACGCAGTCGTACTCGATGGCGTAGGCGGGGCGCATGATCTCCAGATGCTCAAAGCCTTTGATGCTGTGGTAGAAGGCGTTCTGCACGTCCTCCGGCAGGCTGCTGGACGCGCCCTGCAAATACATTTCCTCGGTGTTCTCGCCGCAGGGCTCCACGAAGAGCGGGTGACGGTCTTTCCCGGAGAAGCGCACCACCTTGTCCTCGATGGAGGGGCAGTAGCGCGGGCCGACACCCTCGATCATGCCGCCGTACAGCGGGCTGCGCTGGATGTTGTCCAGAATGATCTTGTGGGTCTCGGGGTTCGTGTAGGCGATCCAACACTCCACCTTGTTGTGCATGGGTGCATCGGTCAAAAAGCTGAAGGGCTGCAGTTCGCTGTCCGGGTCGCCGGGCTGGCATTCCAGCTTGGAAAAATCAATGCTGCGGCGGTGCACCCGGGCGGGCGTGCCGGTCTTGAACCGGCGCAGCGGCAGACCGGCGGCTTTCAGGCTGTCGGTCAGGGCGTTGGCGGCGTGCATCCCGTCCGGGCCGGAAGCATACCACGCATCGCCCACGAATATTTTGCCGCCGAGGTTCGTACCGGTGGCAAGCACCACGCACTTGGCGGTGTATTCGCCGTGCAGCTGGGTGACAACGCCCTTCACATGGCCGTCCTCGACTTCCAGCGCCACCACCTCGGCCTGATGGATGGCAAGCCCCGGGGTCTGTTCCAGCGCGTGCTTCATGTATTCGTTGTAGCGGCGGCGGTCGGTCTGCACCCGCAGCGCGTGCACGGCGGGGCCTTTGCCCTTGTTCAGCATCCGGCTTTGCAGGTAGGTAGCGTCTGCCGCCAGACCCATCACGCCGCCCAGCGCGTCCACCTCCCGCACCAGCGTGCCCTTGGCGGTGCCGCCGATGCTGGGGTTGCAGGGCATATTGCCGATGGCGTCCAGACTCATGGTAAAGACAGCCGTTTTTGCGCCCAGCACAGCAGCTGCGTGAGCGGCTTCGATGCCCGCATGGCCAGCGCCGATGACGATGACATCATAATCTCCTAAGTGGTTCATATACTTTCGGGTTTCCTCTAATCAATGATTTAAAATGCAAATTTTACCTTGGGCTGAACTCCCTCAGTCAAAACCTGACGGTTTTGCCAGCTCCCTCGGAGAGGGAGCCTCTGGCGCACCCGCAAACTTTGCACTTTAGCCGGAAACTTTACCGCCATGCCAAAGGCCCCATCCCAGAGGGGGCTGTCTGCGTAGCAGACTGGGGGAGTTCAGGCGAGAACCCCTTCCGTCATCGCCTGCGGGGGTATCCTTGCGGCGCGCATTCTAAATCGTCAAAGATAAAAGGGGCTGGTGCACGGTTGTGCATCTGCCCCTTTTATAATTATACTGCTCCGTAGATGCCGTGCACCGACACTTCCCCGGTGAAAACGTGCTGTTCCCCGGCATCGGTGCGTACCACTAAACGCCCTTCGGCGTCCACATCCACGGCTTCGCCTGCGCCCTGACTGCCGTCCGGCAGGTCAAAGGTGACCCGGCGGCCCAGATTGACACAGGCGGCTTTGTATTCCTCCCGGAAGGGCGCAAAGCCGTCCCGGGCAAAGGTGTACAGATTGCGGTCAAAGCCGAAATCTGTCAGCCCCTCGGCCAGCCATGCGGGGTCGGTGGCAAGATCCACCGCAGCGCCCTGCAGTGCCAGCGAGGTGCCGTGGGGCAGGTCGGCGGCGTCAAAATAGCTCTGGGGCTGGGCAAGGTTGATGCCGATGCCGCACAAAATGCCGCGCCCCTGCTGCTGGTAGCCGTAGCTCACGCTCTCGCACAGGATGCCCACCAGCTTTTTGCCGTTCAGCAAAAGGTCGTTGGGCCACTTGATCTGGCAGTCCACGCCGTAGCGCAGCTGCAGCTGGCGGCGCACCGCAAGGCTTGCCAGCAGCGGCAGGGTGGCGGGCTGCGCCAGCGGCTCCTTGATGGCGACCGTGTAGTACAGCGCCTTGCCCTCGGCGTTTACCCAGCTGCGGCCAAGCCGCCCGCGCCCGGCGGTCTGGTTTTCGGTATACACCGCCGCCACCGGGCCGAACTCCTCAAAATGTTCCTTTACATAGGCGTTGGTGCTGCCGCATTCCGGCAGATAGCGCACCTCGTTGATGCTCATTGCTTGGGTACCTCTTTGTGCTCATAGGCGGTCACTGCGCCGTTTTCCAGCGTCAGCAGGCCGTAGGTGTCCGGGCCGGTGTAGCAGCGCCCGCAGGAGCCGGGGTTGAACAAAAATACATTGCCCCGCTGCTCTGCATGGGGAATGTGGGAGTGGCCGAACAGCGCCACCTCTGCGCCCCGGGCGGCGGCAGCGTCTGCCAGCGTATCCAGATCGTATTTTACACCGTACATATGGCCATGTGTATAGAAAACCACCGTCTGATCGAAGCCTGCCAAGCCGTCCAGCGGCTCCAGTGCACCAAAATCGCAGTTGCCGGCCACGGAATACACCCGCAGATGGGGGAAAAAGGCCAGCGCCTGTTCCAGATCCCGCAGACCGTCCCCCAAAAAGATCACGGCGTCCACGTTGTTCTGCTCTTTGTTCAAAATGCGCTCAATGGCGCCACGCGCACCGTGGCTGTCGCTCAGGACCAGTAGTTTTGTCACGGAAAAATATCCTCCTATACACTCATTCGGCAGCCTGCTGCAACAGCAGCAGCTGCTTATACACTTCACTCTTGGAATAGGCCGTGCCCTGCGCAGCAGTCTTGGCGGCGGCAGAAGCGCTGAAGCCCTCGCTGGTCAGCGCAAAGGCACGCTGCGCCGCCTGCTCCAGTGTCAGCTCCTCTTCCTCGGCGGTACCGGCGGGCGCACCCGCCATCACCAGCACATACTCGCCCCGGGGCTCGGCGGCGCGGTAGTGCTCCACGGCTTCGCCCAGGGTGGTTTTCCAGATCTCCTCGTGGAGCTTGGTCAGCTCCCGGCACAGGGTAATGCTGCGCTCTGCGCCAAAGGCGGCGGTCAGATCGTCCAGCGTGGTGCGCAGCTTGTGGGGCGCTTCGTAAAAGATGACGGTGCGCTTTTCCTGCAAAAGCTCGGCCAGACGCTCCTTTTTCTGCTTGCGGTTCACCGGCAGAAAGCCCTCGAACACCCAGCGGGAGGTGTCCTGCCCGGAGACCGCCAGCGCGGTAACGCAGGCGGAAGCTGCCGGAATGGGTACCACCTTGATGCCCCGCGCCAGCGCGTCCCGCACGATGACCTCGCCCGGGTCAGACACGCAGGGCATTCCGGCGTCACTGCACAAGGCGCAGCTCTCCCCTGCCTCGATGCGCTGCAAAATGGCTTCGCCCTTCTGCAAAGCGTGCTCGTAGTAGCTGACCATGGGCTTTTTCAGCCCCAGATAATTCAGCAGCTTCATGGTCACACGGGTGTCCTCGGCGGCAATAAAATCAGCCGCGCCAAAGGTGGCAGCCACCCGGGGCGGCATATCCTCCAGATTGCCGATGGGGGTCGCCACGATGTAGAGAGTTCCTGCCATAATTACCTCCTGAATTTATCGTCCGTACAGCGCCGCACCGGCGCGGATGAGCACGTCCGGCTCCACCCGCAGGCCGGTTTTACGGTTCTTCTGGGCTTCCACAAGGAACAGCCACGGGGCATTTTCCGGGGCGTTCTTCACAAAGGCCAGCCGCTTGGGTTCCAGCCGGTGGGCGCGCAGCACGGCAAGCACCTCGGCCAGCCGCTCGGGGCGGTGGCACAGCGCCAGCCGCCCGCCGTCCTTCAAAAGACGGAAGCCGCAGGCACAGACATCCTCTAACGCGCAGGTGTTTTCGTGCCGGGCAAGGGCATGGGCGGCGTTTTTACTCTGCGGCCCCTCGGTAAAATAAGGGGGATTGCACGCGCACACGTCAAATTGCCCCTCGTCCTGCCGCCATGTGCGCAGGTCGGCACAGGCGGGGGTGATGTGGGTGAGCTGCTGCTCTTCCACCGCTGCCGCCAGCAGGGCGCTGCCCTCGGGCTGCAATTCCAGCGCGGTGCAGGGGCCGCGGTGCCCCCGGTCGTGCCATTCCAGCGCCACGATGCCGCAGCCGGAGCACAGGTCTGCGGCTTTCTGGCTGCGCTTCGGCTCACAGAAGCGTGCCAGCAGCAGCGCATCCGAGCCGAACCGGTGCTCCGGGGTGCAGTAGACCATAGTTCTATTATACAAAACTTCCGTAGAATGTTCCATAGACAGTGTGCCGTTTCCCTTCCAAAAAATGCAGGGTATTTTCCTGCGGAATTTGTGCATGAAACAAAAAGCGGGGCGGCTGCACAGCATTTTGTGCAGTGCCTCTTTTTTGGCGCGGACGATTTGGAATGGCCGCCGCGTGTGCTTTGGCCATGTGCGGCGGAAAAATGTTTTTGATTCAGCAGTTCGGCGCGTCTGCGGACGCGCCGAACTGCGTTTTTCATGAATTTACTTTATGATACCACAAAAAAGGACTGCTGCACAGTGTGCAGCAGTCCTTTTTGATGCGTTTTCAGCAAAAACTACTGATTATTCAGCAGCGATTGCACCAGTGGGGCAAGCACCCTCGCAAGCACCGCAATCGATGCAGGAATCAGCGTTCACAACTGCAGCGCCGTTCTCGATGGTGATAGCGCCAACCGGGCAAGCGCCCTCGCAAGCGCCGCAGCCAACACATGCGTCAGAAACCTTGTGTGCCATAATAAACTCTCCTTTTTTATCCCGTGCCGATGTAATGTATGAAGAAACGTACCTTGGCACGGCCACGCACGCCCCCCGGAATTTGTATCCTTGTCTGCATTCTAACAAAGCAGGCCGGAAAAGGCAAGACTAACCGTGCCGCCACAACCACAAAATAAAATATTTTGTGGGGTTGCACAAAAGCACGGCCTAACTTATAGCCAAAATTGCCGGAGATTTTTAGCGAAAATCACGAAGCCTAGTTAGTTTTGTAATACTAACTACCTGGACACTCATTCCTTTTCACTTGCGCGGCGGCGGGGACAGGCGGGGCGCTTTTCGTCGTCGGAGCTTGCCACCACCGGGGCGGGGTTGCGCACGCCGGAGTAATCATCGTCCGGGTCGGGACGGCGGGGCGGGCGCTTGCCGCCGCTCACATACTCGCACACGCCCACCTTGTAGTACCGGGGCGCAAGGCTCTCGGTGCCGCAGCGCACCCGCAGGTAGCCGGACACCGGGTTCACCTCCAGCACGGTGCCCAGACCGTCCGGGGTGCGCACCGTGCTGCCCACCATGGGCATGATGCTGTTCAGGTACTCGTAGGCGCTTTCCTCGTAGGCAAGGCAGCACATCAGGCGGCCGCAGGCACCGCTGATCTTGGTGGGGTTCAGCGAAAGTCCCTGCTCCTTAGCCATCTTGATGGAAACGGGCTGGAAGTCCTTCAAAAAGCGGCTGCAACAAAAAGGCTGACCGCAGATGCCCAGACCGCCGATCATCTTGCTCTCATCGCGCACGCCGATCTGGCGCAGCTCGATGCGGGTGTGGAAGATGCCGGCCAGATCCTTGACCAGCTCCCGGAAGTCCACTCGTCCGTCGGCGGTGAAGTAGAACATGATCTTGGAGCGGTCCAGCGTGTACTCGGCTTCCACCAGCTTCATCTCCAGCCCGTGGCGGGCGATGCACTCCTGACAGGTGTGGTAGGCGCGCTTTTCGTCCTCACGATTCTGGCGCATCCGGCGGATATCCACGCTGTCGGCCATGCGGGTGATGGGCTTCAGCGCCTTGGGGACGGTAGCATCGGCCAGCTCCCGCACGCCCTGCACCACCTCGCCGCACTCCACGCCGCGGGCAGTCTCCACAATGACATACTCCCCGGTGTGGATGACAGCATCACCGGGATCAAAATAATAGCTTTTGCCGTTTTCCTTAAAACGGACCGAAATGACTTTTTTCATAGTGTTCCTCGTTTTTGTATCGGATAAGCCCCTTGCAGGGGGGCAGCTTTTTCAGTCTGCTGTTAGTATACCATAATCAAAAGCACATTTCTATGCAAAAAGAAAAGTCTTTGGGGGGATAGGCTCGCCCTCTCAGTCACCTTCGGTGACAGCTCTCCCAAAGGGAGAGCCCTTGG
>OGFX01000471.1_pt1 | contig 17652 bp, 13 predicted proteins | sample 1571011 | NCBI WGS metagenome assembly OGFX01 (sample SAMEA2582035, study PRJEB24529) | metagenome | biome: Human gut stool | place: China | collected 2011
CTCTCCTACAGCTTGCGCAAGCGGTGGCGAAAAAGTGGAGGTATAGAAGGCCTTTCGCTGACTGCCGGTGTAGAGAACCTTTTTACATTGACTTCACGCAAAGGATTGAATCCGCAGTATTCCTTCAACGGAGGTTCGGACGATACGTATGTGACAGCCCGTGTTTATAACTTCGGACTGACTGTGAAATTCTAAAGGTATAACCATATAATTTGTATTAGAAATGAAAAAGATTATCAATAAATTGTTCGCAGGAAGCCTATTGGCAGGTATGATGCTGGTGTCTTCTTGCGCCGGTGACTATCTGGATACAGCACCTACTGACTCAACCGGAGCAACCGATGCCGTAGGTACCACGGCCAATGCCATGAAGGCATTGAACGGTATCGCCAAAATCATGACAACACAACACTCCTATTTTGGAGGTGGATTTGCTGGTGAGAACAACATAATGATTCAGTACGAAAGCTACCCGAGTGAAAATTACAATTACAATTATTACGCATCCGGATGGTCTCCTATCTTCAATCAAGAGTTCCACACACGTACTAACTCCATTTACGATGCTTACGCATGGTATTACTATTATACCATAGCAGGTAATGCCAACACCATTCTTGCCAATATAGACAATGCCGAAGGTACGGAAGCGGAAAGGAATTTTGTCAAGGCATCTGCACTGACTTTTCGTGCATACGCTTTCGAAAAACTGGTACACTATTATTGCTGGCGCTGGCAAGATTCCAACAATGGCGCTTCGCAGGGGATAGTACTTCGTTTGGACGAATCTACCGGTGGACAAGGTTATGCCACATTAGCTGAAACGTATGCACAGATTTATAAAGATTTGGACGAAGCCATCATGCTGTTTGAGCAAAGCGGTATGGACCGTAATGCCTCACAAGTATGGATGCCGAACATCAATGTGGCACATGCCATCTACGCCCGTGCCGCTCTTACCAAGCAAGATTATACCAAAGCATTGACTGAAGCTAAGCTGGCTCGCCAGAACTACCCACTCATGAGCAATGCAGAATATCATGCAGGGTTCTGTAATCCAACCAGTGAATGGATTTTCGGAAGCTTTGGTAGTGCACAAGAGAATAACTGGTATTGGAGTTATGGTACTCAGTATGCATGCAACGGATATTATGCCAATGCGGCAGGGGCGGCAAACGGTGCAGGCTCTATCGGTCGTGAACTGATTAATCGCATTCCCAACAACGATGCTCGTAAGGCACTGTTCCTAACCGAAGACAAATTCCCCGGCTATAACTTCAATGACGGTTCAGCCATGGATTTAGGCTACGGCATTCTTGGAATGGGAGATGATGAGAAAAAAGCAGATGCTCTTTGGGAAGAAGCAGCTGCCTATTGCCAGAAAATGGCGGTCAGTGGCCTGGAAGCTCCTTATCAGGCTGGTTATATGTATCTGGGGGGACAACTGAAGTTTTATGTATTCGACACTCCGGGCGTCAGCTACCTGCCTTTCATCCGTTCATCGGAAATGGTATTGGTAGAGGCAGAGGCTAATTATTTCTTGAATGACGAGACTGCTGCTCGTGCCGCACTGGTAGAACTGAATGCCACTTCCGGACGTAATCCTGAATACACTTGCGACAAGAGTGGCGAAGCTCTTTGGAATGAAATTATGGACTATCGCGAATTGGAACTCTGGGGTGAAGGTTTTGCATGGAGCGACTACAAGAGATGGAACCGCGACATAGTCCGTCACAGTTTTGCCGAAGGTGGTAATGCTCACATTTCCGTTGCAAAAACCATTCCTGCCTCCGGTGTCAACAAATGGACATGGGATGTACCTTTGAATGAAACTGATTACAACGATGAGTTGAATCTTGGAGGAAAATAATTCTACCGGAATTATTCTATAAATAAAGTGTTTTTTGAGAGAGGGGATGCTATAAAGCATTCCCTCTGTTATTAGAGGAGAACAATAAAAGCGTTTCCACACTATTCTCAGGATATTTGCCTGCCATTTGGTATTCATCAATGATCACTAGAGGGGAGGGCTATCTATATAGCGCAAGTGGGAAAGGCAAGTACTTTGCTCCACCTCAATTCGTAAAACGTACTTTGGTAAACAGATATTTCATCAAGAAGAAAATAAGGATAGATGATATGTGAGAAATGTGGAGTTCTCAAAAGAGTCCTGTACTTCTCATACCTGCGGAACAATCAACTTTTAAAAAACAATAACTATCAATTATCCATAATCTTATAAAAATATTGTATGTTTGCAATTAGATAAATGCATGAATATGGATTCTAAAAAACAACTCTACATCATTAGCGGTTGTAATGGTGCTGGTAAGACTACGGCATCTTATACTGTGTTGCCGGATGTTCTGGAATGCAAGGAGTTTGTCAATGCGGATGAAATAGCTCGTGGATTATCTCCTTTTAATCCCGAAAGTATGGCCATTGAAGCCGGACGGTTGATGTTGCAAAGAATCAATGAATTGCTGAAAAATCAACAAAACTTTTCTATAGAAACCACACTTGCCACAAGAACTTACACCCGCCTTGTCCATCGTGCGCAAGAGCAAGGATATAAAGTCAATTTAATATATTTCTGGTTGAGTTCGCCCGACTTGGCTATTCAGCGTGTAGCCCAACGTGTACGTAATGGTGGGCACGACATTCCCAAAGAGGTTGTGATTCGGCGTTATCAAGCAGGTATCAATAACTTTTTCAATATTTATATGCCCTGTGTGGACTATTGGCTATTGGCAGATAATAGCGAAACACCCCGTATAATTGTTGCTGAAGGTGGACGAGGAATGAAAATGCATATACATCACATTGAACGATTTAATAAAATACAAAGTTATGTCAGAGAATGAACGAAAAGAACTAAGCGAAAAGTTACATTTCGGTTTGGCATTAGCCGAACGTCGTATGCTTGAAGAAAAAGCATTGCGCAATGAATGCATTATACAAGGCTTGCCCAATGGAGAGATTAAAAGTGTACCGGCACGTATCATACTGCGTAAACTTTATGGAGAGGAGCTGAAACGATAGAAATATCCTCTCTTCAATAAACAGCAAACCTGAATTGTCTGCATGACACGAGAGTCAGCGCGGATTACAAAGTACATTCTTTATTCCCCTGAATTATAATAAAAAATATATCCACTCAGTCTTCGTTATTCTATGTAGACTATATTCTCTTACAAGAAAATCTCCTCATTACGTTTTTGACATGCTCCAAACAGTAGTTTTTCATAGCTATAGAATTCTTTACTCCAATTACTTTGTATTTGGAATAATCTCCATTTATAAGATAGAGACAATTACATGGTGTTCTATGCATAAAATGGATAAATAGGTAGGATAGTGTTTATGTAACCATTATAAATTCAATAGTATTTTACATAAGGGTTTACATTCTCATAGATGGAATAAACAACACGAGTAAATAATTGACAAAAAGCAACTAAATGATAGATATTGACAAAGCCCTTCTAGTTTTTGAGAAAAAAGATCCTGACGTTATGATTATAGCACATCAGTACAGAATTAAACACCTTCAAATCAGGATATTACCATTACAAATAGTATCATATAAGTAGATTGTCATTTACAGTGGATATGTATAGAGTATCTTCTCTAGAGGAATACTTTATTTCAGGAGCTCTTTTTATTTATTTTATATTGCTTATTATCAACAATATAGACATATTGTAGTTCCGCGAAAACTCTGGTAATTTCGTACATCGGCATGCAGACTCAAGAGGTTACAATTAAGCCGCATGTACGGGTTGTCATGCAGAGTGATACTGAACTTTTGGATGAAGTTGTAGTTGTTGCCTATGGTACTGCTACAAAAAGATCCTTCACAGGTTCCGCTACTGAAATTAAAGGAGACCGTATTGCTAACAAAAATCCGTCCGAATTATCTAAAGCGCTAACCGGTGAAGTAGCAGGTGTACAAGTTATTTCAACTAGTGGACAACCCGGCTCAAATGCAAGCATCAGAATTCGCGGTTTAGGTTCTGTAAATTCAAGCCGTGCTCCGCTGTATGTAGTGGATGGAATCCCCTTTGGTTCAGATTTAAGTGGAATTGATCCTTCAGACATAGAGTCAACTACCGTATTGAAGGACGCAACAGCAACAGCTCTATATGGTTCAAGAGCTGCCAATGGAGTAATTTTGCTGACCACCAAAAGAGGTAAAAAAGGAAAAACGCAGGTTGAGGCAAATGTAAAATATGGTATCAACACCCGTATAATTCCTCTTTATGACACGATGGAAAATCCTGAAAGGTTTCTTGAACTGACATGGGAAGGTATTAAAAACAAATATATGTACCGCGCGAACAATCCTAAGGATGAAGCTACTGCCAAACAATATGCAAGCGAAGACCTTTTTGATGCAGATTACGGTATTGCCCCCGTATATAATATGTGGAAGGCTGAAGGTAAAAATCTGATAGATCCTGTTACTGGAAGAATGAAGGCAGGTGTAGTCCGCAAATTTACTCCGGAGAAATGGGAAGATTATATTTTCCGTACAGGAGAAAAAGTAGAAGCCAATGTTAAGATATCAGGAGGTAGCGACAAGTTATCACATTATACCTCTTTCGGTTACTTGAAAGATGAAGGATACTATATAGGTTCGGATTTTGAACGTTTTAATGCCCGTTCCAATCTGTCTCAAGACATCACCTCATGGTTGAAATCAAATGTTAATATGGCTTATAGCTATATGGAACTGAATAAGCCCGGTCAAGGTGACAACATGAACAATGGTTTCCAATTCATTAATTTTATGCCTTCCATATTTCCGGTATTCCAACGTGATGCAGATGGCAATAAAATAAAGGATAATGTGGTCGGAGGATATCTGTATGATTATGGTATGGCTGAAGGTTATGGACGTCCTTACGCTTCAGGCGTAAATCCAGCCGGAGCGATTCAATTGGACAAGAATGAGTACCAGTCTCATTCATTCAACGGAAATGCCATGTTTGAAGCAACTTTCTTGAAAGACTTCAAAGGAACGGTAAACTTTGGATTGCAATATCTTGGTACAAAAAACAATGAATTGACAAATCCATATTATGGTGATGCAGAGGGGTTAGGACGTATTTTCAAAAACATGAGTACATTCTTCAGCTTCACGTCAAACCAGATATTGTCATGGAAGAAAAGTTTTGGTGTGCACAATCTCGATGCATTCGTTGCGCATGAATCTACATTCTACAAGTCATCTGACAACTATGGCCAGAAATCAAAGATTGTTCGTCCTAACAATACAGAATGGTCTAATGCTGTAATTATGGACTATATGGATTCTCAAACCTACGGGTTTGACATGGAAAGCTACTTCGGACAAATTAGATATGATTATAACGATAAATATTTCTTTCATGGAACATTAAGACGTGATGGTTCATCACGTTTCGCCAAAGGGCAGAAATGGGGAACATGAGGTTCTATCGGCGCCGGCTGGGCCATCACTAACGAAAATTTCATGAAAGACGTGAGCTGGTTGAAGAATTTGAAATACAAGTTAAGTTGGGGTGTGTTGGGTAACCAAGACTTTATCACCAATCCTACCATTGCAGGTTATTATCCTTACAATGATTTGTATACGATCGGTAACCTGAATGATGAAATCAGTTTTAGCTTTAAATATAAAGGTAATCCTGATTTGACATGGGAACGCAGCGAAACATGGAATACTGGTATCGAGTTTAATATAGCCGATATTTTGGAAGGTGAAGTGGAATACTACAATAAGACTACCAAAGATATGTTGTTCCTAAAGCAAGTATCTCCATCGCTGGGATATGCACAATACCCCGTCAATGACGGTAAAATTTTCTTTGGTGGCACATCTTGTGAAAACGAATGATATAAGTCTTGATTTACGTGTTAATGGTGGACATTATAAGAATAAAATGACCCAGATGCCTATGGATGATACCACAGGAAAAGAAAAGCCATTGGAGATACAAGGTGCTTACGGATGGTCGAAAGGACATTCTCTGTATGATTTCTATATAAGAGAATATGCCGGTGTAGATCCAGAAACCGGTATGGCATTATACAACTCATACTATAATGTAAAAGCCGATGGAAGCAAGGACTTGATTACAGATATGGTAACTTACCAGCAAAACAATAAGATAGAGCGTTTGGAAGTAGAAAAGACCTCCGATTATAACAACGCAACTAAGAAATATGTCGGGAAATCAGGTATTCCGACTTTACAAGGGGGATTCGGTTTTGATTTAGCTGTTAAAGGTTTCGAATTAAATACGACTTTCTCCTATAGCTTAGGAGGATATGCTTACGACGGTGTATATGCTACATTAATGTCTAACAATACACCTGGTAGTGGAAACTGGCATAATGACATTGAAAATCGTTGGCAAAAGCCGGGTGATATAACAGACGTGCCACGTTTAACTTCCGGATATGACGAATATACAAATGCATCTTCTACTCGGTTCATTACCAGTCGTTCTTATTTGAATTTATCCAATGTAAGATTATCCTACACATTCCCTAAAAAATGGATGAATAGAATGAACATTGGGTCCTTGTCGGTTTATGTTGCCGGTGACAACCTGATGTTCATTTCGGCTCGTAAGGGATTTGTCTCAATGGCAGGAAATACCGTCAGTACAGATCCTAATGAGGATTCCGGAGGCTCTGACAGAAGTCAGTATGCTCCATTGAGTACTATTATGGGAGGTATTAAGATTCAGTTCTAACAATAAAATCATTTGAATATGAGAAATGTAATATATAAAATAGCAGCTTGTTCTGCATTAGTAGCCTTGGTGCTTTCTGGCTGTAAAGAATCTTTTCTGGAGGAAGATCCAAATGGATATATTTCATCTGACCAGATAAAAGAAAATGCAGTGTGGAATCCTAATATCATGTTAGGTCAGGCATTAGGTACGTATTCCACAACATTTGCCTGGCAGACAGGCGGTACGACGAATCACGACGATTTCGGACAAAAATCCATTGATATTGCCACAGATTTAATGAGTGGGGATCTGGCAATGAGCGGAGAAACCTACGGCTGGTTTAGCGATGCAGCTAGATTGCAGTGTAATACTACCACAAAAAATAGAACCTACATGCTGTGGAGGTATTATTACCGCATCATCAAGGCCTGCAATGAAATATTTGACACTGTAGGAGGAGATGAAAGTGTACCGGCTAATGAGGATAACCAAAATTATTATGCACAAGCAAAAGCTTTGAGGGCTCATTCGTATTTCAATTTGGTGAATTTATATGCAAAACCTTACGATATTGATAAAAATGCTAAGGCCATACCTCTTTACCGTTCTCAAACCACAGCAGAGACATTAGGACTCTCCACAGTGGAGGAAGTGTATGAACGGGTTATTATCGACTTGAAGGAATCAATAAATATTTTGGAAGAGTTGGAATCAGCAGGTATTGGTCGTCCCAACGGCACTAAGGACCAAATCGACCAATGGACAGCTAAAGGAATACTTGCCTATGTTTATTTGACCAAAGGTGAATATGAGAATGCTGCTGCATTAACTTCCGATATTATCAATAACTCAGGATATCCTTTGATGAGTGAAACTGAAATTATCGAATCTGGATTCCGGAGTATCAATATCGGTTCATGGATGTGGGCATTTGATATTACCAAAGATAACACCGGAGGTTTGCCCACATTCTGGGGACAGGTAGATTATTTCACTTATAGCTACTGTTCTGCAGGTGATTATAAAATGATAGACCATAATCTGTATAATGAAATACCTGAAACAGATACTCGTAAACAGTGGTTTCATCCGTCTGTATTGATTAGCTGGTATAAATTTTATGATGCCGGAAGAAAAGCAATGGGAGACCGTACATGGACAAATGATATTGTTTACATGCGAGTTGAAGAGATGTACCTGATAAATGCTGAAGCCAATGCACGGGCAAATCATCTGCCCGAGGCAAAAGCAGCATTGAAGGCTCTATTAGAACAGCGGGATCAGGCCACGGCTGCAGAAGTGGACAATATGAATGCTGATCAATTACTGGAAAACATATACTACAACTGGCGTGTAGAAATGTGGGCCGAAGGACGAGGTTTACTTACCTTGAAACGTTTCCACAAATCAATGGTACGTGGTGACAACAACTACGCATTGACTGGTGAAACAATCTCATACGATGACTCCAGATTGATCTTTGAAATTCCAGAGCGTGAAGTAACGAATAATCCCAATTTGCAGAAATGATAAAGTGCCACATTAGATTGTGCAAATCAGATGAATAAAAGAGGGAGAGTATCTAAATTTAGAATACTCTCCTTTTTTAATATAACGAAATCTGGTTCTTGTTGTATAAAGAGGGCAACACAAATCATTGCAGATGCACTGACATATCAATCTTATTTAGACTGCTTCAATAACCATATTTCAAAGAATTTATCGTAAACCTTGTATTCTCCAAGTTCACAAGTAACAAAATCCTTGTCCAACAATCCTTTTATAGCTCCTTGTACTGAGCTGGCTGTCAATTTATAGGTTTTCAAGAATCTGGAAGAAGTTATTTCCCTTGCTTTTCCTTCTTTGCAAATGGCAAACAATACCTCCTTTTGTTTGGGAGGAAGTTGATAAAGAAGAGAGGAATAAGTAAAATTCAACTGAGACTAAATGTTTTCGATCGCTATGCTCACTTTGTCTGCCGTACAAATTTCACCTGTAGCTGTCATTGCATACAATGAGTTGGAGATGAATTGAATATACCATGTAATGCCCTCAAAACGTTCATATACGTTCTGAACAGTTTCTTCTGTAATGTCTTTATTGGCTATGAGGAAATGTTTCCTAATAAACTTTGTGTAAGTTCCTATGTCTATTGGATGTAATTCCATGATGGCTGTACTTTGATAGAAAGGGCGTGCTGGACTTGTGAATATTTCGCCCATCATATGCCGTTGGGAACCTGCATAAATAAATCTTGCATTTGCGCAATGCTGAATATGGGTACGCAATACAGCTTCAATATTTTTTTCGGATATTTGGCAATAGATTGAAATTCGTCAATAGCCACCAGGCAGGGCTTGTCGGCCTTCTCCAAATAATAAAAAATTTCATCCAAAGTAATAGAAGGAGTTTTTATATCTCCCATCTCCAAATTCCAACCGGGATTTCCTGCAAAATCAAATGAAATTCCCGCCCGAAGCGATGACAAGCAACTTAAAAACAAATCCCACGCTTTTCTACCTCGTGGTTTCAGACCATTCATAATTCCTTTGCCAAGCTCAAAAACAAACTCTTGAAGATTCTTAGTCGCATATATATCAATCAAGAAAATATAATATTCCTTTTCGATATGTTTTTTGATGAAAACAATGTTCTATTAAGCCCGTCTTTCCTAAACGACGAGAAGATATTAAAGCTACATTGTTACCATTTGTGATATAACGGGTTAATGTTCCGGTTTCAGCTACACGGTCACAAAAATATTCAGCGGATATATATCCATTGGTTATGAAAGGGTATTCTTCTCCATAAAGTGAATGCTTTATACAAAAAAAATTATAATCTTATTATAATGCAAATATCACAATGCTTTTGTATCGATTCTCCAACTTTGTTTCATATAATCTGTCAGAGGAAATCTGTTGATTTACTCTTCTCATATTGGAAATTAAATTATAGATTTACAATCTTTCTTTATCCTCTGCCAACAAAAAGTTTCGCAGTGAAATCTGTTTAATTCCTTTGTAATTTCCCCCGCTTTGCATTTCATCCATTGTAACTACATATTTGGGGTAATTGTCTGCTATTTCCAAAAGATTGCCAAATTCTCGCCTAACAGTTGCATCATCGGGAAGCATATATGCTACTTGGATATAGACTTTATGGTCGTCCTTGGAAGCAATGAAATCAATTTCCTTATTGCCACTCTTTCCGACATATACTTCATATCCATATCTTAATAAATCAATGCATACAACATTTTCCATTAACTTGTTGATGTCTTTTCGAAAATCAAAATGCTGTATGGAATTATGTAATCCCAAATCTTCAAAATAATATTTCTCACCAATCTCAAAGATTTTCATCCCTCGGATTTCAGCTCGTTGAATTTTGTAAATAAAGAAACTATTGCACAGTGCCTTTAGATAGTTCAGAATTGTCTGCGTGGGAATGTTGACGTGTTGCGACTTTAAATATTTACTAATATTCTGGGCAGAAAAAAGAGAGCCGGTATTATCTATCAGATAAGCTACGAGATTCTCCAAAAAAGATACATTCCGGATTGATTCACGTGCAACCACATCTTTTAGTAGGATAGTAGAATAAACGTTTCTCAAATACTCGAATATGACATTCTTGTCCATTGTTAGATTATGAATGTATGGCATACCTCCGAATGTAAGATAGAGTTTTAGACTTTCGGTGGAGTCTTGGCGTTGATTGAAAGTTAAGAATTCCCCATAGCTAAGTGAGTGAATGGGAAATTCTATATATCTTCCTGCCAATTGAGTAGCAAGTTCACTGGACAGCATTTTAGCATTACTTCCGGTGCAATAGATATCACATTTATTTTCGTTCAATAAACTCCGCAGACACAATTGGAATTCTTCAATCTCTTGGATTTCATCTACAAAAAGATAGTTATGATTATACCCAGTAACCTTCTTTAAAACATATTGATAAAGATCCATGTAGTTCCTAATTTCCGTGAAGGCAAGTTGCTCTTTATCTACAAAAATGATATTGGCTTCCGGTATGTTTTTCTTTATGATATCTGATATCTGTAAAAGAATGTAGCTTTTACCTATCCTACGTTGGCCGGTTATTACTTTTATTATACTTTTATCAATAAACGGTTCAATTCTCTTTATGTATAAAGGACGGGAGATATAATTTTTCATATTCAAACATGATTTAGTTTATATGCAAAGATATAAAATATTTCAATTATAATTGAATATTTCTATGTATATTCCACATTCATACATTATAAATAATATATGTAAACTAAATATTTCTCAACAAAAAAGAATTTTGGGACTTTTATGGATAAAATCTATATTTCAAGATAAATTCCTCTATATAATTTATCGTTATTCTTGAATAAAAAACATTTGTTGGGTTAATTAGTACATCACAAATTAAAAGGGTAGAATGAAATTTAATAATAACGTGCTTATTATCAGCTTTTAATTATTCAAAATGGTATGAAATGGGTACTTCAAACCACTTACCTCCCTTCGCCATATACCTTTATATAGAATATATAATAGAGTAAGCCTTGTTTTATAATGATTGTAAATTATTAATTTTCAGCAATATACATATATTGTAGTTCCGCGAAAACTCTGGTGATTTCGTTTGTTGGTATGCAAACCCAAGAAGTAACGATTAAACCTCATGTAAAGGTAATTTTGAAATCCGATTCTGAGCTGCTTGAAGAGGTTGTGGTTACCGGTTACGGTACATTTAAAAAAGCATCATTTACCGGAGCTGCTTCTACTGTAAACACTTCCACCTTGGAAGATGTACCTGTTCTTTCTGTTGCCGACAAACTTTCTGGTAATGTCGCTGGTGTTACTTTTGGCTCAAGTTCAAGTAATCCGGGTTCTGTAAGCAGTATCCGTGTACGTGGTATGGGTTCCATCAATGCCGGAAACAATCCGCTTTATGTTATTGACGGAACACCGGTCACAAGTGGAGACTTATCCGAGTTCACTTATAGTGATGCAGGAACTGATATTTTGTCTTCACTCAATACCAATGACATCGAGTCTATCACAGTTATCAAAGATGCGGCTGCTGCCTCTCTTTACGGCTCGCGTGCTGCTAACGGTGTTGTGGTCATTACGACGAAAAGCGGAAAACAAGGCAAAACAAATGTAAGTTTCCGTTCCGACTGGGGTTTCTCAAACATGGCAATAGATTATCGTCCTATGCTTGCCGGTGACTCGCGCCGCGAACTCTTATGGACCGGTCTCAAGAATTACGGGTTATACACCGGAAACATGTCCGATGCAGATGCCGCAACTTTTGCAGACCAGAACATCGAGGACTTTGCTTCAAAAACCTCAACCGGATGGAAGGATTGGAAAGACCTGCTTTTCCGTAACGGTTCTCATCAGAACTACCAGCTGAGCGTATCTGGTGGCAATGACCGTACCAAGTTCTACACCTCAGTAGCTTATACCAATCAGGAAGGTATCATTTACAAACAAGGTCTGGAACGTTTCACTGGTAATGCAAACCTCACTCATAAGTTTGTAGACTTTGAAGTTCAGGTTACAAGCCAATTCTCAAAAGTAAGACAAAACAAAACTAATGAAGCTACCTCCTATGATGGACCTGTGGCCAATTACGCATTCTTCCAAAGCCCCTCATCAACCCCTTATAATGAAGACGGCACATTAAACAATGGTTGCGGCGTATTTGGAGTCAATCCTTTGTATGAAAGAGAACACAGCTCTGACGTTTATACCCTGATGAAGGCATTCAATACAATCAAGTTGACCTACAATATTTGGGACAAGTTGAATTTAAGTGAAAAGATTGCTTATGATTACGCACAAGGAACCAATGACGTTCTTTGGGACAGACACTCAAACAATGGTGCCCCCGGTGGTGTCATGCAGCGTATCGTCAATCGTAATGACCAGCTGAATACACAAACCCAGCTCTCTTACATCAACTCTTTCGGTCTACACAATATTGACGCCCTGCTTGGTTTTGAAACACAAGATACGGAATATGCTTTCAACTACATGGCAGGCCAAGACTATCCGGGTGATTTGTACGAATTGACAAATGCCGGTTCAACAAGTGCCGAAACCAACAGACAGAGCTATCGCATGACTTCGTTCCTCGGACGTGCCAATTATAACTACGCAGACAGATATTATCTCGGTCTCAGCTATCGTACCGACGGAAGTTCACGTCTGGCAAGAGAAAACCGTTGGGGAAGTTTCTGGTCGGTTTCCGGAGCATGGAGATTCATAGACGAAAGTTTCCTGAATCCTGTCAAGAGTGTATTGACAGATGGAAAGCTCCGTGTGTCATACGGTGTAAACGGAACGCAACCATCAGACTATTATGCTTATATGAATCTTTATAAATACGGAATCATATACAATGGACAGTCAGGAATGTCAATCGTCGGAATTGCAAACCCGGACCTGAAATGGGAAAAGAACAAAACATGGAATATCGGTCTCGACCTTTCATTCATCGACCGTATCTCTGTAACATTCGACTACTATCAGCGTAAAACCAGCGACCTTATATATGACCTCCCCGTATCACAAGTCGGCGGATATTATGATGGCAATTATGGGTATACCACCCCGCAAAACATCGGTTCACTGAAGAACTCCGGTTTTGAGTTGACCATTACATCAACCAATTTCAGAAACAAGGATTTCACGTGGACCACTTCTCTGAACATGGCACACAACAGCAACAAACTGACCAAATTGGATGGCCAGCAGAATGAAATCGTATCAGGACCGCTGATTCACCGTGTAGGCGAACCTTACTATTCATACTATGTTTATGAATACGCCGGAGTCGACGCAGAGACCGGTAAAGAAATGTTCTATCTGAATGACGGAACAGAGAATGCCCGCAAGACAACTACAAATATCTCTGAAGCCAACAAAACTATTGTAGGCAAGCATCAGGCTAGTATAGAAGGCGGTCTTGCCAACAACCTCAAATGGAAGGTTATCGACTTGGGCTTCGCTTTCACTTATTCATTGGGTGGTGATGCTTTTGACTACTCCACTTGGCAGCACTCCAATGGCGGTTCATATCTATACGGTGGTGCCGTACCGACATACTATGACATCTCAAAGATGTGGACAGGCCCGGGCGACACGGATGCCACATTGCCTAAATTTGAATATGGAAGCGCTGCTTCACTGTCTTCACGCTGGCTGATGCCTACTGATTATCTACGTCTGAAGAACCTCACATTAGGTGTAAGCATTCCGCAAAACTATATCAGCAAGCTTGGGCTCAGCAAAGCCAGAATCTACTTCTCTGGTTCCAACCTGCTTACATGGAAGTCTAAAGACTTATTTGTAGATCCGGAAATGCGTGTAGACGGACTATGCACATTTGAGACTCCGGCATTGAGAACATATACATTCGGAATAGAATTGAATTTCTAACTAATAAAGATACGAAAATGAAAATATTAAAGACATTATACACAGCAACGCTTTGCGCAGCTATGGCAGTCAGCACTTCATCATGCCTCAACAGTTGGCTGGATCAGTCACCCGCAGACGGAATAGATGCTGAAACCGCAATCAAGAACAGCGATGATTTGGCCAATGTGCGGACGGGACTTTATGCTGCCGTTAAAGGTAACAGTAGCCTGATTAATTATTATGGACGCCTCATGTTCGTATACGGTGACATGAGAGGGGAAGATATCCAATATGAATATAACGGGGGAAGTGGAAGAGCAAACTTCTACTACTATATGGAATATACAACTGCAGACAATTTCACCACCTCAACAGCCGTATGGCAGATGCCTTATGTAGTCATTGCACGCGCCAACCGTCTGATTCAGGCAGCAGAAAGTGGCAACCTGACCGATGCGGCAGAGGCAAAAGCCACTATTGACCAATATGATGCAGAAGCAAAAGTTCTGCGCGCCATGGCACTGTTTGACCTTACACGTATCTACGGTAAACCTTATACGGTAGATCAAGGCAGCTCACTCGGTGTGCCCATCGCTACCTCCCCACTAGAATCGACAGAAAAGCCAAGCCGCAGCACGGTAGCTCAATGTTATGAGAGTATTGAAAAAGATTTGACAGATGCAATCAACTCAAATGCACTGCCCAAAACCAATGAAGTGGGTTATGTCAACCTTTGGGCTGCCAAAGCCTTGCAGGTACGTGTATATATAACAAAAGGCGAATGGAGCAAAGCTTTATCCGTAGCAGAAGACATCATATCAAACTCGTCTTACAAACTTTGGGAACCGTCAGAATATGTTGCTGCATGGAGCAAAAGTGATGCCAATCATTCAAAAGAAATCATGTTCGAGATTTCCATCAACAACAATACTGACTGGACAGACCGTGAAGGTATTGCCTATTTATATGCCGACAAGGCTGGCGCTTCTCCCGGATATGGAGATGTAATTGTCACAAAAGACTTCTCTGACATGCTTACATCCGACCCGGCAGACATCCGTAACGACATATTATTGGCAGCGGCAGCAGGAGGATTTGACAAGCGCAAAGTTTACATCAACAAAATGCCAGCTGTAAACGGAGATGTGCGTTACTCCAATGTCCCATTGCTACGCTTGTCAGAAGTTTACTTGTCAGCAGCAGAAGCAGCTTTCCAAGCCGGAGACAAGAACAAGGCTGCCAACTTGCTGAACGATATCATCTCCAACCGCACAACGGATGAAAGCAAACAAGTAACCAGCGGAAACATCACATTAGACCGCATCTACATCGAACGCCGCAAGGAACTTGTAGGTGAAGGACAGCGCTACTTCGATGTTATGCGCCGAGGTGAAACCGTTACACGCTACACGGACGTTAATGACAGAGGATGGCACGACGTATTGAGCGAAGAAGCGCGTACATTCAACCGCGACTCCAAGAAAGCGCTCCCGTTGATTCCCGTCGGTGAAATCAATGCCAATCCGAACATAGAACAAAATCCAGGCTATTAATCAATAGTAGCCTAAAGAAACTTGGGAATTTTCCCAATGTGTTTTTATAAATAAAGTGTTTAGAGGAGGTGTGCCAGTGATGGTATGCCTCCTTCTTTCAATATATCCACCAATATCGGTTTCACTCCGCTGACAAAACACTCAACGGCAATAACCATCAGGATAAGTCCCATCAGGCGCATCATCACATTGTTTCCCGTCTCACCCAGGATTTTGACCAACCGCGTGGAAGCACGCAATATGAAGAAGGTAATCAGATAAATAAAGGCAATCATTCCTATAAGAACTCCTTTCATCTGAATGGTATGGGCATCCTGCATCAGCACAATGGCATTGGCTATGGCACCAGGACCACAAAGCATCGGAATTCCAAGAGGAGTAATGGAAATATCATCGGCATAAGTCTTGATTTCCTCGTCTTTCAGCTTCATTGGGGTATAACGGGCTTGCAGCATATCGAAGCCAATCTTAAAGATAATAACTCCACCGGCAATACGGAAACCATTGGTAGAGATACCGAAGAACTTAAAGAGGAACTGCCCTGCAAACGTAAAGACCATAATTGTTATAAAGGCAACCAAAGTGGCGCGCGATACTACCGACTGCCGTTCACGGTCTGTCATTCCATGCGTCATGGTCAAAAACACCGGCATGGTGCCGAGAGGGTTTGTCAACGTAAAGAAGGAGGTAAAACAAAGTAAAGCGAAAGGTAAGATTGTGTCCATAGCTGTATAATATACGTTTCTGCAGACAAAAGTACAACTAAAAATTTCAATGTCACAAAATCTGCATCAATTCTTTCAGATTACTGATATGATAAGTCGGTTGGAAAGGCAGTTCTTCCTTCCCTGTTACATTATAAAACACTTGGTGCATGCCCACTCCTTTGGCTCCTGCCACATCATTCTCCCAACTATCGCCTATCATCAAAGAATCACGCACCTCGGATTGTGTGGCAGAAAGGACAAAATGAAAAATTTCGGGCCAGGGCTTCAAGATACCGATGTCATCAGAGAGAACAATCTTCTTAAAAAAGTGGTCAATGCCTGCCGAACGCATCTTATGACATTGCAACTCTTGGAAACCGTTAGAAAGGATATAGAGGTTATATTTCCCCGCCAAATATTCCAGTACCTCATACGCATGCGGCATCAGCCGACTTTTTGTGGGAATGACCGAAAAGAAATCATCAGAAAAAGCCTCGGCCAAAGCAGCATCCCCCGCCCCTACTGCCTCCAGAGGATATAGAAAACGCTGGCGGTTCAACTCTTCCTTACTGACCTGCCCTCTGCCGTATTCTTCCCACAGCTCTACATTGCGATGCTGATAAAGCGTATAGAAATGCTGGAAAGAACGAAAGAAACGGTCATAATCATACTTGTGATACATCTCTTCGAATGTATCGCGTGCATTAAGGGAAAATGCCCAAAGCGTATCGTCCAGGTCAAAAAACAGGTTCTTATATTGGGATACCATAATTTAAAGGAAAGAGAGAGATAAAAATAGACGCAGATTATCAATTCCAATAACCTGCGTCCGTTCTGTATCAGTCTATAACAGTGTTATTTTACCTGGATTACCAAATACTTGGACACACTCCAGAAGTCTTTCGGATTTGTAATCTTCAAAGTCAGCTGTCCTTTATCCTCCTTCTCCAACGCATAAGAGCCCGCGGGATGAGTAGTCAAGATATCAGCATCTTTAGAGTATAGTTTAATCTCTTTTGTCGTACGGATATCCACTTGTGTAAAGTAGTCCTTGTTGATATCAGAATCTTTCAGCACCTGGCCTTTTTTGAAAAGTCCGGTATTTGTCAATATCTTCTGGTCCTTCAACTCTTTCTTCGTACCAAATACAAACCAAGCCGTATTGAGTGCCTTATCTTGTTCGGCAACGGTTTCAGCCTTCGCCTCATTTTCGGCAGTCAATTCTTCTTTCTCA
>OGFX01000483.1_pt1 | contig 17232 bp, 9 predicted proteins | sample 1571011 | NCBI WGS metagenome assembly OGFX01 (sample SAMEA2582035, study PRJEB24529) | metagenome | biome: Human gut stool | place: China | collected 2011
GTGGTGGTAAAGGTTCATGGCCGATTGCAGGTACTGCTGTCTACATGACTTCTTACCCACGCACAGACGAAGGCCGCGAATGGGAAGAAATCCTTCCGGTACGCAAATGGTTGTACCAGACTCCGGAACAGATTCTGATTAAGGCGTCCAATGGCGCTTCCGATTTCGGAAACAAGTTCGGCCAGCCGCTGATCTGCGGTTCGGTACTGACTTTCGAACATACAGAGAACAATGAGGTTTACGGCTATGACAAAGTTATCATGCTTGCCGGAGGTGTAGGCTACGGTACACAGCGCGACTGTCTGAAAGGCGCACCGGAAGCCGGAAACAAAGTAGTCGTTATCGGTGGTGACAACTACCGAATCGGACTTGGCGGCGGTTCCGTATCTTCAGTAGATACCGGTCGTTACAGTAGTGGTATCGAGTTGAACGCCGTGCAACGTGCGAATGCAGAAATGCAGAAACGTGCCAACAACGTAGTCCGTGCCCTTTGTGAAGAAGATGTGAATCCGGTTGTTTCTATTCATGACCATGGTTCGGCAGGTCACGTCAACTGTCTGTCGGAATTGGTGGAAGAATGCGGCGGTCTGATCGACATGAGCAAGTTGCCTATCGGTGACAAAACGCTGTCTGCCAAAGAAATCATCGCCAATGAAAGCCAGGAACGTATGGGACTTCTTATCAAAGAAGAAGCTATCGAACATGTGCGCAAGATTGCAGAACGTGAACGTGCCCCGATGTACGTAGTCGGAGAAACGACAGGCGACCACCGCTTTGCTTTCCAACAAGCTGACGGTGTACGTCCATTCGACCTTGCCGTAGAACAGATGTTCGGTTCATCTCCCAAGACATATATGATAGACAAAACCGTAGAACGTCATTATGAAATGCCGAAATACGAATTGTCTCAACTGCATGAATACCTGACCAATGTATTGCAGCTCGAAGCAGTGGCTTGCAAGGATTGGCTGACCAATAAAGTAGACCGTTCGGTAACAGGTAAAGTAGCCCGTCAGCAATGCCAAGGAGAACTTCAATTGCCGTTGAGCGACTGTGGTGTCGTAGCACTCGACTACCGTGGCGAGAAAGGTATCGCTACCTCTATCGGACACGCTCCGCAAGCAGCATTGGCCGATCCGGCTGCCGGTTCTATACTTTCTGTATCCGAAGCACTGACTAACCTTGTCTGGGCTCCTATGGCAGAGGGCATGGACAGCATCTCCCTGTCTGCCAACTGGATGTGGCCTTGCCGTTCACAGGAAGGTGAAGACGCTCGTCTCTACACTGCCGTGAAAGCATTGAGCGACTTCTGCTGCGCCCTGCAAATCAACGTTCCTACCGGAAAAGATTCTCTGTCTATGACGCAGAAGTATCCGAACGGCGAAAAAGTAATTTCTCCGGGAACAGTAATTGTATCGGCAGGCGGCGAAGTTTCCGACGTGAAGAAGGTTGTATCTCCGGTATTGGTAAACAACGAAAAAACAACTCTTTATCATATTGACTTCAGCTTCGACGAACTGAAGCTCGGCGGTTCCGCCTTTGCACAGTCATTGGGCAAAGTGGGTGACGATGTGCCTTGCGTACAAGACGCAGAGTATTTCCGCGATGCTTTCCTTGCCGTACAGGAACTGGTAAACAAAGGATTGATTCTTGCCGGACATGATATTTCTGCCGGTGGTCTGATCACTACATTGCTCGAAATGTGCTTCGCCAATGTGGAAGGCGGTATGGAAATCAGCCTCGACAAGATGAAGGAACAGGATATTGTCAAGATTCTGTTTGCAGAAAATCCGGGTATTGTTATCCAGGTCAGCGACAAGCACAAAGAAGAGGTGAAGAAGATTCTGGAAGACGCAGGCGTAGGCTACCTGAAGTTGGGTAAACCTACCGACGAACGCCACATCCTCGTATCCAAAGGAGACGCTACCTACCAATTCGGTATCGACTATATGCGTGATGTATGGTATTCTTCTTCTTACCTGCTCGACCGCAAACAGTCCATGAACGGTTGCGCCAAAAAACGTTTTGAAAACTACAAGATGCAGCCGGTTGAATTTGCTTTCATGCCAGAATTCAAAGGCAAACTTTCTCAATACGGTATTACTCCGGACCGTCGTACTCCGAGCGGTGTCCGCGCAGCTATCATCCGCGAAAAAGGAACGAACGGCGAACGCGAAATGGCTTATTCACTCTATTTGGCAGGTTTTGACGTGAAAGATGTGACAATGACCGACCTTATCAGCGGACGTGAAACACTGGAAGACGTAAACATGATCGTTTATTGCGGCGGTTTCTCCAACTCCGACGTACTTGGTTCAGCCAAAGGCTGGGCAGGCGGTTTCTTGTTCAACGAAAAGGCAAAAGAAGCACTCGATAAATTCTATGCTCGTGAAGATACATTGTCACTGGGTATCTGTAACGGTTGCCAGTTGATGATGGAGCTTGGACTTATCAATCCTGAACACAAAAAGAAAGGTAAGATGCTTCACAATGATTCCCATAAATTCGAGTCTACCTTTGTCGGCCTGACTATCCCTACCAACCGCAGCGTTATGTTCGGTTCATTGAGCGGTAGCAAACTAGGTATCTGGGTAGCTCACGGAGAAGGAAAATTCTCTCTGCCTTACGATGAAGACAAATATAATGTAGTGGCAAAATACAGCTATGACGAATATCCCGGAAACCCGAACGGTTCCGACTATTCTATCGCCGGACTTGCCAGCGCCGACGGCCGTCATCTGGCTATGATGCCTCACTTGGAACGCGCTATCTTCCCATGGCAGAACGGTTGTTATCCGGCAGACCGCAAAAACAGCGATCAGGTAACTCCGTGGATTGAAGCATTTGTCAATGCCCGCAAGTGGATTGAAGAAAAGGTGAGATAAATAATTGCTTTATATTTTTTAAGGCTGGTACTTCCCAAAAAGTACCAGCCTTTTAGTTTATCCCAATATTCCTACTACCTAAATTCGTTTATATACAACTAAAGTTCTACAAATAAGCACTAAATACAAATAGCTGAAAAAGCTCCTCATCCGCTTCAATTCAAGTACGACGTAATCCTTACTCCAAAATTTTGTAGTGTCGAAAAATCTTCTTAATTTTGTCAAACTTTCCCCCTCAGAACAAGATTCAATAACCCTTAAAAGTCCTATTTATATGAAAAAATGGATTTTTCTAATCTTATTGTTTCCTCTAACCTGTATCGCTCAGACGTACCAATATATTGGAGTGGAAGATGGGCTAAGCAACCGGCGAGTTTACTATATCCAGAAAGACAGAACCGGATATATGTGGTTCCTCACCCATGAAGGTATTGACAGATACAATGGAAAAGATTTCAAACGATACAAACTAATGGACGGTGACGTAGAGGTTAATTCGCTACTGAACCTCAATTGGCTATATATTGATAAGGAAGACGTATTATGGGAAATCGGGAAAAAAGGAAAGATATTCCGGTATGACCAGATCCATGACTGCTTCACACTCGTATATAAACTGCCCATAGAGAACTTCCGTGATTTGCCGGCTCCGGTAAGTTTCGCATGGCTCGATCAGAGCAAGCATATCTGGTTGTGTAATGAGGAAACTATCTTTATTTATAACACGGATACAGGAGAAGTCACTCACATAAAGAATGACATCAGTGAAGAAATCAATGACATCGAACAGATTGACGACACACATTACTTCATTGGCACGGAAATGGGAATCCACTATGCCAAGTTGGAAAACAACACACTGGAACTTATTCACTGCGACAAGCTAGAGAATGTGAAAGCACAAATACTCGATCTACATTTCGACACAAAGATTCGTAAATTGTTTATCGGAACTTTCCAACGGGGAGTGCTCATCTATGATATGTCGACCAAGTCCGTCACACAACCTCCACATAGTCTGAAAGATATCAGCATTACACGAATCAAGCCCTTAAACGCCAAAGAATTGTTGATAGCGTCAGATGGCGGCGGTGTGCATAAAATGAATGTTGAAACCTATCAGATGGAGCCTTACATTATTGCTGATTACAACAGTAATAACGGCATGAACGGCAACAGTATCAATGATCTTTATATAGATGAAGAAGAACGGATATGGTTAGCGAACTACCCTATCGGAATCACCGTACAGAATAATCGCTATTCCAGCTATAAATGGATCAAGCATTCTATCGGCAACAGACAGTCTTTGATAAACGACCAGGTTAATTCGATTATCGAAGACAGTGACGGTGACTTATGGTTCGGAACCAATAATGGAATCAGTCTCTTAAATTCCAAGACCGGACAATGGCGTTCCTTCCTCAGTTCTTTTGAGAAGAACCAGGATAGCAGAAGTCATATTTTCACTACCCTGTGCGAAGTGCTTCCCGGAGTTGTCTGGGCCGGCGGATACTTCTCCGGCATTTATCAGATAGACAAGAGATCTTCCAATGTCAGCTATTTTACTCCGGCTTCGTATGCATATGAGAACATACGCCCGGATAAGTATATACGTGATATCCGTAAAGACTCACAAGGAAATATCTGGAGCGGAGGATTTTATAATCTGAAACGTATCAATGTACACACTAAAAATATACAACTGTACCACGGACTGAACTCCATTACTGCAATTCTCGAACGCGATGCCAAAAGTATGTGGATAGGCAGTGCGACCGGATTGTTTTTATTGGATAAAGAATCGGGTAAATATGAACGTATCAAACTTCCCGTAGAATCAAACTATATATATTCTTTATACCAGACCAAGAAAGGATCGCTATATATAGGAACCAGTGGCTCCGGATTATTAATTTACGATCCTCACACCAAACTGTTCACTCATTATCATACGGGAAATTGCGCATTGATTTCCAACAATATCTATACCTTGCTTTCAGACGCTGACGAAGATATTTTGCTTAGCACGGAAAACGGTCTGACCAGCTTTTATCCTAACCAAAAAACATTTCACAACTGGACAAAAGAAATGGGACTTATGACCACACATTTCAATGCATTGTCCGGTACCCTGCGAAAGAACAATAACTTTATTTTCGGAAGTTCGAACGGGGCAGTAGAGTTCAATAAAGACATGAAACTGCCCAGAACCTATTCTACCAAAATGATATTCAGCGATTTCAAACTGTTTTATCAAACGATCTACCCGGGAGACAAAAATTCCCCGCTAAAGGCAAGTATCAACAATACGAAAGAGCTGAAATTAAAATATAACCAAAATATTTTCTCGTTACAGGTTTCTTCTATCAACTATGACTATCCTTCTAATGTCCTTTATTCCTGGAAACTGGAAGGCTTTTACGAAGAATGGAGCAAACCGGGGACAGAAAACACAATCCGTTATACTAACCTCGCACCGGGAAAATATACGTTAAGGGTACGCGCTATCTCCAATGAGGACCAGCGTATTATGCTCGAAGAAAGGAGTATAGATATTATCATCGCCCAGCCTTTTTGGCTGACCGTTTGGGCAATGTTGCTCTATATCGTTATCCTTGTCTTTATCGCTGCTGTCTCATTACGTATTCTGATCCTAAGGAAACAACGTAAAGTGTCCGACGAAAAGATTCATTTCTTTATCAACACTGCACACGACATCCGTACTCCGTTGACGCTTATCAAAGCGCCACTGGAAGATCTTCGTGAAAAAGAAGAACTAAGCAAGGAAGGAATATCCAATATGAATACTGCATTACGGAATGTAAATGCCCTACTACGTCTCACCACCAATCTAATAAACTTCGAGAGGGCGGACGTATATTCCTCCGAACTATATATTTCGGAACATGAACTGAACACATTTACAACCGAAATATACAATGCTTTCCAGCAGTACGCCAATATCAAACATATCAACTTCACCCACGAAAGTAATTTCAGGTATATGAATGTATGGTTTGATAAGGAAAAAATGGAATCAATCCTGAAAAACATAATCTCGAACGCCTTGAAGTACACTCCGGAAAACGGTAATGTACAGATTTTCGTGTCCGACAATACAGACTCGTGGAGCGTCGAAGTTAGGGATACAGGAATCGGAATTCCGGCCAGCGAACAGAAAAAACTGTTCAAGCTGCATTTCCGTGGCAGCAATGCAATCAACTCCAAAGTGACGGGTAGCGGGATCGGACTGATGCTTGTTTGGAAATTAGTGCGGCTGCATAAAGGTAAGATTAATTTGTCGAGTGTGGAAAATCAAGGTTCGGTTATCAAGGTATCTTTCCCGAAAGACAGCAAGCGTTTCCGTAAGGCACATCTGGCAACACTGAGCAAACAACGTCAGGAAAACAGAACCCTAAGCAATGTACCTGCTCCCTCACCCGAAATATACGAAAACGCACATAAGAAGTTGAACGGCGAACACCGGCGGATTCTGATTGTGGAGGATAACGATGAATTACGCAACTATCTGTTGCAGACATTATCAGAAGAATATACTGTACAAACGTGTTCCAACGGAAAAGAAGCGTTGACGATCATCCCCGAATACAAACCGGAGTTGGTTATCTCTGATATTATGATGCCGGAAATGCGGGGAGACGAATTATGCAAGGAACTCAAAAACAACATAGAGACATCGCACATTCCGGTTATCCTGCTGACAGCTCTGAATAATGAGAAAGATATCTTGTCCGGACTTAAAATCGGTGCCGACGAATACATCTTGAAACCGTTTAATATAGGTATATTAAAAGCGACTGTCGACAATCTGCTGACTAACCGTGCTCTTTTGCGCAGTAAGTATGCCAATCTGGAGCTGGATGATGAGGAAGAAGATGACGAATGCATCAACTGCTCACAGGACATTGACTGGAAGTTTATTGCCAACGTCAAAAAGCATATAAAAGACAATATAGATAACCCGGCCCTTACCGTAGATGTACTTTGCAACCTGGTAGGCATGAGCCGTACAAGTTTCTACAACAAACTCAGGGCATTGACCGACCAGGCTCCGGGAGATTATATCCGTCTGATCCGGTTGAAGTATGCCGTGCAGTTGTTGAAAGAGAACACACATAGCATAACAGAAATAGCAGAAATGACAGGATTCAGTGATGCGAAATACTTCCGTGAAGTATTCAAGAAGCATTTTAACGTAAGTCCCAGCCAATACGGCAAAGAAAAGAGAACAAACAAGAAAGGAGGAGAAAAGAAAGAATGAACATCTATCTCGAATCATTTGGAATTTTTTTTAAAATAGGCGCCTTTACTATCGGAGGAGGGTACGCAATGGTGCCGCTTATTGAGAATGAAATTGTTACGAAGCGGAAATGGATTGCGCAGGAAGATTTTATCGACCTGCTGGCTATCTCCCAATCTGCTCCGGGCATTTTGGCAGTCAATATTTCTATCTTTATAGGATACAAGTTGCGTGGTATCCGAGGAAGTATTATCACAGCATTAGGAACAATTTTGCCTTCCTTCATCATTATATTGGCGATTGCTCTATTTTTCCATAGTTTTAAAGACAACCCGATTGTGGAACGCATCTTCAAAGGAATCCGACCAGCGGTAGTGGCACTTATTGCCGCCCCGACTTTCACAATGGGCCGGTCCGCTAAAATCAACCGCCACAACCTGTGGATTCCTGTTGTTTCGGCACTGCTGATCTGGCTATTGGGGTTCTCGCCTATCTGGATTATTATTGCTGCGGGAGTGGGAGGCTTCCTTTGGGGAAAATTTAGAAAAGTAGAAAGTTGAGAATGGAGAGTCGAGAGTTATCATTCCCTGTTCATTATTCAAGATTCATGGTAAAAAATTAAAAAGAGATGATCTATCTTCAGTTATTCTATACGTTTTTTAAGATCGGGCTCTTTGGATTTGGAGGAGGTTATGCGATGCTCTCCATGATTCAAGGGGAAGTAGTAACCCGTTATGGTTGGGTGAGCTCGCAGGAGTTCACGGATATTGTTGCAATCAGCCAAATGACACCGGGACCTATCGGGATTAATGCGGCTACGTACGTCGGATTCACCTCTACGGGGAGTGTCGTGGGATCGGTCATTGCTACCTTTGCTGTAGTCCTCCCCTCCTTCATCTTGATGCTGACCATTAGCAAATTCTTCCTGAAATATCAGAAACATCCGGTAGTAGAATCCATATTTAGCGGACTGCGTCCCGCAGTTGTCGGCCTGTTGGCTTCCGCCGCACTGGTATTGATGAATGTAGAAAATTTCGGTTCACCGACAACTGACACTTACTCATTCGTTATCAGTATTATCATCTTTCTAGTCGCTTTCATCGGAACCAGAAAATATAAAGCTAATCCTATATTAATGATTATAGCCTGCGGCATTGCAGGATTATTGCTTTATTAATTGCTGGGGTGGTAGGCGGATACACAATATTGAAAATAAACGACTTATGTATTTTCCTACCACCTCCCCCTACGGGGACTCCTCCTTCCCGAAGGAGGAGAATTGAAGATACTACTGAATTGTTAGTCAGCCTCTTTTTCTATTCTTCACTTATTACAGTTTTACTTTTATCACAGTTTTACTTTCTTGCTAACCGACTTCGATTCATTATGAAGACGGTCTAACGCAGTCACCACATAGCGGTACTTTGTTTTTCCTGTTTCGTATGGAAGTTTGTAGAAAGGATTACGGGTGATAGCAACAATATGTGAAGGGTCGTCAAGATTCACCTTTTCTTTTCTGCCAAAACGATAGACCACATATTGCACAGCCTTATCCATTTCCGTTTCAGCTTTCGGAGCAGTCCAGAAAAGCACATAGCCGTCTTCAGTCCATATTTTCTTCATCTTGCGCACCTTGTCCGGAGCCTTATCATCCATAAAGTCGAATACGGGGATTAATGCCGGATATTTGTGATATTCCGAAACCAGCGCATCGCGATATCTTCCCTGATTTTCAACAACAGCTGCCGCATACCATTGACAGCTACCGCCAATCGTCTGGTAAGCACGCTGTAAAGCCATTTTCCGGGGAAGCTGATTCATAGAAGGATTCTGCGGGTCAGCGTGCTGAATCGTATTTGTCACTGACTGGCCGATAAATAACGGACGGTTCTCCGAATGCGTAGCCCACCACTTCACCAATGTCTCATAGTCGGCCGCCTTATGACCGATTTCCCAGTAAATCTGCGGAATATTATAATCAATCCAGCCTTCACGCGCCCAAAGCAGAACATCAGCATACAGATCGTCATAATTCTGCAAGCCATTGGTATTACTTCCCAACGGGTCACTTTTCTGATTACGATAGATTCCGAACGGACTGATTCCGAACTTTACCCACGGCTTCACCCCCCGAATGGTTTCGTGCAATTTCTTAATCAACACATTCACATTACTACGTCTCCAGTCCGCCTTGTTAGTAAAGCCTCCGCCATAACGGGCAAAACTTGCGTTATCGGGAAAATCGACTCCCTTAATAGGATAAGGATAGAAATAGTCATCCATGTGGATAGCGTCCACATCATAGCGGGACACAATATCCGTCACGATCTTACAGATATATTCACGACTCTCGGGAAGTGCCGGGTCGAAGTACAATTGGTCTCCATAAGTAACAAACCATTCCGGATGCTGATTATATATATGTTCCGGCGCCAACTGGTTCTTCAGGGAGGTTTTCACCCGATAAGGATTAATCCAGGCATGAAACTCCATATTCCGTTTCCGGCATTCCTCAATCATAAACTGCATCGGGTCCCACATAGGCGAAGGCATTTGTCCTTGTGTCCCTGTCAGAAAACGGCTCCACGGTTCATGTTGCGAAGCATACAACGCATCCGCTTCGGGACGCACTTGAAAGATAATCGCATTAATACCCGCCCCTTGAAGCGAGTTCAACTGGCTAATCAGTATTTGTTTCAGTTGTTCTGTGGGAACACCGCGAAACTGTCCGTTGACAGCCTGTATCCATGCAGCACGAAACTCACGTTTGGGATATTTGTCGCCCGTCGGCACCTGTGCCCTCACTCCCACAGCCAGAAGAAGAGCCAAAAGTAAAAGATAGTTTTTCAGCTTCATAATATTCTTAAATCGTAATAATGTGACGCAAAGATAATACAAACTCCCGATAAATTCGCTAACTTTGCCGACTACCATAAAACAAGGAGCATTTTATGTCAGAAAATAACTATATTTCGATCAAAGGCGCACGAGTAAACAACCTAAAAAACATCGATGTAGATATTCCACGCAACAAACTTGTTGTCATCACCGGATTATCAGGTTCAGGAAAATCATCTCTCGCTTTTGACACCCTCTACGCAGAAGGACAACGCCGCTACGTAGAAAGCCTAAGTAGCTACGCACGCCAGTTTCTCGGACGAATGAGCAAACCGGAATGCGATTTTATCAAAGGCATCCCGCCTGCGATTGCCATAGAACAGAAAGTTAACAGCCGCAATCCCCGTTCCACCGTAGGAACTTCCACAGAAATTTATGAATATCTCCGTTTGCTGTATTCCCGTGTAGGGAGGACATACAGCCCTGTAAGCGGACAGGAAGTGAAGAAACATTCGACGGAAGACATCATCAACTGTATGCTATCACACCCAGAAGGGACAAGATACACCGTACTGACCCCTATCCACCTGCGTGAAGACCGCAGCCTGCAACAGCAACTGGAAATAGACCTCAAACAGGGATTCAACCGTATCGAAGTGAACGGTGAGATGAAACGTATTGATGAATACAAGCCCGTAGCAGGCGACGAAGTTTATCTGCTGGTAGACCGTATGGCAGTAGCCGACACCAAAGATGCTATCAGCCGCCTCACCGACTCTGCCGAAACAGCCATGTACGAAGGCGACGGAACCTGTATGCTACGCTTTTACCTGCCGGACGGAACAACACAACTGTTCTCCTTCAGCACAAAGTTCGAAGCAGACGGTATCACTTTTGAAGAACCCAATGACCAGATGTTTTCATTCAACTCCCCGATCGGTGCCTGCCCCACCTGTGAGGGCTTCGGCAAAGTTATCGGTATAGATGAGCATTTGGTGGTTCCCGACCGTTCTTTATCTGTTTATGAAGGAGCGATCGTATGTTGGCGCGGTGAAAAAATGGGAGAATGGAAAGAAGAGCTGATCCACAATGCGGAGAAATTCGACTTCCCGATTTTCACTCCTTATTATGAACTGACGGACAAACAGCGCCGGTTGCTTTGGGAAGGAAACCAATATTTCCACGGTATTAATGACTTCTTCAAGATGCTTGAAGAAAATCAATATAAGATACAATATCGTGTGATGCTTGCCCGGTATCGCGGAAAAACACTTTGCCCGAAATGCCACGGTACCCGTCTGAAACCGGAAGCCGGCTATGTACGCGTAGGCGGAAAGAATATTTCCGAACTGGTAGACCTGCCTATTTCCGAATTAAAGCAGTTCTTCGATCACTTGGAACTGAACGAGCACGACAGTAATGTAGCCCGCCGGATTCTGATGGAAATAAACAGCCGTATCCGTTTCCTGATTGATGTAGGTCTGGGGTATCTGACACTGAACCGGCTCAGTAACTCCCTGTCGGGTGGAGAAAGCCAGCGTATCAATCTGGCGACATCACTGGGAAGCAGTCTTGTAGGTAGCCTCTATATCCTCGACGAACCCAGTATCGGTCTGCACAGCCGTGACACCGACCGCCTGATTAATGTGCTGCGCCAACTGCAACAACTCGGTAACACGGTAGTAGTTGTAGAACATGACGAGGAAATCATTCGTGCGGCAGATTATATTATTGACATCGGTCCCAACGCCGGACGTCTGGGAGGAGAAGTCGTCTATCAGGGTGACATGAAAGACCTCAAAAAAGGAAGCAACAGTTATACCGTCCGCTATCTTTTGGGAGAAGAAGAAATTCCCGTCCCCCAACATCGCCGTCCGTGGAATAATTATATTGAACTGAAAGGTGCACGCGAGAATAACCTGAAAGGAGTAGACGTCCGCTTCCCGCTGAATGTAATGACAGTGGTTACCGGTGTTTCCGGTTCCGGGAAAAGTACGCTGGTACGTGATATTTTCTTCCGGGCATTGAAGCGTGAGTTGGACGAATGCAGTGACCGTCCGGGAGAATTTTCATCTATCGGAGGCAGTCTGCGCGACTTACGGAATGTAGAATTTGTAGACCAGAATCCGATCGGCAAATCATCCCGTTCCAATCCCGTGACATATATCAAGGCTTATGACGAAATCCGCAAGCTATGGTCGGAGCAGCCACTCGCCAAACAAATGGGATATACCGCCGGTTTCTTCAGTTTCAACAGTGAAGGCGGACGTTGCGAAGAATGTAAGGGTGAAGGCACCATTACCGTAGAAATGCAGTTCATGGCAGACCTCGTTCTGGAATGTGAATCCTGCCACGGGAAACGTTTCAAATCCGACACACTGGAAGTGAAATTCCACGACAAGAACATCTTTGATGTACTGGAAATGACCGTGAACCAGGCGATTGAATTCTTCAATGAACACGGACAGAAGAAAATTGTAAAAAAGCTACTCCCGTTGCAGGATGTAGGACTCGGGTATATCAAACTAGGCCAATCTTCTTCCACTCTTTCCGGTGGTGAGAACCAGCGTGTGAAACTAGCATTCTATCTGAGTCAGGAGAAAGCCGATCCGACTCTGTTTATCTTTGACGAACCGACAACAGGTTTGCATTTCCACGACATCCGTAAACTTCTGGATGCTTTTGACGCCTTGATCCGCCGTGGACATAGCATCGTAATCATCGAGCATAATATGGATGTTATCAAATGTGCCGATTATGTGATTGACCTCGGCCCGGAAGGTGGAGATAAAGGTGGGAACATTGTAGCGGTAGGTACTCCGGAAGAAGTAGCCGCTTGCGGAGCAAGCTATACGGGTCAGTTCCTGAAAGAAAAGCTGAAATAAGTCAAGAGTCAGAAATGGAGAGTTGAGAGATGTTTTGCAGCAAATATAGCGCAATAACTCTCCACTCTCCATTCTCAAATTATTTAAAAGTAGAATCCGAATCCTACTTTAATGCCGAAACGTGAATTATCGGAGTCATCAAAACGCCATTTATAATAAACAGCCGGTTCGATAGTTACTGTCCGCGACAGGAAATAAGCATATCCGGCTTCGATACCCAATCCCCAATCGTTGTTATGACCGCCACCTTTATAACGTCTGCGTTCCCAATCGAGGCCACCACCGATATAAACACCTGTAGTATTAAAATAACAACGTGCTCCCGTACCTAATGTATATATATCTACCGGTTGTGACCAGTCAGCTCCTGCATTTACCATTAATGCAAAACCGTCTGCCAGAAATGTACCGGCTTGCGCGCCGATCCCAAATTTAGCATCATCATTTTTACTGTAAGAAAAGTCCAACCCTGTAACGGAAGGATTTAGAATCATAGTTCCTTTCTCAAATTGTGCCTGTGCAGCTATTGATGCCAACAGCAGACAAATAGCTAAAGCTAATTTCTTCATAAACTTACTTTTTTAAGTGAATAGATTGTTCGTCTTTTTTACGGCGTTCACGCATCTGTTCCTTTTTGCGGAGGACAAGCCAAAGAAGCAGGACAATGACATAAGAACCCGCCACCGTCAGATACTTTTCCGTCTGGCTCACTTCCGTATTGCGGGGTAACAGATAAGCCGCCGTCACGGATACATAAATAAGGAATGCAAGTGCAACTCCCGTTGATCTTTTTATTTTCTTCATTCTGATAATTTTCTTGTTTTCTGCTTGCTCAGCCAGACAAAGAACCACACAATAGCAACCACCACACATCCTACACCGATGTAATAAGAGATTGCGTGCGACAGTCCCAAACCTTCAGGAGCAATACATATATAAGTAGAACACACACTTGTCATAAACAAGGCAGGTATCAAAGTAATGACATACGGTTTCTTGGATACCGCCAGATAAACCGTTATTGCCCAGAGGGTAAACACAGCCAATGTCTGGTTGGCCCAGGCAAAATAACGCCAGATCATATTAAATCCGTTCGCATCACGCAGGCTATACAGAAGTAAACCGATAGCCGCCACGAACATCGGAATACAGATGTATAAACGACGACGCATACTCTTTTGTTCCAAGCCCAGGAAATCCGCCACAATCAGACGGGCAGAACGGAAAGCCGTATCGCCCGAAGTAATCGGAGCAGCAATCACTCCCAAGATAGCAAGCACACCCCCGATTGTTCCCAGCCACTCTTTTGTGATTGCATCAACTATGACAGAAGCATTACTTTCTTCCATCCCATTCTCATGGAAAAAGTAAGTAGCGGCGGCAGCCCAAATCAGTGCAACGATGCCTTCGGTTATCATTGCACCGTAGAACACCGGACGCCCATGACGTTCCGAAGTCATGCAACGAGCCATTAAAGGACTTTGTGTAGCATGGAAACCGGAAATTGCACCACAGGCAATACTCACGAACATTATCGGAAAGATAGGAAGTTCACTCGCCTCCGGGTTCGTATTTTGCAGTCCGTCCCACAGTTCCGGCAAAGCGGGATGATTCACATAAAGCATGACGAGAATCCCCACAGCCATAAACAACAAGGCAATTGCAAACAACGGATATATCTTACCTATAATCTTATCTACAGGCAACAATGTAGCCAAAATATAATACGCAAACACAACGATAATCCAGAACGTAGCATCCAGGCTTTCCGGCGTCAGCTTCGCCAGCAATCCCGCAGGACCGGCCACAAAAACCGAACCGACCAAAATCATCAGGATAACGGTGAAACCTCTCATTATCTGTTTCGTCGTAAGTCCCAAATAGCGTCCGATAATTTCCGGCAAACTCTCACCCTCATGACGCAAGGAAAGCATTCCGGCAAAATAATCGTGCACCGCCCCGGCAAAAATACTTCCCAACACAATCCATAAATAAGAAGAACTACCGAATTTAGCTCCCATTATTGCACCGAATATCGGACCTAGTCCGGCAATATTAAGGAACTGAATCATAAAAATCTTCCAGGTCGGCAATGGAATATAGTCTACTCCATCAGCCTTGGTCAGAGCCGGTGTTTTACGGTCGTCGGGACCAAAGACGCGTTCCATCAAACGTCCATACGTAAAATAGCCTACTATCAACGCCAGTAGGCATAGAGTAAATGTTATCATAGTGTGTCGTTTTTTTAGCTTGGCAAATGTAACATAATCTCACGAAACAGCCCAACATTACCGACACTTTTACTAACTTTGCAGGGATTTAAAACAAAAAATAAAGAATATGCGCCTATCTATTCTCATTCTTTCACTTTTGTTTCCTTTCCTCTCCGTGGCAGCGCAGCCCAAACATGAAGTCCGCGCCGCATGGCTCACAGCGTTGTATGGTCTCGACTGGCCCTGCACACGTGCTGTCAGTCCTCAAAGTATCCGCAAGCAAAAGGAAGAATTGGTGGATATCCTCGATAAACTGAAGGCTGCCAATTTCAATACTGTCCTGTTTCAGACACGCACACGCGGGGATGTGTTATATCCTTCGTCTATCGAACCTTTCAATTCTATCCTGACAGGGAAATCCGGCGGAAATCCCGGTTATGATCCGCTCGCTTTTGCCATTGAAGAATGCCACAAGCGGGGTATGGAATGCCACGCCTGGATGGTAACTATTCCGTTGGGAAACAGGAAACACGTTGCCTCGCTCGGCAACCGGTCCGTCACCAAGCGGATGAAAGATATTTGCGTACCTTACAAGAACGAATATTTCCTTAATCCTGGACATCCGGGAACTAAAGAATATTTGATGAAACTGGTACGGGAAGTCGTGAGCCGTTATGATATAGACGGGGTACATTTCGATTATCTGCGTTATCCGGAGAATGCCCCTCTCTTTCCCGACAAATATGATTTCCGCCGATACGGGAAAGGGCGTACACTGGACCAGTGGCGGCGGGATAATATTTCTGAAATTGTACGTTATATATATAAAGATGTAAAAGCAATGAAGCCTTGGGTGAAGCTCAGCGCCAGTCCGGTTGGGAAATACCGGGACACTTCGCGTTATCCTTCCCGTGGGTGGAACGCTTTCTTCACTGTTTATCAAGACCCGCAAGGCTGGCTTGGCGAAGGTATTATGGACCAGATATATCCAATGATGTATTTTCAGGGAAACAGTTTCTATCCTTTCGCGCTCGACTGGCAGGAACAGAGCAACGGACGACAGGTTATTCCGGGGCTGGGCATCTATTTCCTCCATCCCGACGAAGGGAAGTGGACACGCGACGACGTGGATCGTCAGATTAATTTCATCCGTAATCAGAAAATGGCAGGAGAAGGGCATTACCGTGTCAAGGATCTGATGGACAATACTCAGGGAATTTATGACGAACTGATTGAGAACTTCTATGCCTATCCGGCATTACAGCCCCCGATGACATGGTTGGATAACGTTCCGCCGTCTGCCCCTTCAGCACTCAAAGTTACGTCCATCGACAACGGATATACCGAATTGAACTGGCAACCAGCGACCGATAATGACCAACGGAATAAACCGATGTACGTGATTTATGCTTCCAATGAATATCCGGTAGATACAAAGAAAGCGGAAAATATTGTCGCACAAAGTATTCGTGAAACAAGTTACATTTATGCACCCATCCAGCCTTGGAATGCCAAGAAGTATTTTGCAGTAACGGCTATCGACCGTTGCGGGAATGAGAGTGCACCCATAAATGGAGATAAGTAGGCATTTCAGACAGTATTACCACAATATGACTTTTCCGATGTTCACCAATTCCAATTTAGCAGTATCTTCAAAGAGTTTCCATTGCTTGAAACTTTAGTTCCAAACGCTCGAAACTATCTGAAACTACTGTTGATTTGATTGACTTAACCGCATGTTCCAATCACATTGAACGCATCAGCTACTTCAATAGTACTGCTCTCTCTGAAAACATTAAATCATATATCAGTCAATAATACATAAATTATCAGTCCTTAATACTTGATTTCTCAATTATTAATATCTGAGAAATCAAACGTTAACAGTTGAGATATCAGATATTAACATCCTGTAAATCAAAGAATAACACAGTAAAAACGGTATTTATCAGGACGATGCAGAGTGAGAGCAAGTCCTTGCTCTCACTCTGCTACCACTGGATCTCTAACAGCTAAAACATCGATGAATAAAGGGATACAGACGAACTGTTAGAGCATGAGAGCAAAAGCACTATCTTTTTCACTGGGGGAGAGTAAGCAAAAGAAACGCACGATACCGGCTTTGAGGCGTCACCGGTACTAACGGC
>OGFX01000500.1_pt1 | contig 16896 bp, 18 predicted proteins | sample 1571011 | NCBI WGS metagenome assembly OGFX01 (sample SAMEA2582035, study PRJEB24529) | metagenome | biome: Human gut stool | place: China | collected 2011
CTCGTGGATCCAGCGCGTCGAAATCGCTGGTGGTTTTCTGGTTCTCTTTTGACATTAAAAGAGAACAATTAGCCTTAATGAAAAAGCGCTCTGGCCCGCGCGGAGCGCATTGCCATTTGACCGAAAAAGAGAACCAAATCCGCGCCACCGGCGCGCGATGCCGTCAATCAGTAACAATTTCAAAATCTGCTTTCTTTTCAATGCCGTATTGTGCAAAATACCCCTCTTCCAGCAGGATCCACCGCTCCACAAAATTCGAATACCGCTTTCCCTCCCGTCTGCGGAGCCGCCGGGCCTGCTCATCGGGAGAGCAGGTGACGAATATTCTTATATCATAATAGGGTGCAAGGCTGGGATGATGGCTGTAGCTTCCCTCCACGATGACCAGCGGAGCAGGGCCGAGGAGATGCGGCGGCAGATAGGCACCTTCGCGGCAGGAGTAGGCCCGGTAGGAGAACGCCTGCCCTGCCCGGGCGGGAGCGACGACCTCATCCCGCAGACGCTGGATGTCCATGTTGGCGCAGGGAATCTTCTCCCAGCCTGTGACTCGTCGGGATGGCGGGAGATAGAAGTCGTCGGTGTGGACGGTGATGCTTTGAGGAAAACGCTCTGCCAGCCGTTCGGACAGCGTCGTTTTGCCGCTGCCGCAGCGGCCATCCAGTGCGACGAGGACGGCGGACTGTCGGGCCAGACGGTCGGTGATGGCCGAGGTCAGCTCTTCGGGTGAGATAAGATGCATGGGGATACCATTCCTTTATATCAGCTTTGGCTCAGTATAGCACGGCGGAGAAAATGGAGCAAATATTTTTGCAAAAAGGTGTTGACACAGAGCCGGACCTATGGTAAGATAATGCCACGTTAGAAATGACTAACCTAAAAGCGGAAGAAGCTCGAGAGGGGCAGGCTGCCGCATTCTTTTTGAAGTTCTGGTTAGCTCTTTCTAACCGTATCTCCTGCATAAGCACCACACGGCAGGAGACAATAGTGGAAAACGGGCAGGGAGGCCGAAGACATGGAACGCAACTTTGAGACAGTCATGATCGAACAGTGCGCCCCGGTGCTGGCCAGCTTAAAGCCTGCTGGACTTTTCCGCTACGAGACGAGCGACTGCGCCGACCTTGCCCGCCGCGTCCGCAGCTGGAACGAACAGCTGGGCGAAAAGGGCCTCTGCGTCCGCGTCCTCAAGGGCTGTGTGCGGACCCACCGGTATCTGGTGTATGTCTACCGCGAGAGCAAGCTCCGCGCTGTGCTGGCCCAGCCGCAGGTGCGGGATTTCCTGTGCAGGGAAGGCTACACTCTGCCTGAGCAGTCGGACGACTACGCGCCGCTTTTGCAGCAGCTGTCCCGCCGGCTCTGCTGCGAGGCCGATTTTCCCCATGAGATCGGCGTATTTCTGGGCTATCCGCTTTACGATGTGGTGGGCTTTATCGAAAATGCGGGCCGCAACTTCACCTGCTGCGGCTGCTGGAAAGCCTATGGTGACCCCAGTGCTGCCCAGCGGCATTTCGCCCAGCTGAACAAGTGTACGGCAGTATATCTCCGCCTGTTCCGCAGCGGTACCCCCATCCAGCGTCTGGCTGTCGCAGCCTGACGCCCCTGAATTTTGACATTTTCTTCCAAATACTCTCTTTTTATCCTGGCGCCCGCCAGAGCGAAACCACGCGCTGGCGGGAAGAATCCTCCTTTTGACACGCGGCCGCTCGTTGCAGAATACCCCCTGCACCGGGCGGCTGTGTCATTTGCGGGGAGTGTAAAAGAGAAAAATCGTAAATATGTGCAAACAAAGTTAGCATATAGAAACTGTAAAAATCTTCTTGAAATAAGGGAAGAAAATTTGTTTGTTCATACAAACTAACTTTTTTGAGTCGGAAAATGGTTGACAATGCGGGTTAGTAAGTATAAACTATCTGTGCTGATAGTTGCGACTGACTAACTGCCGTAGCTTTTCGGAGGGGGACGCGGGCATGAGCGAGCGCGTTGCGGCGTCTGGCTGGTGCGACCATCCCCGAGGACGAAAAAAAGCGAACCGAAAAGCTCCCCGCAGAATGGGGAGCACGAATGGGAGTGGAACAATTATGATGCCTTTGACTATGGCAAAAGCAGGCGATACCGTCACCATCCAGAAGATCACCGGCAAGGATGAAGTGCGTCTGCATCTGGCAGAGCTTGGTTTCGTGGTGGGCAGTCAGGTGACTGTTGTCAATGAGATCGCAGGCAACCTCATCGTTCAGGTCAAGGAGAGCCGTCTGGCCCTCGACAAGACGATGGCAAACCGCATTATGGTTGGCTGAGCAGCGGCAAAACGCTGTTTGGGAGACGCTCCGAAACTGGATAGTCTCTGAATAGAAAGACAAGTAGAGGAGGATTTTTATGAAGACTCTGAAAGACGTTAAGGTCGGCGAGACTGCCACCGTGGCGCGCCTGCACGGCGAAGGCCCGGTCAAGCGCCGCATCATGGACATGGGCATCACCAAGGGTGTGGAGATCTACGTCCGCAAGGTGGCCCCTCTGGGCGACCCGATGGAGCTGACCGTGCGCAACTACGAGCTGAGCGTGCGCAAGGCCGACGCCGAAATGATCGAAGTCGTTTGATCGTAACGAGAGGAAAGGAGTTGCAATGAGCATTAAAATTGCACTGGCCGGCAACCCGAACTGTGGTAAGACTACCCTGTTCAACAATCTGACCGGCTCTAATCAGTACGTCGGCAACTGGCCCGGCGTTACCGTCGAGAAGAAGGAAGGCAAGCTGAAGGGCGAGAAGGATGTCATCATCCAGGACCTGCCCGGTATCTACTCCCTGTCTCCGTACACTCTGGAAGAGGTCGTCTCCCGTACTTACCTGGTCAAGGAGAAGCCCGATGCCATCCTGAACATCATTGATGGTACCAACATCGAGCGCAACCTGTACCTGACCACTCAGCTCATCGAGCTGGGCATCCCCGTGGTCATGGCTGTCAACATGATCGACCTCGTCCGCAAGAACGGCGACAAGATCGACCTGAAGAAGCTGAGCGCCGAGCTGGGCTGTCAGGCTGTTGAGATCAGCGCCCTGAAGGGCGAGGGCACCGAGGCTGCCGCAAAGGCTGCTATGGCTGCTGCAAAGGCTGGCAAGGGCGGCGAGCTGCCCCACGTCTTCACCGGCAGCGTTGAGCACGCCATCGCTCACATCGAGGAGTCCATCCAGGGCAAAGTCGATGACCGCTTCCTGCGCTGGTACGCTGTCAAGCTGTTCGAGCGCGACGACAAGGTCATGGATGAGCTGAAGCTCTCCTCCGACCTGATCGCTCACATCGACCAGCACATCAAGGACTGTGAGGCTGAGATGGACGATGACGCCGAGAGCATCATCACCAACCAGCGTTACGCATACATCAATGGCGTCGTCGATAAGGCTGTCAAGAAGAAGGCCCGCGTCGAGCACCTGACCGTTTCCGATAAGGTCGATCAGATCGTCACCAACCGTGTTCTGGCTCTGCCTATCTTCGCAGTCATCATGTACCTGATGTACTCCCTGTCCATGGGTACTTCCATCGCAGACGGCGGCTGGGCCATCGGCACCTTTGCCACCGACTGGACCAACGACGTCCTGTTCGGTGAGATCGTCCCCAACGCGCTGGGCGGTTTCCTGGAGAGCATCGGCGTGGCAGGCTGGCTGTACGGCCTGATCATGGACGGCATCGTCGCCGGTGTCGGCGCGGTCCTGGGCTTCGTTCCCCAGATGCTGGTCCTGTTCTTCCTGCTGTCCATCCTGGAGGACATCGGCTATATGTCCCGTGTCGCCTTCATCATGGACCGTATCTTCCGTAAGTTCGGCCTGTCCGGTAAGAGCTTCATTCCCGTGCTGGTCGGCACTGGCTGCGGCGTCCCGGGCGTCATGGCTTCCCGTACCATCGAGAACGAGCGCGACCGCCGTATGACCATCATGACCACCTGCTTCATCCCCTGCGGCGCTAAGATGCCCATCATCGGCCTGATTGCAGGTGCTCTGTTCGGCGGTTCTTCTCTGGTGGCTGTCTCCGCTTACTTCATCGGCATGGCTGCCATCATCTGCTCCGGCATCATCCTGAAGAAGACCAAGGCCTTTGCGGGCGACCCTGCTCCCTTTGTCATGGAGCTGCCCGCATACCACATCCCCGCCTGGGGCAATGTCTTCCGTGCTACCTGGGAGCGCGGCTGGTCCTTCATCAAGCGTGCCGGCTCCGTCATTCTGGCTGCTACCGTCGTCCTGTGGTTCCTGCAGGGCTTCGGCTTCGAGAACGGCGCCTTCGGCATGGTCGAGGATCAGGACAACTCCGTCCTGGCTGCTATCGCAACCAAAGTCGCTTGGATCTTCGCGCCTCTGGGCTTCGGCAACTGGAAGGCTACCGTCGCTTCTGTCTCCGGCCTGATCGCAAAGGAGAACGTCGTCGGCACCTTCGGCGTCCTGTATCACTTCGGCGGCGAGGAGCTGTCTGAGAACGGCGACGAGATCTGGAGCCTCGTTGCTGCTGATTACACCGCTCTGAGCGCTTACGCATTCATGATCTTCAACCTGCTGTGCGCTCCCTGCTTCGCTGCTATGGGTGCGATCAAGCGTGAGATGAACAACGGCAAGTGGACGGCATTCGCTATCGGCTATATGTGCGCACTGGCCTACTGCTCCGCTCTGGTCGTGTACCAGCTGGGCGGCCTCATCACCGGTGAGGTCGGCTTCAACTTCTTCACCATCGTGGCTGCTGTCATCCTGGTGGCCTTCATCTACCTGATGGTACGTCCCAACAAGTATGTGAACGACAACGAAGTCAAGATCGACGTTTCCAAGATCAAGTAAAAAACTTTTCAAAACGCGCTGAAAGGAGTGCATTGTTATGATGGAGTTCCTGGCTGCTAATTTCAATCTGCCGACGATCATCGTCGGAGCCATCGTGTTTGGCGGTGTAGGCTGGATCACCTGGCACTCTCATAAGCATGGCGGCTGCAGTGGATGCAGCGGCGGCTGCGATTGCGGCGGAAGCTGCAGCAGCTGTAAGGGCGGTTGCCACTGAGCAATAATGGAAGAGAAGGGGGCGCGGGTCAAGGCTTTGGCCCGCGCCCCTTTTGTAAACCAAGAGTTCGTGTGATATAACGAAAAGAGAGTGATACGAGATGGAACTGACGCCAGCACACCTGCGGTACCTGCTCGCGATCTATGAGGTCTCGCAGACCCATCTTGACATCAGCTCCCGCAGCATCGCCGAGAAGCTGGGCGTGACCAAACCCTCGGTGGTGCGGGTGCTGAACCTGCTGATGGAGCGGGGGATGATCGTCAAGGAATATTACGGCAAGATCTACCTCACCGACCGGGGCATCTTCGTGGCCCGGGAGGTCAAAAAGCAGCTGGACGAAGTGCTCGCGCACTTCCCTCCGGTGGAGGAAGCGCTGACCGATGAGGAGCGGTTCACCGCCGCCCTCGCCCTGACGGCGGCCCTGCCGGAACGGGTGTTCACCGGCCGGTACGATCAGATGATGGGCGCAGAGGAAGCGCCCTCTGCCGCAGGCTGATGCCTTGAAATGCAAAAGAACCGGACTCCACGGAGTCCGGTTCTTTTCGTATGCGGGTCCTCAGACCAGATAGCCCTCGAAGCAGTGGAGGTCTTCGGTCTTGACGATGCCTTCGAGGTAGAGGCCGTCTTCGCGGTACTCCTCGAGCTGGACGCTGCCGCGCTCCCGCATGGGGGCGGCGAGGCCCAGCTTATCGTAGGGCAGGAGAACGCGGATGGTGTGGACGCGGTCGCTGAGGGTCTCGTCCAGCTTGGCCAGCAGCTTGTCGAGGCCGTAGCCGGTCTTGGCGCTGGTGAGCAGGATGTCGGGGTCGAAGCTCAGCGCGCCGGGCTTGTCGCACTTGTTGTAGACGGTCAGGCGGGGGATGTCGGCGCAGTCGAGGCCGTCCAATACTTCGTCGGTGACGGCCAGCTGCTCCTCCCGCTGCTCATCGCCGGCGTCGGCCACCCGGACGATGACGTCCGACCATGCGGCCTCTTCCAGCGTGGATTTGAATGCTTCCACCAGATTGTGGGGCAGACGGGAGACGAAGCCGACGGTGTCCACCAGCAGCACGGCCATGCCGCTGGGCAGGACAAGCTTCCGGCTGGTGGGATCGAGGGTGGCAAAGAGCATATCGGCCTCGGCGACGCTGGGGCCGCAGAGGGCGTTCATCAGGCTGGATTTGCCCACGTTGGTGTAGCCCACGAGGCTGACCACCGGCATTCCGGTCTTGGCGCGGGCTTTCCGGCTCTCGCCCCGGCGCTTTTCCATCTCGGCCAGTTTCTCAGCCAGTGCGTCGATGCGGGCGTGGACGTGGCGGCGGTCAAGCTCGAGCTTCGTTTCACCGGCACCACGGCGGGCGCCGCCGCCGCCGCCACCGCCGCCGCCCTGACGGCTCAGGCTTTCGCCCATGCCCTGCAGGCGGGGCAGACGGTAGCGCAGGAGGGCCAGCTCGGTCTGCAGCTTGCCTTCGTTGGTCACGGCACGGCTGCGGAAGATCTCGAGGATGAGCATGGTGCGGTCGATGACTTCGAGGCCGCCGAGGGCCGTGGAGATGTTGCGGATCTGGCTGCCGGTCAGCTCACCGTCGAAGACGGCGCACTCGGCCCCCAGCTCTGCTGCGGCCGCAGCGGCTTCTTCCAGCTTGCCGCTGCCCAGCACGATGCCGGTCTCAGGGGTCTGGCGCTTCTGGGTGACTTCGGCCACGGCCTCCATGTGGTTGGCCTCGCACAGCGCGGCCAGCTCGGCAAGGCTGCGCTCGCAGTCCCACAGGCCCTGGTCGAGGGCGAGAAGGATGACCTTCGTCGGGGGAGTTTCGACTAAAATATCGTAAAGTTCGCTCAAAATGATTCCTTTCTGTTATTCGTTTGGAGAATATAGCGATTCGTAGTGTTCTCGCGTCAGGGCATAGCACTTGCAGGGTATCGCTGTACCGTCGAATTTGTGGTAGACGGCCTCGTGGTCGTAAACAAAGCCTGCTTTCATCATGACCTTGCCGCTGGCGGGGTTCTCCACGGCGTGGGAGCAGGCAAGCCAATTACTGTCTGTATTCTTGAACCAGTATTCTACCAGAGCGTTCAGGGCCTCGGTGGTGCAGCCTTTGCCCCACCATGCTCTGCCGATGCAGTAGCCCGGCTCCCAGATGCCCTCGGAGAGGTCAAAACCCGGCCATTCATTTCGCTGTGCCGGTTCTCCCAGCAGGCTGTTGTAGAGGCTGATGGAGCCAAACACCTGTCCGGTGGCCTTTTCCACGATGGCCCACTGATAGTAGTCCTCGTTGGGATAGAGCAGCGCCCATGCGCTCAGAAGCTCCTGCGTCTCGGCCACATCCTTGTGCGGCGTCCAGCGCAGCCAGCGGGTGACCTCCGGGTCGTTGGCCCAGTTTGTGTACATCATCGGGGCATCCGACGGCATAAGGCGGCGCAGAAGCAGCCGCGGCGTTTCGATTTCCTGTGTGCCGGCGTGGCGCATGATACATTCCTCCCAACCATTGTAAATATGCATAGAATAGCACAAAACCGGCTTCGACGCAAGCAAAATGGGCTGCTTCGGGGCAAAAATGCTTGACAAGTGCGCAAACTTCATTAAACTGAAGATGACTGCATAAAAATTCTCCCCGGCAAAGGGCCGGGGAGAATGCTCATGTTGGAAGAACATCCGCCCGCAGGATAGCCTGCCAGTCGCTGTGACCATACAGGAAGCGGAGGATGTGGACGGTCTGGGTGGAAGAGTCGACTTTATAAAATGCAAGATAGTTTTGAACTGGAATGAGCCGGATTCCCAAAGAGGAAAGAAATGGGTCATTCACAAGTGAAAAACGCTGTGGGAAGGTGTCGAGAGAACGGAATTTCTTCCATGCGATGGCAACCAGCTTGTCGGCAGCAGAGGGATTTTTCAAGGTCAGGTCGATATAGTCGAAGGCATCTGCAAGGTCACGCTGAGCAGAAGCGGCAACATCGATAACGTAGTTCATCGAAGACTCCTTCTGTTTTGCAGCTCCTGCATGAACTCATCCAGCGGGCGCGTTCTTCCCGCCGCCACGTCATCCAGACCTTCCTGCAATTTTGCGTACAAATCGAACCGGGCTGTCAGGGCCTCATAGGTCTCGATGCTCATCACGGCAAGGTCGCCTTTGCCATTTTTGGTGATGAACACCGGCTCGGCGTAGTCGTGGCAGAAGGTGGAGATCTCATTGTAGTTGTTGCGCAGGTCTGCGCTGGAACGAATCTTGGGCATCCAAAAGCACCTCACTTTCATACAAAAATTATACCTGAATTTCTTTATAAAATCAAGGAGAATAAAAAAGGAGAACCTTTCTATGACGGACATCCGAGAGTATCTTGCCCACAAGCCGCTTTTGTTCGACGGCGGCATGGGTACCTATTATAAAGCGGCACCGGGCGCGGACTGCGAAATGGCCAACCTCACCGACCCCGAGGGCGTGAAGAAGGTCCATGCGGAATATCTGGCCGCAGGCGCACAGGCCATCAAGACCAACACCTTCGGTCTGCCTCGGATGGCGGCGGCCCAGATGCCGGGCTGGGAAGAGCTGGCCGAGGCGGGCTGGAAGCTGGCCTGTGATGCCGCTGCGGAGAAGGACGCCGCCGTCTTTGCGGACCTCGGCCCGGCCCCGGACACCGAAGCTGCCCCGGCCAGCAGCGCCTACGGCCTTGTGGCGCAGCAGTTCGCCGCACTGGGGGCAAAGAACTTTCTGTTCGAGACGCTCAGCTCCGATGTGGGCATTGTGGAGGCCGTAAAGGCACTGCGTGTGGCCGTGCCGGACGCCTTTGTCATGGTGTCCTTCGCGGTGCTGCCGGACGGCTACACCCGCGAGGGCCTGCTGTTCCGCGACCTGCTGCACCGGATGGAGGGCAGCGGCGTGGTGGACGCCGTGGGCCTGAACTGCGTCTCGGCCCCCGGCGCGATGAAGAAACTGGTGCAGGGCCTTGGCGAGACGCTGCTGCCCCTGTCGGTGATGCCCAACGCGGGCTATCCGGTGGTCACCCGGGCGCGGGTGCTGTATCAGGGCAAGCCCGCGTATTTTGCCCGGGAGATGGGGCAGATCGCCGCTGCGGGCGTCCGTATTTTGGGCGGCTGCTGCGGTACGACGCCCGCCCACATCGCGGCCCTGCGTGCAGAGCTGGATGCCCTGCCCCAGCAGACCGAAGCCGCTCCGGCAGCGAAACTTTCCACCGGGACTGCACCGGCAGTGGAAAAAGATGATGCCTTCCTGCGGAAACTGAACGCAGGCGAGAAGGTCATCGCCATTGAACTGGATTCGCCCCGGGTGGCCGACCTGAGCGGCTATCTGGACGGCGCACGGCGGCTGCAGGCCGCAGGCGCTGACCTGCTGACCATCGCCGACTGCCCCATCGCACAGGCCCGGATGGATTCCTCCCTCGTGGCCTGCCGGGTACACCGGGAACTGGGAATGTGCGCTCTGCCCCACATGACCTGCCGCGACCGCAACCTCAACGCCACCAAGGCCCTTCTGCTGGGCCTTTACGCCGAGGGCGTGCGGGAGGTGCTGGCCATCACCGGCGACCCCATCCCCACCGCAGAGCGGGACGAGGTGAAGAATGTCTACCAGTTCAACTCCCGCAAGCTGGCCCAGTACATCGTCTCGCTGGCCGGGGAGGGGCGGGAGATGCCCTCGGCCATGACCGTCTTTGGTGCACTGAACCTCAACGCCCGGAACTTTGAGGTGGAGCTGCGCCGGGCCGTGGAAAAGTTGGAAAACGGGATGTCGGGCTTCCTGACCCAGCCGGTGCTGTCGGCACAGGCGGTGGAAAATCTCCGCAAGGCCCGCCAGACACTGGGTGAACGGGCTAAAATTCTGGCCGGCATCATGCCCGTGGTCAGCCAGCGGAACGCAATCTTTATGGAAAACGAGATCAACGGCATCCATGTGGAGGAGGACATCATCCAGCGCTTCGCGGGCCTCGACCGGGAGCAGGGCGAGGCGCTGGGCCTTGAGGTGTCGATGCAGATGGCCCGGGAGGCTCTGCCCTACGCCGACGGCTTCTATCTCATGACCCCCTTCAACCGTGTGGCCCTGATGGAGCGGCTCATTGCCCGGCTGAAAACGGAGCTTCTGGACGCGGAAGGGTGAGAAGAAAAAATCTGCCTGACGCAGGGAGCGAAGGCCCCGCACAAGGATGTGAAAATTTTGTTCCGGACAAAAAGAGATTGACAAAACGCACAAAAAACGCTATATTCTTTTTATAAATGCAAGGAAAAAGAGTGTGTGTCGTTTTCGCCATCCAGAGAGCCGGGGGCTGCTGAAAACCCGGTATGGCGGTGCGGCGTGCTGTCGCTTTTGAGCAGAGGCGGGGAAACAAGAGTAGTCGCCTCCGGGTCTGCCCCACGTTATCGGGGCATCAAGGGGCATACGGCAGAAAGCCGTGTGCAATTTGGGTGGTACCGCGGTTATATTACAGCCGTCCCATGGAACGCTCCGTGGGGCGGCTTTTTTCGTCCCACTCCAATCATTCATCTGGGAGGATACTATGAAAGAACTCGCAAAACAGTATGATCCGAGCCAGGTGGAAGACCGCATCTACCAGTTCTGGCTGGATGGCGGCTACTTCCACACCAAGGCCGACCCCGACAAGAAGCCCTATACCATCGTGATGCCCCCTCCGAACGTCACCGGCCAGCTCCACATGGGCCACGCCGTGGACAACACCATGCAGGACATCCTCATCCGCACCAAGCGGATGCAGGGCTATGCCGCCCTGTGGGTACCTGGCACGGACCACGCTTCCATCGCTACGGAGGCCAAGGTCGTGGAGGCCATGCGCGCTGAGGGCCTGACCAAGGAAATGGTGGGCCGCGACGGCTTCCTGGAGCGCGCCTGGGCCTGGAAGACCAAGTACGGCAACCGCATCGTCAGCCAGCTCAAGAAGCTGGGCAGCAGCTGCGACTGGGAGCGCGAGCGCTTCACCATGGACGAGGGCTGCTCTGAGGCTGTCAAGGAAGTCTTTGTCCGCCTGTACGACAAGGGCCTCATCTACCGCGGCAACCGCATGGTCAACTGGTGCCCCCACTGCAACACCTCCATTTCCGACGCCGAGGTGGAGTATGAGGAAAAGGACGGCAGCTTCTGGCACCTGCTCTACCCGGTCAAGGAGACCGGCGAGATGCTGGAACTGGCTACCACCCGTCCCGAGACCATGCTGGGCGATACCGCTGTTGCCATCAACGGCGATGACCCCCGCTATGCTCATCTGCACGGCTGCCATGTCATCCTGCCCCTGCTGAACAAGGAGATCCCCATCGTCTGCGACGAGCACGCCGACATGACCAAGGGTACCGGTGTCGTGAAGATCACCCCGGCCCACGACCCCAACGACTTTGAGGTCGGCCTGCGCCATGACCTGCCCATCGTCCGCGTCTTCACCTACGACGGCCACATGACCGGCGCTGCCGATAAGGCTGCTGCCGATGCTCTGTTTGCTGCAGGCAAGAACACCGTCAACGAGCCTCATGTGCTGGACTGCGGCAAGTATGCCGGCATGACCACCCTCGAGGCCCGCAAGGCCATCCTCGCTGACCTGAAGGAGGGCGGCTTCCTGAAGGAGATCGAGCCTCTGAAGCACGAAGTCGGCACCTGCTACCGCTGCCACTCCACCATCGAGCCCATGGTGTCCAAGCAGTGGTTCGTCAAGATGGAGCCTCTGGCCAAGCCCGCCATCGAGAGCGTGGAGAAGGGCGACATCAAGTTCGTGCCGGAGCGCTTCACCAAGAACTATATGAACTGGATGAAGAACACCCGCGACTGGTGCATCAGCCGCCAGCTGTGGTGGGGCCACCAGATCCCGGCCTGGTACTGCGACGACTGCGGCGAGACTGTGGTCGCCAAGAGCGCACCCTGCACCTGCCCCAAGTGCGGCGGCACCAGGCTCACCCAGGACCCCGATACCCTCGACACCTGGTTCTCTTCCGCTTTGTGGCCCTTCAGCACTCTGGGCTGGCCCAATGAGGAAAGCGAAGACCTTAAGTATTTCTATCCCACCAACACCCTCGTCACCGGCTACGACATCATCGGCTTCTGGGTCAGCCGCATGATCTTCTCCGGTCTGGCTTACACCGGCAAGGCTCCCTTCGACACCGTCTGCATCCACGGCATCGTCCGCGACAGCCAGGGCCGCAAGATGTCCAAGAGCCTCGGCAACGGCATCGACCCGCTGGAAGTCATCGCCCAGTACGGCGCTGACGCCCTGCGCTTCATGCTGGTGGACGGCTCTACCCCGGGCAATGACATGCGCTACAGCGAGAAGAAGGTGGAGGCTGCCCGCAACTTTGCAAACAAGCTGTGGAACGCTACCCGCTTCGTGCTGATGAACCTGCCCGAGGACTTCCAGCCCGGTCTGCCCAGCGAGGAGAAGCTGGACATGAGCGATAAGTGGGTGCTGACCAAGCTGAATCAGGTGGCCGGCGCTATGAGCGACAACCTCGACCACTACGAGATGGGTCTGGCCGCTGCCAAGATCAACAGCTTCATCTGGGACGTCTACTGCGACTGGTTCATCGAAATCGCAAAGCCCCGCCTGAACTCCGGCGACGCCGAGCAGGCCGACACTGCCCGCCGCGTGCTGGTGTATGTGCTGGATAAGGCCCTCAAGCTGCTGCACCCCTTCATGCCCTTCATCACCGAGGAGCTGTATCAGGCTCTGCCCGGCTCTGCCGAGACCATCATGACCCAGAGCTGGCCCACCTTCGATGAAGCTCACAACTGGGCCGACGAAGAGGAAGCTTTCGAGAAGGTGATGGACTACATCAAGGCTGTGCGTACCATGCGCACCGAGATGAACGTCCACCCCGCCAAGAAGACCAGCATGATCATCGAGACGGCTGACCCGGCTCCCTTCCAGAGCGCCGAGGTCTATCTGGCAAAGTTCGCCTTCGCCACCGATGTGACCTTCACCGGAAAGTATGAGGGCAGCACCGACGGAATGGTGCAGGTGTCCACCCACGCCGCCCGCGGCTTCATCCCCATGATGGAGCTCATCGACCGCGACAAGGAGCTGGCCCGTCTGAACAAGGAAAAGGCCAAGGCCGAGAAGGAACTGGCCATGTTCGAGAACCAGCTCAACAACCCCAAGTTTGTCGAGCGCGCTCCCGCCGCTCTGGTGGAGGACATCCGCAATAAGCACGCCAAGAGCCAGGACAAGCTTGCCAACATTGAGCAGAGCATCAAGGCTCTGGGCTGATGCGGGAAACGGATCCTGATATGCAAAAAACTTCTCCCTGGCTCATTGCGGCGCGAGTCATCTTTACCTTTGCGCTTATCGCCTGCATCGTATTCATCTTCTCCAACTCCATGCAGATCGGTGACGTCTCGGAATCGGCAAGCGGACGAGTATTGCTTCTGATGAAAAAGGTGTTCACCCGTCTGGGAATGCCCGGCGCGGCGAACCATCTGACAGACCACATCGTGCGCAAGCTGGCACATTTCTGCGAGTATGCGCTGGAAGGCTTCCTGCTCACTCTCTGCCTGCGGGTCTATACCCGGCACTTTTTCGTTCACATCTCGTGGCCGATCCTGGGCGGTCTGCTCACGGCTCTGACGGACGAGACCATCCAGATGTTCAGCGATGGCCGGAGCAGCCAGCTCACCGACGTCTGGCTGGACTTTTCGGGCGGGATGGCCGGTATTCTGGTGGGTCTGTTCTGTCTGGCCCTGTGCAGGATGTGCTGGCTGCTCTACAAACATCGAAACGAGGATTGACGCAATGACCATCGAACAGGCAAACGAATATTTTTCTTCTCTGCCCGAGGGCTTTGCCCCGGCGGAGGAGCTGCGCGCTGCCCTGACGGCGGATGTCCAGAAGGTGCAGTTCGTCGGTGTGGCCGGCACGGCGGGCAAGACCGCTGCTGCCGGTCTGCTGGCGGCCATCCTGCGGGAGGCGGCGTTCCACGTCGGCTTCTACCGCGCCGGCTGTGAGCCGCTGTCGGCCCGCATCGCCATCGGCGGCGTGTCGGTGGACCCGGTGGTGCTTTGTCAGGCTGCCGAGGCTCTCAATGCCGCAAAGCCTCTGCCCCGTGAGGCGGCAGAGCTGGCGGCTGCGGCCCGCTGCTTTGGTGCGGCAGGCTGCAAGCTGGCAGTGGTGGAGCTGCCGGATGCCGGTCTGGCATCGGCCCTGCCCAATATGCCGGTCTGCGCCGTCACGGCCATCGGCCCGGACGGTGTGAGCCGCTCGGTGGAGCGTCTGGCCGCGCTGGCCGCAGGCGTCATGCGGAAGGACGCCGTCTGCGTCACTGCGCCGGAGCAGCCGAAGGCTGTTCTGAGTGAGCTGGTGGTGGCGGCGGCCAAGGCCGAGTGTGAGCTCGTCGTCCCCGACGCCGAGGACATCACCTTCCTCGAGGCGGAAAAGTTCACCAGCAAGGTGGACTACGGCGGATACACCGCCCCGCTGGCCTTCCTGGGCCGTCACGCGGCGGGCAATGCCGCCGTCGCGGTCGAGCTGGCGCTGGCCCTCTGGCGCAAGGGCTTTGAGATCCCCGATGAGGCCATTCTGGCGGGCCTTGCCGCTGTGGAGAACCGCAGCAGCATCCGCGTCCTGTCCCAGAAGCCCCTCATCATCCTTGACGCCTGCCGTACTCCGCAGCAGGCTGCAGCCCTTCTGCGCGTCCTCAATATGGCCAAGGTACGCCACATGAGCGCCGTGATCGGCCTAACTGAGGAGGAAGGCGCGGAGTCGTTCCTTGCCGCACTGGAGACCGGACTGACTTCAGAAGAGCAGAAGAAGGACAAGAGCACCATGCCCGGCATGGGCGAGAACCCCTTCGACAAAGTCTTCCTTGTCGCCCCGGCGGGAACGGAAGCGGCGCTGGCAGAGCGCCTGACCGAGAAAGCACGGTATCACTTCGACGCGGTGTTCTGCCCGACGCTGGCCGAGGCCGTGGAGCAGGCGAAAGCCAACAGCCGCCGCGGCCTGCTGGTCTGCGGCAGTGAGGCCATCGCCCTCGAAGCAGAAAAGCTGTTGGAGAACCGCTGAGCGACACCGTTCTCTAAAAAATAACCCGAAAGACCTGTACACTGAAAAGGTGTACAGGTCTTTTCTTTATGCCAGGAAAAAGGAGATGAGGATATGGCGACAGTGACCTTCAGCGCGGCAGACGATGTGCTCTACGCCTATCTGGCCGGCGAGATCGACCACGACGCGGCGCAGGGGCTTCGCATCCAGCTGGACGACGCCCTGCTCACCCGCAGCCCGCGCATTCTGGTGATGGATCTCGGCGGAGTGGGGTTCATGGATTCGTCGGGCATCGGGCTGATATTGGGGCGGCAGCGCTGCGCCCGGACGCTGGGCGGCAGTCTGCGCATCCAGCACGCGCCGGAACAGCTCCGGCGGGTCTTACAGCTTGCAAGCATCCCCTGCACCGAGCCGGGCGGGGAAGTATCAGGAGGGATATAAATGAAAGCGGAAAACAGTGCAAAGATCCAATTTGATTCGCTCAGTGCAAACGAGGCTTTTGCCCGGGGCGCAGCGGCGGCCTTTCTGGCTCGGTATGACCCCACCGTGCCGCAGCTGGCCGACATCAAGACGGCGGTGTCCGAGGCAGTGACCAACTGCATCGTCCACGCCTACCCGGATGCCATCGGTCCCGTGACCCTGAGCATCGCCGTCTACCCGGAGCGGCTGGTGAAGATAACGGTGACGGATAAGGGCATCGGCATCCCGGACGTCGAAAAGGCCATGGAGCCTCTTTTCACCACCGGCAACCCGGAAGAGCGCTCCGGTCTGGGCTTTGCGGTGATGCAGAGCTTTATGGATAAGGTCAAGGTGTCCTCTCAGCCCGGAAAGGGGACGCGGGTGATGCTGACCAAGCGTCTGGATGAGCGCTCTACATAATAAAGAGAAAGAGGGCGTCGCAATGGTAACGGACAAGACCCGGCGGAGCGCATTCATCGAGCAGAATCTGGGGCTGGTGCATTCCTGTGCCGGACGGTTCCGGGGGAGAGGCATTGAATACGACGACCTCTACAGCGCCGGCTGTATGGGGCTGGTAAAAGCGTATGACGGGTTTGATGAGTCGCGTGGCGTCTGTTTTTCCACTTACGCTGTACCGGTCATTCTGGGCGAGATCAAAAAGCTGTTCCGGGACGGCGGCACTGTAAAGGTGAGCCGGTCACTCAAAGAGCTGAGCCTGCGCATCAATGCGGCCCGGGAGCATCACAGCAAGCTTTGCGGAGCAGAGCCTACTCTGTCGCAGCTGGCAGAGGAGCTGGGGGAAAGCGTGGAGAATATCACGCTGGCCATCCAGGCGGCGCAGCCTGCGATGAGTCTGACGCCGGAGAACCGGGAAGAGAGCGACCGGCAGATAGATATTCCGGTGGAGTCGCCGGAGGAAGAGCTTGCGGATAAGATAGGCCTGGCGGAGGTATTGAAGAGTCTGCCCGAAGAGGACAGGCTTATTATCCAGCTGCGTTTCTATGGGGGCAAGACCCAGAGTGATACGGCAAAACTGCTCCATACCACGCAGGTACAGATCTCCCGGCGGGAGCGCAAGATATTAAAGGTGATGCGGGACAGGCTGTTGGACGAATGATGGACAGAGCGGCCAAATCTGAGAGAAAAAACTGGGCAAAAGGACGAACCGCAAAATAATTCAAAAAAAGTGAAAAAAGGACTTGCTTTTTGAGGGGGTCTGTGCTAAAATACATTACTGTCAGGCGGACGTCTGACACAAGCACCCCCGAAAAAGCGACAGAAAAAGCACGAAGGTCGATTGGTTCTCCTAAGAACTTCAAAAAATCTTCAAAAAAGTGCTTGACAATCTGGTGCTTCGGTGGTAAAATAAATAAGCTTTCAGCCGCAAGGCTGAGGCGCACAGGACCTTGAAAATTGAACAATATCGAAAAACTTGTAACGGAACCTATTTTCG
>OGFX01000554.1_pt1 | contig 15427 bp, 17 predicted proteins | sample 1571011 | NCBI WGS metagenome assembly OGFX01 (sample SAMEA2582035, study PRJEB24529) | metagenome | biome: Human gut stool | place: China | collected 2011
ACCAGCCGGATGAATTAGAGATTTTGGGTGAATAGATTTGTTGCCACCAGTCCCAGCAGAAGATAGGGCAGATACAGAGCCAGCGGTTTTGTCAGCTTCTTTGTGTTCACATCCCACGCTCCTGTTCCTTGTGCCGGACTTTGCCGGGAAATTCCGCCGCAGCCTGTACCAGTTCATGCAGCTTGGTAAGAACGGAAGATCGCTTTGAGTTGTTCAAGAGAGAAGCCGAATATTCCTTGAAAGCCGATTGGAATGCTTCGGCATCCGGGGCTTTGAAAAAGACCAGATACTTGGGCGGCACTTCGGAGCTGTCCTTTCGGATGGCATAGTCGATACCGTACTTTTTGGCGTAGCGTTCCAGCCCACGGATGCCGGTCTTGCTGATCTCCACGCTGGAAACGCCCCGGTTTTGCCGCAGAAGGGTGCGGACGCTCTGCTTGCCTTGGGATGCCTTGGACTGGTACAGCCGATACGCCGCCTTTACCGCCCGCAGGACAGTCCGGGCAGACAATTTCGTGGTCGAGATCATCAGGTTGAAGGATTTCTGTTCGATTTCTTCCTGCACTGCCATCACCTCCTGTGCAGTAGGGTGCTTTTAATCCTCCTGCCCGGCACGGGCAGCGTTCAGCAGAGCCGCCACGAAAAAGCCGAAAAAGGCACCTGCTTCAAAAAATGCGAAACCGATAAAAAAGTTCAGCATGGCGCACCTCAGTCGATACAGATGCAGGTCAGCTTCTGCCCATCTGCCATCAGGGTGGTGCTGTGACTTTCCAGATAGGTCTGAAAGCGGTAAATATCCTCCACCGTCAGAGATACGATGGTGCTGTGCCCATCGGTACGGTAGAAGATGACCGGACCGGTCAGGTACCGCTTGCCTGCCAGCTTGAGGACCTGCGCCGGACTGTAGCTGATAAACAGCGGCGCACCTTTCACGGTAATCAGGGCATCGTCCTCGTCAAAACAAGGCAGAACGGAAGGGGCATCCTCCTCCATGATAATGGTCAGCTCCATGTCGGGACCGATGGCGGCAAGGTACACATCCTTACCTGCTGCCTCGGTCAAACAGGATGCCGCCTGCTTCAGCATGGTCAGGATGTTCACATCCACCGTGATCTGCGGGGCGTGAGTTGCGGAGTGAAAAGGAATCGTGTTGTTCATAGGCGTTACCTCCAAATTTTTGCAAACAAAAAAAGACCCCATCGGGTCTCTTGGTTCAGTCTGCGCTCAACGCGCTTCTTCCTGCTTCTTTTGTTTTGCCTGCTGCTTTTTCAGTTGCCACTGGTCGAGCAGCTTGATGATGATGTTTTCCATCTGCCGGGGCGTGTAGTTGCGCGGAAAGTATTTCCGCAGAGTTTCGTTTTTGATGGTCACGGTGTCCAGTTCGCTTTTCTTTTCCTCGTTCATAATGTCGTAGACAGCATCGTAGTTAAACTCGCCCTGCTGTGCCAGCTTTTTTATCCGAATGGCTTGCGAAAGAGAGGGCGCATTCTGGGAAGCATCCATTGCTTCTAAAAAATCTTGCTGCTGTTTTGCATCAAGATAAGACAATTCGACCGCAGGGTTAAAAGAGATTTTCTTTTCGTCTACCATGTCCAGCAGTTCCGGGATAAGGTTGGTCAGGCGGATGAAACGCTGGACTTGTCTGCCGCTTTCTCCGCTTTCCTTTCCGACAACATCGGCAGTTTCAAAATTCCCGACAAGTTGTCGGGAGTTTTCTTTTGACGGTCTACCGCTAGTTCTTCGCATGGCATCCAGTTTCATCTTGTACGCCAAGGCACGTTCACTGGGGAGGATGTGTTCACGCTGAAGATTGCTGTCCACCATCAATATCACAGCAGCATCGTCCGACATCTGCCGCACAATGACCGGCAAGGTATCCAGCCCGGCAAGTTTAGCCGCATACTGGCGGCGGTGCCCGGAGATGATCTCGTAGCCGTCACCCTCCGGGCGAGGACGGGCGATCAGGGGAGCCAGTACACCGTACTGTGCAATGCTTTCCACCGTCCGGGTCATAGCTTCATCGTCCAGCACTTTGAAAGGGTGGTTGGTGAAGGGGTACAGCGCATCAATGGGAATCTGCTGTACCTGCTCCCGCTGTTCCTCCTGTCGATTTTCCTCGGTGGAAAACAGGTCATCTAGCCCTTTCAGAGCTAAGTTTCCGCTGTCGATCGGCATCCGCCAGCACCTCCTTTGCAAGAGATTGGTAGGCTTCTGCCACCTTGCCTTTGGGGTCATGCTGGAAAATGCTCGCGCCCACTGCACTGGTTTCAGCCGCGCGGACGGACCGTGGGATAGTCTGCTCAAACACCTTCAAGTGCTTTCCGTATGCCTGACGAATCAGATTGCTGATCTGTTTTCCGTAGTTGGTGCGGCTGTCTGTCATGGTCAGCAGGATACCCTCGATTTTCAGCTTCGGGTTGATCTGCCGCCGGACCTTTTGGACGGTCTGCAAAAGCTGTTCCAGACCCTTTGCAGACAGGTATTGCGCCTGCACGGGAATCAGGGCAGCGTCTGCCGCCGCCAGTGCGTTAATGGTCAGCATCCCCAGCGAGGGCATACAGTCCAGCAGAATAAAATCGTACTCCCGCTTGGCACTGTCCAGCACCTGCTTGAGCATCTTTTCCCGGTTCATGCTGTTTACGAGGGCCACTTCCAGCCCTGCCAGTTCGATGTTGGCAGGGATAAGGTCAACGCCCTCTGCGTGGTGCAGAATGCCCTCACCGGGCTGGATGGGCTGGTCGTTCATGGCTTTCTGCATCAGGGTGGAAAGGGTGGTATGCAGTTCATCGGGCTGCTGCCAGCCCATGCTAATGGTCAAGCTGCCCTGCGGGTCGGTATCCACCAACAGGACTTTCTTGCCCTCCATTGCCAGCCCAATGCCCAGATTCTCACAGGTGGTGCTTTTCCCCACACCGCCTTTTTGATTGGTGACTGCGATAATCGTAGCTTTCTTTGCGATAACATCACCCCGCCTTCGGTAAACCGCGCGCAAAGTCGTGGTTCGTCTTGTTCTGATAGTAGAGGTTCATGGTGGTGGGCGCATTGTAGAGCATTGCCAGTAGATACTGCTTCATGTTCCGCACTGGGGCGGTGTTTTCTGCCAGAGAATCCAGCACGAAACGGATGTGGTCGGCATTCAGTTTTTTCAGCCGACTGCGTACCACCTCGGCAGGCTTATCATCTCCGGCAATCCGCAACATCTTGCGTTTGGTGGAACAGGTGTCCACAAGCAAATCCACGATCTGATAGATGGTGTCCTCATCGTCCGGGCAGAGCCGGAGCAGAAGGTCTACCTCCAAAGACTGAGAAAAATATTCTTCGAGCTGTTCACGGATGCCCCCGGGATAGATAGGGTCAGGATCGTTCCACTCTGTTTTATTCTTATCAGTCTTATTTGCTTGCGGTTTTGGCTGCTCCAGAATTGCGCTTTCGGCAGCACCTGAATTGCTGTTTGGGCAATTCTGTACTTGCGCTTTTGGCAAGCCGGAGGAAAAGTCCTTAACGTAGATCAGGCTGGGTCTGCCCAGACCACGGCGCTTGCGCTCAATGAGGTCGATGTCCTCCAGTTCCCGGAACAGCTTGACCGCCTTGTGCTCGCCGCAGCAGAGGGATTCCTGCACTTCCCGGACAGTGTAGATGATATACACCCGGCCTTGCTCGTCCAGCCAGCCGTTCTTTGCAGACAGACTCATGCGGTCCAGCAGAATGCCGTACAGCGTCCGGGCATCGGTGGAGAGCTGCCGGAAACGGCAGTCTTGGAACAGTGCCTTGGGGATGCGGAAATAGGAGAACAATTCGCCCGACTGACCATAGAAGTAGTCCAGCGTCATTTGGTGTGACCTCGGATTTTCAACTGTGAGTGCTTATTCATGTGGAAAACCACCTTCTTTCAGAAATGAATGTAAAAACAGGTTGACATTTGCCAGCGAGAACGCTTACAATGGGAGATAGTAAAAGAGTCAACCCAAAACTATGTTGGATAGGAGGACAAACGGTGAAACTGCAAACAATTCGAGTGAAAAATTTCAAAAATTTCACTTCAGCAGCAGATGGTGGCTTTATTGAAATCGCTTTGAATGGTAAATCCACAGTCTTTTATGGCAACAATGGCTCAGGTAAATCGACTCTCCTCAGTGCAGTTTGCTATGCTGCATGGCCTTTTATCAACAGGCTGAACAATGCTCAAGGAACGGGATACCGAACATTAGATAAGGAACAACTGCATATTGGTCAGCGCAGTGGAAGTAGTGCGCGATATGGTACCGGTATTGTGTTACAGCTTGACGGAGAAACATTCGAGATCACAAAAGAAATGGAAAAAACCGCATCTGGTCGAGTGAATGCGGTCAATGCAAGTCAGCAAAGTAAGCAAGCGGTTGATTTAGCACAGTTTTTTAATGAACATTATCTGGCGGACGATGATACAGTTGCCGGAGATGATTGCCCGAAGCAGAATATGCCTGTGTTTCTAAATTACGGAACAAATAGACTTGTTCTGGATGTTCCATTAAGGATACGCAAAAAGCATTCTTTCTCCAAAAGAACAGCATTGGAAAGAGCATTGGAAAACAGGCTTGATTTCCGTACTTTTTTCGAGTGGTTTCGCAATCAGGAAGACTTTGAAAATGAGCAGAAAAGTATAAAACGCGATTGGGATTATCGCGATCCTGCGTTGGAGTGTGTGCGAAAAGCAGCCCTCTCAATGCTGGACGATGCTGAAGAAATCAAAGTGCGTCGGAATCCTCTCCGAATGGTTGTCATACGCAATGATAAAGAATATCGCGTAGACCAACTGTCAGATGGTGAAAAGTGTACGCTAGCCTTGCTGGGAGACATTGCTCGCCGCGTGGCAATGGCGAACCCCTGCCGTGAGAACCCGATGGAGGGAGAGGGCATCGTACTGATTGATGAACTTGATCTGCATATGCACCCTGCGTGGCAGAGGAAAATACTATCAGTGCTTCGGAAACTTTTCCCAAACATTCAGTTTTTGATTACAACGCACTCTCCGCAGATTCTTGGGGAAGTGGATAGAAGCTACAATTTGTTTATGCTTGAGAAAAATGCTGATGGCGAAAGCGAGCTACACGATCGTTATCTATACGGTAAGGATTCTGACAGCATTCTCCGTGCGGATATGAATGTTACTGTTCGCACATCCGAAGCTGAAGAATTGTTTGAAAGGTTTTATCATGCTCTCGACCAAGATGATTATACGGTTGCTGAAACCGTTCTCGACGAGATGAATTCTAAGCTGGGTGATGACCCTGAAATTGTAAAGTGTCGCACACAGTTGGATTTCAGCCGTATGTGAGGAAACATATGATACACATTGTGAAAAAACACGAGCCAAAGGAATTAAAGGAATACCGTGAAAGCGAATCCTGCACTGGTGTACGACCGACTTACGATTCCATGAGTAGCGACCTGCATGAGTATGTTTTGTCAAAGTTGGTGGAAGAACAGGGAGGACTGTGTGCATACTGTATGTGCAGAATTCCCGAAACCGACAAAAAAACAGGGAGTACATTGAAGTGTACGATTGAGCATATTGAACCTCAGAGCCTGACGAGGGGCACTGAAAACTGGAAAAAAGAATTGGAGTACAGTAACTTTCTTGCAGTATGCTCAGGAAATGAAAACAGAGGAGCTTTATGTTGCGATAAATCAAGAGGGAACAAAAAACTTTTTTTGACACCATTAAATCCTGAGTGCAATCATTTGATTCAATACTCTTACAGCGGCAAGATACTGGCTGCCGAAACGATACCTGCTAAAGAGGACCGGGATGAAATCAATCGTGAACTAAATGATATTCTGAATCTGAACGATGGTAAGGACTTGAAAACCAAGAGAAAAAATGCTCTTGATGGTATGCTGTCGGTATTGCAAAAGCAGCATAAAGATCAAGATATTGAAGAGTGCAGAAGAAAGTTAAGAGAGCTGGAAGCACCCAGAGGTCAAAAAGTTGAATACGTCGGGATTTTAATATTTTGGCTAAAGAAACATATTCAACGTCTTGAAAGCAGAGGATAATAGTTGAGATAGATTGGAATCTTGCTGTAAAATCATACATTTTCTAAACGAACAGGACTGCCTCACATACATTGCGTTGTGGAGCAGTCCTGTCTGTTTAGTATGTAATGGTCATTGCACCTTCATGGCATTCCTGCGCATAGGTGCGGAGCAGGTCAAGGTGCTTTGAGGATTTTCGGACAATGCCCGTTGCACGGTCGCCGGACATAAACTCAACGACCGCAAGCCGAGGAATCGTTAATGTGCCACGAATTTTGAATCCAACAAGGATCTTCTGATTGCACCATCGCTGTATGCTTTGTGCAGAGTAGCCCGTCAGTTCCGAAACTACCGGGGTGGTCAACAGATCATCATATCCAGCGGTGAGCTTTTCCCACATGGTATACAGCCCTGTTTTTTCCGGCTCTGTAAAATTGAAGCGGATGATCTCTGCGGCAGGCTTGTCCGGGTGCCGTTTGGAGCAGCCATTCTTTCCGATATAAAAGCCCGTTGGCACTTTATACTTTTCGGGATGATCTTCACGGTCACACAAGTAGGTGATCACATCGTGGGTCGCAATATGGTATTTGCGTGTTTTCTTTCCTGTATTGATACACGGAACGAGACCGGAATCCAGAAGGTATTTTGCGTGTTGCTTGTTGATGCGGGCAACACGGTAGAACTGGTCTTTCGTCATTCCGTTGGGGTATTCTTCGAGAATTTTATAGCACTCTAACAGCGTTCTCATGTTCATCCATCCTTTGCTGCTTTGATTTGGTCAGCGTCAGAAGCAACATATTGTGTGGATGGATTTTGGCTCCCGGAATCTCTCTCGCCCGTTCTCTCCAACAGGCGTAAAATCTCTCCCACTTCTCTCCAAAAGGCAGATTTTTCTGCGTTTTGGAAAGTGGGTTCAAATCCGCACAGAGCCTAGTGATTTTGGATTTTGATGAAATTTTGAGCGTAAATTCGATGGTTCGTATCTTCTGGCAAAGTGGGCTAATTACCTCTATCTTCCACCAAGTACCGTGAAGCAGGAAAAACTCGAAATCGTTTTGTCCTTAATCGGGCACGTGGGTTCGAATCCCACCATCTCCGCCAACAAAAGGCATCAGCTCAGGCTGATGCCTTTTTTGCGGCTAAGATGGTGAGGATGAGAACAGGGCGGCGGTCCGCAGACCGCAAGCAATCAGCCCTGCGGGCTGTTGCTTAGCCCGCGGGAGAATATCCACCATCTCCGCCAACAAAAGGCATCAGCTCAGGCTGGTGCCTTTTTATGTTCTCCAGCCATTAAAAAGAATGTATCAATAATTTTTGCTCAGAGTCTTCTCAAGCGTGTCCGCAAACCTGACATCCTGCTCCTTCGTCCGCTTTGGGCTCCCCTTTGGGTGCTTTCCGGCACGGAGGAGCTTTTTGTTTTCATACCGCCGCAGCATAAGAGCGTCTATGTTGTCGGCGGTGTACTCCAGACCATTCTGGTTCAGCACCCGGGCGCACTTGGCAAGACACATACTCGCCAGCCCGTAGTCCTGTGTCACGACCACATCCCCCGGTTTTACCCGGTTCACCAGCGCAAAGTCTACGCTGTCAGCCCCTTTATCGAACACCAATGTCTGAGCACCTTCCCGCTCGATTTGGTGGGAGGTGTCGCACAGGATGATGACCGGAACGCTGAACCGCTTTGCAATCTGCAACGTCAGATCCACCACCGGGCAGCCGTCTGCATCGATCAGAACTTGTCGGGGCAAGACCCCTCCATTTGCTTCGCAAACCGTTCTGTCGCTTAAACACCCCACTGGGGCGTTCATTGCTTCGCAAACGCGAATGGTCATGTGTGTTCCTCCATCACCCAGCGAAATGCTTTTGCGGTACGCAAATCGGCGTCTTTGAAATGTCCGCCGCTGTTCCATTCAAGGGTGCAGTCTGTGCCACGCGCTGTAAGCTGGCTGTGCAGGGTGCGGATATTATCGCCCACCGCAGCCATGACGGTGTTTTTCGTGCGTTCCTCCTTGTCGCCAAGGCTCAGATAAATGTGCTGTGTTTGCATCGGGTGCTGCTGTTCAAACTCCATCCAGCCCGGAAACCACACCGAGGGGGATGCAGCGGCGACACCGTAGAACAAATCGGTCTGGGTGGATGCCCACAGCGCAAACAATCCCGCCAGCGAATAGCCGCCCAGAATGATTTTGACGTTCTCCGGGAGGGGATACTGCTGATTCAGTGTGGGGATGACCTGTTCCGTCAGAAAGCGCAGGATGTCCGCAGCATTGCCACCGAAGCCTTGCTTCCCCCACACGGCAGGGGCTTTCCACGGAGAAAGTGCATCGTTCCAGTTTGAGACCGGAACGGCGGCAAACAGATACTTTCGGCTGCTTTGTGCGATAGCATCCACTTCGTTGTCCATGCTTTGCTGCTCGTGTTCGCCTGTCATTTGGAGCAGTAGGTATTCTGCATGGGCTTCGCCGCAAATGCGGCAAGGTCTGCTCCCGATTTGCATTGTCTGTGCGGTCACTGCAGCGTCCTCCCGAAAAAACTTTGATAAGCCCAGTATAGCAACTGAAAAATCATTTTGCAATTCAAAAGGCGTTCGCATTCGCGGCAAGCAGTGCAAGTTGATCAGAACGTTTCCCATATCAAATACACTACTTCCTCACCTGCGCTTCGATCTCTCCGGTAAACTGAAACCATCCATCCTCATAGTCCATAACAAAGTCTGCGTGATACTTGTTCAGAATAAGTTTTATATTGGAAAGCCCGAATCCATGAAGACTTGCATTCGGTTTTGTCGTCTGGATCGTATCATTTTTTATTTCGACCGGAAGGGTCGTATTCCGAACAGAAAACAAAAAGCTTTGTTTTAACACTGCAGAAACCCGAATCACCCGATCGTCCTCGATTTTTTCGCAGGCTTCAATGGCGTTATCCAGCAGATTGGAAAACAGGACGACCATATCCGATACATCAAAAGGCAGAGCCGATAAATCGTTCAGCTCGAAATCAATGTCGATCCCCTTCTGGATCGCTTCCGTTGCTTTCGTGTTGAACAGTGCATCCAAGATCGCATGGTGAGAGTTGACGAGGAACAATCGGTCTGTCTGTTCCTTGGATACAGAATTCAAATATTGCTCTGCCGCATCATATTCCTGATTTTGCAAAAGATCTTGAAGTGTATTGAGATGTGCCTGAAAGTCATGTACCTTATGGCGCTGAGCCGTATAGAGCTGACTTGCGGCTTCCATATTTTTAGCCTGAAACTGGAGCTGCTGTTCCAGCGCCAAAACTCTTTCCTGATTTTCAACGGTCTTTTCCATTCGTTCCAAAAGATACAGCACTGCCACATTTGCGGCAAAAATCAAACCGCATACCGCAGCAATCACCATTTCGCTTGCGCTTTTACCAGTCGTCATGTACAGCAAAAGCACCAGCATCACAAAAGATGTTCCCGGAAACAAAAAATAAAGACCTGATTTTACGCCCGTCAGCTTGTTGGGAGTTCTCAAGCTCCTTCTTCTCCGCATAAGCTTTCGAAATGTGTATGCCAGAAAAAGCTCTGTCGAATAGTTGATAACTCCATAGCTTATCATAAGCGGAAAACTTGTTTGAAAGGACGCTCCGTCCATTCCGCAGATAAAAGCACCTGCCATGCCAAGCCCAAAAGACAAACAATAGGTCATGAGATATTCTATACAGACTAAGAGCAGCAGCATTCCGCTGGAGATCTCTCTATACAATGCTCTTGCGCTCAATGTGTACGACAAAAGGATCATGCCGATCTTTACAGCCGGATCTCGGCCAAAGAAAACAAGCGGAACTTGCGGGATCCAGAAATTCAGAGCAACAAGGCACCCGATGCCCAACGTAAACTTCCAATTATCCCATCGTCTTTGGGCAAATGCATCCAAAAAGAAGATCAAAGACAGTGTATCGACCACCGTATAAAGAAAGCTCAAGAGATCGCCCATCGATTTTTCCCTCTCCACTTCAAGTAATGCTGTTTTAATTCCTTGTGGCTTTTAGCGCTTGAGGGCAAAACGATCCCTCCGCGTAAGTGCACCTTTTCATACTGCATCTGTTCGATGTACGCCATATTTACCAGAAAGGACTTTTGGATACGCAGAAACCCAAGGTCTTCCAACTTTTCCGATAAATCTGTCATATTTCCATAAAACCGATATTCGGTCCGTTCGTCGTGGATCAGGTGCATGATAACGATCCTCAGATTTGACTCCAGATAGAGAATATGATTTACCGGAATATCGATCAATTCCGAATTGACGGAGATCGTAATGATTTGTTTTTTTCGGACCACTTCTTTGACTGCATCCTCAAAATAGGATACCAGTCTTTCCTGCATATTGGTTTTCAAAAGATACCGAAACGCCTGTACTTCAAACCCTTCCGGCGCATACTGGATGAAGTTGGTCAGAAAAATGATCACGATCCCCGGTTTTTCTTTCCGAAGTCTCCACGCCAGATCGATGCCGCTGAAGTCTCCCATATCGACATCCAGAATCGCGATATCGTACCCCGCAAGGTCTTTGATCGCACAGGGATCATCAAACAGGTGAAACCGCACCTGCATTCCATTTTCTGCGCAATGCTTTTGGAGCAGCTCTGAAACCTGCTCCGTAACACGCCACTCATCATCACAGATCAATACATTCATCTGAAATTCCCCCCAAGATAAACGAACCGGCTTTTGGTTATTCAAAATATCTCATCCGTTCTCACAGCGATTATAATACGATTAGGCTGAAATCGCAAATAGTGCACTCTATAGGACAGAGCCGTGCCTTTTCATGACAGAAAAACCGTTTTTCGTTACCATAATGTGGATTTTTTCGTGGTATGAGCGTAAAACAAAACCACCTTCCCGCATTATAAAATACCAAGGAGTGTCGTCATGAAAGCACCGCAATATAACAGCAGTTTGCGCAAGAGGTTCCTCGCTTTCGCAGCTGCTCTTGTCCTTCTTTTCGCTCTTGTGTTTGAACTTTATCCAAGAAGCTCTCAGATCATCGATCTCTCCACCGGTTCCGGGCTTTCCAGAATGCTCCGATACGATGACGCGCAGGTCTATATCTTTGGCGAGATTCATCGAAAAGTAGAATATCAAAAGTTCCGCAACGTTCTGTTCGAGTACCTTGTGAAAGAAAAAGGTGTACGTGTTTTCGTGGAGGAATCCGGATACGCTACCGCTTTTCTTTGTAATGAAACCGTGCAGGGAAGGCTCCTCTTTTCCGACTGGCTTGATCGGTGTATGGTATCCCAAGCAGACTATGAGCTATTCCAATGGATAGCGGATTGGAATCACAACAAAGAAAACACTGATAAAATTTCAATCATCGGAATCGACATCACCGATGATATTGGTAATATTCAAACTCTTTGTCAGTATCTATTAAAGAATCGTGATCTTTCCAACACCGATGCGCAAATGCGATTTCTTTTGACTGCGATCCAAGAGCTGAATTCTTTCAGTTCCTTGGCGCTTCAAACTTTTCAAGATGAACTTTTTCCACAGTTGATCGAGTTGTATCAGACAAATCCTGCACAGCTCAAAGCCGTACTGGGCGATCAAATAATCCCTCTGGACCGTGCCATTTTAGGCTGGACGGAAGCTCAAGAAAAACTGAGGCTCAAAGAGGAAGTGGAACAACTAGGTGGTCCCGATGATTTATATCGGGAGAATTGCCTGTATGAACACTTCATGTGGGAATATGAGCAAAACCCGAATGCAAAATATTATGGACAGTTTGGTGGGGCACACGTTTTGCTATCCAACTATTCCGGAAAGGTCTATCGTGTACAAAACTCTTTTGTGACCCGCCTTGCGGAGACTGACACGCCGTTGAATGGAAAACTGACCGTCATAGATGGCTGCCTGACGTTTGAAATCGGTGATTTGGGAAAATCGGATATGAACAAAACAACGCTTTACAATACTGCCCGTGCCGGATCTCCGATTCATAAGATGAACAAATTTTATATGAATAGTTCTGCGCCGGATGTAAGCTATGCGCAGTATGTGTTGCTGTTTGAGCATCCAAATAGTTTGACTGCTGCAAAAGAGTATTCTGGATCATACTGGAAGTGGCACTAAGCGTTTGATTTATCATGTTTTAAAAGGAGAAAAATATGGAATTTTTAATTATGCCATTTAGCGACGATGGCGGGATCGATGAAGGTTGCAACTACTGCGGACAGTGTATATGTAATGCTGGATCTTGTTACAACAAAACAGGCCCTTCGATTTGTACAAAATGCATTGCTAACTGTTCTAAAGACTGTTGGGATCTTGTTTGTGGTAGAGGCGTAGCACGTAGAATTACCATGTGATTTTTTAATATGGCAGTTTTTTTATTAGCGCTTTGAAGTTACAGATGAAACTCTTTATGAAAGAAAACCTCAATTGCGATGCCATATTTCATATCCATATAAAGCCTATTTCATGCGCTTATACCCCAAAGTAAAAAGTTTCTGAGGTAAATCAACCTATCAACCAAGACATAAATACAACAATTGTATTTTATACGGTTTGTTTCGTACAATCCTGCTTTTATCAATTGGAAATTATCTGCTCGAATTTTACGGGAGGATTTATTTTGTGCAAGAAATTTCTCGCTTTTGTATTGTCCATCGTTGTCCTTTTTGCACTCGTATTTGAACTTTGTCCAAGAAAATTCCAAGAGATCGACCTCTCCACCGGTGCGGGCATTTCTAAAATGCTCCGCTATGAGAACGCTCAGGTCTATATGCTTGGCGAGGTCCATCGAAAGGTGGAATATCAGCAGTTTCGCAATGCACTGTTCAAGTACCTTGTAGAGAAAAAAGGTGTGCGTGTCCTTTTGATGGAGCACGGCTATGCAAGCGGCTTTCTCGAAAACGAAACGGTACAGAACCGGTTGTCCTTTTCCGACGAATACGGATACAATCAGTTTATCGTATCCAAAGAGGACTATGAGCTGTTCCAGTGGATGTCAGAATTCAATCAGAATAGACCGGATAGGGATAAGATATCCATTGTTGGTATCGATATCACCGATTCGATCGGGACGGTCTATGCCTTCTGCAGGTATCTGCTGAAAGATTGCGATTTTTCGGCGGCAGATATAAAAACGCAGATGCTTTTGATTAGTACCCAGAAATGCCAGTTTCAGCAGCGTTTTGAGAACAGTCTGTTGCCGCAGCTGATCGAACTGTACCAGACAAACCCGGAAAAGCTTGAACTGGCGCTGGGAGATAAGACAATCCATCTGGAACGTGTGCTTCAGGGCTGGCAGCAAGGACAGGAGTGCTATGAACTGAACGATCATCAGCCGGATCTCCAGCTAGATGGCCCGGCGGTGGCGTATCGGGAGGATGCCCTGTATGCGAACCTTCGGCAGGTCTATCAGGCAAACCCGACCGCAAAGTATTTTGGTTCGTTCGGTGCAGCACACGTTCAGATGGAAAACTATGTGGAAAAAGAAGGACTATCTCGGATCAACAATAGCTTTGTGTCCCGGATGGCTGAGAAGAACAGCTTTCTTGATGGCAAGCTGAGCGTCATTGACGGCATCGTGACCCATGAGATCGGAGATCTGGGCGAATCTGATACGAACCATATCATCTTGTATAATACCGCCCGCGCAAAGAATCCCGCCGCTGAAAACGGAAAGTTCTTTGCGGAAGCCCCTGACATCCCGGATGAAAAAATTGCGCAGTATGCAATATTGTTTGAGCACCCGGATCAGATCACAAGCAGCGAGGAGCATCCGGGCTGGTACTGGCTCAGCCATAGGTAAAATTTTCCTCAAAGCAAAATTTGGTATTGACAAATCCCAAATCCGTGCTTTATAGCAGTTTGCGTTTTTAATGCCCAAGCAACATCCGCAAACTGCATATCGCAAATATGCCGTTTTGACAGGCACTATTTTTGAAAATTGCGATAATATAGGAAAATTCAATACACTAAACCGTTGAAGCGGAGATAACGGCGAACCATGCCTATACAGAGAGCCTGCGCAGCTGAGAAGCAGACCGGAAACAGTTCGTCAAGGAAAAGGCGGCCTTGCGTCGCTTTTCCCTGAAATGGACCGCTGAGGGTGCAGGGAACTGCGGTGCTTTTGCCGCACAGTATTCTGCAACGTAGGGCATACGTCAGTTGCCGGGGATGTGTTGGCATCCCGCCAAGTGCATGGGGTCGTTCCCATGAAGTCAGGGTGGCACCGCGGATCAAAGGCCAAGCTTTATTCGTCCTTGACAGAAGAAGGTTTCTTCTGTCCGGGGCGTTTTTCTTTTACACTCCTCCGGCAGAAGCGCCGGGGGAGTTTTTTGTTTGACGCAGAAAGGGGTAGCGGCTATGAAGATAAGGCCTGCACTGGACGAAGTAAAAACCATTGCGGCGGCGGGCGGTTACAAGGTGCTGCCGGTCAGCGGCGAGATCTTATCGTGTCCAGCCTTGGCGTCACCGGCACCCGCAGTGAGATCAAGACCGACCTTGCCGCCATTGTAAAGGTGGTGCGGGAGAACACCAAGACGCCCTGCGCCATCGGCTTTGGCATCTCCACCCCGGAGCAGGCCGCAAAGATGGCAGGCATCGCCGATGGCGCGATCGTCGGCTCGGCCATCATCAAGCTGCTGGAGCAGTACGGCACTGCCGCACCGGAGCAGATCGGTGCCTACGTCAAACGCATGAAGGACGCCGTGCGCGGATGACCGCGCACAAACAAAGAACATAAATAAAAGCATCGGCAGATTCCGCTTCTGAACCTCAGAAAACCAGCGGAGTCTGCTGATGCTTTTTGTTCTTTTTTGCAGCTTGCTCAGACGATGCGTTTGCCGTCCAGTACGGCCTGCTTCAGGGTATCGCCGTCATACACCAGCTTGAGGGAAAAGTAGGGATGCTCTTCCTCCAGCAGACGGAAAAAGAGCTTGTCTCCCTCCCAGATGGGCAGCGTTTGCACCTCAGACTTCTGCACCCACTGCAGTTCGCCCTCGGCGCAGGCATCACCCCGGATCATCTCGCCCTCCCACCGGTCGGCGGTGTACAGATGGATGAACTCGGTCATATTGCCCAACACAAAGGTCAGCAGTCCCCGGGCGCGGTAGCGCGTCAGGGTAAGGCCGGTCTCCTCCCGCACCTCCCGCACAAGGCAGTCTTCCGGGCTTTCAAACCGCTCAAATTTGCCGCCCACACCCACCCATTTGTCGTGGTTGTAGTCGTCCTGCTTTTTGATGCGGTGCAGCATCAGGTAAGCGTCCTCCCGCTCCAGATAGCAAAGGGTGGTGCTGAAGATGGGAAATTCCGGGTCCATAAATGCGCCTAAGTTCATGGGGAGTTCTCCTTTTTTGTCCGATGTTTTTTGTCAGTATGCTCGCCCTCTCCGTCTGCTCACTGCGTTCGCATCCACACTCCCCCTTTTGTCGC
>OGFX01000564.1_pt1 | contig 15249 bp, 9 predicted proteins | sample 1571011 | NCBI WGS metagenome assembly OGFX01 (sample SAMEA2582035, study PRJEB24529) | metagenome | biome: Human gut stool | place: China | collected 2011
GAAAAGAGACATTATGGAAACAGCCTCGGAGATAAAAGCTTTTAATAAATTGTTTGCCGATTACCACGGATTGTTTGTGCGTTTCGCCAATACGTACCTGCAAGATGAAGCGGCAGCGGAAGATATTGCTGTTGAGGGAATCATGTATTATTGGGAAAATCGCCATTCTCTTTCTTCCGATTCGAATATTCCTGCCTATATCCTGGAAGCGATCAAACATAAATGTCTGAATTACCTTCGTCATCTTCGTGTCCGCGAAGATGTGGAACAACGTATCCAGGAGCATCAGCAACGGGTGAATAGTCTGAGGATTGCCACCCTTGAAGCCTGCGATCCTCAGGAAATTTTCAGTTCGGAGGCCGGACGGCTCGTGAATGAGGCATTGGCAATGATGTCCGACAAAACCCGCCGGATCTTTATCATGAGCCGCTATGAAAATAAAACATACCCGGAAATCGCTGCCTATTTCTCGCTTTCCGTCAAGAGTGTGGAGTTCCACATATCCAAAGCATTGAAGATATTGAAAGTGAAGTTGAAGGATTATATGACGATTGTTTTGTTCATGTGAAACAAAAGTATTTCAGAAAAAATGATATTTTTTTAGGGGATATCTCTTTTGAGGTGCTTATTATAAAAGAAATTTGAAAAACACATTATTGATTAAGTAACATGAGAAAACAGATTTACTGCCTTTTATCTTTTTTATGGATTAGCTGCCTCTCCGTATCGGCAGCCGATCGCTGGGCTATTAATTCTGCCGGTGGTATTACCTGGCAGGTGGATGAGCGGGTTCCGCATGAGGATCATATTGAAATGAGTGGGTTGAGAGTTTCGACCGTGCTTCGCTACGGAGTCGATGCAAACGGCGCCTTTATGCTGAACAGAAGTATGGTATGGCCGATGCTACGCACGATTCCGAATAATACTCATGCCAGCTTGATGCGTCGTTTTGCCTGGAACGTGACGGATATGGTCGAGGTAAACGGGCAGTCTTTGCTGAATGAGAAAGTAAAGGAGGTTACGTTGAACGGCACGATGGTCGTCCAGAGCGAATACACACTTCCCCGTAAGGGAAAACTCGGCTTGACACGTATCTTGTTTCCTTCCGTTTCGAATCCGGCTTTTTGTGAAAAATATATTTTACGGAATATAGGTGAATCTGCGATATCGGTGGAAATCCCTTCTTCACGCTCTGTTGTCGAGACAGATGCCGCGAAAGGGGTGGATGGCAGCTATAAATTAGTTTCGACTATCAACGGACAGGTGGCTCGTCAGTTGCAACCTGGTGAGGAGTTGACGTTCAGTGCGACTTTTGCCGGATACAAAAAGGATGAGCGCGAGCTATCGTTAGATATTGACCGGGAATTACAGGCCCGGCAGGATTTGATTGCCGGATTCTGGGATAACCTGGTTCTGGATACGCCCGATCCTGTCATCAATACAATGTTCGCCTTTGCAAAAATCCGTGGAGCGGAAAGTATTTACGATACGAAAGGAGGCCTTATGCATGGCCCCGGAGGCGAATCCTACTATGCTGCTATCTGGGCAAACGACCAGGCGGAATATATCAACCCTTTCTTCCCTTATTTGGGATATGAGGTCGGAAACCGTTCCGCACTGTGCTCGTATGAACATTTTGCCCGCTTCATGAATCCGGAATACAAGCCGTTGCCTAGCTCGATCATAGCGGAAGGCATTGATGTTTGGGCAGGAGCCGGTGATCGTGGCGATGCGGCGATGGTCGCTTATGGTGCTTCCCGTTATGCTTTGTCCAAAGGAGATAAGGCAGAAGCCGAAAAGTTGTGGCCATTGATCGAATGGTGCTTGGAATATTGTCGGCGCAATTTGAACAAGAGTGGTGTTGTGGCTTCCGATGCGGATGAACTGGAAAACCGTTTCCCAGCAGGGAAAGCAAATCTTTGTACTTCTTCCTTATATTATGATGCTTTGATCTCAGCAGGTTATTTAGGGAAGGATTTAGGTAAGCCGGTTGCAGCCTATGCTCGCCAGGCTACAGCCCTGAAGAAAAATATCGACCGCTATTTCGGCGGGACCGGCGAAGGATTTGATACCTATAAATATTATGAAGGAAATGATGTCCTGCGTTCTTGGATCTGCATTCCGCTCACGGTCGGGATACAGGATCGGAAAGATGCGACCATCCAGGCGTTGTTCTCTCCGCGCCTGTGGACGGAGAACGGTTTGCTGACGCAGGCCGGAAGTGAAACATTCTGGGATCGCTCCACCTTGTATGCGTTGCGTGGCGTGTATGCTTGCGGTGAGACGGAGAAGGCTACCGATTATTTGAGATTCTATTCTTCCCAGCGTCTGTTGGGTGAACATGTCCCTTATGCAATCGAGGCATGGCCGGAAGGCAACCAGCGCCATCTGTCTGCCGAAAGCGGTTTGTATTGCCGTATCATTACGGAAGGGATGTTCGGCATTCGTCCGACCGGCCTGAATTCGTTTGTCTTTACTCCCCGCCTGCCGCAAGAGTGGGATCATATGAACCTGCGTAAGATTTGCGCGTTCAATCAAGTATTCGATATTGAAGTGAAGCGTCTTGGCGATCAACTGCAAGTTGCCGTTATCGCAGACGGAAAAACGATCAGCAACCGGAAAATAAAGGAAGGTGAAAATATTCGGATAAAATTTTAGGGGGTTGCTTTCGAGAGGTGCTTATATAACGTATGGACAGAAATGTATTACATCGATTTTTTGCAGGAACAGCCTCTTTTGAAGAGGAAGAGGCTGTTTGCGATTGGGTGGATGCTTCTAATAAGAATCGGGAAGAGCTGATAAGGGAGCGGAAATATTTTGATGTGCTGTTGTTGCATAAGACGAAAAATAGCAGCATGGTGCAATCCGGTCACCGTTTCAGCCTGCCTTTTGTTATCAGAGAATCGCTGAAGATCGCTGCTGCAATTTCCGTATTGCTAGTGTCTGTCCTATACATATCTAATAATGTGGGAAAACCGGCTCCTGTATTGGAGATGAACAAGATCGTCGTTCCTCCGGGGCAGCGGGCGAACCTCACCCTGTCCGACGGGACGAATGTCTGGCTGAATGCTTGTAGTGAAATGACTTATCCGGCCTCTTTTAGTGAGGATATCCGCCGTGTGTCGTTGAAAGGTGAAGCCTATTTTGATGTATCTAAAGATGTGGAACATCCATTTGTCGTACAGACAAAGAAATGTGATATAAAAGTTTTGGGGACGGAGTTTAATGTTCGGGTGAATGAGGCGGAGTCGGATTGCGAATTTTCAGCTGCCCTGCTGGAAGGTTCCATTGAGTTAACAAATAAAATGGAGCCTGGTCCTTCCATCCGGCTTGCTCCGATGCAGAAAGCGGAATGGACGGGAGGTAAAATGGTGGTGGAATCGATCCGTAACTTGGATGATTATCGTTGGAAAGAGGGATTGATTTGCTTTGAGGATATCCGTTTTGCCGATTTGATGAAACGCTTTGAGAAGACGTATGATATCCGTATTGTAATCCAAAACAAAAGTCTGCATGACTATAAATGTAGTGGTAAATGTCGTGTTTCGGACGGGGTGGATTTCATTTTGCAGGTGTTGCAACGCAGTACGCGTTTTACTTTTTCCCGCAGCGACGATAATACGATTATCTATATAAAGTAAATGTGTAACCTTAAATTAAAAACGAAAATGCCTATGGAATGAAGTGGAACACGAAAAACAATGTAAAAAGGCGATGAATGTGCGAGATTCACCGCCTTACAACTAACACATGTCTAACACAAGTATTAATCTTTAAATATCACAAAGTTATGAATAAAATACCTTTGTCGGGGTTTTGTCTCTTATTAAAATCACGACATAAACATTTATTTAGGATTATGAGAATAACCTATATGTTATTATTTGCAGCCATTTTCTGCTTGCATGCAGAGAATGCGATATCGCAAAAGATCACCCTGCAGGGTGATAATCTTTCAGTGAAAGATTATTTGAATACTATTGAAAAGCAGACGGATTATCTTTTCATTTATGATGCCGGTGTAAATGTAAATAAAAGGATATCCGTTAATATGGTCGGTAAGTCCATCAAGGAAGTTTTGGATAACCTCTCTACCCAGTTAGGACTGAATTATTCCCAAAAAGGTTCTTATATTGTCCTGTCGAGTTATAAGGCAAAGGAAACATCTGCTCCGGTTATTGCTCAGCAGAAGAAAACGATTACGGGTGTCGTTACGGACGATCTGGGTGAACCTATTATTGGCGCCAATGTGATTGAAAAAGGAACTACAAACGGTATTATCACCGATATCGATGGCAAGTTTACACTGGAAGTCGCTCCGGGTGCGGTTGTACAGGTATCCTATATCGGTTATAATACGCAGGAAGTAAAGGTAGGTAACCAGTCGACATTGGCTATCCAGTTGGTTGAAGATACCCAAGCATTGAGCGAAGTTGTTGTTGTCGGTTACGGTGTTCAGCGTAAAGTGACGACTACTGGTGCCGTTACAAAGCTGGAAGGTGATGAAATCAATAAAATGACAGTGGTAAATGCTACAAAAGCTTTGCAGGGTTTGAGTCCCGGTATCACAGTAGTTGACCGTGGTGGTGCTCCAGGTAGTGACGATCCTGAAATCTACTTGCGTGGTGTCGGTACGACTGGCAATGCCAAACCGCTGGTATTGGTGGACGGTATCGAAATGTCTTTAAGTCAGATTCCTTCTTCCGAAATCGAGAATATTTCTGTTTTGAAAGATGCCGCATCTGCTTCTATCTACGGTTCACGTGCTGCTCACGGTGTAATTCTAGTAACGACCAAACGTGGTAAGGAAGGTAAAGTGAAATTATCGTACGATGGTACAATCGGTTTCCAGGACCGGGCGGTGAGAGCCGAGCAGGTTTCCGCACGCGAATATATGACGATGGTTAATGAAGCATTAGTCAATTCCGGTGGTTCGATCAAATATTCGGAAGATGATATTCTGGCAACGGAAAGAGGCGATGATCCGTATAACCATTCTTATCTGAACTGGGCGAATGAGGTGTATAAACCTACTTATATCACACAGCATACATTAAACCTGACGGGTGGTAGTGAAGTCGGACGTTATTTGGTTTCGTTTGACTATCTAGATCAGCCTGGTTTGGTTAAAAATACGGAATATCAGCGTTATAGTTATCGTGTAAATACAGATTTGAACATTGGCAAAATGTTGAAGGTGAGTAGTGACGTAACATATCGTCACGTTGACCGCCTATGGCCGGAATCTTTAGGTAGCGTGCAGTATGATGTATGGAGCATGCAGCCCACATCGCCGGTCAGATATGAAAATGGCGATTACCGTTTGGATAAACAGAATAGAAATGCCATCTCTCTTATGGATTTGGATGTCGTAGGGGAAGACCGTTATAATATGGATGTGGTTTATGGACAGGTAAAAGCCGATTTCGAACCGATCAAGGATTTGGTGTTTACGGGTATGGCTTCTTTGAACGGTTCATGGGACAGAAGAAAGATCCATTATAAGAATTATAAATATTACAACGAAACTGGTGAACTGGTTACACAACGTAATAATCCGAATAGTGTAAAAGATTCACGTAACAACAGTTACCAGATGACACTTCGTTTCCTGGCCAATTACAAAAAGCGTTTCGGCGACGACCATGATTTGGCGTTGCTCTACGGTATGGAGCAAATCTCTTACCGCAACTATTATTCAATGGCTCAGCGTAAAGATTTGATCTCTGATGCTTTACCGGACGTTTCTTTAGGTTCGGCCGGTAGTCAGTTTGCGGAAGGATATCCGACCAAGTGGGGTATCAACTCTTTCTTCGGACGTGTAAACTACGGATTTAAGGATAAGTATTTATTTGAAGCGAATATCCGTACCGATGGTTCTTCCCGTTTTGCTAAAGGCCATAAGTGGGGTGTTTTCCCGTCTTTCTCTGCTGCATGGCGTATTTCGGAAGAAGGGTTTATGAAAAATCTGGGATTTGTGGATAATCTGAAACTGAGAGCCTCCTGGGGGCAGACCGGTAACGAGCGTATCGATGCCTTCATGTATCTGCCTCAGTATAACACCTCGAATGTGGTCATGAACGGTAGCCTTGTTTCTGCTGTTTACCAGAAGAAGATGGCGAATCCGGATGTGACTTGGGAAACAGTGGAACAGACTAATATCGGTTTGGACTTTGGTTTCCTAAATAACACGATCTATGGTGAATTGGACTGGTACTCAAAAGATACGAAAGATATTTTGTTAGCACTGGGTATCCCTCATTTCATTGGTCTGGATGCTCCTGAACAAAATGCCGGAGTGGTTCGTAACTCAGGTGTAGAAGCTATGGTCGGTTTCCGTAAAACATTCGGAGAGTTTACATTCAACACTTCTTTCAACTTGGCTTATAACAAGAACGAATGGATCGACCGCGGTGGTGATGACAAGAATATCAGCGGTTATAATATTCAAACGATCGGTTCGCCTTTGAATGCTTTCTACATCTATCAGGCAGACGGTTTGATCGCGAACGAACAGGAATTGGAAGAATACCGTGCCAAATATAAATCGGACCCGCGTGGTATGTCTGATCTTCATGCCGGCGATGTGAAACTGGTCGATACGAATAACGATGGAACGATCGACCCGGACGACCGTCAGATCTTTGCCTCCAATATCCCTAAGTTCACATATGGATGGAATATCAGCGGCGAATATAAAGGTTTCGATTTGAGTTTGCTGTTCCAGGGATCAAGCGGCGCGAATCGTATGATGTATGGGGAATGGATCGAAGGACCAAGCTATGAGGCCTTCACCGGTGTACATTTCCGCGACAGATGGACGGAAGAGAACCAGAATGGAAATGCCGAAATGCCTCGTTTGGAAGCAGCCAATAACCGGAATGCATCTACCTACAACTCGTTCTTCCTGAAAAAGACAAATTATCTACGTCTGAAAAACGCCCAGTTGGGCTATACCTTCTCAAAGGATATCAGGGACAAGCTGAGAATCACAAAGCTGAGATTGTATGTTTCTGGCTCGAACCTGCTTACATTCAGTAGTTTGTATCAAGGTCTGGACCCAGAAGGAAAAAGTGATAGAATCAATGATTTTCCTCCGTTGAAAATCGTAAACTTCGGTGTAAACATTATCTTTTAATCTAAACTAATAAATAGAGCATTATGAAAATATATAAGAAATTGTTGCTGTATGGGGCGTTGGCTTTTACCCTTTGTATGGCAGGCGGTTGTAACAGTAATATTGATCTGGAACCGGAAGGTATTATTACGGCGGACGGTTATTTCAAGTCGGCAGAAGACTATGAAAAGGCGTTGACCGCCTTGTATGAGAGACTGAACGTCGAAAGTTATGATTTGTGGATGGATGGCGTGACAGATAATGGTTTGGTTACGCATAGTTGGAATAGAGGATATGACTTGGGGCGAGGCATCGGGAGTACAGCCTCTTCTTTCCCGGCTGACAAATGGGATAAGGGATATATTTCCGTCCAGCGTGCGAATAACGTAATCAACAATATTGATAAGTACCAATGGCCGGGCGGGGAAAGCGATGCTAACCGGAACCAGGTTTTGGGTGAAGCTCGTACATTGCGTGCCTATTTTTATCTGGATTTGGATTCTATCTTCGGACATATCATGTTTTATACCGAGAATCCGGCTACAGTAGCGGAAAGTGAAAACGTTAAGCAAGTACAGGACCCGAAGGAAGTGTTCGATTTTATCCTGGATGACCTGGACAAGGCAATTGCCGGATTACCGGATAAGCCAAGCAATAAATCGAAGATCGGAAAACCGGCTGCCCGCTTGCTTCGTGCACGTGCTGCTGCTTATGCGGCCGGTTATCTGAATGATAAATCTTATTTCCAGATTACGTTGGATGAAACGGCCCAATTGGTTGCATCCGCTCCGCAGCTGGCCGATTTTGACAAGTTGTTTGTAACTGGTTGTGAAGACCTGGATGAGGTGATCCTGGTAAGACGCTATTCATTGGATGCGACGAACAGTTGGGGTAATTGGTATAATCAGTCTATCGGTGGTTATTGCGTGACAACTCCGGTGAAGGCATTAGCTGATGCGTTTGAATATGTGGGCGAGAGAAATGAAACTATGCCATATCTGAATAAAGATCCCCGTTTTTACCAGACTATCTATGCTCCAGGTATGGAAATGCGTGGCAAGTATTTTAATACGATTCCGAACAATGTGGTTGAAAAAGATGGCAAAACTTATTTTGATCCTAACAAGGATTACGGGGCTTTGCAAGACAAGGAAATCAGCGTAGGTGATGTCTTGGCAGAAGGCGGCGGTGGCGAATGGAACAAGACGCCTACCGGCCTGTCTTGGAAAAAATATTGTCAGGAAGAAGAAACATGGACAACTTACAACTCGTTTATAATTTTCCGTTATGCGGAAGCTTATCTGTTGAGGGCGGAAGCGTTGGTGGAAACCGGAGGAAGTACGGACGAAGCCAAGTCCCTGATAAAAGTGATTCGTGACCGTGCTGGTAATACGAACGATATTGACAAGATGGTAGCCGAACGTTATAACGGTAGTCTCCGGGATCTGGTTCGCAACGAAAGACGTGTGGAACTTGCGCAGGAAGGCCTTCGTTTTGCCGATATCCGTCGCTGGAACATTTTGTTGGATGTGATGAACAAGCCGATCGAAGGTATCGAATATCGCGACTTTTCGAGCGGGACGCCTAAACATACCGTTTTGATTCCAGCGGAGCGAGATGCTTATACGGCAAAAGATTTCTGGTGGCCGATTCCGCAAGCAGAGATCGACTTGAACCCAGGTCGTATCACCCAAAACGAAGGTTGGAAATAATAACCAGTTCTGAATTATAGGGAGAAAGCGTGTCAGGACTATCCGAGGATATTCTGATGCGCTTTTTTTGTAATAACATAATGATCGTATAAAAATGAAATTATCATATTTATCTCTTATCCTTGTTTTAAGTTGTGCTTGCGGCCAGCCAGGGCAGGAGATGTATCCTGATATAGCGGATGCTGCGCGTACCTCATTTTGTGTGGCATCCGATGATACGGCCCTGGTGAAGATCTTCGATTGGGCCGTAAGTAATTCGAATCGGTATGTCGGGGAGGATTCCGATCCGGTCGGACCTTGGTACGAAGCGGCTTTGCCGAATCGCCAGGCTTTCTGCATGCGGGATGTCTCTCATCAATGTATAGGCGAGGAGCTGAACGGGTATGGCAGGCAAAATGCGAATATGATGGGTAAGTTTGTCGAGAATATTTCCGAGTCGAAGGACTATTGCAGCTATTGGGAGATAGACAGGAATAACCTGCCGGCTTCGGCTGATTATGTCTCGGATCAGGATTTCTGGTATAACCTGAATGCGAACTTCGATGTGATGAACGCTTGTTACCGTTTGTACCTCTGGACAGGAAATGAAGTCTACATCAATGATCCTCGTTTTGAAGAGTTCTTCCGTTTATCGGCCAATGAATATATCGACAGATGGCAGTTGCAGGCGGATAAGATCATGGAACGTCCGGGGGTGATGCACGAAGACGATGCACGTGTCGATCCGAAGTTCAAAACCTTCCGTGGGCTCCCTTCTTATGAGGAATCGGTTCGTGGGCTGACGGTAACCGGCGATTTGATCGCTACGATCTACCGAGGATTGAAATCGTATGCACAGATTCAACGGCTGGGAGGAAATGAAGAGGCCGCCCTCCACTATGAGTCGAAGGCGGAAGAGTATGCCCGCCTATATAATACCGGTTGGTGGAATGAAGAGACTCAAAACTATTATGCCTATAAGTTGGAGAATGAAAACCTGAAAGAAGGCGGATGTAATGTTTTTCCTCTTTGGTTCGGTATCGTAGACAAGCCGGAACGTATCAATCGTTTATTGGCGATCCTGTCGGAGAAAGAGACAAACGTGGAAAGCATGTCTTACTATCCGAAGATCTTTTATAAATACGGCAGGCAGGATATGGGCTATCATTATCTAAAGGAGCTTTATGCGAATGAACGTCGGGATTATCCCGAAGTAGCCAGCGGTGTGATCGAAGGAATTGTGTGTGGACTTGCCGGCGTAGATGCCGATGTCACGGCAAACCGTATTACCACCCTTCCGCGCTTTACGGATGCTACCCGTTGGATTTCGATAGAAAATATTCCTGTATTCTCAGGAAAAATATCTATCTTGCATCAATCTGCCGGAAGTAGTACCTTCGCGAACAAGTCCGGGAAAGAATTGATTTGGAGAGCCATGTTTCCGGGTAATGTAGCCATGATTAGCGGGATGGATGCCAAACATACGAACGATGAACTGGGTAATTCGTTCAGTTATCTCGATATTGTTTGTAAACCGGGTGAAACGAAAACTGCTGAAGCATGTAAATATAAACTTGAAGAAGATGAAAAATTCGATTAAACTTGTTACCTTGTTGTTAACCGCTGGATTTTATTCCGCTTGTACCCGACAACTACCTCCTGATACCCAGAGTCGCATTCCCTTGGAGGGTAATTGGGGATTGCAACTGGATACTGCCGGTGCGGGGATTGCTCCTGATTGGTTGACAAAGTCTTGTACGGATTCTCTTTTTCTGCCCGGTACTACCGATATGGGGAAAAAAGGAACTTACAATACGGATATGACACTGACTACATCCCTTTCCAGAGAATATGTGTTTGAAGGGAAAGCGCTGTACACAAAGCAGGTCGATATACCGGAAGAATGGGATGGAACATCCGTCCGCCTGGTAATGGAACGCACGAAGCCCACGACGATCTGGATCGATGGAAAAGAAGTTGGGGCAAATAACGATATCTCTACGGCTCAACAATATGATCTGTCCTCTTATCTGTTTCCCGGAACCCATTCCGTTGCTATTTTAGTCGATAACGGCAAGCAGGCCGTGCCAGAAAAGTGGAATGGAATTATCGGTGATTTTTATCTGGAAAGCGTACCTCTTTGCGGGATCGATGACATCCAGCTGTATCCGGATGTCGCGAAAAAAGTCGTGACTGCCAGAGTAACCCTTCGTAACCCGGACAAAGGGGCGGGAAAAGGTATATTGTCCTTTTATGCCGAAGCCTGGAATACGGATAAACAACATAAAACACCGGTACAGACAGTTGAAGTGGACTGGACGAAGCCGGAACAGGAGCTCGAACTTGCGCTGGGGGATAAGGCTTTGCTTTGGAGTGAATTTACACCGTCTCTATATCGTTTCTCTGTCTCACTAAAAACAGATCAATCGGTCGATACGGAGCAGGCGACTTTCGGTTTGCGCGATTTCAAAACAAAAGGACGGCAGTTCACCATGAATGGCAAGACTACGTTCCTGCGCGGAAAACATGACGCCTGTGTCTTCCCTCTGATTGCCCATACCGCAATGGATGTGGAGACTTGGCGACACTATTTCCAGGTAGCGAAACAGTACGGCATCAACCATTATCGTTTCCACTCCTGGTGTCCTCCCGAAGCTTGTTTTGAGGCAGCCGACATCGAAGGCATTTACCTGCAACCGGAACTTCCTATTTGGTGAAATATCGATATCGATGATACCGAATTATGCGATTATCTGTTAAAAGAAGGGCGAAACCTGCATCGGGCCTATAGTAATCATGCCTCTTTTGTGATGTTCGGATTAGGAAATGAGATGTCCGGCGAGGAAGGGCTTGCCATGTTGATCCAGACCTTCAAAAAGGAGGATAACCGTCATATCTATTCTTCCGGTTCAAATAATTATCTGGGCTTTAAAGGAAAGCAAGCGAATGAAGATTATTTCACGACTTGTCGTGTCGGGCGTGAAGGCGACAAGCAGTTCAACACGCATGCCCGTGCCTCTTTTTCCTTTGCCGACGCTTATGACGGTGGGTATCTGAATCACACGTACCCAAACTCGGAGATGGATTTCTCGTCTGCCAATGTATTATGCGATGTTCCGATTATCAGCCACGAGACAGGGCAGTTCCAGGTATATCCGAATTATGAAGAGATCAAGAAATATACGGGTGTATTGAAGCCACGCAATTTCGAAATCTTCAAGAAACGCTTGGAAGAGGCCGGTATGATTAACCTGGCGTATGACTTTATGATGGCTTCCGGCAAATGGTCGGCCCTGCTGTACCGGGCGGATATCGAGATGAACCTGCGTACGCCGGAATGGGGCGGTTTCCAGTTGCTTGATTTGCAGGATTATCCGGGACAGGGCTCAGCTTATGTCGGAATCTTGGATGCTTTTATGGAAAGTAAAGGGTTGATCGCGCCGGAAGAATGGCGGCATTTCTGTTCGGAAGTGGTTCCTCTGTTCTGCACGGAGAAGTTCTGTTGGACAAACGATGAGGCGCTCACCGGAGAGGTTGAGATAGCCAATTATTCTGAAAGCGATTTGAATAGTAAACAATTGTCTTGGACATTGACCGACAGCAAACAACAAGTTTTAGATAAGGGAGTTTTACCTTTGCAGGTTAAACAAGGAGAGCTGGCAAAGGTAGGCACATTGAAACCGGCTATCGCTTCTGTCCGGAAGGCTGAAAAAGTCACGCTCGCCTTGTTGATAGACGGCTCTCCTTACCGGAATGATTATTCCCTTTGGATTTATCCGGCGGCTGATAAAGAGGTTGCACCATCTGAAGACATTTGTGTGACGGATGATTTGGATGCCCATCTGAAATACCTGACAGAGGGGGGCAAAGTCCTTTGGTTCCCTTCGAAAGACAAACATAAGGATCAAACGGTAGGCGGACTTTTCCAGACGGATTATTGGAATTACCGTATGTTCCGGACTATCTGCGAAAACTTGGACCGCCCAGTTTCTCCCGGTACATTGGGAATCTTGACTGATCCCGGCCACCCTGCATTGGCTGATTTCCCGACCGAGTTCCACACCAACTGGCAATGGTTCCCAATCATCAAGCAGAGCTACCCTATGATTCTGGATCGTCTGTCCGATGATTACCGGCCGATCGTACAGGTAATCGACAATGTCGAACGCAACCATAAGTTGGGTCTGTTGTTTGAATTCAAGGTTGGGAACGGTAAACTCTTAGTTTGCATGTCTGATCTGAAAGCAGTACAGGACAAACCGGAAGCCCGGCAGTTCTACCGTAGCATTTTGGAATACATGGAATCCTCTGCTTTCGCTCCCTCTTACTCCTTATCTGCTAAGGATTTGCAAGACCTGTTTACGGCTAAGGTGAAAACGGGTGAGATGAAGAAGTTATTCAATATTTCGTCTTATAAGTAGTCCTAGTTTACTTATCTACATAGCATAAGAAAACATCGGAGTGCCTACTAATCTGTAATCGGCGTCAGTGATTACAGAATTAGTAGACATTTAAAAAAGAATTATTCGGGATGAAAAAAGATTTTTTAGGGATTCTGTAAAATCAAACTCAACGCTTTTAAGTCGTCGGCCCCGATCAAATCCACCCCTTCTTTAATAAAAAGTTTCTTGAACAGTGGTGTGTCCGGTGCGCCCCACCAGCGGAACAGTTTGCCTTCCGCATGGGTTTGCCGGATATATTCTCGCACCTTTTCGAGCTTTTCAGCGGGAATCTCTCCCTGGCCTTTCCAGCCGATATATTTGGAATAATTATCGCTAATGACAGGCATTAGGACGGCCGGAATGCCCTTCCCTAAATCTTCTATCGTACCGTCCAGAAAGATAAAACGGTTGGTTTCGGCGGCAATAGCTTTGCGGGGACTTTTTCCTGACAGGTAGAACAACACGGCACTTTCTTGCAGTTTCCCGTCCTTTTAATGACAGAAAAGAGATTCGTATGGTTTCAGTTTCTTTTTCAAGACGGGGTACATTGCTTCGCCGTCTGTCTTGCAATCGACCATCAGGTAAAACGGGCGGTCGCTGTCCGGATATACTTTGCCTCCGTTCTTTTTGATCCGTTCGACTAATGGCAAGAGATACAGTTTCTCGAATGTGATATCCGGGTTGGGGGCGACCGAATCGTGGGACACATACAGTTCGCCGTCGATTAGCCATAAATCCGCTTCCACACAATTGAATTGGAATGAAAGGGCATCGAATAGCGGACGGGGACGTTCATAATCGTTGTGTGAGAAAGCATTGTAATGAATTGTCTGGGCTTCGATAGAGCCGGATAACAGACTGATAAGCAGGATAATTACTTTTAGTTTCATATAGCAGATTCGTATTTGATAAGGCAAAGGTAAACAGTTTTATCCAATTCTCCGGGAATATTGTTTACATTTGCCCTGATCAATCTGATAAACCATGAATAGACGATTATTTTTTTAGAGATCATGCGCTGGGGCATTGCTTTTATCCTGTCCGGGCTTGTTGGCGCGGGAAAATGAAAAGAGACAGCGCTTTGGCTTGGTAACGGATATACATTTTGCTCATCGGAATGTACACGGAACTCGCTATTATGAACAATCCATCACAAAGTTATCGGAAGCAATAGACGTTTTTAATAGGCGGAAATTAGATTTCATGATTGAACTTGGAGACTTGAAGGATATGGGGGATATTCCTGAAAGAGGGCAGACTTTGTAGTTTTTGGATGAGATAGAAGCAAAGTTTCAGACCTTCGACGGCCCTGTTTATCATGTGTTGGGCAATCATGATATGGATAGTATCTCAAAATCTGAATTTCTCGCACATACGAGCAATTACGGGAGTGCGAAAGGAAAACCTTATTATTCCTTCGTACGGAACCAGATCAAGTTTATCGTGCTCGACGGTAATTGCAACGAGGATGGTTCCGATTATGATTCCGGTGATTTCGATTGGACGAAAGCGTTTGTCCCGGCCGGGCAGAAGGAATGGCTCTGGCAGGAACTGAAGAAAGACGATTTGCCGGTCGTGATCTTTATCCACGAATTGTTGGATACTTTCTCCGGGATTGACAAGGAACTTTGTATCGGCAATGCGGAAGAGATCGTTTCGATACTTGAGCAAAGCGGCAAGGTAGTAGCCGTTATCCAAGGGCACCATCATGCCGGGAACTATAGTTTTCGGCATGGAATCCACTATTTTACAATGAAAGGAATGATAGAAGGAAGCCTTCCCGAAAATAATAGTTTTGCCGTCATTGAGATAGACAAAGATTTGAATATCTATATAGAGGGTTTCTATAATTGCAAGAATAAGGAGATGAAACATAATAGATAATCATTATGAAAAACTTCACAGACGAGAAGACTCTTCTTCGGGAGATAAAGACCGGAAACGGCGAAGCCTTCGAATTTCTGTTCAATAGCTATTATCCTCGGTTGCGGGGATATGC
>OGFX01000599.1_pt1 | contig 14536 bp, 13 predicted proteins | sample 1571011 | NCBI WGS metagenome assembly OGFX01 (sample SAMEA2582035, study PRJEB24529) | metagenome | biome: Human gut stool | place: China | collected 2011
TAAAGGCGTTCAGCCCGGCTTCCTTTTTAAACCCCTCGAATTCGAGGGGTTTAAAGTTCGGGTTGTACAAACTCTCCCAAATACCGAGATATTCTATGGTGTTCCGGTTACGCAACCAGTTCCCGATAACTGCAGTCGGATCATCGCTTTTGTATCTTGCTATGTCTGTCAGACTGATATAATCATTTTCATTGACTGATATAATTGTGACACTCGTGTCTTTTACTGTAATCTTTGCCATTCTATTAATTTTCTTGAGTTTCAGTCGCAAAGATAGTTACAATCCGTTGAATTATATCCTTTTGGAAGAGCTATTCACGACTGAAAGGTTCATGTTTATATTGAAAAATACTCCGAAATTCGGTTTACCGCTTCTATCTTGGTTTCCATTACCACATCGGCATATACCTGTGTCGAGCGTATGTTGGTATGACCGAGCAGCTTGCCAACTGTATAAAGGTCGCCTCCGGCTGCCAGTGACAGCGTAGCAAACGTGTGGCGGCTGGCATGGTAGCTGACGTTCTTTTCTATTCCTGCGGCTACGGCTGACTTTTTAAGACATCTGTCGCAGGCACTTAGGCTTGTCATATCAAATACCCTTTGTCCCGGTTTGCAACCGTTTCTATCCGGCAACCATTTCAATGCCGATTGATTGAGTGGTATTGTTACCTGTTTTCCGGTCTTTCGCATTGCACGGATTGAAACCACCAGTCCGCTATCGACTTGCTTTATATCCCGCCATGCCAGCGGACAGACATCACTGTACCGCAATCCAGTAAAGCAGCAGAACAGGAACGCCCGTCTGGTCGTTTCATTGGTGTTTGGAGCTTCGGCAAGCGCAAGCAGTTCGTCTTTCGTGAGATAATCCCTTTCGGCTTGTTGCTTGGCTATCCGCTCGTGTTTACCCAAAGCATAGAAAGGGTTACTATTCATTATCCCTTCATTTACCGCCGCATTGAGCATACGCACCAATATTGCCTGATGAAGATGTAACGTGCATTGCGACATCTTTTTCGGGTTGTCCGGTGATTTCGTGTTCCGGTAGGTGTTTTGCATGAAGTCGAGAAGCCCGGCAATGAATTTCTTGTCTATTTTCGACATCAGGTAGTGAGGTCTGCGGCGGTACTGCAAATACGCCTTTATTATATTAACAGTAGAACGGTAATTGTGATAGGTTGATTGGGAGTAAGACGGGCTACGTCTGATTCCCTCTATATAATCGTTAAGCCAGTCGGCAAAAACCCGTTTGGGTAACTGGTTGGGTTCACTGCCCCCGGTTTCTGTTTCGTCCTCGTCAATGCCGAGAAGCCGTTTTGATTTTATCTCGTTCGCCTTTGCCATAGATGCGTCATTGAGCCGCTTTGCGTCGGGTGCATCGTCCGGCACGAGGAACAAATTTAGGTACTCGCTCCACCTTTCCCCCTTCTCGTAAAAATCGAGGTATATAGAGCGATTACCCATTTTTAATGCTCTTGTGCGTATCGTTATTTTCATCTGTTTCCCTCTGTTTATGGTTATTTAGAAAAGAAGTCATCAACGAGATTAACCGTTTCCACTTTCTTTTTATCTACAATCTTGGCATAAATGGATGTGGTGTTTACGTTGGAGTGTCAGAGCAGTTTCGATGTCGTGTATATGTCCGCACCGAGCGTCAGCAGCATAGTGGCGTATGTATGGCGGCTGCAATGGTAGGTTATATGTTTGGTTATCTTTGCATCCTGCATCCATTTTTCTATATTCCGTTCAATATTCGATGTCCCGGCAGGTAACATGAAAATCGGTTCTTCATTGTCCTCTTTGGGATTAAGACAGTCGATAGCCTCTTTTGATAACGGCACGTTTATTATTTTTTGTGTCTTTTCCATTTTTGTCCTTACAAACAAGGTCTTGCCGTCGGGTGCTTTGACAATCTTACCCCATGTCAGCGAGCGCACATCGCCAAGACGAAGCCCGGTAAGGCAGGAAAATAGAAAAGCCCGTTTCACGTCCTCATGCGGGCAGGAAGCCGCCATAACCGCTTTCATTTCTTCCAATGTCAGATATTCCCTCATGCTTTCCGACGGCTGGTATTTCTCCTTTGAACTTATGGATTTCAAAGGATTGGCAGACAGAATGCCGTCCCGCACCGCCTTGTTCAACGCACCGTTCAAAACCGCCTGATGATGATGCGCCGCCCCGTTGCTTATGACACTGCCGTCCTTGCGTACCCCGTTCTTCGCATAGCGCAAAAAATCTATGAAGCCCCGGCAGAAATCAACATCCCCGTTTGCCAAAACAATATCCGGGCGATTGTTTTCTTTTAGATACGTTTCGATTTTCCCCCGCAAATCACGCCTTCCTTTGAGAGTGGATGCAGAAAAACCGAATTTCTCCTGCTCGTATTCTTTCAGAAAATCGACAAGTGTAGTAAATGATCGCTTTACCTTGTTCCACTGGCGCACACCGTGGTTCTGTAATGCCAAAATACGCTCGGCTTTGATTTTATCCGCTACTTGCCTTGTGTGGATGTTCTGTTGGCGGTCAAGCGGTGTCAATTCGGGCACAAGGTATAAACCGAGTGATTCAACCTTGCGCACTCCTTTCACATAGACATCGAGATACAAGCTCATGTTCCCGTTAGCCAGTTTGCGCTGGCGAACCCGGACAGGCTCTTTTACTTTCTGTACTTTCTTCGGTCGTGCCATGATATTTTTTCCTTTCTTGATATTTCTTTTTTCGTCGGCAGATTTCCCCTGCCTTACGAGTACAAAAATACCCCTAATATTTGTTTTGTGCAACAAATACGCAACAAAATAACGTTAAAACGCCACATTTGCATATCTCCATTGACAAAATCGGAAAATACAATAAATATCTAATATACAGAGTATTTTATTGCTTTCATTTCCTATTGTATGATTATATTTTCCGTATTGAAAACCTATACTTCGTGGGCTTCTACGTGCTGCTGCTGTTCGACATCGTGCTGTGCATACAGGTGGAGAACCTGACGGCAATCACGGCGAGCGAGCAGACGATGGCGGCTTACCTGCAAAACAGCTTCTTCTCCGCCGGCTACCTGATGGCGGCAAGCATCGTGGCCCTGAAATGCCTGAACCTCGTTCCCGACCTTGCGGCATGGATGATACCGGAGGGCGATACGGCGTTCTCGACCCGAAACTTCGGTGAGGGCGTGGCGCAGCAGGCCAAAATGACGGCGACGGGCGCAATGGGTACGGTAATGAGATAACAAAGTAACGATAAATATTCAAACAAAATGGTCATCAAGAATTTAGAGAACAAAATCAAACTGGTCGGAATTATCTGCACCGCCTTTCTCGTGGGGTGCGTCATCATCAGCATGTCGAGTATCTGGACGGCCCGCATGATGGTTACGGACGCTCAAAAGAAGGTGTATGTGCTGGACGGCAACGTGCCCATACTGGTACGCCGCACGACGATGGAGGAAACGCTCGACGTGGAAGCCAAGAGCCATGTAGAGATGTTCCACCATTATCTTTATATTAGTTTTTCATTGGAATAAATGAGAACTAAAAAGAACTTATTATAGCTATATATCAACACTTTATGCAATTTATCCAGCAAGATAATGAGTTCTCATTTTCGCTAAATCGGGTTAATTTTGTTACTTTATTTGCGACTATTTTGTTACTTTGAAAAATATTTTGTAGTTTTGTATCTGTAAAATGACCGTATAGTAACAAAATAGAGTTTTATGATTGAAAGGAAATCACATATCACACTTAAATACAAGGAGATAGATAACGAAAAGAAGTCTGCCTACCTTGACTATTACAAGGACGGCAAGCGCATCCGCGAAGCCCTCCACCTCTATTTGTTACCCGAAACGTCCAAGAGGAATATCGCAGCGAACAAGCGGACGATGAAAGAGGCCGAAGCTGCCCGTGCCGCTAAGGAAAATGAGTTGCTGGCCGTGCGCTTCGGTATAGAAACCAAAGAGCCGTCAGCCATGCGTATTGGAGAGGCTATTGACGAGTACGAGAAAATCACGCTCGATAAGGGCGATGCTTCTACTGCATGTAATATAAGAAGTATGAAAAAGGCTGTAGATGCTTATCGTGGATTAGATACGAAAGTAGTTGACATTGACGAAAGTTATTGTGACGGCTTGGTTGACTTCTTGCATAAGGACTACACCGCACAATTCGGGAAAATCAGCATGACCACCGCAAGGGCTTTCATCTACCTTTTCAGCAGTACGCTCAACAAGGCTGTAACGGATGGCGTGATAGGCGTAAACCCTCTCCGTTTCGTGAATATTCACGGTCGTATCACAAGGGAACGTCCGCTGAAAAAGTTTCTGGCCGTTGATGAAATACGCTCTTTGATGAATACCCCATGCCCTGTAATGTCAAGGCCGCAAGTCAAACAAGCGTTTATGTTGAGTATCTTCACATACTTGTCTTTTGCCGATGTCCTCTCCCTCAAATGGAAAGACATAAAAACGGACAATGGAAAAACGACCATCGAAGTACATTCAAGAAAGTCATCCATACCGCTTACTTCCGTGTCAATGCGCTGGCTACCCGAAACTACAAACCATCGCGGACTTGTATTCAAAGGTTTGCCGAAAGATACTGAAATCAGAAACATACTGTTGCAATGGGGAAAGAACGCCGGAATAGGACAGCCGTTGAGTTTCAGGCTTGCGCAAAACACCTTTATATATCTGTTGCTCATCACTGGCACCGACATCGGAACTGTCAGTTGTATGCTCGGCTTCACGCCCAAGACGATGAAAGGATATATGAAAATGGTTGCCGCAAGATAAGGAAGAAACAGTTAAAATCGAATAATCAACAAAAATATAACACCATGCCCAGACCGAAGAAAGTTATCAAGGCGAAAGAGCCTGTCCGCATCCGCTTCAAGGAATTGCAGAACGGGAACAAGTCCATCTATCTGGATATTTACCGCAACGGAAAGCGGACGTATGAGTTCCTTAAACTTTATATCGTGCCAGAGATTGACCCGGCAAGCCGCGCCATGAACCAACACAACATGGCTTTGGCGAACAAGATTAAGGCAGACCGTATCATTGAACTTACCAACAGTGAAAATGGAGTTTCAAACGCCACATTGCGTGGTCGTATCAAACTGTCGGAATTGCTCGACCTCTACGCAAGATGGCTGGAGGACAACGGCAAAAAGTCATCCCTCCGTGGTGTCAATTCCATAAGGAAAGCGACATTCCAATTCCGTGGCGATGTTCCCATCAAGATGCTTGACAAGGACTATTGCATGGCCTTTATGAATTTCCTGCGGAACGATTACAAGGCACGGACGAACCGCCCCATTTCCATGACCACCGCCACCGGGTATGTCACGGTGCTTAGTGCGATGTTGAATTGGGCAGTGCGGAATGACTATCTTTCTGAAAATCCGTTCACGCATATTGCAGCAGCAGACCGCATCCGCCGCCCCGAAAGCAAGCGCGAGTTCCTGCAGATTGACGAACTGAAAAAGCTGATTGCAACGGAATGTCCTACCCGTCCTGCCGTGAAGCAGGCTTTTCTGTTCTCCTGTTATTGCGCCTTGCGCATCAGCGATGTAGTAGGGCTGACATGGGGCGACATCCATAAGGACGGCGACCAGTGGAGGGTGTTCACCGTAATGGAAAAGACCAACGACCCTATTTATCTTCCGTTATCCAAACAGGCGATGAAATGGTTGCCGGAGCGTGGCGATGCAAAGGACAAGGACAAGGTTTTCGACCTCCCGTCTGAAAGCCGCATCTGCATCATCCTTGACAAATGGGCGAAGGCGGCTGGCATAAACAAGCACGTAACCTACCATGTAAGCAGACACACCTTTGCAACCATGATGCTGACTTTGGATGTTGACATTTATACCACGAGCAAGCTGCTCGGCCATAAAAATATTTCCACCACGCAGATTTACGCGAAGATTATCGACCAAAAGAAAGACGAGGCGGTCAACCGCGTCAATGACATTTTCAAAGACTAACCCTATTGTATGCGATGAAACGATTGTCCGAAAATTTTCTTACGATGCTGTTGCCGCTTACAGTGGTAGCCGCAACCGCGTTCGGTTTGGTAGCCGCCGTTGCTTTCCGTATGGAAGTAACCACGGCTGCATTTGTCTTTACCGCCTTGTCAATAGTGGGTTGGATTGGGCTGGTTATAGAATTTTTCCTTTTGTACGACATTATCATAGACAAGTGGCTTTCCAAAGACCGCTCCGTTTTGACCGCCTCTTGGTTTGTGATTTCACTGTTGATTGCCTTCGTCCTCACGCCTGACAAGCACATGGACTGGAGTACGTTCATCGTCATGGCATCACTCTTTGCCGTGCTTTTCCTGCTGCCCTGCATCATAGATATGGCTTACGGGGAACGGATAAAATCGTGGTTGCGCCAACGGTGGAACAGGCTTGTTCCAGACAAGCGACAGGCTGTTGACAAACAAGTGGAGAAGCAAATCGAAGCTGTGATTTCAACACCTACACTGCCAGTTTCAATGAAGCAGGAAGATGAAATCCTGCACTACGACCATCTTATTTCACAAGTTCAGCCGGAACAGATTAAGAAATTGCCCGAAGCGTTGCAAACCAATGATGCGCTGTTCTTGCTCGTGCTGTTCCGGGAGGACGGTTACTTGGATGTTGACTTCCAACCGCTGATGAAAAAGGAGGATGACGAAATCAATCAGACGCTCTATGCCTACATAGCCAATGCCTTGTGTGCCGCCCTCAAAATCAGAAAAGGCAAATGGGTAATCTTTGAAAAGTTCTGGCCGCTCAACAACGGCGCCCAGTTAGCGAGCAACCTCAAAGCCGCCTCCAAAGACAACCCGTCCGAACACCAAAGGCATATCGCCAAGTTGTTGCGTAAGGCCACGCGGCTGCGTCCGAGACTTGACACATACGACCTTGAAGAGTTCAAGAAACTCTGACCGCATACTTTCATAACCCACTTTTCTTGTTCCCGTCATTGCAAGCCGATGGCGGTTTTTTTATGCCCGTCCGTGAACGCCCGTGTTTCTTTACGCACCGATGGCTTGCCTTGTATGGATGATTTAGGATTATGGAGTGTTTAGAGTTCCTTTATACATCGTTTTGGCCTCATTTATACTCGCATTTATAATCTACAAAATGCTGTCATAGTGTCATTTACATTGATTGCTATTGAAATCTGCCGCCATACCTTTGCATTGTCACCACGACAAGGGTGCAGTCGATTATCCATTAAAAATATACGAATATGACAGAGCAACGAAAACTTTTAAGCACCAAGGAAGCGGCCGAGTATTGCGGCTTCAAGCTGTCCTACTTCCGCAAGCTGATGATGCGCCGGGTTATCCCGATGTACAAGCCATGCGGTAAGCTATGTTTCTTCAAGAAAGAGGATTTGGACGCTTTCCTTACAGGTGTTCGCATCTCATCCCAAGAGGAAATTGCGGAGGAAGCCGACCGCTATCTTACAGGCAGGAAGTAAACAACCATTTTATTCACATCAAAATCAAATGTAATTATGGAACAGATTAAGAACATGGAACAGTCCGGAGCAGCTTCGGGCATTCCTACCGAAAAGAAGAATGAGAGTAGAAAACGTGAGGCAAGCGGAAAGGACGTGCAGGCCATCCGCTCGTTTCTGGAAAGCCTGAGTGTTTACGAGGCGGACGCATTGCGCGTGGGCATAGCCATTGCCGACGGCAAGACCACCGCAGCGAACATTTCAGCGGACGACCGTCTTGCGCTCAACCGCTATCTCAACAGCGGAAAGGACAACGAGCGTATGACTGCGGACAATGCGCAGGAACATCGCTTGAACCGTGCATTTCAGTTATTGGAGCGTATAACCGAGTTTTGCGACAAGCGGCAGTTGGTCACGGTAAACAGGTCTTTGTTATCCATCGCCGTGGATTCGGCGGACATCAGCCGTGCCGTTTCCTCCCTTGACAAGCGTCCTGCACCGGGGCAACCGTTCCCCAACAACACAGGCACCAATGGCGCAGGAAAGTGACCCGTATGCAGTTGGGAAATGCAAATGGCCGATGTGAAATCCAATAGGGATATGGTTGCAACCCGTTCCTTTTCTTCCCTTATTTCGGATAGGGACACGTTTATGAATGGTTGCAGCTTATTGATTGGACGGTTTTCCACTTAAGCATTACGCAAAAGGATGAAGCCGTGCAGGGTACAACGAAAGGCCTACGGACAATTCCGTACAAACACTTGTACGGCTTCATTCCACTCTAATCACAGAAGTATCACATTTATATCACACTTATAACAACAAAATTTTATGGACAAGGAAAAATACAGTTTCTTGCGCCCGACAGGGATTGAAACATTTGCGTTCATATTCTCCGTAGGTGCTCTACAATGGTTGCACGGAACAACGACCGACGATGACGGCAGGGAAATCAGCAACTTCACATTGTTTGCCGACCTATTGGCAAGGATGGCTCTTGCGGACGGTACAGCCAAAGGATTCCATAGACCATTAACGCTTTCAGTCGGTCAGGCGCAGTATTCCGAAGAACAGCTTTCAACACAATGGAGCATGGGCAGGAAGCGCATCCGCCGCCTGTTGGAAGAACTGGAAAGGCTGGAACTCATAGACACCTGCCGTTCAAAGGTTGCATCCGTGATGACCTTTCCATGCCTCCTGCAATGGATGGCAAAGGATGGCAGCGTAGTTTCCAACCCGTTCATCCACAAGCAAAGGGAAAGGATAGAACCGCTCTGAATGGCTGCAAACGGGCTTACAGGCTGATTTCCCGTTGTTCCCCAATCTGCAAGACATCCGGCACACACCGGTCTTTCCAGTGGCAAACGTAAGAGAGGAATGGCGTGGAGCGTCAGCGTTGAGTTGCGAGATATGCCGAGGTATTACCGCCTTCGGACAGCAATACCCCGGCACTCTCGCAACACCCTTTCAGGCTGTTGTCCTTGCCGCTCGCAGGCTCGCACCATCCCTTTTATAGATACCGTTTCACGACTATTTTAGCGACATTAGTTATGACACATGATAAAGATACCTCCCAACGAAAAGCTAAGCAAGAGAAGCCAGTTATAAGGCGTGACAAGGTGGTGGTCACCAAGGTCACGGAACAGGAACTTGCCCAAATCAAGAGTTCCGCCAATCAATGCGGCATGACACGCAGCGACTTCATCCGTGCGAGGGCACTCGGCTATAAGCCACGGCAGCGGCTCTCAGATGCGGAACTGGACGGATTGCTCCAGCTTGCGGCTTGCCGAACGGACATGGTGAACTTCGCCAACGCCCTGCACGGATTGACCGACAACGAGAAGATAAGACTTTTCCGGCACCAGCCGACCATGCTTGACTGGTACGAGAAAGTGGCGTATGTCACAGACCGTGTCACCGACTTCTTGCAGTCCGCACAGACTGCCAACAGCTATCCGACAGGGACAACAAACGAAGAAGCAAAGGAGGGCGGCGTATGATAGCCAAGGCAAAGGCCGTAGCCCACGGCATAAGGGCGATGCTGTATGTGTCGGGAGAATCGAGGAACAAGAAACATCCCGAAAGGATTACCCGTATCTGTGACAACTTCATGCCGCAAGGAATGGACGCATCTGGAATCTGGACGGAAATGAAGTTTGCCACGATGAACCATCCGAACATCAGGAACAATGCTATCCGAATAGAGATAAGCCCGGCGATGGAGCATACCGAAAACTTCACGTTGGACGATTGGCAAGAACTGTGGAAAGACTTCGCCGCCGCTTTCGACATGCAGGAAATCCGCGATAAGGACGGCAAGGTGGTTTCCGCACAGACGAACATATCAGGCAGCAAGTCCTCCATATGGCTGCATGAGGAATCCAAGAGCGGCATACCGCACCTCCATGCCATCGTCAGCCGGGTGGACGAGAAAGGGAATATCAACAACGACCACGCCATACACTTACGCGCACAACGGGCAGCGGAAATGATTGCCCGGCAAAGGGGATGGACTACGGCACAGCACATACACGAGAACAATATCCCGAAAGTCAGTACCGACTGCATGGAAGCCTTGCGAGAACTGGACGAATGGTCATGGAATGGCTACCAAGAAAAGCTTGCCGCCAAAGGCTACGACTTGTATCTGCGCAAGGACAAGAAAGATGTCATTCGTGGATATGTCCTTCTCAAAGGCAAAACGAAATTCAAGGCATCGGAACTTGGAAAGGGGCGCAACCTGACCGCATCCCATATCAAACAGACATGGGAGAAACTGCATCAGGATAAGGCGCAACAAGTCCGCACTACAGCCAAACAGCCTGTTGTACCGACACCGAAGCCATCCGTTTCCACTGCTACGAAACAAAAGCCACAGCCTGTTATACGGCAGAGCAATCCAGTTTTCGAGGACTACACATCCTACAAGCCGAACTGTCAGCCCACGGAGTTTGAGCATGACGGAAAGACCTACAAGCGTTATCTCCCGGACAAGGTACTTGACTTCTTTAATGACGAGTTCGACCATCGGGAACTGGCAAACTGGCAAGCCTTACAGAATCTTGCGATGGCTTACTTCACCCTTATAACTTCACCCTATGAGGTGACATCCGGCGGAGGTGGCGGCGGTTCGCAGTCAGACTTGAAATGGGGACGCGACCCGAAAGAGGACGAGATTGAGTTTGCCCAAAGATGTGCGTTGGCCGCTTCAAACAGAATCGGCAGACATCCAAAAGGTGGAATGAAACGTAAATGACAAACCTAAAAAACAGCAATGCAATGAAACAACCCGATACGGCAGCTCTCCGTGAGAGGCTTGCCAATTATACACCCGAAAATGAATTGGAACAAGACAAGCAGGAACTTGACGGACTGCTTCAGGAAGTCAATTACCAACTAATCGAGTTTCGCAATCTGCTGAAAGAAATCAATGCGCTCAAAGAAGAATTGCACGACATACACGGCAGCTTGAAGCACACAGTCCAAAGGGAACGGACGGCTTTCAATGCCTTGCTTGCGGCAAAAGACAGCGCGGACAACATCGTGGATGGCATCAACCATGCCATTCTCAAAGCGGAACAGCACACCGTTATTCATGCTACGATCGGCACCGAAGAACTGGCGAAAGTGCATCAATGTACCGCCGACCATATCAAAGCCGAAAAGGAATTATTGGAGGAACATAGTAAAAAATTAGCCAAACACCTACAAAGCAATGAAGGCATTTGGCTTTCCAGCCGTTGGCTCATATTTGTGGTGATAGTTTTGGCTGTCAGTTATCTCGCTGTAATCTTATGGGCAATAGACAAAGAATATTGCAACCTGTAAGCTCAAATTAACAATACGAACTTTCACACAAATTTAAGGTATAGAATTTATGATGCTCAAGATTTATTTTTATGGTATATTCGCAATGATTTTCCTTTATCCTCTTCTTTAAAAGAAGAAATATAGCCAACGTCTTTTAATGCATTTAATAAGTTCACATTGTATTCTGCAAAACCAATTTTGGGCTTTTTACTATTATCGTTTATGGCTTCGTAATCACCACCTAATGCAGATAGGTAGTCTTTAATGATATTTGGGTCTGCATTAGGTGCTTGTATTTTATATGTAGTCACTTTTACACAATTCCTTTCGTTTCTTCCGTGTTTGATTAAGGCAAGCACAAATTCATCATCTAAATCGTAATCATTAGATTTTACGATTATCGAAAGGACAACATCTGAAATTGTCGAAGTATGAGTCATCACTTCCTTATTAATCATATTAACAAAAAGACGCTTTTCGTTATCAGAGAAGTAGGTTGAGCTAAATATGGACATTGCTGTATCGCAGTCTATTTCATATTCCCAATCAAGATGCTCCACGAATTGACGATGATAATGCAACAAATAAGTTGCAAGAGAGCCTGTCCCATTTATTCCTGCCAACATTTCTTGGTTAAATGGAATATTATTGTGTTTTATAAGAATGTTAAGCCGTTCTGATGTCAATGATACAATGCTATTAGCTGATTCTAATCTATAATTGAACAAGGGAAGAAGTTCCTGATACATCTTAACATCCAAAACTTCACTACAAAACAAAGCATGGAAAAAATCAAAAGAAAAATCGGTTTCTTCAACAAATTTTTGTGATGCCAAACTTTCTTTGAAATGCTTGATGTATTCAACTAATTCTTGTGCTAATGATTTTTTGTAGGCGTAATATTTTAATACATTACTCCAAGTGGGTTCAATTATAAATACTCGTACAGCAACATCGTACATCTCTGTATTACTTATTTCTTCAAATGACCCAATTTGATTCTTTTGATTTTCAAGATAAGCAATCTTCCTTTCTACTTCAACATTCGAATTGTTAAGGATATATATAATACAATCAGAATTTTCATCCTTATCAGTATCTTTGAGGCATACAAAAACTTCACTGAATTTGTTATTTACATAGTTTTTATAACTCTCATTATTTGTATTCCAAATGCGAGTTAGATTTAAATTCTCAGCAGTTATAGATATGTGTCCTCCACACAAATATCGTGTAATAAGCAATAGATTATCTAATGAAATTTCATATTTACTATTATCAATAACACAATCCAAAAGATTTGTGCTCTTGTCATTTATGTTGATAAAGCTACATTCCATAATAAGTTCATAGCATCTTTCCACACCGATTTCTTCTTCATGATCAGGTAGAAAAGAATAGTTATTATTTAGCCATTCGCATTCCGTATTATTAAGCTCGCCACAATATTTGAAGAACGTAGCTATTAAAATAGCCCTTTCAATCTCATCTGCGTGTGTCCGTATTTGTTCCCAAACATTCGTTCTATTCCATTCAATAAAATGCTTGAATACAAATTCAGCTTGGTGTCCATATTGTGCATATTGAGCTAAGAAAGACAAAGGTGAGTGCTTACGTTCTATTCGCAATATTAAACGATTGTATTTTTCTCTATATTCTGGATGAGTTACAAGATAATCAAGTAATTCATTGTTCAAGATATAATCACTATCAAAAAGGTAATCGTTTAATTCTTTAACAAAGTTCTCAATTTTGTCTATGTGTATATCATATGGTTTATATATATGCTGCTTCATTGCTAACAAAAGTTCTCTGTCTGCCAAAGAAATCATTCCCTCATAAAAGTATGATATATAGTCATAGTAATCTTCCCCAATATATCCTTGACGAATAAAAATATCTTGCAATGGGGATAAACCAATTCCTTTATATAAATCAGACTTTTCAAGGCTATATTCATTTATCAAATCTTTAAGTGGCTTTGATTTTACTGCAATTATCATACGATTGATTTCGCCTCGTCTTGCTCTACATGAAGGCGTTTCGGCTCTTAATGATTTTATTCTATATGAATAATTTACAGCCTTTTCTATTTCTGACAAATTTATTTTCTTGTTACTTCTTCCATTACTGTTATAATAATCTGTAAAATAATAGCTAACAACATCTGTTGAACGAATTTTATTAAATAGTTCCTCATTGTCAGCTATTTGTTTTATTGTATATTTAGAATTTTCTATTTGTAAGTAAGTGTAACTTTCTGGTAATTTGGAAATTAACTCTACGAGAAAAAGCAAACGCAATTCCTTTTCTTTTATGTATAATGTGGCTTTATATTCTTTTTCTATATTATCCAAAGTTTCCTTCTCTTTATCTAAATCTTCAAGAATATGTTTTACAAAATCACCTTTCCTGCTAATACAAGTATAAACTTTTCCCTTTCTTCTATGTAGATTGGCAAAATCACTGGGACAATAATTTTTATAAACGATCATAGCTAACAACTTTGTATAGTTAAGTTGTTGGCCCTTTTGTGCGCACAGTCTATCCCTATATTGTTTATATTCATTAACAATATTAGTCAATATGCGCATATCTTGAATAAAGAACCCCATTTCTGATAAGTCTTCATCTGCTATTTCCTTTTCATCAAAATCAAGGCGTTTTAATGCTTCTTTTAATTTACTCTTTGAATTAGATGGATTGATAACAGGTATTACAGTCGTAATATAATCAAAGAACTTAGTCCGTTCTTCATCCGAAAACATATCATCTTTTATTGCGTACACAAATGTTATGTGTCTTCCTACAATTTTGGACTCATTCAGAATTTGGTTAAGCTCACGTAGTTTCAGAAAAATCTTATGAGTATTAAATCGGTCTAAATCTTCGATAATTACAACATTGTATGCAGTCACTTGAAAGAAATACAATATCTCATCAAGGTATTTGTTGAAAATAGATGTAGATATAGATTTGTCATTATCGATTTGGATTTCCCCATTCTTTAAATTGAGTTTATTCAATTTGGAGTTTCCATAAGATTTTATAATGTATCGAATTGTTTTGAAAGAAGCAAACAAGAGAAATATTACACTTAGTAAATCGAAACACACATTCCATTTTCCAAAATTGAAAAGCTCGTATAATGTTTCAACTCTGGCAAAGTACAGTTTACAAGGGACTACACAGGGTAACGGTCTGACGGGAGGATTACCGCCCGTCAGATTTTCCATGTAATGTTCAAGCTGTCGCTTGTGGCGGCAACGG
>OGFX01000601.1_pt1 | contig 14510 bp, 10 predicted proteins | sample 1571011 | NCBI WGS metagenome assembly OGFX01 (sample SAMEA2582035, study PRJEB24529) | metagenome | biome: Human gut stool | place: China | collected 2011
ACAAGTTGAATATCAATTGGTAAAAAGGAATCAGTGATACAGTGACAGAGGAAATAGGAAGAACTTATATGATAAGCTCCTGTTTTTTCTTTGGTATGGTTGCCTTGGAAAAAGTTCAGGTTTCCGGTTTCAATCCAAAATTTGTTGTATATTTGGGCACTAAGGAGATAAACCGGATAAGAGTATGTCTAATACCACAGATGAAAGATTGATAGAGGCGATCAGGAGAAATGATTACGTCAGTTATAATAAACTGTTTGAGCGTTATTATGGTCGCCTTTGTCAATATGTATATAGCCTGCTCATGGATAAAAGTGATACGGAGGATATTGTGCAAGAGCTTTTTCTGAATATATGGAAGAATCGGGAAAGGATTGAAATCAAAGAAAATGTTGGCGGATATCTTTATAAGATGGCTAAACATTTGGCATTGAATCATCTTCGTTCAAAAGTCTATTTTAATAATCTGTCGGAAACTCAGGATCAGTTATCATATGAAGACGACCGGGTCGAGTCTGAAGAATTTCGGATCGCTCTTTATAGCTGTATCGATCATCTTCCCGGTCGTTGTAAAGAAGTGTTATTGCTGCACCGGATAAAAGGATTGAAACAAAAAGAAATCTCGGAAAAACTCGATGTCTCGATAAAAACGATTAAAAATCAGATCTGGATCTCGCTTCAGAAGCTGAGGCGATGTTTGGAATTAAAAGGAATATAATTTTTTCGGGTCCGGAATAGGACCTTTTTTTATTTATAGTGTCATATAATAAAAGCAAGATTCATGGAAGAACAAAAAACTATAAAAGACTATATCGTGGACTATTTACTGGACGGTGAAGATGAAAAACGTCTTGATCCGGTATTAGTTGAGTGGTTGGCCGAAGATGAGTCCCATAGAAAAGAATTTAATTTGTATAAAAAGATTTGGGAAGAATCTCATCGTTATACAGAAGTTGAGGCTTTCGATCCTGATCTTGCTTGGGAAAAGGTTGACAAGATAAACCGACAGAAAGTATATCTTCGGAAATATTGGAAAAACATGTTATATACGGCTTCCGGGGTTGCCGCATCTTTGTTGATAGTGTTAGCTTTGTCTTTTATGGGAACTTTTCAGAAAGGATCGGAGGTTCTGGTCAGTATGAGTGCCGATTATGGGAATCGTTCGGAGATCATGTTGCCGGATGGATCTTTGGTCAAGTTGAATGCCGGTTCTGAAGTCGTTTATTCTTATGATCCGAAGAAAAAAACGCGGGAAGCTGATTTTCCGGGGGAAGGATTTTTTGATGTGTCCAAGAGTAAAGATCCTTTCGTCATTAAAGTGGCCGGGGGTTTAAACGTGAGAGTTTGGGGGACTTCTTTCAATTTGCAGGCGTATGCTGATGATCCGGTTATCCAGGCTTCTTTGGTTGGGGGATGTATCGAACTGGAGAAAGGAAACGAGAAGTTGAGGATGAAGCCGGGAGAGATAGCTGTTTTCGATAAGAAGACGGATAAGATTAAGCAGGTAGAAGGTGTTTTGTCCCATTCTTATGGATGGTTGGACAATAAGTTATATATGGAAGATATGTCTCTGTCGGTTGTTTGTAAATATCTGGAAAGATGGTATGATGTGGAAATTACGCTTCAACCGGGATTGGGAGAAAAGATCCGTTATAACGGAGTAATACAGGAAGAGACTGTAACAGACGTTATGGATGCATTGTCGCGTCTAAGTAATATAAGTTATCATGTAAAAGGAAAACATATAAGTATAACCTCTAAATAAGAATTGCCTATGAAATAGAATGCCATGGATACACAAAAACGGGAAATGCTGCCACATCTCCCGTTATGAGTTTGATAATAAAATTAGTGTTGGAAGCACTAATAATTAACTAACAATCAATATACAAATATATGAATTTTTTTAATATGTTAGAGTTGGACCAGTCTTCGACTCTTAAAAAGATATTATCTATTATGAAATTGACAGTCGTTTTTTTGATTGCATTTTCTTTGCAGATTTCTGCATCTGTATATTCACAGACCACAAAGTTATCATTGAATGTACAGAATCAGTCAATAAAGGACATCCTTTATTTGATCGAAAATCAGACTGATTTTCGATTTATTTATGAAAGTGGAAAGATTAATTTAGATAAGAAGGTTTCTGTTCAAGTGAGAGAACAGTCTGTGGAGTTTGTGTTAAGACAACTATTTAATAATGAAGGAGTCGATTATGAAATTACAGAAAATAACCTTATTCTGATAAACCCTTCGCCAGAACAATTGAAATTTGCTGGTCAAAATAAATCCCAAACTAGGAAAAAAGTTACTGGCGTCGTTAGAGATCAAAATGGCGAACCGATTATCGGAGCAAATGTTGTAGAAAAGGGAACGACAAACGGGACAATTACTGATGTTGATGGTAGGTTTTCTTTAGAAGTATATTCTAAAGGAACACTTTTGGTTAGCTATATTGGATTTACTTCGCGTGAACTGATTATTGGTAACCAAAGTAACATAGAAATCCAATTAAAAGAAGATATGGAAGCGTTGGATGAGGTTGTTGTAATTGGCTATGGAACAGCAAAGAAAAAAGATTTGACAGGTGCAATTACACAAATACGCGCTGAAGAAATAACACAGGCAAATAGCCCTAATATTGGTACAGCCCTGCAAGGAAAAATCCCAGTTGATATTGGTGGCGTGTGGAAACCTGGGAACAATCCAACCATTGAAATCCGTGGGATTAGTTCTATAACAGGTTCGAATGACCCTTTATGGGTGGTGGATGGAATCCCAATGCAAAGTTCGAGTGTGAATCTGAACCCCAATGATGTTCAATCTATTGATGTTTTGAAGGATGCTTCAGCTTCGGCTATTTATGGAGCAAGAGGATCCAATGGTGTAATCATTGTAACAACCAAACGGGCAGAAGCTGGAGAAAGTTCAATAAAGGCAAGTTATAATGGTTGGGTTGGATTTGACAAAGCTGCAGGAAAACCGAATCTGATGTCTGCTGATGAGTTTGTGGATTTTAAGCGTATAGCATTAGCAAATGCCGGTCAGGATAATTCCGATGAGGCAATGTTCGATGATATTGAATTGAACTCATGGAGAAATAGAACTTTTACGGATTGGTTCGATGAGGTATGGGGCGGTACGGCTTTCTCTACAAATCATAATGTGACGATCAGTGCATCAAGCAAGAAGACAGCGACTATGCTTTCATTAGGTTATTTGGATCAAGGTTCATTAGTTGATAATGCCGGATATAAACGGTTTAATGTGAATTTTAATAATACATTTAAGTTCTCGGATCGTTTAAAATTTACGACAGCGGTTTTAGGGTCTTATTCTAAAAATGATGCTCTTCCGGATCGTATTTATCATATTTATCAGTTATCTCCATTAGCTCCTGTTAGAGATGAAAACGGGAAGTTAAAGTTATATCCAACTCCGAATGAATCATTGGTTACTAATCCATTATGCGAAATTCAGAACAATCAAAATTCAACGGATGAATATGGTGTGATAGGTTCAGCTGCTTTAGATTGGAATATTTGGGATGGATTGTCTTATAAGTTCTCAGTCGGGCTGGATTATAGTAATACTAATAATGGAGTTTATCAGGGAAGCGACACTCGTGATAGAAGCGGCGGAGCACATGCTGCCAGTTTCGATAGTCGTACTCGTTTGTCTTCGATCATAGATAATATTTTGTCTTATAATAAAGAGATCAATACTATACATAAAATAGGAGCAATGGCTGCATTTAATGTGGAACAGTTCCAAGAAAAGTCTGTTTATCTGAAAGGAACGGATATGTATTATGATGGGTTGTATTATAATTTGGAAGCTGCCTCTACGATTTTGGATAAGAAAACGACTTTGTCGGAATGGGGGATTATGTCTTTGATGGGGCGTTTCAATTATACATTGTTAGATCGTTACCTGTTGACTCTTACTTATCGCTATGATGGCTCTTCAAGACTTTCCGATAAAAATAAATGGGCTGGATTCCCTTCTATGTCTGTTGCTTGGAGACTTTCGGAAGAAGCTTTTTTACAGGGAGCAAGATCTAGATTTTTGGATAATTTGAAACTTCGTTTTTCATGGGGTAATACCGGTAATACGAATGTAGATCCTTATGAGACCTTAGGAAAACTGTCTAAGACTTACTATTCCTGGAACGAAACTGCAGCTATTGGAACAATACCCACCGGTATTCCGAATCCGGATTTGAAATGGGAGAAGACAGAAGAGTATAATGTCGGTTTAGATTTTAGCTTGTTTAATTCTCGTTTAAACGGAACGATTGATTGGTATCAAAGAACGACGAAAGATTTGATACTAAAAAGACAACTGCCTGTCACATCCGGTTTCTCAGAGATTTATCAGAATATAGGTAGTACACGGAATAGAGGTGTCGAACTGACTTTAAATGGTGATATTATCAGGAATACTGAATGGAGATGGAATGTTGGAATCACATTTGCGAAAAACAAGAATGAAATTTTGGACCTCTATGGAGATAAAAAGGATGATGTTGGTTCTAATTATTTTATTGGACATTCTATTCGTTCTTATTATTTATTGGATTTTATTGGTGTTTGGCAAGAAGATGAGGCCGAAGAAGCTGCGGCTTATGGAGCTAAACCAGGATACCCTAAATACAAAGATATTTATAACAAAGAAGGAGATGCTCCAAATATCAATTTGAATGATGATCGATATATCATTAGTCGTGATCCGAAGTGGATTGGAAGTTTAAATACTTCTGTTTCTTATAAAGGTTTTGACTTTTATATGAGTATGTATACTCGCCAAGGTGTTAGAGCTTTATCGGATGCGCATAAACAGAGTAGTGATGATCCTGTGAGATATAGAGGTTTTCGTGTGAATTATTGGACACCGGAGAACCGGTCGAATGATTATCCCGCTCCTGCAATAAAAGGAACTTATACGGATTTTTCTAATAGTGATTATTTTGTTAAAGATGTTTCTTTTGTCCGTATCTCAAATATTTCCTTAGGCTATACCTTGCCTAAAGATTTTATCCAGAAATTTAGAATGGAAAATGCAAAAGTCTACATCAATATCAATAATCCTTTTGTCTTTACACCGTTTGATGGTCAGGATCCGCAGGTAGGAACAGATAAGAAATCTTATCCGTCTGTTACCTCTTATCAATTAGGTGTTAATCTTAATTTTTAAAATCTAAAAACAAATAGAAATGAAAAAGATATTCTTAACATCGATTATGTTTTTGTCATTATTCTTCAGTTGTGATATTTTGGAAGAAGAGCCGAAGACAGTATTGCCACCGGATGGATATTATAATACAAAAACAGGTATTGAGACGCTTGTAAATGCTTGCTATGCAAGATTGCGATCGTTTTCGGCATCTACAACTAATTTGTTACAACTGACTGAACAAGGTACAGATATTTTTGAAGCGGGTGTGGATGGAGATGTGAATTTTGATACTTATAACATCTCTCTTACGGCTGGCCAAATCACAAAAATATGGGAAGAATGCTATATAGGTATTAATGCATGTAATAATGTAACCTATTTTATTAACTCTGTCTCAGATATGTCTGATTCAGATAAAAAGTTACGTGAAGCGGAAGCTCGCTTTTTGAGGGCTTATATGTATTATCATTTAATTATGCAGTTTGGAGATGTGCACTTGTCTCTTGAACCGACGGTTGGTGTACAGACGGAAGCTAATCGAACTGCGGTTGCACAAATATTGGATGAAGCTATTTATCCGGATCTGCGTTATGCGGTGGAGAATTTGCCTACACAACAAACTGATTATGGACGTATTGATGTGTATGGTGCCAAATTTTTTCTCTCTTATGTTTTGTTATCTGATGAAAGGAGCAGCAAAGTCGAGTTTGAAGAAGCTGCTCGATTAGCGTCTAGCGTTATTAATGAGTCACAATATACGTTGCAAGAAACAAGAGATATGGTCTTTAATCAGAATAATGATATGAATAAAGAAATTATCTGGAGTTTACAGTTCTCGGAAGATGAATCGTTAAGGGAAAATGGAAATCAGACACATTTATATTTTGTTCCGAAATATGATGCTAATATTCCGGGAATGACTCGTACTGTGGAATATGGGCGTCCTTATGCTCGTTTTAAACCGACTCAGTTCATGTCGGACTTATACGACTCTTCTATTGATTCCCGCTATCAGGCTTATTGGCGTGATACATGGTATGCTACAACTGCGACTGATAAACTATCTGTGGGAGATACAGCTTTTTATCTTCCGAAAGATGCTTGGAGCAAAGCTCAAATCGATTCGAAAAACTATAAAGTTTTTAATCCGGAATTTAGTGAGAGTTTAGGAAATGATTATAGTACGGTAAGTAATCGTGTGTTTTTACATTTAAAGAAATTTGATGATGTAAAACGAGCTACCATGAATGAAGAAAAAGGCACTAGGGATTGGGTTTGTTTTAGAGTTGCCGAAGCTTATCTTTTGGCTGGTGAAGCCTATTATAGAGCTGGTGATGTGGATAATGCTTTGAAATATATCAATATGTTGCGTAGAAATTGTGCAATCAAAGGAAAAGAAAAAGAAATGGAAATTTCAGCATCCGACTTATCAGTTGATTTTATTTTGGATGAACGTGCCCGTGAGCTTTGTGGAGAGGGGAAACGCTGGTATGATTTGAAACGATTAGGCAAACTGATCGAAAGGACTGATTTGCATAATAAAAAAGCACATGGTAATATGAAATCATTCCATGAATTGCGCCCTATACCTCAGAGTCAGATTGATAGATGTACGAATGTATATCCACAAAATCCCCAATGGTGAGAAATAAAATGAAAGATATTATTAGACTCGTATTGGTGTTTTTCTTTGCGATTTCTATCCCCTGTAAAGGGGAGGATGTGCCGATAAAAGGATGGATCATATTATCCGATAATATGGATAATGCGATTACGACAATAAAAGCGGCGAAAGGTTATAAAATTAACCATCTTCAACTTTCTCATCAGATTATTCATAATCTGATGGAAGTAAAGAATGAATCAGTACGAAATCAGGTAAGGAACCTCACCCGATTGGCTCATCAGGAGGGAATTGGAGAGGTGCTTGTTTGGGATCATAGTTTTTATGCGCTGGATTATTATCCAGCGCAATTTAAGACGGGTCCTCATGGAACTCTTAATATGGATAATCCGGCTTTTTGGGAGTGGTTTAAGCAGGATTACCGAGGAATGCTTGATTTGATCCCAGAAATAGATGGATTGGTTCTGACTTTCATTGAAACAGGTGCATATGCAGAAAAGCAATACTCGAATTTGTTAAAAACAAATGAAGAAAAATTAGCTGCAGTAGTAGATGCTGTTGCTGATGTTGTCATTAATGAGCGCGGAAAGAAGTTATATATAAGAACTTTTGCCTATTCGAAAGAAGAGTATGCAAATACTGTTGGCTGTATCAATCATATTAAAAATGACAAAGTAATCTTAATGATGAAAGAAACTCCTCATGATTTCTTTTTGACTCATCCGAATGATCCTTTTATTGGTAAAATAAATAAACCAACGATCGTCGAATTTGATACGGGAAATGAATATAATGGTCAGGGAGTTATAGCCAATACGTGGCCTGAATATGTGACAAAACGTTGGACAGATTTTATTAAGCGACCGAATGTAATTGGATATGTAGCCCGGACAGACCGGTATGGAACAACAAAGTTGGTTGGTTCTGCCAATGAGATATTGTTATATGCTTTAAAGCGCTCAACTGAGAATCCAGAGATTTTGCCTGATCGGATATATGATGAATATATTTCAACCCGATATGGGAAAAAGGCTTTGGAACCGGTAAAGAATGCTTTTACAAAGGTTTTGTCTTCCATGTATATTTTAGGGACAAATGCGGCGAAACATTCATCTATGGATTATGATCCTTATAGTAGTAGCTATGATAGGCATGTTTCAGGGCGATGGCTGGAACCACCTGTTGTATTTGTGGAGCATGGAATCAATAAGGAATTTCATTATTGGAAAGACATTATTAATCATATAGCTCCGGCACGATTTAAAACAAAAGATTCTCGCTTGGGATTAGAGGCAAGATATGTGATTGAGCAGAATTGGGTTACGCCTGTAGAGCTAATGGATAGTCTTTACCTCAGCTATATTATTACGGAAAAACGGTATGGTGTAAGTTTGGCTAATGAGGCATTAGCTGATATAGAACGGGCTAAAGACCTTTTAACCCCTTCGGATTATGATGATTTATATCGGCTTTTTAAAAGAACGGCTTTGACTGCGCAGCTTTACGAAGCTGTATCCACTGCCTATTTCGGATTTAGGATATATGCCAAAGGGAAATCTTATCGATATGAAAATCTTGAAGAGCAGATTAGGTCTGCTTTGAATCGAATAGATCTCGTTACGGATGAAATGAAAGGTATGCAAGGAGAATATCCTTTAGGACAATGGGACTGGCTGAAGGATGCAGAAACTGCATTATCTTATAAAAATAAGATTCTTACGGGATGGAAAGAGTATAATAATGTCAAATTTACGCAATAGATTTAAATAATGAGGTGTGTTGTGAATTTCTTTGTGACTGTTTGTCTGTTTATGTCTATAGTACAATTAGCAAGTGCACAAAAAAACTATTTTAAAGATTTACCAGAAAATTGTTCTCCTGAGAAAGTTGGAGCTATCCTTAGCCGGAATTTTATTCCATCTAAACACATGTGGTACGGAAAAGGGAAATGGATCCATTATGCAGAAGTTTGTACGTGGTATGGAGCGCTGAGATATGCGGAAATTACCGGTGATAAACAATTAGCTGGACAATTAAAGGATCGTTTTGACTTACTTGTTACAATGGAAAAATCTCATTTGCCTATAATGGATCATGTAGATTTGAATGTGTTTGGTTGTATCCCGTTAGAATTGTATAAGATAACGAAGGATAAGAAATATTTGGAAATGGGTTTATCCTATGCTGATACACAATGGACTTTGCCGGCTAATGCAACCCCAGAGGAAAAAGCCTGGGCGGATAAAGGACTATCTTGGCAAACTCGTCTTTGGATTGATGATATGTTTATGATTACAATTCTTCAGGCCCAAGCATATCATACAACAGGGAAACGTGAATATATGGATCGTGCAGTGAAAGAAATGGTTGTCTATTTGGATGAATTACAGCGTCCCAACGGATTGTTCTATCATGCTCCTGATGTTCCGTATTTCTGGGCAAGAGGGAATGGGTGGATGGCTGTAGGCATGGCAGAATTATTATTGTCTACTCCGGAAGATAATCCGAATCATGCTCGTATTTTAGAGGGATACCGCTTGATGATGAAAAGTTTAAAAGATTATCAGGATAAAAGTGGTATGTGGAATCAGTTGATTGATAAGGCTGACTGTTGGCCTGAAACATCTGGTTCTGCTATGTTTACCTATGCAATGATTATGGGAGTGAAGATGGGATGGTTAGAAGCTGAAGAGTATGGACCTATAGCTAGAAAAGCATGGATTGCTTTAGTCCCTTATATTAATAAGGACGGAGATGTGGAAGAAGTTTGTGTCGGTACTGGAAAGAAGAATGATCTTCAGTATTATTATGACCGTCCTCGGATTATTGGCGACTATCATGGACAGGCTCCGATGCTGTGGTGTACTTATGCATTGTTGTGTAAATAATGATTGTCGGAAAATTATTACAATAGTGATATCTGGACAATATTAGTGATATCTTCCCAATAATTTCCGTACTTTTGTATTCCATTTTAATGCAAAAGTATGAATTATACAATAAAGTCTCCTGATTCACTGAAAGCTTCCGTTAAGCTGCCCGCATCCAAGAGTATCTGTAATCGTGCGTTGATACTTAATGCGTTGAGCTATAGCCCGTATGAGATTCGGAATTTGTCGGATTGCGATGATACGGAGGTGATGGTGAAGGCGTTGAATTCGAATGACCGTGACTTTGATATAAAAGCCGCGGGAACTGCGATGCGGTTCCTGACGGCTTTTTTGTCTAAAGTGGTGGGCGAGTGGACGATTACCGGAACGGAGCGGATGAAGAACCGGCCGATCAAGATACTGGTGGATGCGCTGAATGCGCTGGGAGCACGGGTGGAATATATGGAGAAGGAGGGATATCCTCCTATCCGCATTTTCGGAAGTGCGTTGCAGGGAGGCGAGATTTCGCTTGCCGGTGGGGTCAGTTCACAGTATATTTCGGCGTTGCTGATGATTGCCCCCCTGATGGAGAACGGGCTGACCTTGCATCTTGAAGGGGTTGTCATTTCGAAACCCTATATCAACCTGACGTTACAGCTGATGGAACAATATGGGGTAAAGGCGGAATGGAACGGGCAGACCATTAAGGTAAGACCGCAGGATTATCATCCGATACCCTTTACCGTTGAATCCGCCTGGAGTGCTGCTTCCTACTGGTATTCCATGATGGCGTTGTCTAAAAATGCTGAGATCGAATTGCTGGGGCTGTTTAAGAACAGTTTGCAGGGAGATGCCGCCGGAGCCAAATTGTTTGCACAGCTTGGTGTGGGTACGACTTACACGGATCGGGGCGTTGTTTTGAAGCACAACGGGAATAGGACCAAAAAACTGAATTATAACTTCGTAAACGAGCCGGACCTGGCTCAAACCTTTGTCGTGACCTGTGTGTTATTGAATATCCCTTTCCGTTTTACCGGTTTGCAAAGTCTGAAGATAAAAGAAACCGACCGCATCGAAGCGCTTAAGACGGAGCTTCGCAAATTAGGATATCTCCTGACAGACAGCAACAACAGTATTTTGGAATGGAACGGCGAACGTTGTGAACCGCAAGCGCATCCTGTGATCACGACCTACGAAGATCACCGTATGGCGATGGCATTTGCACCTGCCGCCCTCGTGTTGCCGGAAGGGATCGAGATAGCTGACCCGCAGGTGGTCAGCAAAAGTTATCCGCACTATTGGAGAGACTTGAGAACCGCAGGCTTTATTATAATTGACAATGAACAATAGGCAATTGACAATTAGTTGTCGGTGTCTGGAAGTCCATTGTCAATTGCTCATTGTTAATTGTCAATTATTATGTGGTATATTGTTATAGGTATTATCGTATTGGGTGTTGTTGCTGCCATTGCCGGTTATTTTCGGAACCGGAAATGGCAGAAGATGCTGGAACGTGGGGAGATTTCTGAAATCCCCGAGGCACAGGAACTTGTCACTGACGAATGTTGCGGACAGCATGAAACCTGTGAACGCGACAGTCTGTTGGCGGCAGTCAGCAAAAAAATCGAGTATTATGACGATGAAGAACTGGACCGTTTTCGGGGAGTCGAGGCCGATGCATACGATGAAGATGCCGTGAACGAGTTCCGTGATGTGCTTTATACCTTGCAGGAGATCGAAGTGGCTGGCTGGTTGCGTAGTCTGCAACTTCGTGCTATTAATTTACCGGATGAGCTGAAGGACGAAGCGTTCCTGATTGTCGGGGAGCGGCGCATACATTAAGTTTCATAACCATGAAACAAAAGTTCCCCTTGCATGGAACAACAGTTTCATAGGCATGGAACAGGAGTTCCCCTATAATGAAACAGAAGTTTCCTGCCGGGAAACCATAAAAAAGGATATAAGAGGATAGAAAATGGATTTACTTCAATATGGTTTTTTCCAGCATGCCCTTTTGGGTAGCCTGCTGACCGCGATCGCTTGTGGTATCGTCGGGACATATATCGTGTCGCGGCGGCTTGTCTTTATCAGTGGAGGTATCACTCATGCTTCTTTCGGTGGATTGGGGTTGGGGTTCTATCTCGGGATGAATCCGATCTTGATGGCAATGTTGTTTTCCGTGCTCTCCGCATTCGGGGTGGAGTGGGCGAGCAAGACACAGAATGTGCGTGAAGACTCTGCTATTGCCGGGATATGGTCGTTAGGAATGGCATTGGGCGTTATCTTTATTTTCCTGACACCCGGATATGCACCGAATCTATCCGCCTACCTTTTTGGAAATATTCTGACTGTTTCGACGGGAGATATTATCTGGATAGCCGCTTTGGCGTTGTTGCTGGTTATCCTTTTTTCGCTTTTCCTGCGGGAGATCGTTTATGTGGCCTTCGATAGGGATTTTGCACTGACGCAAGGAGTGCCCGTCAAGTGCATAGAATATGTAATGATGTGCTGCATCGCTGTGACGATCGTCCTTTCGATCCGTCTGGTCGGGATCATGCTTCTGATGAGTTTGCTGACGTTGCCTCAGATCACCGTAAACCTTTTTACATCAGACTTCAAGAAGATCATTTTCGGAAGTATTGCCATCGGTTTCTTGGGATGTGTGTTCGGGCTCGTCCTTTCTTATCTTCTGAATGTGCCTTCCGGGGCGTTTATTATTCTTGTCCTAGTCCTTTTCTTTTTGATAGTGAAAGCAATAAAAGCGGTTTTAAAGCGTTAAAAGGGGAAATGAAGAAAGGTTTCTACTATATAATCGCATTATTGATTGTCTCTTTGTTTTGGTCTTGCAGTACGAAAAAGAATACCAAGGCAAGCCGCTTCTATCACGCTTTTAATTCCCGCTATAATATCTATTTCAACGGAAAAACATCGTTTGACGAAGCGTTGCTTTCCATGCAGAACGGCTATAAGGAAAGCTATTCCGACATGATACTGATGTACCCGATCAGTGCGCAACCGAAAGACAAGCCCGAAACCGGAGGTCCTTTCGACCGGGCGATCGAGAAAAGCAATAAAGCGATCAAGCTCCACTCCATCAAAGCAAAGCCGCCTAAGAAACCGGGATGGCGCAATGATCCCAAACAACGTGCCTGGCAGGAACAGGAAGAATACAATCCGTTCCTCAAAAAGTGCTGGTTGATGATGGGGCAGGCGCAGTTCTATAATGCTGATTTCTTGCAGGCATCTGCCACTTTCTCTTACATAGCCCGTCATTATGCCCATGATGAAGAAGTGGTGGCCGAAGCCCGTCTTTGGCAGGCCCGCTGCTATTCTGAGATGGAATGGTTCTATGAAGCGGAAGATATCTTAGGAAAACTGAATACGAACGGTATCCCTCGCAAGAACCTGAACCAGTATGCGGCGGTATATGCCGACTACCTGGTGAAGAATAAGCAATATGAAGAAGCGGTCCCTTATTTCAAGACAGCGATCAAGGCAGAGAAGAACCGGCGCCAGCGTACCCGGATGAAGTATTTGTTGGGACAGATTTATGCCGAACAGGATCAGAACGGGCTTGCCTACCAGATGTTCGGACAGGTGATCAAAGCTAATCCTCCTTATGAACTGGAGTTTGCCGCCCGTATCCGCCAGACCGAAGTATTTACTGGCGGCAATTATCAGAAAGTGATCAAGATGTTGCAGCGGATGGCGAAAAGCGATAAGAACAAGGACCTGCTCGATCAGGTCTATTATGCGTTGGGCAATGTCTATATGAGCCGTGAAGATACAGTCAATGCCATCAAAAACTACGAGCTGGGTGTGGAGAAAAGCACACAGAACGGTTTGGACAAGGCGATCTGCCAGATCAAACTGGGTGATCTTTATTTCCAGAAGCGCGACTATGTCAAGGCACAACCGAATTTCAGCGGTGCATTGTCCGGCATCCAGAAAGAATATAAAGACTATGAACGGGTATCCAAGCTGTCTGCTATCTTGGACGAGTTGGTCGTGCATGTGGAGGCGGTCCATTTGCAGGATAGTTTGCAAACTCTTGCCAAAATGCCGGAGTCGGAACGGCTTGCCGTGATCGACAAAATCATCGAGCAGGTGAAGAAAGAGGAGGAGGAAGCCAAGGCCCTGGCCGAGAAAGAAGCTTATCTGGCGGAACAGGAGGCAAAAGGGACTGGTATCGACCGTCCAGGAACAGAGACTGGCGGCATCACATTACCGACGACGTCCGGAGGTTCCGGTTTCTATTTCTATAACCCGCAGGCAGTATCACAGGGAAAAGCAGCTTTCCAACGTAAATGGGGACGGCGTGCGCTGGAAGATGACTGGCGTCGACGTAAGAAAGAAATGTCCACTTTTAATGAGAATATGGCAGACGAAACTGAGGATGCTTCCGAAGGAGAGGTGGGCGAACTGGCTACCGATTCGCTCGAGGCCGGACTGGAACCTGCTGCTTCCGATGACCCGAAAACACGTGAGTATTACATTCAGCAGCTTCCGTTGACACCCGAAGATATCCAGGCTTCCAATATTATCATAGAAGATGGTCTCTATAACATGGCTATGATTTATAAGGACAAACTCGAGGATATCCCGTTGGCAACCGAAGCCTTTGAGGAACTGGAACGCCGTTTCCCGAAGCATAGTCACCTTTTGGAAAGCTACTACCAGGTTTATCTGATGGCTCTTCGTTCCGGAAACCAAGCGCTCGCTGCTGCTTATAAGAATAAGTTGGTTACGACTTTCCCTGAATCGGATTATGCGGTTGCGATTGCCGATCCGAATTACGAATATAATATCCGGATGATGGACAAGGTGTAGGATTC
>OGFX01000623.1_pt1 | contig 14021 bp, 6 predicted proteins | sample 1571011 | NCBI WGS metagenome assembly OGFX01 (sample SAMEA2582035, study PRJEB24529) | metagenome | biome: Human gut stool | place: China | collected 2011
CATTTGCCGACGAGTCCGGTGTGGTATCCGTTGGCTTGTAGCAGGGTGGCAAGGGTGGGGATGGAGGTGTCCAGTGAGTCCGCAAGGGTGTACAGTCTGTTCCGGTGACTGTATAGACCGGTGAGGATACTGGCACGGCTGGGTGCTGAGATAGAGTTGGTGCAGAAACAGTTGTCGAGCACTACCCCTTCTTTTGCCAGCCGGCGGATGTTGGCGTTGTGGGCATATTCTGCCAGTACTCCGCCATAGATGCCCCAGGCTTGGGAGGTGTGGTCGTCACTCAGGATAAAAAGGATGTTGGGGCGTTGTCCGGCAGGTTGAGCGCCTTGCAGGTGCGTCATGGTTCCGGCTGCCAGCAGACCGGTAAGTACGAGTTTATTCATATACGTATAGATGTTGCATTTCTTCAAAAGTCAGTCTAAGTTAGACGGTTGCTTTCATGTAGATAAATGATCATATGAACTGATTTTATGCCTAAAGATAGTGATTGTTATTCACTTTGTATTATAATCCGGAAAACTTTTGCGATTTAATGTAATTGATTCCGGTAAAACACTTAATTCCCTTTTTAAAAGGATGTTTTTGTTTTACATCTCTCAATAAGAAACTTTATGTTGATTTTTGGAAGTATTATAGTGATTTTTGAACATTTGTTTTCTTTGCCTGTACCTACTTTTGCGATCAAAACCCATTAATTATCAATTATTATGCTACTACCAAGAAAAATTGTATTTTTCCTTCTCTTGTTTGTCGGATTATCGTTGTATGCGCAACAAAACTGCTTCATTAGTTCGTATGTACGGGGTAATTTCTACAATCGCGGACGTATTTCTGCCGAGAGTTTAAGGGCGAGTGATGATCTGATTTTTCTGAACGTCCGTCCCAATAAAGACGGGTCGCTTTCGTTTGAGAATCCCCGTATCTTTGAGAATGGGAAAGGAGTGACTAGTTGGGAGGAATTGATAAAGTCTGTCCGTGCGGATGTGAAAGGAACAAAGACAAAACTTCGTCTGGGCGCTGCCAGTGGCGAGTGGAAAGCGATGGTTGCAGATGAGGCGGCCCGTGTTGCATTTGCCAAAAACATAAAGAAGATACTGGAAAAGAATAAGCTCGATGGCATCGATCTGGATTTTGAATGGGCGGAGACTGAAAAAGAGTATGAAGATTACAGTCTGGCTATTCTGAAGATGAGAGAGGTATTGGGAGATAAATATGTGTTCAGCGTATCCCTGCATCCTGTGTGTTATAAGATTAGTAAAGAGGCGATTGCTGCGGTCGATTTCATTTCTTATCAGTGTTACGGTCCTTCGCCGGTTCGCTTCCCGATGGAGAAATACTGTTCGGATATACAGATGGCGTTGGCTTATGGCATTCCAAAGGAAAAGCTGGTGGCAGGCGTTACTTTCTATGGCGTGACAAAAGATGGCTCAAAGAAGACTGAGGCTTACTTCAGTTTTGTGCAGGACGGGCTGATTACGGGGCCGGCACAAAACGAAGTAACCTATAAGGGAGACGTGTATGTCTTTGACGGGCAAAATAATATCCGTGCCAAGACACGTTATGCGATGGACCAGCAGCTCAAAGGAATGATGAGCTGGGACTTGGCTACGGATATGCCGCTGAATGACAGCAGATCGTTGTTTAAGACGATGGTGGAGGAGTTGGGGAGGTGAACTGCTTCAGATAATCTGAAGGAGAGACACCAAACTCATCCTTAAAACATTGACGGAAGTAGCCTGTACTGTTCATTCCTATTTTATAGGCTATTTCCGAGATATTATATTTTCCTTCGAGGAGTAACCGTTCCGCATTCTGCATTTTTACTTTCCGGATGTATTCGTTCGTAGAAAGTCCGGTCAGCGCTTTCATCTTCCGGTAGAGCGTAGAGCCGCTCATACACATCTTGTCGGACAGGTAAGTGATATCGATCTTTTCCGAAGAAAGGTTATCCTCAACCAGTTGTGTGATTTTCTCAATGAATTCGTTATCCAGTTTGCTGAGCGCCTCGGTGATTATGGAACGCTTTTCATCCAAATGAGAATTGGGGTTATGACTCGTTCCGGTCTGCTGGAATTGAGCAATCAGTTTCTTTCTCGAATCGAGCAGATTGTTGATGCGGCTTCGCAGCAGTGAAGCACTGAAAGGCTTGGTCAGATAAGAATCCGCTCCCACTTCGTATCCTTCTTCTTTATCCTGCAATGAATCTTTGGCCGTTAGCAGGATGACAGGGATGTGGCTGGTACGCACATCCTCTGGTAGTTGACGGCATAGCGTGATGCCATCCATTACCGGCATCATGATATCGCTTACTATAATATCGGGAATACGGTTGAGAGCCTGCTGTTTCCCTTCCTCACCGTTGCTGCCTGTGATTACTTCGAAAGAGTCGGAGAAAGATTCGGCGATGTATTTCTGTATATCTTCATTGTCTTCTACAATCAGCAGGATAGGTTTGCTCGTTTCCGGTTCCGTATTTTGAGAATCTTCCGGAACAGCTTCTGATATCATTTCCTCCTCTGTTTGCTTCGTAGAGTCTCCATGCAAAGCGTTGGGGTAGATATTGTCTGTTAATAAGCTGATATAGAAAGTACTTCCTTCGTTCTGTATGCTTTCCACCCGGATTTCGCCTTCGTGCAGTTCTACAAGATTTCGGACTAAAGCCAGTCCGATGCCTGTGCCGGATGCCTGATGCTTGCCGCTTTCCTGATAGTAACGGTCGAAAACATGAGGCAAGGCTTCCGCAGAGATTCCGTATCCCGTATCACTGACTTTAATCTCCGTATAAGTGACTCCGTTTCGTGTGGTGGGATACAAGCTCAAGGTTATTTTTCCCTGTTCCGTATATTTGATGGCATTGGAAATCAGATTATCGAGGATAATGGTGATGATTTCTTTGTCAAAGAACAGAAGCATCTCTTCTTTTTCTATTTTAATCTGAAAGTCGATCGCTTTCTTTTGATTGAGTTCTTTGTATTTGAGTCCGATTTCATGAACGAGGGGCGCGATGTTGCTTTTGCAAACACATAGCTTTTTGTTCTGCGTTTCCGTTTTCCGGAACTCAAGAATCTGATTGATCAGGTTGAGCAGCCGGAGGGCACTCTGGTGGATGACAGAAAGTTTCTGCGCCTGTCTGGTCGGCAGTGACGTGTCTTTCTGCATATCTTCCAGCGGACCGAGGATCAGGGTCAGTGGTGTGCGCAGCTCATGAGTGATGTTAGTATAGAATCGCAAACGTTCCTGATTCAATTCTTGTTCTTGTTCGTGGTTTTTCTTTTCCAGGGTATAGAGAATTTCGAGGTCTATTTTCTTCTTATAGGCATGGATAATAGTATAAATAATGCTGATAGTGATCAGAATATAAATAAGTTTTGCCCACCATGTCAGCCAGAGAGGAGGGTTAATATGTATCCTGAGAGATGTCGTGTCCTCCGACCAGTCCTGATTGTGCAGGCGGGCTTTTACCAGAAACTCATACTTGCCGGGAGGAAGATTGCGGAAGGTGACGCTGTTTTGCTCGTTGATCGTATACCATGAGTTTTCAAGTCCTTTCAGCATATAGGCATATTCCACTTGGTTGGCCAGTGAATAGTCCTGTACGTTGAAAGTAAGATTAAAACTATTTTGTTCATGAGTCAATTCTATCTCTCCTTCGGAGATGGGAATAGCGGTTTCGTTCTTCTCCCGACTTGTGAGTCGTCCGGGAATTCTCACTTTAGTGATAACCACAGGAGGAATCTGCGGACTGTTTATGGCAATATCGGGGTTGAAGAAACACAATCCGTTGATAGAGCCGAAATAGATGAGCCCGTTATGATCTTTGGTAACGCATCCGCTGATGAAACTTCCTTGTGGGATGTTGTTGGAGTGATCGTAGGTATAGAAACATTTTTTAGAGGTGATATAGCAACTGATGCCGGTATTGGTACTTGCCCAGATGTTGCCGTTCTTATCTTCACTGATAGCTCTTATGTGTGTATTGGGCAGTCCTTCTTTTCTTTGAAAAACCTGATAGTCAAAATTACGGGCCGAAGGAAAACATACCAGCCCCTCACCGGTGGCAAGCCACATCTGACCTTTGCTGCTCCGGTATATCTGATTAATCGTATTGGAACAAAAACCTTCGTATTGGTTGAACTTCCTGACCAGTTGCATATCCGGCGTATATATCCCGACTCCTCCTCCGAAAGTTCCTATCCAGAAACGTCCTTCACTGTCTTGGGCAATGCTGCGTACAAAGTTTTCCAGCAACTGGCTGTTGGAGGTGTCATAATGATGAATCACCTTCTTGCTGGCAAGGTCTACAACGAACACCCCTGCGTGAGTTCCTATCCATATCTTTTTATTCTTGTCTTCATAGAAGACGCGTACGTCGAGAAGCTGATTCTTTTCCAGTTCGATGATCTGAAACTTCTTCAGTCTTGTATTGTAATAGCTGATGTTGCCCAGATAGGTGCCGAACCATAGCTGGCCTTCCGAGTATTTCAGCGAACAAAGCACTGAGTTGGACAGGAGTTCTCTGTTTTCTTTATTGTAAATGGCCACCCGTTTTCCGTTTTCGAATACGTTAATACCTCCTCCGTCAGTTCCTATCCACAATTTTCCTTGTCCGTCATCGCAGACGCTGCTAACGACTTTGTTGCTCAGCGAACTTTCATTCATTTGGGTGGGTGAATAGCTCCATGTATGGAATGCGGGAGGAGCATTGCTGATAAAATTGATTCCTCCTCCCCAAGTCCCTATCCAGATATTATTAAAAGAGTCTTGAAAGATATACCGTGCGCTGGCGTTGGACAAACTGTAGTTATTGTCTCCTTCGCGGATAAACTCAAAGCGTATTTGTTCGGGCAGCAGAAACTGATTTTGCTGTAAGTCCAGTATCATGATTCCGTTCAGTTCTGTTGCAATCCAGAGTTTGTTGTCTTTGAGTTGTTTGATGGAGAAGATATAGCTTGACAATGCTCCGTGAATATTCCCCGGGTTGTTATGAAAGTTGGTAAATGTTTCTGTATTGGCATTGAACAGGGCTAGTCCTTTGCTGGTTCAGATCCATATATTTCCGTTGGTATCTTTATAGATACAACGCACATCGTTCCCCGGAAGGCTGTTCGGGTTTTGAGGATCATGGACGAAGTGCTTCACGGATTTGTCATTCAGGGAGAGGATGCTCAACCCGCCTTCTACGTGTCCGATGTATAGTTTGCCATCCTCAGCCTCCGTGGCTGTCCAGGTCTGCTCAGAGGGAAGGGCGGGTACTGTGCTTTTGTTATAATGAGTGAATTTCCCGGTAGCGATGTCCAGATACTCTATACCTCTGTAATAAGTACATACCCATAACCCTTTGCCGGCTTGTACGGATGAGGTAATGTGAGTGACATCGTTCGTTATCAGACTTTGCGGGTCTTCCGGATTATATTGGTAGACGCTGAAACTTTGTGTCTCGTAATTATAAGCGTTGAGTCCTGCCCGCTGGGTGGCTATCCAGATAACAGGCTGCACGGGATCGGCGTACACTTCATTGAGTTCGTTGCCGGTAATGCTTTGAACAGAAGAAGATTGCTCCTCTTTATAGTAGGTGATAAAGCGGGTTCCGTCAAACTTATTCAGCCCTTCTTCGGTGGCGAACCACAGAAATCCCTGCTTGTCCTGCGTGATACTCAATACATAATTGTTGGATAAGCCTTGTTCTATTCCCAATCTTTGGATGAGGTAAGGGTGGGCTGCCACAAATGTGGCGGATAGCAGGAGGAAGAAAGCCGCAATGTATGTTTTCATCGTTTCAGATATTATGTATTCCTTGATATTCACTCTCAAAAATACAAATAAATCGTGGATTGAGGATAGACAAATGATTCATTGCATGATTTTCTACCCTTTCTGCATGATTTTTACAGCGAATAAAATAAAACAACTGTAATTTTGCAATCAATCAAATAACCGAATCTAATACTTGCAGAAAATGGAATCTGATTCTTTACACGAACATGATAAAAGCTGGAAGGCATTTTTTATTACCACTCTGTTCATCTTGTGTACAGCGAACGTTTATGCGCAGTCATCCGATACAATCTTTTCCCGATATTTCCGTTATGCGCAGAACTTCGCAGATGCGTACCCTCGCGAGAAAGTGAGTCTTCATTTGGATAATGCAAGTTATTACCTTGGTGATACGATTTGGTTCAAAGCGTATGTAGTGACGGCTGAACAAAACTTACCGACGACGATCAGCAAACCTTTGTATGTAGAATTACTGGACCAGTTGGGAAATGTCGTAGAGCGGCAAATTATTCAGCTTACGGATGGGGAGGGAACGGGACAAATCATTTTGAACAATACCTTCTTTACCGGTTATTATGAAATGCGTGCCTATACAAAGTGGATGCTTGCTTTTGATAACCCTTCCTGTTTTTCCCGTGTATTACCCGTCTATCGGAAACGGCTGAGCGATGAAGAGACTCCTCGGAGTATAGCTACCTATCGTATGGACGCTTCGATGAAACAGAGGCCGAAGGATAAAGAGAAGAAGTTTACAGTCCGCTTTTTTCCGGAGGGTGGACAACTGGTTAAAGGCATATCTTCGATTGTAGCTTTTGAAGCCACCAGCCGTGACAAAGGAGCTGCTGATGTAGAGGGAACAGTGGTTTTGCCGAGTGGTGAAGAACTGGCGCATATCCGTTCATTGCATGACGGGATGGGTTACTTTGAGTATAAGCCCGAAGAAAAGGCGGGTGGGGCAAAAATTGATTATGAAGGCTCCACTTATCAGTTTGACCTTCCGGAAGCTCTTCCACAAGGATATGTACTCCGAATCGATAACCGGCGGGAAATGTTGGATATCACTGTAGCCCGCAGTTCACAGGCAATGAAAGACACACTGGCTGTTTTTGTATCTTCTCAGGGGCGACCTTACAAATGTATGACACTGGACTTTGAAGATGAATTGAACTGCCAATTCCGGATTTCGACTAAAGAACTACCGCCCGGAGTGCAACAGATATCTCTGGTCAATCTGAAAGGGGAAACGTTATGCGAGCGTTTTTGTTATGTGATGCCGCGTTCTTCCATGCTCCTTGCCTGTAAAACGGATCACGCCCTGTATCGTCCTTTTGAGCCGGTGACTTGCCGGATTAAAGTGAGAGATCATCTGAATCGTCCGGTACAGGCCAATCTTTCTGTATCTATCCGCAACGGTGTAGAGTCTGATTTTCGGGAATACGATCATTCCATTTATACGGATTTGTTGCTTGTCTCCGATCTGAAAGGCTATATTCATCAACCCGGTTTTTATTTTGAGAACCAGTCTGCCGAACGTTTCAAAATGTTGGATGTCCTTCTGTTGGTACGTGGCTGGCGGAAGTATGACCTTTCCCGACTGATAGGTAAACGTCCTTTCTTGCCTCGGTATCTTCCGGAGACCTCGCTGACCCTGTATGGACAGGTCGAATCTTATTTCGGTAAGGCGTTACGGAATGTCGGGGGGAGTATTCTTGCGCGCAGGGATTCGGTCTCTATTGCAGGTATGACAAAAACGGATTCATTGGGGTATTTTAGTGCGCCGGTAGATGGTTTTAGCGGTTCTATGGATGCTCTCATACAGAGACGGAACGAGGGAAAGAAGTGGAACAAGCAGGCAGTCGTGAAGTTGTTCCGTAATTTTGAGCCTTCCTTACGGAAGCTTGATTATTATGAGCTGAATCCGGAATGGAAAGAGACGGGTGATTTGAAACAGTTGTTGGACACCTTGGATATTGCTTATAAAGATTCTGTATTCGGACCGGATCATCATTTGCTGGATGAAGTGGTGGTGAACGCCAAGCGTCTGAACTTGTTATTGAAGCAAACTGAACGCTTTGAAAAAGAGATTCTGGGTTATTATAATATAACGCAGGTGGTAGATAAAATGCGTGATAAAGGAGAAGCGGTGTACAATCTGCCTATGCTGTTGAAGGAATTAAATCCTAATTTCAGATTGAGTGATTCATTGAGCCTGCACTATAATAACTCAAGAGTTTTATTTATAGTCAACGGCGGGGTTTTATCTTATGGTAAAACGGATTATGTGTTGGACAAAGATGTGGATGATCAGGCAGGAGGGGAATCTGTTTTTGTGATGAACAAGCAGAGTAATAGAGTGACGAAATTTACAGCAAATAATTTTTGGAGTGGTCGCTGGCAGGATGGAGATTTGAGTGAGTTGCCTTTGCAGGATGCTATAGGTGCGGATTCCGGACCAGATGCACTTTGGGGTGAGAAAGATAGAAAGACTATGAAGAAAGGCCCGTTGCAGAAATCGTCAGTCGTAGTTTGCTCCATCACTACGATTGATGACTGGGACCCGAATAAAACTTATAAAGCCCGGCGCGGGATTCGTCATACCTATATACAAGGATATAATGAGCCCTTGGAATTTTATTCACCAGCTTATCCTGATGGCGCTCCTCTCTATACGGAAGATTCTCGCCGCACACTATACTGGAATCCGAATGTGAAAACGAATGAAAAGGGTGAAGCAGTCATTCGATGCTATAATTCCGATAATTCGGCGCCGTTAATAATAAATGTAGAGACATTGTATAAAGGTAGTCCGTCATCATTGAATATCTACTCTATAGATTATTAAACTCGATCTATATTATTCATATTCATATAAAGTCCTGCTAAAGAGGAAGAAAGGAGTTGTGTTTCTTGCAGCCAACGTGTGTAAATCGTTTATGAATGATTCTCTACGTTTTTTGAATGATTTTTATAATGTAAAATCTACACTCATTCGTATCTTTGCTGTAGATAACAACGAAATAAACTAATATTATGAAAATGAAAACTAATATAATCTTTAAAAAACTAAAGTCATTCGTCAATCGATGTCTTTTTCCTGATTATATGTGCTGTTTTATCTTCCTGCGTTTATAACGCTGATATGCCAATAAAGAATTTTTAGTGAACCAATAATTTAATATGTAAAAAGAAAAACGTTATGAAAAGACTATTTCTTCCCTTATTAGGGTTTTTGTCGTTGGTGCTGATGTGCTGTAATGACAACAAGGAATCAGGTACGGATTCCTATGACCCGAACAAACCTGTCACTATTGACTATTTTACGCCGGATACCGGTCGGGTAGCAGAGAAAGTGATTATTATAGGTAATAACTTTGGAAATGACAAATCTGTGGTAACCGTATTATTCACAGATAATATGGAAAAGGAGAACAAGGCTGCCGTAGTGGGAGTAGATAATACTACGATTTATTGTATGGCGCCACGTCAGGCAGAAGGTTTCAATAAGATTACGGTTAAGGTGAATGATCAGACTGTGGTGGCTGATGAGACTTTTAAATATTCTGTGTCTGAGAATGTATCTACTATTGCCGGTGATTTTGTACGAGCTGATGGTGCCGGTAAAGATGGAAGTCTGGCTGAGGCAACTTTTGGGCAGATGTTTGGTGTAGCTTGCATTGATGAACAGTCGGGTATCATAGGTCAGGCATGGAATAATAACAGTATACGTTATGTCTCTATAGACGAAGATGCTGTGATTACTATCCAAAGCGGTCCTGTGGTTGGGAAAGTGGCGATATCTAATGATAAAACATTGGCTTATGGTGCTACCATTAATGGTGCTAATACTGTTTATGTCTATAAGAAATCGCAGGCATGGGTTCCTTCTCGGCTTTGTGATATCAGTTAAGGTACTGACCTTTGGGCTGTCGCTTTGGATGGCGACAATAAATGGTTGTATTATGTTACAGCAAGAGGTCGTTTAGGACGTATTGAAGTCGATAATCCAACTAATAATGAGATTTTGTTTGAACATAATGATTTTAGTGGCGGTCCTTTCGCTTACATCGCTTATAGTGCTTTTGAAGATTGTTTCTATGTAACTACTGATAAAAATAAGATTCTGAAAGTTTGGGTAAAAGAAGATGGTACACATGCTTACGAGCAGATTAACCAGAATAATACAGGAACTACAGATGGTTTTCTGACTGATGAGGCAAAATTCCAGTTTTTGCGTGGCCTTACAATAGATGAAGATGGTAATATTTTCGTTTGTCAGGAGAATAATCATGTGATTCGTAAAATAGCTTATGATGAGAAAATGGAAAAAAGATATGTAACTACTATTTTGGGTACAGCTGGTGTAAAAGGTGATGACGATGGTTCTCCTGATATTGCTTTATTTGCAAATCCCCAAGATATCAGTTATGACGGGAATGGTGGATTTTGGATTGCTCAGCGTGAAAATCCGGCTTTAAGAAAGTACTCAGTAGAATAAACACATTAATCAGGAATTAATCATGAAAAAAATAATAAGCATCTTATTTATATTATGCGGCATCTTCTCTTCTATGGCCTATGCGCAGGGAGGATTGACATATTCCGGTACTGTCATTGGTGAAGATGGATTGGAACTTATAGGTGTGAGTGTTGCTGTGAAAGGGACATCTATCGGAGTAATCACCGACTTGGACGGAAAGTTCCGTTTGAATAATATTCCTCCCAAATCTACCGTTGTGTTTTCCTATGTAGGTTTTGAGAATAAAGAAGTGAAAGTAACCGAATCTAAAGAGCGTGAGACTATTGTATTGAAACAAAGTATCAGTAGTTTGGATGAAGTAGTGGTAGTAGGTCGTGGTTCACAGCGTAAAGTTTCTGTTGTGGGAGCTATTACTTCTGTTGATCCGGCACAGTTGCAGGTTCCTGCTACTTCCGTATCCAATATGCTTCAAGGTCGTGTGCCGGGCATCATTGGTGTGACTCGTAGTGGTGAGCCGGGCAATAACTTCTCTGAATTTTGGGTACGTGGTATCAGTACGTTTGGGGCAAATGCTTCGGCGCTGATCTTGATTGATGGTGTAGAAGGTGACTTGAATACACTCGACCCTGCAGATATTGAAAGTTTCTCAGTTTTGAAAGATGCTTCGGCAACTGCCGTATATGGTGTGCGTGGTGCCAATGGCGTAGTAATTGTAACTACCAAGAGAGGTAAAGCCGGTAAGTTAACTGTAAACTTCAAGACAAATGCCACATATTCCTATTCTCCCCGCATGCCGGAGTATGTAGATGCAGTGGGCTATGCAAACCTTGCTAATGAAGCACGTGTTGTCAGAGGTAAGAATCCGATTTATACTAATTCTGAAATCCAACTGTTCCGTTCCGGTCTCGATCCGGATCTTTATCCGAATGTGAATTGGAGAGATGTGATTCTGAATGACTATGTGATTGACAATCAACATCACCTGAGTCTTTCTGGTGGTGGTACCAATGCACGTTATTATGTAAGTATGGGTATCATGAACCAAGGAGCTGTTTTCAAACAAGATAAGTCGGTAAGTAAACATAATACTAATGTGGATTACCATCAATATAATTTCAGAGCGAACGTAGACGCCAATATGACTAAAACAACTCTACTCTCTTTGAATATGGAAACGATTATCACTAAACGTAATTCTCCGGGATATGGTGATAATAACAATGCATTATGGTCGGCGCAAGCTAATCTTCCGGCAACAATCGTTCCGGTGAAATACTCCAATGGTACTCTTCCATCATTTGGTAGAAACTCGGATGAGGTTTCTCCTTATGTACAGTTGAACTATACAGGGTATAAGATCAGTGAAACACAGGCCACCCGTATGAATGCCAGTCTGAATCAGAAGTTGGATTTCATCACAAAAGGACTGTCTGCAAGAGGCGTATTCTCGTTTAACTATACCGGCTACTTTGACCAGTATCGTACCAAGACTCCGGACTTATATTACGCCACAGGAAGAAAGCAGAATGGAGCATTGATCTCTAAACGTACATCGAGTGCTACTGATATGACTTACAGCGATTATCGCCGCATTGCCCGTCAGTATTATTTTGAAGGAAATATCAATTACGAAAGAATCTTTGGCGAAGACCATCGTGTGACCGGATTACTTAATGCCTACCGTCAGGAAAATAAAGACTCTTATCTGAATAATGATGATGACGACACCACATTGGATGAAAGAATTCGTTCCATTCCTAAACGTTATCAGGCTATTTCTGCTCGTGCTACTTATTCTTATAAGGATACTTATATGTTTGAATTCAATGTAGGATATACCGGTTCCGAGCAATTCAAGAAAGGCAACCGCTACGGGTGGTTCCCGGCAGTAGCTTTGGGATGGGTGCCTACTCAGTATGAATGGACGCGTGAAAAACTTCCGTTCCTCGATTTCTTCAAACTCAGAGCTTCTTTGGGTAAAGTAGGTAATGACCGTATCAAGAAAATCCGCTTCCCGTACCTTTCTACTGTGTCTACCGATTATAGCTCAGTAACATGGCCTGGTAGCACCGTTGGCGAGAGCCGCGTAGGTGCCAATGACTTGAACTGGGAAGAGACAACCAAAATGGATATTGGTGTAGACCTGAAAATGTTTAATGACAAAGTGGAACTGACTGCCGACATCTTTAAGGATAAAAACAAAGGTATCTTCCAGCAACGTGCCAACATTCCTGAAGAAGCAGGTTTTGTAACCAATCCGTATACCAACATCGGTGGAATGGAATCATGGGGATTTGATGGAAATATAACGTTCAACCATAATTTCACCAAAGATTTTGGAATGACAGTTCGTGGTAACTGGACATTCGCCCGCAATAACGTAACCTATTGGGAGCAATCAGGCGTGGTATATCCTTATCAGTCTTTTGTAGACGTTCCTTATGGAGTGAAACGCGGTTTGATATCTTTAGGTTTGTTCAAAGATCAGGCAGATATTGAAAGTAGTCCTGTTCAAACCTATTCTTCTGATGTGCGTCCAGGTGACATTAAGTATAAAGATGTCAATGGTGACGGTGTTATCAATGATGATGATATTGTACCGTTATCCTATTCGAATACTCCAACTCTTCAGTATGGTTTTGCTGCTGAATTCAGATACAAACAGTTTACTGCCAGCATTTTCTTTGAAGGTGTAGGTAAAGTACAATATTTCTATGGGGGATCAGGGTACTATCCGTTTGCTTGGGAAACGCGAGGCAATGTACTTAACATTGTGGCTGATCAAAAGAATCGCTGGACACCGAGAGAATATTCCGGTGACGCCAGTACGGAAAATCCGAACGCGCGTTTCCCGCGTCTGACTTATGGTGAGAATAAGAACAATAACCGTGCTTCTACTTTCTGGCTGGCAGATGGTTCTTACCTGCGTTGGAAATCATTGGATATTTCCTATCGTATCGGAACGAATAAAGTACTAAGGACAGTGGGCATCAGTGATATGAATCTGCAATTTGTCGGACAGAATCTGGCAGTATGGGATTCAGTGAAACTATGGGATCCGGGACAGGCATCTAAAAACGGCGCCGTATATCCGCTACAGCGTACTTTCTCTTTACAGTTAACAGCTACGTTCTAATTGAAAACTATTATGAAAAAGATATTAAAGAAAAGCCTTCATATTCTATGCACGACACTGGGAATCATCCCGTTCATGCTGACTTCATGCAACTATCTGGCAGTTGATGAATACTTTAACGACCTGACTCCACTCGACTCCATCTTTGCCAGACAAGATTATCTGGAGCGTTATGTGTGGGGAACTGCGGCATTAATGCCCGCTCAAGGCAACTTGTTTTCCGGTTCCTACGGTCCTTACGAGACTGCGGTAGATGAAGTTCTTCTGTCATGGCAGAAAGCTGAGTACGCCGGTACCTACTTGTACGCAGACAAAATTACGCAAAACGATTCTTACTACAACATGTGGGGACAATACTACAAAGGTATCCGTAAGTGTAACACTATCTTCACCCGCATCGATGAATGCAAAGACCTGAAAGGATTGGACAGACGTGAAATTATGGGTTTGACTCATTTCATGAGAGCTTCCTTCTATTTCTATCTGTTGGAACTTTACGGACCGGCAGTCATCCTTCCCGAAGAACCGCTGTCGGTAGATGAAAACATTGAAAACTTGTCATTCGAACGTAACACGTACGATGAATGTGTGGAGTATATCTGCAAAGACCTCGAAGAAGCTTACAGTCTACTG
>OGFX01000626.1_pt1 | contig 13974 bp, 13 predicted proteins | sample 1571011 | NCBI WGS metagenome assembly OGFX01 (sample SAMEA2582035, study PRJEB24529) | metagenome | biome: Human gut stool | place: China | collected 2011
ATTTAAAGGCGAAAAGAGTTATTGCTATATTGGTGATGAAACGGTTATCCGTGAATGTGTTACGATTAGTCGTGCGACTGGAGAAGGCGAAGAAACTCGCGTAGGTAATAATTGTTTATTACAAGCATGTACGCATGTAGCCCATAATTGTATTGTGGGGAACAATGTAATTATGAGTAACTGTGCAGGTTTAGCCGGTCATGCTATCGTTGAAGACCGCGTTGTTATAGGTGGTCTTGCTGGTGTTCATCAATTTGTAAAAATTGGGCGTAATGCAATGGTTGGTGGTATGGCTAAAGTTGTACAAGATATTCCACCTTATGTCATTGCAGATGGTCAGCCAGCTCGCGTTATTGGCTTGAATTCTGTGGGGCTATCTCGTGCAGGTATTTCAGAAGAGGTGCGTCGTAACTTGAAACAAGCATTCCGTATCATTTATCGCTCTGGATTTAGTTTGTCTAGAGCGATCGAAGAAATGGAAATGCAGCTCGATTCCTCTGTGGAAATTGAAAATCTATTACGTTTCTTGCGCAATGCTGATCGTGGCATCATGCGTACGCGACGCGATTAATAAGAAACTCTACATTATGATTATATAATGTAGAGTTTTTTTGCGTTATTTTATACTCTTTTTAAAGGTCGGTTTTAAGGGGGAAAGATAGGAAAATACTGTATTTTAAAAGCTAGAAATACACTGAAATTATAGTAAAAATACGTGATTTATAGTACAATATATTGTATATGAGTGTGTCTTAAAAAATATACTTACAATAAATGATTTAGAGAATTGTTGTGGACCGTTTGCGGCTTCACATAGGAGGTATAGTCGTGGCAAAGGTAGGTTTAATTGCAGGTATTGGCGTTTTACCTGTTGAGTTCATGCGTGCTGCTCATATGTTGGGGCATCAAGTAGTAGTCATCGGTGTTGTGCCGGATACTGATCCAATATTAGAACAAGAAGCAGATGTCTTTTACCATATTGGCGTAGCTAAGCTGGGTAAGATCTTTAAGACCCTAAAAAAAGAGGGCGTTACGGAAATAACCATGCTTGGCAAGGTAACAAAGGAAATTTTATATAAAGGTTTAACATTTCCAGATTTAAAAACATTAGGCGTACTTAAACGGTTGAAAAATCGTAAAGATGATACGATTATGCTCGCCATTGTTGATGAGATTGAGCGAGAAGGATTTACCGTACTAGATCAGACGGTATATATGAAACCTTTTATGCCAAAGGTGGGGGTATTAACAAAACAACAACCAACAGAAGAACAGTGGCAAGATATATGCTTTGGTTTTGAATTAGCAAAGCATATGGGGGCTCTTGATATTGGGCAAACCGTTGTAGTAAAGAATAAGGCAGCTATGGCTATTGAAGCAATAGAGGGGACAGATAAATGTATCCTTAGAGGTGGAGAACTTGGTAGAGGAGAGTCTGTTGTTGTGAAAACAGAAAAACCAAATCAAGATGTTCGTTTCGATGTTCCTGCTGTTGGTATTAAAACATTGATGTCTATGATTGACAGTGGGTGTAAGGTTCTTGCCGTAGAGGCTGAAAAAACGATATTTGTACAACAATCAGACGTACTCGATATGGCAAATCGCCATAACATTGTAATTTGTGCTGTAGACCAAGTATTTGTAGATGCTAGAAAGGATCAATGATGAAAATTATGTTTTCTGCTGGCGAAGCGTCCGGTGATACCCACGGCGCTAGCGTAGCCAAAGCGCTTTCACAACTCGATTCCAGTGTCGAAATGTTCGGCATGGGCGGCACCTTGATGGACCAAGCCGGTGTTCGTATCGTTTATGATATTAAAAATCTTGGCGTTATTGGTATTGTAGAAATCATAAAATCATTGCCAAAGTTCTTTAAATTACGGAGCTTTTTAAAGGAAATCATGATAAAAGAAAAACCAGATGTTCTGGTTTGTATTGATTATCCGGGTTTTAATATGAAGTTGGCCGAGGTAGCTCATCAATTGGGAATCCCCGTGCTATACTATATAGCTCCTACAATTTGGGCATGGCACAGTAGCCGTGGTAAGACAATTAAGAAGTTTGTTACAAAGGTAGCTTCAATTTTTCCTTTTGAAGCTGAAGCATACCGCAAGTTTAATTGTGATGTAGAATTTGTAGGTCATCCATTAGTAGATATTGTACATCCTACAATGACAAAAGCAGAAGCCATAGAATATTTTGGGGCTCGACCTGAAGCTAAACGTATTTTATTGATGCCTGGTAGTCGTAAACAAGAGGTGCTATCACTATTAGATGTGATGCTTGAAAGTGGAGAATGCTTAATGCAGTCCCATGAAGATGTTCAGTTCTTTTTACCTCGTGCACATACGATTGACCGTAGTGAATTAGAGGCTTTTATCAAGGAACGAAAGGTTCCTGTAACAATCACAGAGAATCATACTTATGATTTAATGCAAATCTGTGATGTATGTTTAGCTGCATCGGGGACGGCTACTTTAGAAACGGCTATGATGGAGTTGCCTACAGTATTGTTGTATAAGGTGTCACCTATTACATATGGTATTGGTAAAATGGTCGTAAATCTTACACATGTAGGTTTACCAAATATTGTGGCAGGGAAGGAAGTCATACCTGAACTACTACAAGGCGATGTTTCTGTCGATGCTATAGTAAACACAGTGTTACCTTTGTTAGATGATTTACATATAAACCAAAGCATGCGCACAGAATTGCGTGGCGTAAAGGAAAAACTAGGCGAGTCGGGAGCTGTCAATCGCGTGGCTCAATTGATTTACGACTTAGGTAAGGAGAGAATTAATGAATAGTTACTCACGTTTGTTGTACTTTGTGAGACCCTATTATAAGCGAATGATATTTGCTGTCTTTTGCATGATTGTGGCTGCTGCAGCATATTTAGTAGTACCTTGGCTCATTAAAAATGTGGTAGACCAAGTATTGCAAGATAAAAATATGTTTATGCTTAACCTCATCGTAGGGGCCATCATTTTGATATTTTTAATTCGTGGCTTTGCTACATATGGTCAAACCTACAATATGTCTTATATTGGTCAACGGGTTATTATCGATGTGCGTGAAGCAATCTTTAAACATCTACAACGATTGTCTTTGTCATATTTCGACCGTCGTAAAACGGGCGTTATCATGAGTAATCTCACAAATGACGTAGCTGCATTGCAATCGGCTGTGGTAGATAATTTGATTTCTCTCATCACGGAATCTGTAACCTTAATTGGTTCTTTGGTTTCCATGTTGTTAATCGATTGGAAATTGACTTTGGTTACATTTATAACAGTTCCAATGGTATTGATTATAATCAATGTATTTGGTAAAAGATTACGTTTAGCAGGACATGATGTGCAAGGACGTATAGCTGATATTACAGCGCTCCTACAAGAGGTTATTTCTGCTATTCGCGTTGTGAAATCATTTGCTCGTGAAGGCTTTGAGATTAATCGTTTCGAAGTTGAAAATCAGCGTAACTTTGATGCTGTAATTAAAGCTACTAAATTGACGAGTTTATTAAGTCCAATGGTTGAGTTCTCTGCAGCGATTGCAGTGGCTGTAATTCTTTGGTATGGTGGCTATTCCGTAGTTACAGGCACGATTACAGCAGGTTCTTTGATTGCGTTCTTAATTTATGCTATTAATTTATCAAATCCTGTTAAGCGTTTGAGTCAAGTGTATGGAAACATTCAAAAAGCATTGGCTGCAGCTGATCGCGTATTTGATATTCTCGATACAAAGGCTGATGTAGTAGAAAAAGAAAATGCAATTACTTTACCGGATATTAAAGGGGATGTGGAATTTCAACATGTCGATTTTTCCTACGATGGTGAAAAAATGGCGTTATGTGATTTTAATTTATCCGTTAAGGCAGGTGAAAGTGTTGCCTTGGTAGGCCCATCTGGTGCTGGTAAAACAACATTAGCCAATTTGTTGCCTCGATTCTATGATGTTACTGGTGGCTCTATTACCATCGATGGTACGGACATTAAAGATGTAACCTTTGCTTCATTGCGTAACCAAATTGGTTTAGTACCGCAAGAAACCGTTTTATTTAACGCATCCATAAAAGAAAACATCTTGTATGGCCGCTTAGATGCCACTGAAGAAGAAGTATATGAAGCAGCTAAAGCAGCAAATGTCTTAGAATTTGTTGATAAGATGCCAGATGGTCTAGATACTATCGTAGGTGAACGAGGAAGCTCTCTATCTGGTGGTCAACGTCAACGTGTTGCTATTGCACGAGCTATTTTGAAAAACCCTAAGATTCTGATTCTCGATGAAGCCACATCGGCACTTGATACAGAAAGTGAAAAACTTGTGCAAGAAGCACTGGATCGCTTAATGGAAGGGCGTACAGCATTCGTAATTGCTCATCGCCTAAGCACTGTACAAAATGCGCATCAAATCGTCGTGTTAAATCAAGGCAAATTGGTAGAAAAAGGGACACACCAAGAATTGTTAGCCTTAGAAGGTGGTTTATATAACCATCTTTATTCCGTTCAATTCTCTAATAAAGGATAAACATGTACTGGATATATAATGTATTGCTCATATTCTATTGGATTGGCCTTATACCGGTCATCTTATATCGCCTTGCTTTTGAAGAAGGCTTTTATGAGCGTATAAAACAAAGTGCAGGATATATGCCTGCAACACTATTGAAAAAAATAGAAGGGCGTCGTGCTATATGGATTCATGCTGCATCTGTAGGAGAAATTGTTGCGACAAGTCCATTGGTAAAAGAGGTTAAACGAGAATTTCCAGAAGCTGTTGTAGTTGTATCTGTTGTTACTGCTACAGGTCATGCGATGGCACATCGGATTATTCCGGAGGCTGAAGGTATTATTTTCTTCCCTTTAGATCTACCGTATTTAACACGAAAAATTTTGCATATCATAAAACCTATTACTATACTGTTAGTGGAAACCGAGATATGGCCAAACTTCTTGCGTATCGCTGAGTCTGAAAAGATTCCTGTTATGATGGTGAATGGACGTATTTCCGACCGCAGTATGAAGCGCTACCGCTATATTAGTGCTTTCACCCGTGAAATGTTGAGTTCTATTGAACGATTCTGCATGCAGTCTAGCTTCGATGCGGAATATATATCTCGGCTCGGCGCCAATCCTGATGAGATTACCGTTACAGGTAATATGAAATATGATCAAACCTATGCAACTGTATCTGCTGAGGAAAAACAAGTTTTACTAGATGAGTTTGGTTTTGGTCATAATCATCCGATTATTGTTGCTGGTAGTACACATAAGGGTGAAGAGGAAGCACTGTTTGATTCATTTAAACAAGTGTTAGTGGAGTATCCTCATGCAAGATTGTTAATTGCACCTCGTGAGATATATAGAGGTCATGATGTACAATCATTAGCAAAACGCTATGGTTTAGAATCGATTTGTCGAAGTGATATGACAGAACCTGTTCATAAGGAAATTCCTGTTGTTGTACTCGATACGATTGGTGAATTAGGTCGTTTATATAGCTTAGGGGACATTATTTTCGTAGGTGGTTCACTTGTAAAAACAGGTGGTCATAATATTCTTGAACCAGCTGCTCATGGCAAACCAATTATTGTTGGTCCTCATATGTTTAACTTTAAGGAAATATTCAATCTCCTAAGTTCGAGAAATGCATGTAAGCAGGTTAAGAATCAAAAAGGTTTGACTAAAATGATTTTACATCTTTGTAAACATCCTGAGTTAGCGGAAGAAATGGGACAAAATTGTCTTGATATAATTAGTGAAAATCGTGGGGCTACACGTCGTAATACACAGGAACTACGTCAATTATTTGAATCACATCATATTATTCCGTAATAGGAATTTATAATAATCTATACGGAGGGAGGTGCCTACTATGAATGGTGAAGATATGTTTAAGAAAATTATGAGTGGAGAAAATCAATCAATTCTTGGTGATATAGCTAGATCTGGGTTGGCCTTGCTCAGCAAAGGCTACGAAAAAGCTGTTACCATGCGGAACTCGAAATTTGATGCTCATAAAGGCGTTGAAAAGGTATCGGTACCTGTAATTAGTGTAGGCAATATAACGGCTGGTGGTACTGGTAAAACCCCAATGGTTAGACTTATATGTGATATTTTAGGTCAGAAAGGTTTTCATCCAACCGTATTGAGTCGCGGCTATAGAGCTAAAGATAATAGCCAAAATATAATCATTTCTAAACATGGTTCCATTTTAGTAGAGCCAGAAGAAAGTGGCGATGAGGCTTGGTTATTGGCTAAGGTGTTACCAAAATCGAGTGTTATCATTGGGCGTAAACGCGTAGATTCTGCACATATAGCGATTGATGAATTAGGTGCTGATTATCTCGTGATGGATGATGGCTTTCAACATCGTGCTCTTTATCGGGATAAGGATATCGTTTTAATCGATGCATCTAATCCATTTGGATACGAGCATGTATTGCCTAGAGGTTTACTAAGAGAACCTTTACAAGGCCTTGAACGGGCTAGTATCATCGTTCTCACAAAGGTAGATCAAGTAGATCCAGGAATGGTATCCGCTCTGAAAAAACGATTGGCTAAGATAATACCTCAAAAGCCTGTGTATGAGACGGTGCACAAACCATGTGCTGTCTATACCCTTGATGAATGGGCTAATGGTGCTGAAGGAAGTCCGGTCGGTACTCATAATGATCTTCCTATTATGGCTGTAAGTGGTATTGGCAATCCTCAATCATTTACCAAAACATTGGAAGGTTGTGGCTATAATGTAGTTCATACCATGGGTTTTGGTGATCATCATGATTTTACAGATGATGATATTGTTGATATTTGGACGCAAGCTTTTGCGCATAAGGCTCAGGCTATCATGATAACCGAAAAAGATGCGGTTAAATTAAGTCAATTGCATACAATTGAAGACTTAAAAATGCCTGTATTCGTGCTATCTATAGGGATTGAGTTCCTTTCCGGAAAGCAAGAATTCATAGAAAATTTAGAGATTTAGTGTATAATAATAAGATACGCAAATAAAAGAAAAGGGGTTTTATTGTGAAGATTGGTTGCGTGATTCCAGCTCGGTTTGGCTCGACTCGATTACCAGGTAAACCATTGGCAGATATCGCAGGTAAACCTATGATTCAACGTGTATATGAACGCGTAACAAATGCTAAAAAACCAGAGGTATTCATTGTAGCTACCGATGATCAACGTGTGTATGATGCGGTGCAATCCTTTGGTGGTACAGTGGTTATGACGGATGCTAATCATCCAACAGGAACTGATCGACTAGCTGAGGTAGCACAACAATATACAGATTTAGATGTTATCATCAATGTACAAGGTGATGAACCAATGATCGATGCTAATTTAATCGATCAATTGGCAGAACTCTTTGAATCTGATGACGCACTCCAAATGGCTACAGTAGCCACCCCTTTATTAGAAGAAGAATATGATGAACCTTCTGCTGTTAAGGTGATTTTAAATAAGCGAAATGATGCAATGTATTTTTCGCGCTCCTTGATTCCGTATCCACGACATGATTTTGTAAATACTCCGTTAAAACATATTGGCATTTATGCATATCGTCGTCAGTTTTTATTAGACTATGCAAAAATGGAACCAACTGCAGCGGAACAAACAGAATCGTTAGAACAATTAAGAGCGTTAGAAAATGGATTTGCTATTCGCGTTATTACTACAGATAAACGATTTGTCGGTGTTGATACACCAGAAGACTTGGCTCGTGTAAATGCTATATTCGAGCAAGAGGAGAAATAAATGAAAACAGTACAAGTTGGCAATATGACAATTGGTGGCGGTAAAGGTCTGTTTGTATTAGCCGGTCCTTGTGTAATCGAAGATTATGACCGTACATTAGCCATCGGTAAAGAGGCTAAGGCTATCTGCGAACGCCTTGGTGTTCCATATGTATTTAAGGCATCTTTTGATAAAGCTAATCGTTCTAGCTTTAATTCCTTCCGCGGCCCAGGCTTAGAAGAAGGATTGAAAATTTTAGCATCTATCAAAAAAGAGTTAAATGTTCCGGTCGTTAGCGATATTCACTCTATTGAACAAATTGAACCAGCCGCTGAGGTATTAGATATTTTACAAATTCCTGCATTCTTATGCCGCCAAACAGATTTAGTATATGGTGCTGCTAAAACAGGAAAATGTGTAAATGTAAAAAAAGGCCAATTTATGGCTCCAAAGGATATGGAAAATGTCCTTAATAAAATGAAGGAGTCCGGCAATGAAAATCTCATGCTTACAGAACGTGGCTTTAGCTTTGGCTATAATAATCTTGTTGTAGATATGAGATCATTCCCTATTATGCGTTCCTTTGATTATCCAGTGATTTTTGATGCTACACATAGCGTTCAATTACCAGGTGGGGCTGGTACAAAATCTAGTGGTAATCGTGAGTTCGTGCCAAATTTAGCGCGAGCAGCTGTTGCTAGTGGGGTAGACGGTTTATTCTTTGAAGTGCACGATAATCCAGAGGAAGCTCTTTCTGATGGTCCAAATATGGTGTACTTAAATCAATTTGAAGATTTACTAAAAGATTTAGTAGCTATTGATAAAATCGTAAAACGATAAGGGGCGATTGTATTGGAACTTTTAGAACAGCCAGCTCAAGTGCTTCATGAGGAAGCACAAGCGATCGAACAGTTAATAACAACATTAGATCAAAGTTTTGTAAATGCTGTTAACATGATTCTTGCATGTAAAGGTCGTGTGGTATGTACTGGTATGGGCAAATCTGGTCATATTGGACGCAAGATTGCAGCTACATTAGCAAGTACCGGTACACCTGCATTATTTATGCACCCAGGGGAAGGGGTTCACGGTGATCTAGGTATGATTACTGAAGATGATGTGGTACTAGCCTTTTCTAATAGTGGGGAAACCGGTGAAATTATAAGTATTTTACCGTCCTTACGACGCATCGGTGCTAAATTAATTTGCGTCGTAGGCAAACCAGAATCCACATTGGCTAAAAATTCTGATGTGGTTTTATTGGCTCAAGTTGAGCGTGAAGCGTGTCCACTTGGATTGGCACCAACTACAAGTACGACTGTAGCATTAGCATTAGGCGATGCTTTGGCTGTATGCTTATTAGAACGTCATCATTTTACTCCGGAAAACTTTGCTGTTTTCCATCCAGGTGGTTCTCTTGGTAGACGTTTGCTATTGACCGTAGAAAATATCATGCATGGTGGCGATGATAATCCGGTTGTGCATAAAGGGGCAACAGTTCGTGATGCTCTATTTGTCATGACTGAAAAAGGTCTTGGTGCTACAAGTGTTGTGGATGAAGAAGGTCACTTAATCGGTCTTGTAACTGATGGTGATGTACGTCGTGGCCTTGATTCTGGTAGTAATTTCCTTGAATGGCCTGTGGAAGATATGATGACTAATATGCCACGCACCATTACGAAGGATAAATTAGCTGCTGAAGCTCTTCATGTAATGGAAAAGAATCAACCACGTCCAATTACCGTATTGCCTGTAGTGGATGCAGACGGTCATGCTTTAGGCATCGTTCACATTACAGATTTACTTCGTAGAGGCATTGTGTAATGGATATTAAGTGGATTATTCTCGATGTAGATGGCGTATTGACTGATGGAAAACTAATCTATACATCAAATGGGGAAGAGGTCAAAGAATTTTCTGCAAAGGATGGGTTAGGATTAGCGGCTGCCCATAAAGCAGGCCTTTCTCTTGCTATTATCACTGCTCGTGTATCTCCTATGGTAGAACGACGTGCTAAAGAATTAAAATTCGATGCCTTGTTGATGGGGCATGCCAATAAAACGGACGCATTGCGCTCTCTTTGTGAAAGCCATCACATTGAATTAGAAAACATTGCCTATATGGGTGATGACTTGAATGACTTAGGGGCTTTATCTCTTGTGGGATTGCCAATGGCACCGCAAAATGCGGCACCTGAGGTAAAGCGAGTTGCTCAATTTGTATCGAACTATAATGGTGGCTCTGGTGCTGTGCGAGATGCCGTTGAATATATCTTAAAATCACAAAATATGTGGGATTCAGTTGTACAAGACTATACTATGGAGGCTCATAATCATGGGCAATAAAGGAGGTGAGCAGAATGAATAATGAATGGCAATACCACGTAGTAAAGGGTATTAGTTGGCTCGTATGTCGTTTGCCGTATAAGCTCATTTTGCTCATAGGTGCTAGCTTAGGTCCATTGTATGGAATCATTGCGAAGAAGCAAAAGCTAAGAGGCATTAAAAATATTAAAATTGGTATGAATATGAATGATGAGCAGGCTGAGGCTTTAATTGAAAAGCTCTTTAAGAACCTTGGCCGTAGCGTCATGGAAATTTTATACATGCCAAACTTAACAAAGAAATTTATTAATGAGCATATTGAAATGCGTGGTATAGAGTATTTAGATAATGCTATTAAAGAAGATAAAGGCGTCATTGTTCTTACTGGGCATGTAGGCAACTGGGAATGGATGGGCGCGGCTTTAGCGTCTTATGGGTATCCTTCTACGACTATCGTAAAGAAACAACCTAATGCACAATTCACGCGTTTTATGAATGAGTACCGTGAAATGGTGGGGCTTGATGTCTTTGCCAGTGGTGGTAATGAAATTGTATCAGCTGCTAAAGCCTTGAAAAAGAAAAAGCTTTTAGGCTTTTTGGCTGACCAAGATGGCTATATTCATGGTTTACCAGTACCGTTCCTAGGGCAACCTTCATCGGCTGTTGTAGGGCCCGCTACATTTGCAAAAAAATTTGACTCTCCAGTAGTTCCAATTTTTGCTTCCCGTAAACCTGAAGGGGGGCATATAGTTCATATATTGCCACCATTACATTACAAACATAGCGGTGATGATGATGTAGATATGTACACTCTTACAGAAGAATGTGTACGTGTTACAGAGGACTTTATCCGTGAACATCCAGATGAATGGCTTTGGTTCCAACATCGTTGGATGACTAAGATGAGCGAGATCGTTGATTACGATAAGAAATTAGAGATAAGGGAGAGGGCGCATGAAAAACAATAAAAAAATGATTGCTATTGTCGCAGCTATCGTCATTGCTCTCATTGGTCTTATCGCGTATATTTTACATGATTCTGGCGATTCAAATTCTCCGAAAACAACGGCTACAGGTCAATTGGTTAACTTCCAAGGGGCAGAGCTACAAGAGGAGAAGGATGGTAAGTTGGTGTGGGCCTTATCTGCTGAAAAAATCGAGTATGACCCGCGTTCAAAATCAATTGTACTTACTAATTTAAAGGGCCTTTTCTATCAGGATGATGTGACGACAACAATTACAGCACCTCATGCTGTATTATCTGGGGATCACAACTCGCTAGATGTTGATGGTGGTGTTACAGCATCTAATACTGAAGGCGCTAGCTTTAAAACTGATGCATTACATTTTGATAATAAGACAAAGTTACTTACTTCAAAAACTGCTTTTACATATGACTCAAAAGATATTACATTGGTTGGTGACAAGCTAGAATGCAATATGTCTTTAAAACAAATCAAAGCAATTGGCCATGCTAAATTAACGAAAAAGTAAAGTTGAGGAATTGTGATGAATAAGAAACAATATATGGGCTTAGCTGTTATTTCAGCGATGATGTTATTATCTGTTACAGCTTGGGCTGCTAATGAAGGGCCTTTAACAATTAGTGCAGATACATTATCTTATGATGGTAATACGGGCCGTGCTGAAGCATCCGGCAATGTTGTTATTACACAACAAGATAAAACGATAACTGGTGCAAATGGTTGGTATAATACTAAAACTAGAGAAGCATCTCTCGATGGGGGTGTTTCCTTGATTGGCAGTAATATGGCTATGTCCGCACAATCTGTACACAGTATCAATGATAATCAATTTAGTGCTACCGGTGATGTTCATTTGCAACGGAATGATCGTCAAATTTTTGGTGATTCTGTTGAATACAACTCTGATACTGAATACGGTAAAGTGCTAGGTAATGCAAGATTAATTGCAGAAGGCACTACATTAACAGGTAATCAAGTAGAAGGTTGGTTGAAAGAAATCCGCGCTGTAGCACAAGGTGATGTAACATTTAATAATCCAGATCGTAATGTATCTGGCTCTGCTGATCGTGCTACTTACACTCAAACACCTAATCAAAATGACGGTGTTGTATTGCTTACTGGTTCTGCACATGCTGTACAAAATGGCAATGTGCTGAATGCACCTGAGTTGAAATTGTACTTGAATGATAACTCTGCGGAAACATTAGGCGGACGTAGTACATTAGTTATCTCACCTAACTAATAAGGATTAATATATGTATATAGAAACTAAAAACCTAGTCAAAACATTCGATGGTCGAAATGTGGTAGACGGTGTTAGTCTTCATGTTGAAAAAGGGCAAGTCGTAGGTTTGCTCGGTCCTAATGGGGCAGGTAAGACCACATCGTTCTATATGATTGTAGGCATCGAAAAACCGACATCAGGTATTATTACAGTTGATGGCAAAGACATCACTATGTTGCCAATGTATAAACGTGCAGCGGAAGGTATTGGCTATTTACCACAAGAGGCATCTATTTTTAGAGCTATGACTGTAGAGGAAAATATTCGTGCCATGTTGGAAACGACAACTAAAACAAGTGATGAAATTGATACGATTGTAAATTCCCTAATTGATGAATTTAATATTGGTCATGTTCGTGAACGAAAAGGCATGCAGTTGTCTGGTGGTGAGCGTCGTCGTGTTGAAATCGCCCGTTGCTTAGCATTAGAGCCTAATTTTATCTTACTCGATGAACCTTTTGCGGGTGTAGACCCAATTGCGGTAGCCGATATTCAGCAAATTATTTTGCATGTAAAAAGACGAGGAATTGGCATTCTGATTACAGATCATAATGTGCGTGAAACATTGGGCATTGTTGATAAGGCGTATATCCTTAGCAGTGGGAAGATTCTTTTGGAAGGTACTCCTGAAGAAATTGCTAATGATCCAATCGCTCGTGAACATTATTTAGGTAACAATTTTAAATTATAGGAGGGACCATGCGCTTATTAGATACATATATTTTAAAAGCCTTTGTAGGTCCATTCCTATTCGGGGTATTTGCCTTTACTAGTATTTTTGTTGGTACAGGCACACTATTTCGTATTGCTCAATATATAACAGAATACGGTGCACCGTTATTGCTCGTTATGAAGGCGTTCTTCTTGGCGATGCCGAGCATTATTTTATTGACATTTCCTATGTCTGTATTACTGGGTTCATTAATGGCTTTCAGCAGACTAAGTAGCACTAGTGAAATCGTCGTTATGCGTGCTGGTGGGCTTAGTTTCTTGCGATTGGCCATGCCCGTATACATTTTGGCGTTGGTTATTTCTATTGGGGCCGTTGCATTTAATGAATTCGTTGTACCTCGTACAAATAATATGTATCAAACCATAGTACGCGAAGAAATCATGAAAAATGCGACACCACAAACACAAAGCCATATTGTGTTAAAATCTATGAATGGTGATAATCTTAGCACCTTGATGTATGCTAAACACTACGATAGTGAAAGCAAACAACTTAGCATGATTACAGTACAGCAATTCAATGATAAAGGCGAATTGCAACAAGTAGAGAATGCTGAAAATGCTGAGTGGAATGGTCAAGTGTGGGTAATGCATAATGGTATTATCTATGATGTATCTACTGGTGAAGGTGTAGAACGGACTATGCGATTTAAAGAGCAAGTTTTGCCAATTAAGTCTAGCCCTAGTGAAGTACAACAAGATCGTCGTAAACCAGAAGAATTAACCATTAAGGAGTTGCGTCATCAAATTAAGGCGTACAAAGCGGCTTATACAAATACCAGTAAATTAGAAATGGAAATGTATCAACGCTTTACAATTCCATTGGCCAGCTTTGTGTTTGCTCTAGTAGGGGCCCCATTGGGATTGCAACAACAACGGTCTGGCTCATCCATTGGTTTTGG
>OGFX01000648.1_pt1 | contig 13597 bp, 11 predicted proteins | sample 1571011 | NCBI WGS metagenome assembly OGFX01 (sample SAMEA2582035, study PRJEB24529) | metagenome | biome: Human gut stool | place: China | collected 2011
ATTATTATATGAAATGATGAAAGAACAAGATTTTATAGCGCATGTCAGAGTAGAAGAGGATGCTTTCCGGATACAGACGGTGAAGGAACATTCAGTCGGTACGGCCACATTAAGCGAATCGTTTGCATCTGTTTTCGGGGCGGCGGCTTGGGGAAAGCAGAATGGCTGGTGGCATGATATGGGGAACTATACAAAGAATAAGTTGCAACCTTATATCCGTAACGCATCCGGCATGGCAGTGGAACAGAAAGTAGTGGATAAACCCGACCATTCCTCGGCTGGAGCGATTCTGGCGAGAGAAAAATTGCCGGGTTATTATCCTCCATTGGCTTATTGTATAGCCGGACATCATTCGGGATTGCTGGACTGGACTTCTTCCGGGGAGGCCAATTTGAATAGACGTCTGTCTAAAACAGATTGCTACCAGGAGATGCTGAAAGATGCACCGGAAGAGATGCAAGAGGTGGTTGCTTCGTTAGACCAGCCTTTGATTGATGATTTTGAGAAGGATATACATCAATGGATTCGCATGTTGTTCTCTTGCCTGGTTGATGCCGACTACTTGGATACGGAGCGGTTTATGCATCCGGAACAAGCAGCCAGGCGTGGGCAATATGATTCTATGGAAACGTTGAAGGATCGGTTTGATGTCTATATGGAATCGCTTACGGCAAATGCACCAGCATCTTTCATCAATGAGAAACGGGCGGCTATCCTGTCCCGTTGCCGGAAGATGGCCGAGAGCCTTCCCGGCTTTTTTAGCCTGACAGTTCCGACAGGTGGGGGAAAGACATTGGCGTCGATGGCTTGGGCACTCCTCCACGCCGTTCGTTACAAAAAAAAACGGATTATCATCGTTATTCCTTATACGAGTATTATTGTACAGACGGCTGCCGTGCTCCGGGATATTTTCGGAGCGGAGAATGTGGTGGAGCATCATAGTAATTTGCAACAGGATAGTAACGACGAACGGTCCCCTTCTTTGCTGGCAACGGAAAATTGGGATGCTCCGATCATTGTGACGACAAATGTGCAGTTCTTTGAATCGCTGTATGCTTGCCGCACTTCGCGATGCCGGAAATTGCATAATATCTGTAACTCTGTTGTTATTCTGGATGAGGCGCAGATGTTACCGGTTGAGTTTTTGCACCCCATACTGGATGTCTTGCAGAGCTTGCAAGCCTCTTTTAAAGCCAGTATTTTGTTTACTACGGCCACATTACCCGTTTTTTCCGGTCGGATCGGAACAGGACCGGGGGCTTTTGACGGACTGAAAACTCCCGTGACAGAAATTACTTCTGTGCATGATAATTTGTTTGAGGCTTTTAAACGGGTGGAGCTGCATTGGCCGGAACCAGGCACAACCACTAACTTCGATGAACTTGCCGACGAGCTGTCCGGGTATGATTGTGTGCTATGTATTGTAAATACCCGTAAGGACGCGCGCGAGCTTTACCGGCGGATGCCTGAAGGAACTTTACATTTGTCGCGTATGATGTGCTCCGCGCATATCATGGAAGTTATAAAATTGATCAAGCAGAAATTGAAGGACAATGAACCAGTCCGTGTGATAAGTACGCAGTTGGTTGAAGCCGGGGTAGATATTGATTTCCCTGTAGTATACCGTGCTTTTGCCGGTCTGGATTCAATCATACAGGCGGCAGGAAGATGTAACCGGGAAGGCAAATTGAATCATGTGGGTAAATTAGGTCAGGTTTTTGTCTTTAATTTGGAGAATACTCTTTTGCGTGGTTTGATGGGAAAGGGAGCGGCTGCTTTGCGGGAGATACTGTCTGTTTCCGATGGGAGCGACTTGTTTTCTCCGGAGTGTATGGCTCAATATTTCAGCTTATTCTATAGCAATTGTAACACCTTTGATAAGGCTAATATAAAAGGTCTGTTATATAAAGGTTTTGCAGAAATGCACTTTATGTTTGCAACTGCTGCAGAGAAGTTCCGGTTGATAGACGATAAAGACTCGGTATCCATCTTGGTCGGCTATGGTGATGGTGCAACCTTACTGGAGGAACTGAAGCGGATTGGCCCGGAATTTTGGTTGTTACGTAAGCTACAGCAGTATAGCGTATCCATTAGAAAATGGGATTTCGAACAGTTATGTAAACAGGGAACAGTGGGAGTGTATGCTGGGATTTTTATATTGGAAGATGGAAGGTGTTATGATGAACGGGCCGGATTGGTTTTGGACGGTGCTTGGGTAGAGGAACTACTGTTGATGTGATAGGTGTTACAGATTGAGTTGGTTATAATAGTGCGTTTGGATTGAAATGTGTCTGAATTACAACAATAACATTACCGTCGCATCCTTTACGGGTGCGACGGCTATGACACGTGTATCAACTTCTGGCCAATGCACGTACCTATATAAGGTACGACAGACTCCGAAGGACACGCGTACCGGTTGTCAACTGTTTCAATCCACGTACCTATATAAGGTACGACCTATATAAAGCATTCCATTTTCATATCGGACATTAGCGTGTTTCAATCCACGTACCTATATAAGGTACGACTGCATTACAAATAATGCAAACATTTACAGTCTGTTATCAATGCATTTATGCGATAATAAACTTTTTGGATTTTTTATTGATGAAATAAAACTAATAGGAGTGTTTAATAGGCTAATAATCAATGATTGCGAAAACTCCAGCTTTTTGTTAATGCTTAATGTTCGCAAACAGTTATATTATAAGTTCATCTTCTACATTATAGGATGTGACGACACCTATGTATTCAACTCTTTTAGAATAATTATTTCCCAAGAAATAGAAACGAATACTATCTTTTTTATGATCGATGATATCCGATAGTTTTAATCTTAACTCGGTAAATTGAGCAGGCGAGACAGAGCATTCAAAAACGGAATTTTGGACGCGTTGGCCATAATTCAGGCATTGACGTGCTACCTGACGTAACCTGCGCTGTCCGTCGGAAGTCATCGTTTCTACGTCATATGTAACTAGAACATACATGAACTTACTTCATTAAAAAGACCGGATAATTATCTAAATCGTTTCTCAAAAAACGAGCTAAAAGCATCGCCTGAATATATGGGATCAGTCCTATCGGTACGGATTCATTTAAGTAGGGGTGGATTATTGTCTCTTTTTTTCTCTTCTGCCAAGCGAGTAAGACTCCCTTTCTGATATCTTCATCCATTACAATCCCGTTATCTCCGTGTTCGACAAAACCTTTACCGGATATCTGTTTACGATTAATTAAGGACAAAACCAACCTGTCTGCCAGGTAGGCTCGTAACTCTTCCATCATATCTAACGCTAAACTCGCTCTTCCTGGTCGATCGGTATGTAAAAAGCCTACGTATGGATCAAGTCCTACTGTTTCCAATGCAGACTGTACCTCATGATTCAGCAATGTGTAAACGAATGACAATAGAGCATTTACTTTGTCTTTGGGCGGTCTTCTGTTCCTCCCGTTAAAAGGAAAATCCTCACATTGCGATATGATCATCTGGTTAAATACAGAGAAATAAGTTGTAGCGGCTTCTCCCTCTATACCTCTTAATGTATCGGAGGACTCAGCAACTAAAGCCTGATTCTTTGATCTCTTTAACTTTTCAGATACGGATAAAAACAAGGATAGCTGTTTGTCGGAAGAAATGTGATCTCTTTTGAAACGATCGATAACCGTCCGGGAATTTGCTATCTTTCCTGCAATAAAAAGCCGACTGATTTCCAGTGATTTATTTGCATCGTCGGCAATCCTGTATTGTGTTCTTCGTAAAAGGACATTTCCTTTTGTCGGACCGGAGACTCTACCTTGAAACTGTCCATTAGCACTTAAAAAACATAATCCTACATTTCTTTCAGCACACATCTTCATTAATGCCGGAGAAGCACCTATATATCCGAATGTGACAATACCTTCTATATTTAAAACCGGAATTCTGAATATATCTTTTTCCTTAACCCTAATTACAACGTTTTCTCCATCTTTAGTTAAATAGGCTTCAGGAGTAGTTACATACAATGTGTTCAATAATTTTCTCATATTTTAATCGTATAACTGGGACAGGTAAGTATTCACTTTCGGTGTTTTTGTCAGTACTTTAGGCATACATACGTCACATAAAGAACATGACTTGCAATGCGCTTTGTATATTGCCGGCGGAAGAACTTTTTGCTCGTATAGCTTGTGCATTTGGACACATTTATTTTCAACCAGTTTCCGTAATTCTTCAGTAAACTGGACCTCTTCTCGGTGGCGAGTTTCCCCATAATACAAAAAGCCTTTTTCTATGCTGACGTTATACATCTCTTCCAGGCAAATCGCTTGTGCGCATAGCTGGACTTCATCTATCTGATCTTTTTTAGGTTTGCCTCGTTTGTATTCGACCGGAATTAATTGCCAGAATCCCGGATATTTAGGATGTCTTATTGAATTTTGTCCGGAGGTGGAAGCGACCATCTCTACTACATCAGAGATACCATAAAGTCCCAGCCGTCTGGAGACAAGCGTTACGGATCTTAATGTTACTATGCCTTTATTGCGGTTCATCAAGGTAGGATCATCGACTTTTTGATGCATCCAGTTTCCTTCAATAGTGAGGTTGTTTTCCGCCCACTGTTGTTCGATATGTATAAGGGCCCATTGACGTTTACAGAAAGTTATGTGTTGGATTCCGGAAAGCATCAACAGGTCCTCATCTCCGTATTCTATCATATCATGTCCAGAACTTCTACACCTTCCGGTAGTTTATCCTTGTCGATGGTAACAATATAATCGTCGAACGAACGGGGTGGGCGTTGGTCATCCTTAAGTTGAACCTTCACTAAACCGAATAAAGAATGAGCTGAAGCATTACCTAATGCTGTACTGTGTTTGAATACGATCAATTTGCGGGCATTCATCATTCCTCTGGCTGCTGAATGGTCGTGATCGAACATGTTTTTCAATGAATCCCAGAATAAGTTCAGGTCATCTTCATTGAATCCGGTTTGTGCGGCTAAATGAGCGGAAATAAATCCGTTAGCTTTATATAGTCCGTAAGGAACTGTAAATTTACGTCCCATAGTGCGGTTATCTCCACTCTGTTTTTTAGCCTCATCCTCCGTAGCCACAGCCATACGGGTTATACTATGTTCGGCAGTAACAATCGGACTGATGGAACGGGCAAAAGTAAATTGGATAGGGCCACGAACCTGTCCGGCATTTTCGCCTGTACTTAGTACGGCTCCAAATGTCCTTATGTCATAAAAGTTTCTGCACATCCATTGCCGAGCAGCCTCTGTTTTATCTCCTTTCTCTTTTATATCTTTAACCCCTTCCTGTTTATGAGCGTCTGCGATCAGATTATTCAATACCGCTTTCTCTTTAATGAATATATCATACAGTCTTTCTCCTCCTTTTACTATTTGAACAAAGTTCCGGACTTTACGCTTCAGACAGACATCGGAAACCAGGCCTTCACCTGTTTCCGGATCAACTCTGGGTAAATTTCCGGCATCGGGATCACCGTTCGGATTACCATCCTGTACATCAAATAAATAAATGAAGTCGTAACGATTGTTTATTGCTGTTTCCATATTTGTATAGTATTAATTTTTTTCTTTATCTGTTGTTGTTTTATATAAATCTTCTCTTTGATGGTAATAACCGATTGCGAAACGCGATTGGTCGTCCATCGATAAATATTTAGGTAATCCGTTACTATCCAGGTTGGTGATAACACTTTGCAATAATTTTTCATAATAAACAGATTTCCCGGTATCAAATTTTGCAAGGTGATGTCTGGATAAAGACAACAAGCGGCCGAATACAGTTGTCGGGGTTGTCGACGCTGCACCGTAGTAACGCTCTTTGATCGTAGAATTTGCTCCTGGGATAGCATCACTCTGGATCTTTTCAAGGATAGCAAACAAGCGGCCACATAAGTACGCTTGGTTTTTATTTTCTAAATCTAATGCCATTTGAATTTCTTTAGGTGGATTATTATGATTTCTGAATTTTCTATTTAAGTAGGCTTTGAGTATAGCGGCTCTTATCGACGTTATATTCCGGTCTGCTTTGATTCGTATCAGACATTGCATCTGCAATGTGGTCGGGTAGGGTTGGTTATCCCATATGCTTTGACTTAAATCGCTGGCTAAGCAGGGAGGCAGATTTTCCATTTTATTTAAGGAAGCAACTTGGGTCAGTAAGTTGAATAAAGAAAAATAGGCTCTTTGATTCTTGCTTTTAATGATTTCCAAGTCCTTAAAATGTTGTCTGATGTGACTGGCAAATTCGCCTACTGTTCCTTGTCGCCAGAATCTAACGGAGATACGGGCGGCATTAGGAGATAAACCTAACACGTAAAAGGGAGTTTTGTCCTCGTCATTCAATACTCCCGAGAACGGGGACTTCAAGAAGTCTCTGATAACTTCCGTGTTTTTATCCGGATCATCTTTGGGAGGAGATGTAAATATGAAACAGAAACATTGCTCCAACTTTGTCGGTTTCTGAGACCAGAAAACAACGGATGTGTCATGCAAGCGATATTTGTTAGAGGAATCTTTTCCCAATAAAGAATTTAAAGCTGTGGTATAAGCAGCTTCCGCTTCTTTTGAAATGGGTGCGTTCATACCTTGCTCTTTATAATAAGAATCGTAACCCGATTTCTTTTGAAAGCCAACCAGTTTAGCTCCGCTCTTACCCCCGGGTATGGCTATGGCACTATTGAGTATGGCTATCGGAGCCTTTTTTCCGGTGATGAGGCATATCCCTGTAGGTTCATCTTTGTCTGAACAGTCTTCTATAGATGATGTTACATCCGGATTTGCAGCCACGATAGTATTGTTTCCTGCTACTTTAAAGGAGATGTTTGTCCCGTCTTTTTTGATACATTCTTCCCATAAAGGGTCCATTTTTATACGTTGAAGATTATCAGGATTATCGTAAAATTTGGCTACTGCTTGAATCTCTTCATTGGAAGGATACATTTCGGCAAGCCGCCTGACCTCCTGAACAAAGGTTTTATTTTGTTTAGCGGCATCGTCCAGTGCTTTTGGCATTCCTTTATCATCCGTATTTTTAGGTTGGGCTAACACATATCCGAAATGGTCCCAAAATACATTTGCCGTTTGCCAACTGTTGCTGCCGGTACGTCCTTTACTTTTGACGACCAGGTATTTTTTTGCTCGTTTCTGTTTTCCTACCCCCTCGGTGGTATCCTGTAGTTCTAAAAAATTCCCTTTTTTATCTATCAGAATAAGATAAGGTATTTCTTTCCATTCTAATCCATGGGGAGCAATAGTACTCCCCGGATCAGCAGCTTTACGCTGGTAGTATTCGTATAATGCTTGCAAAATCATCGGCGTACCTCCTCACTGTTAATGGATGGAACGATCAAGACTCCTTGTTTCATTATAGCCCTGAAGAACATTGGCTTTGGATCTTTTTCGTTTGTGAAATCCATATCATATAGCATATATCCAAAATCACGATCTTCGGGTATTCCGTTTCCTTTTACCGGATTTTCGATGTATGTGAAATCTGCGGAGAACTCACGGCAACCTAAATAGGGTTGATTGAAACATTGCCCCTTTTTAGCTCTACGTTCGAACATAGCATTATATTTGCCTGGATTTTCGTCAGAGGACTTTGATGGCACTTTCAACATATCTTCTTTCGCTCTATTTCTTATAGGTATAAATTCCAACTCTGCAAAAATTCTATAGCAAACATCTTTTAGTAACAAACTGGATTTTTGTTGCCGATTATCTTCGATGAATAATCCGGATGAACGGGGGCTCATTAAACTTCCAATCTCATTTCTTTTCATGGAAAACCATCTGATTGGATTTAATACTTCTATTCGAGTAATATTCCATTGTATGGCTGGTTTCCAAAATATAGATTCGAAAATAGCTCGGGCAGCAGATGGCGTTATTATGTCGTAGCTAACTCTTTCGACTTTCATCTCCGGACGGGTAAAGCAGGCCATGCTTCCTTTAACCTCAAGACAGTATTCTTTATTTGTATATATCATATGTTTAGGTTAACGTAATATAAGGTGTTTATGCTTTGAGTAATAAGGTATCTTTATAACTCTGTTCAACAAAGATATATTTTATTTTCTAACAAACAAATATTTTAATCCTGTAATCTTCTTGCAAAAAATATTATAAATAGTTGTCCCCGTAAAGGATGCGACATTAAAGACACGTTCAAACGCGCCTTTGAAGAGTGGTTTCAATCCACGCATCTGTAAAAGATGCGACTTGACGAGGACGGTAATGCTTATAAGGTTGATTTCGTTTCAATCCACGCATCTGTAAAAGATGCGACATTATGGGATTATTGTATTCCTTTTGAGGGCAATGTTTCAATCCACGCATCTGTAAAAGATGCGACGTAGACGCCAAAAGCGCGCCATTGCTGCACAAGTTTCAATCCACGCATCTGTAAAAGATGCGACTTGGTTTTGCCGGTGACTGTCCATGCTTGGTCGGGGTTTCAATCCACGCATCTGTAAAAGATGCGACTTTAGCTGATCCACCATAATTACGATTCGAATTAGTTTCAATCCACGCATCTGTAAAAGATGCGACTTCTATAATGCTAAGGTAACATTTGCAACTTCATGTTTCAATCCACGCATCTGTAAAAGATGCGACATACGCTGAGCGTCATCATACTTTTGATCCTGTTGTTTCAATCCACGCATCTGTAAAAGATGCGACAAGCCAATTAAGCTCAATTTGAGCGTAAGAAGGAGTTTCAATCCACGCATCTGTAAAAGATGCGACTCGTTTTGATGTTAATGTTCGTTACGACGCCTTGTTTCAATCCACGCATCTGTAAAAGATGCGACACATAATACCCATTACTATGCTCTCCTCGTCACAGTTTCAATCCACGCATCTGTAAAAGATGCGACCGAATATAAGCGTTATATATAGCCTCATACGCACGGTTTCAATCCACGCATCTGTAAAAGATGCGACTTTTCAAATACTGTTCTCGACGGCGAAAGTAAGTTTCAATCCACGCATCTGTAAAAGATGCGACTCTCGGCAAGAGTCTTCGCATAAGCAGCACCTTGTTTCAATCCACGCATCTGTAAAAGATGCGACCAATGGACGCGCGTACCCTAAACCAATAAAAATGTTTCAATCCACGCATCTGTAAAAGATGCGACATCAATGGCAACTCCTGGTTCAAATGCGAGTGTTGTTTCAATCCACGCATCTGTAAAAGATGCGACCTCCCACATTTTCTTTTCGGTACCAAAACCTTTTGTTTCAATCCACGCATCTGTAAAAGATGCGACTAAACATAAGAATTATAAAACTATTCCAAACGAGGTTTCAATCCACGCATCTGTAAAAGATGCGACTCACTGTTACCAAAACAAGTAGCAAGACCAGCTTGAGTTTCAATCCACGCATCTGTAAAAGATGCGACAATACTACCCTTTGTTAAACTCAATGTCCCACCTGTTTCAATCCACGCATCTGTAAAAGATGCGACCGCTAACAGCATCCAACATCCTTCCCGTACGAGGTTTCAATCCACGCATCTGTAAAAGATGCGACATGATGGCTTGCCGGTAATATCGTTCCAGGCGACAGTTTCAATCCACGCATCTGTAAAAGATGCGACGTCGCAGAGCTTGCAAAGATAATCTGTCAAAACGGTTTCAATCCACGCATCTGTAAAAGATGCGACATACCAAAGGCCAAACATCGTCTAAATTTACCGGTTTCAATCCACGCATCTGTAAAAGATGCGACTCCATACTATCTTCACAGACGATATGGATAAATGTTTCAATCCACGCATCTGTAAAAGATGCGACGATATGCTCCACTCGCTAAAAATCAGCACATTAGTTTCAATCCACGCATCTGTAAAAGATGCGACGAACCGCTACCACCGGCCATTTTCCTACATGTAGGTTTCAATCCACGCATCTGTAAAAGATGCGACCCTATTGCGATCCCTCTTACAAAGACTCGAAAAAGTTTCAATCCACGCATCTGTAAAAGATGCGACGGATATGCTGTATTAAATATTGCCAAAGAAAAAGTTTCAATCCACGCATCTGTAAAAGATGCGACTTCTTGCTCATACCGCTTAACGGATGGGCGAATAGTTTCAATCCACGCATCTGTAAAAGATGCGACATTACCGATATTAATGTTAGGCACAGTAGGAGGTTTCAATCCACGCATCTGTAAAAGATGCGACTTTTTAACACCAGATACACCATGTTTCCTCGTAGGTTTCAATCCACGCATCTGTAAAAGATGCGACGCATCAATAGTCAGGGCATATTCCATTCTCGTAGTTTCAATCCACGCATCTGTAAAAGATGCGACATCCTTTATTAATAAGATAGTTTTTATAGGCAAGTTTCAATCCACGCATCTGTAAAAGATGCGACCGTATGGCTTAATGGTAGAGCGTCTCTTACTGGGGTTTCAATCCACGCATCTGTAAAAGATGCGACTCTTGCATCCTTCATGTTTTATTTATTTATATATGTTTCAATCCACGCATCTGTAAAAGATGCGACCGCCTAACGGCGATTAGCGAGTTATTTCTTGCCTGTTTCAATCCACGCATCTGTAAAAGATGCGACAAAGAGCACCGTCAGGATTAAAAGCCTTACCAGGTTTCAATCCACGCATCTGTAAAAGATGCGACGTTTCCGGTTTGTCTATTACCCCCTCGGATATTGTTTCAATCCACGCATCTGTAAAAGATGCGACTTTAGAACCGTACTCGCCACACGCGAGATAGCGTTTCAATCCACGCATCTGTAAAAGATGCGACCAGCATGTTAAATAATAAAATCATCCAAGTTATGGTTTCAATCCACGCATCTGTAAAAGATGCGACTATGCCTATGATGTTCCCTATTCAAACTAAAATGTTTCAATCCACGCATCTGTAAAAGATGCGACTCCATGTTTGTGAAAAGCTTTATTGATGACACTTTTAAATTGTAATTTTGCGAATGATAAAGTAGAAAAGCAATAAATGTTCATATTCTCTAAATAAATCTATAAGTGTATGATTTATAGAGGATGCGAACATCCAACGTTTTTTACAATTACTTAGGGTTCGCGTTTTTGTTATTGAAACATAAGTGTAATCATGTTATTTCTAAAGTAATCTGTAACTTTGCTGACAAAGTTAGGAATAGTTTTTATAGATACGATAAATAATGAATAAAAAGATACTTCAGTTAGCGCTTCCTTCTATTGTATCCAATATAACGGTTCCTTTGTTGGGATTGGTCGATGTGGCGATTGTCGGACATTTGGGGGCCGCTTCCTATATCGGGGCGATTGCGGTAGGGGGGATGCTGTTCAATATTATTTACTGGTTGTTCGGTTTCTTGCGGATGGGAACGAGTGGGATGACTTCACAGGCTCTGGGGAGACGGGATCTCCTGGAAGTAACGAGGGTTTTGTTCCGGTCGGTCGGTGTCGGGATTCTGATTTCTCTGGCTCTGCTTCTGCTCCAGTATCCGATACGGGAAATAGCTTTCTTACTATTGGATACGACGGATGAGGTAGAACGGTTGGCTTCCTTATATTTCAATATTTGTATTTGGGGAGCGCCGGCTGTGTTGGGATTGTATGGTTTCTCCGGTTGGTTTATCGGAATGCAGAATTCCCGTTTCCCGATGTTTATTGCGATCACCCAGAATGTCGTGAATATCGTGGCGAGCCTGATCTTCGTCTTTGTGTTCGGCATGAAGGTGCAAGGGGTTGCGACGGGAACGCTGATCGCTCAATATGGAGGCTTCGGGATGGCTGTATTCCTGTGGTTCGTATTCTATCGGAAGCGGTTGAATATTCGTGTTTGCTGGCATGAGGCCATGGATAAGGTCGCTATGCGTCGTTTCTTCCAGGTGAATGGCGATATTTTCTTTCGTACGCTTTGTTTGGTGGCGGTTACTACATTTTTTACTTCTACGGGTGCGAGACAGGGCGATATCGTTTTGGCTGTTAATACATTGCTGATGCAGTTGTTTACGCTTTTCTCCTATATCATGGACGGTTTTGCCTATGCGGGCGAGGCTTTGGCGGGACGTTATATCGGTGCTCGGAACAAAACAGCCCTTAGTCGGATGATCCGTTTGCTGTTTGGCTGGGGGATTGGGTTGTCCCTTTCGTTTACCCTGCTTTATGGAGTAGGCGGGAAAGGTTTTCTCTCCCTCCTGACGAATGACTCTGTTGTCATACAAGAGGCCGGAACCTATTTCTATTGGGTGCTGGCTGTTCCGCTTGCCGGCTTTGCCGCCTTCTTGTGGGATGGTATCCTGATCGGTGCGACAGCTACCCGCCTGATGCTTTATTCGATGTTGGTCGCTTCCGGCACTTTCTTTTTGATCTATTACCTCTTTTTCGGAATGATGGGAAATCATGCATTGTGGATGGCATTTCTGATATATCTGTTGCTTCGTGGTAGTATGCAATGGGTATTATGGAATCACCACAATGAATTAGCGTAATCGGTCGTATGCCCATTGTGCCGGATTGTTTAATATATAATTGGATATATTATGATACGCTTTTTCATCCTGTATGATATGTTCATAATAATTACGTTGCCATAATTTTTGACCGTGTAGATTAATCATTTTTGTCGATTGATATTTAAAATATCCCACAATATGCCCCAGTGTCACCACGTAGGGGCGGGGTTCGCCCGCCCTAAATGCATCCCGATCGATTTTTATAATCGCATGGAAATGATTTGGCATAATAACATATTCGCAACATTCGATATTGGGGTATTTGTGTTCCAAATCCCAATAACATTGTTGGATTATTTCACCATATGGGTTTAATATCATTTATAACCCTTCCTGTGAATAATCATATCCTTTCAAACGGATACTGTGACGATGGTGGATGTCTGGATTGTACTGTTTCATAGTCGATGGTTGTCTTATTGGCTTAATACGAGTCTAAATATAAGGAAAAAGCCGGAAATCAAGAGAAGATATCCGGCTTTTATGAAATTAGATACGCTCTATTATTGTCTGTAGCTTGCTAATTCGTCGGCATTGAATTTCAAGATAAAGCTGCTGTGTTTTTCCACTTCCGCTTCGACATAATTCAAGTATACGACAGCTGATTTGGCAAACATTTCAGGAGTCTTTGTCGCGTCTTGGATCAGCAGGTGAGCCATGATGCAGTCGGCTGCCATTTCATAAAGGCGACGGGCAACAAAGTCCTGCAATTCCTGGTTCTGCGCTTCCTTCACCTTGTTCATGCAGGCTTCGAACTTATTGGCCATTTCAACCAGGCGGCCTTTCAGCGGTTCCATTTCAGGAGAACACGGGATTGTTTCGAATTCTCGGATGGTAGCCAGATAGGAACCGTTGGTCACGTAACGGATGGCTGCAACTGTCTGCAATTGCGTCGTTCCTTCGTAGATGGAGGTGATGCGGGCATCCCGGTAGATACGTTGACAAGCATATTCCAGCATGAAGCCTGAACCACCATGAATTTGGATACAGTCGTATGCGTTCTGGTTGGCATATTCGGAGTTCATACCTTTTGCCAGCGAGGTGAAAGAGACGGCTAGTTTGGCATATTTTTTCTGTTCC
>OGFX01000653.1_pt1 | contig 13527 bp, 10 predicted proteins | sample 1571011 | NCBI WGS metagenome assembly OGFX01 (sample SAMEA2582035, study PRJEB24529) | metagenome | biome: Human gut stool | place: China | collected 2011
AGCTGATATTGAACAGGCAAAAGAAGGCAAAAGTACAGTCCTGTCATGGTTCGGCAAAGGAGATTTGGCTAAGGCGAAGAAAGAACTCGCAAGCAAGGACGAACAGATTGCCAAACTCAAAAGTCAGATTAAAATGCTTATGGCAGAAAAAGCCCAACTGCAAGAAAAGCATAAATCAGAGATTGAACAATTACGGAATGGTTATCAAAAAGAAATAGACAAGGCTATCCATCGGGCAGAATCAGCAGAACAGCAATCAAAAGAAAAGGATTCTGTAATAGACAGGCAGAACCAACGTATTGACCTGCTTGACCGCAAAGCCATTCCTCACAGATAACAACTCTCATCCGGTGCGGAACTTGTGCATTACAATATTTCAAACATGAGGAATCCGTCCATCCATATCTGGACGAAAGTTGGCAATGAAGAATATGATACAAGGACTTATATAGAATATTTCAGTGATATATGGGAGCGGTTTAGCAAGAACGAAGCTACCGCTTATGAACTCATCAATGAAGTCTTTGAGCCACATGAACAGGTCAATGAGGTACAAGCCAACCTTCTCGGAGTAGCCTTTGAACTTGCTATAGGTGGTCAGGCACAAGTCCATGTTGGTACAGGTGGAGGTGGTGCATCTTCTGAACTTCCTTGGGGCGAACAGAAAAACAAATCAAAATTGAATAGATAAGCCATTTATTTTCACAAGACTTAGTAAAATTATCAGTACCTTTGCATACTAATAAAAGCATATTCTAACTCGCATAACTTTATGGACAGAGACGACTTTATAAAAAATAGAGAAGATATTATCACCAACATAAAGACACTTTATTCTTATTTGAATGGGGAACAAAGTGATGAATATAAGAATTGGGCTATTGAGAAAATGGCCCGAGGAAAGAATTTTGTTGTTGAAATTATCAACTCAAAAATATACTTCGCTCCAAGCAGATTTGTCGGTTATCGAAATAATACAAAAGAGAAGCACGAAGAGAACCATGGCGATGGCAGACTTACTGATGAAAAAATCAGTGTATTCTATCAGATGGTAGAAGATGATAGATTAGATGTATTATTTCATGATGAAGTGTTGAAATATGGTATACCCTTTAGTCGAAAAAAGTATTGGATAGATAGTAATATGACAGTTAATGATATAATTTACCAAATTAATAGCACAACTCAGTATACTCCTATTACTGCAGATTGCGATAAATACTGGCACATACAAATGCATCTTCCTGAAGGAAAAGGCGGCACTGAGATTGATTCCTCTTTAATGCTTCTTGAAGCAGAGCCTATTATTGGTACAGGAGAATGGGATAATTTTCAATGTAAAGATTTTAAAGAGATTGATAATGGTAATATTGTTCTTGTGAGAAAAGGCAATCAGGCAATTGCGTTATGCCAGATTTGCGGTGATAATTTTAATAATGAAGAACTTACAGACAGATATTTAAATATCAATTTTAGAAAAGTAAGGATTTTAGCTTGGGCAGACAGTTACAAACAACCGAGGTCGGGTCTGTTCTCTCAAGGTACATTTTCTTCTTGTCGCAAAAACACAGAACAATATAATTATATAAATGATTGGTTGAAATATATGAAAAACAAGGCATTTACGGATAAATGTGCCAATCTTTTAAAATCCAAGCATAATATAATTTTGCAAGGTGCTCCAGGCACAGGTAAAACTTATAATACAGCAGCTATTGCATTGTCTGTATTAGGTATAACGGATGTGGATCTGACCGACCATACTGCTGTGATGAGAAAATACCAAGATTTGCTGGATGACAGAATCTTTTTTACCACATTCCATCAGTCTTTGGATTACGAAGATTTTGTGGAAGGATTGAAACCGCACATTCAAACTAATGCAAATGGCGAAAGTATTGGTGTTACATACGAACCCGAAGATGGTATATTTAAACGTGCTTGCAATGCTGTAGTTACAGACAAAAATAAGGATATTGTTGAGTGCATTGACGATTATCTTCAGCAAATTAAGGGCATTGAAAATAAAAAGGAAATACCTACGTTGTCAGGTAGATCATCCCTTTATGTTTGGTGGAAAGAGGGAAACGCTACAATAAGCAGCAGGAGTACAAACTCCACTTCACAGCGTGAGGAGGATTACACTCCTTCTCCGCTAAATATTGAAAAAGTAAAACAGCAGGCTTTAGGAAAAGGCTGTGAAAACAACTGGCAGCAATATGCCCAAGCATTTATTGAAGCTGTAAAAAAAGAATATAAGGCGACAGTAGACAAGTCCGTCGTTCTCATAATAGATGAGATAAACAGGGGAAATATATCCAAAATATTTGGTGAATTAATCACATTACTTGAGTCAGACAAACGTAACAGCGGCAATCATCCCATCAAGGTTACGTTGCCTTATTCTAAAACGTTGTTTGGTGTACCAAGTAATCTATATATCATTGGTACGATGAATACTACTGATAGAAGTACGGGGACTTTGGATTATGCTCTTCGCAGACGTTTTGCATTTGTGACATTAAAGTCTGATTCAACCGTCATTGCAAAACATTATGACATGTTGGGCAATTCTGCTTTAAAGGATAAAGCCATTGCCTTGTTTGATGATATTAAGTCATTTATTGTGAGTCCGAAACATCTTTGTGGAGATTTAGGAATAGATGATTTGATGATTGGTCATAGCTATTTCATGGCTTCTGATGAAGAAGAGTTGAAAAATAAGATTGAATATGAAGTCCTTCCTCTTATAGCAGAATACATTAATGATGGCATTCTAAATGTGAGCAGCGAAGAAAAAGACAGCGCTTTTTCGGCATGGTTAAATTTGCAACCTATGCCAACTAATGAAGAGGGACTAACATATACAGAAGATAACGGTTGATAATGCTGCAAATTCAAGAACACGAGCGATTGGTAAAGAATGGGGTATCCGTTGAATATGATGAGAGGTATAATAGCCTTGAACTTGTTCAATGGGATAAGCCTGTGGATGGTACCCCTTGGGGATATTATGCGTCGTATAAGATTGGCGTGGAATGGATCGATAACGAAGAAGCGTTGATTGTGACACCCAAGCGTGGAATGAATAATATTGATTTCCTTGGAATGTTCATGACATGCTTTTCATCAAACCTTGCATTAGATTCGTTTTCTGAAATATATAAAATTGATTTGGACAAGCCTCAAGTATTAGCTCCTGCACTGAATAGCATTGTCAGCCCACTTATTATCGTTCATTTTCTAAGTGTGATAAATCGTATTAAGTCACTTAAAAAAGGTTACGTTCATCAGCAAGAAAACCTTAAAAAGGTGAAGGGACATATAAAAATACTCAAGAATGAAAGACTGAATATTGCCATAAAAAGATACGAGCGAATATTCTGTGAATACGACGAATACTCCATAGACATCCCTGAAAATCGCCTTCTAAAAAAAGCTTTGCTATTTTCTCAGGCTCTTGTTAATCGCATGAGTCACAGTCATCGTTCATATCCACGAATTAAACTATTGATTGCAAAGGCACTGAAAAAATTTGAGAACGTAAGTGATGATGTGGAAATGAAAGCTGTAGGTCAACTCCGTTCTCATAAATTATTTAGTGAATATTCAGAAGCCATACGTCTTGCCAAAGTCATTCTCAAACACTTTGACTATAGTATTAATAAAGTAGGAACGACAGATAATAAAGTCACTCCTTTTATATTGGATATGTCCTTGCTCTACGAGCATTACGTTTATGGCTTATTGTACGAAGCATACCAAGAGAAAATAACGTATCAGTTCAAAGGTAATACCGGATATCCGGACTTTTTGTATACATCGGGGACTTTTAAAGCGATTCTTGATTCCAAGTATATCCCGAAATATGAAAGGCATTCTCTTGATACATACGCCATTAGACAGTTAAGTGGATATAGCAGAGACTTATCTATACTGAAACGTTTGGGATATAAGAACATTGAGGAAAGTTCGCTAATCCCATCAATTCCATGTGTAATAATCTATCCTAGTGAAACAAAGGGGAATCACAATCCATTCATGAATATATCATTAGAGAAACTTTGCACAAAACCTTTACGAGGGTTGTCATTATTTTATAAGTTTGAAGTTCCAGTACCAACCCTATAAATTGATTTATATAACTCTTGACTATTCCACCGTAACATTCAGAACCGCTTTATAAATCCTATGGTTTAGTATGATTTAATCAAATATGTTATATGTAATAAGAGGTATTGTCAAGACCTCTTCATCCTGATGTGGAACTTATCCATGACTTCATTTCTAAATATAATACCCCAAGTCGGCATGTGTAGATAAAATTTGGTAAAATTTTGCCAATGACGAGACTAGAATCTATGAATTGATAGATGATGATATCTGAGCCTCAGGCACAAGTTCATAATTGAAACAGGTAGCGGTGGTTAGGGAGAACAAAAGCCAACAGCGAGGTAGATAAACTATTTTTCTTTAAGGGATTCGGTTGAAACGGACTCCTTCATTAAATATGGAAAGATGAGGTGGGTTCAAACCACCCCATCAAAAAATGCGGTGAAAGGGTGTGGTTTGCCCCCCTTGCTATAAGGGTGGAACGAGATAGTCAAGATTCCCATCTGTCTTTTACCAAGTGATGACTTTATCTACAATCTCTTGCTGTTCCGCACTGCTACGCCTCAGGTAAATGCGAGTAGTTTCTATACTTTCATGCCCCATCAGGTCTGCTAACAATGAAATATCATTGAACTTCTCCAAGAAATTCTTAGCAAAGCGATGACGGAAAGAATGTGGATAGACTACTTTTTCGTTCATACCATATTTCCTTGCGTAGTTTTTCAACTGTTGAGCAATTCCTCTGGTGGTGAGTCGCTGTCCGTATTGGTTTAAGAAAACATAGCCGCAGTAACGGCTTTGCTCTGACAGCCATTTGGTAGCTTCAGTACATAGTTGTTTCGGAATGTAGATACGGCGTACCTTGCCACCTTTTGTGTAAATATCAAAATACCCTGTTGAGATATGTTCAGTCTTCAAATGTATCAGTTCGCTTATTCTTGCCCCGGTAGCGGCAAGAAAGCGCACAGCAAAGTACCATGTCTGGTTTTTCTCCGTCTTTAAGCTGTTTTTAAGAAATTCATAATCAGCATTGCTGATAACATTTTCAAGATAAGTACGTTGCTGCTCCTTTATGGTTTTCATGCGTAGCCGTGATTTACCTATATATCCCAAATATTTGTTCAAGCCTAATATGCGGAGATTTACCGTTTTTGGCTTAAAGTTGTCTGTCAGATGACTTTTGTAAGCTATGAGATTTCGTTTGTTCAGTTCCTTGTAATGCGTAAAATAATCTTTCACGGCATGCAAGTACGCTGTAACAGTGTTTTGAGCTAAGTTTTCCTGTTTCAGGAATACTTTAAAATCAGTTGTGTTCATATCAGTTCTAATTATTAGTAAAACATAAGTTGTCTGTACTAATAAGATAGACCGAGTTGTTCCGACAGATGCCATTATAGGAAATCCACCGTATCAATTGGTAAATCAAGGGGCGGGCAATGGTGCCGATCCTCTATATCATCTGTTTATAGACCTTGCCATGCGCTTAGGGGAGAAGAGTACGTTGATACATCCTGCACGATTTTTGTTCAATGCAGGAAAAACCCCTAAAGAGTGGAATAACAGCGTGTTGAACAATCCGAAGTTTAAGGTTGTAAAGTATTGGGCAAACAGTACGGATGTATTCCCAACAGTAGATATAAAAGGAGGTGTTGCAGTAACTTATCACGACAAAAAAGCAAACTTCGGCTGTATTGGTTTCTTTTCTGCTTACGAAGAGTTACGTACCATTTTATCTAAGGTGAAAGCAAAAGAAGAAGCAACAATATCTTCCATTGTAGGTCCTCGTGAACTCTATCGTTTGACAGATACTTTGTATCAGGATAATCCCCAAATGGAGGGTCGCCAAAGTACAGGTCACAAATACAGTCTGGGCGCCAATATCTTTGATATATTTCCAGAATTATTTTCTGACACCTGTACGGTCAATGAAAGCGAAATGGCGGAAATATATGGAAGAGCCGATAACAGACGCTGCTTCAAATGGATTAAGCGCAGATATATTACCCAACCTGATAATTTCGAGAAGTATAAGGTCATCATTCCCGAAGCCAATGGTACCGGAGCAATCGGAGAAGTACTATCCACACCGCTTGTCGGCGTGCCAGTTGTCGGCTATACAGATACATTTATTGGCATTGGAGCATTTGATACAGAAATCGAAGCCAATGCTTGTTTGAAATACATTAAGACAAAATTTGCCCGTACAATGTTAGGCACATTGAAAGCCACACAGCACAACCCACGTGAGACTTGGGCAAATGTGCCGATGCAGGATTTTACGTCAGAGAGTGATATAAATTGGGACGCTCCTATCTCTGAAATAGACAAGCAACTATACTCCAAATACCGACTCTCTGACGAGGAAATTCAATTCATTGAGCAGAATGTCAAATCAATGGCTTAAATATGACTACTCCATCGGCTTTATCATTCTTTCGATAAAGCCGATTTCTTTATCATCTAAGCCGTATTTTCGATAAAGCTGACGGCCAATATCTTCTATTGATTTACTCCAGTCAATATCGCTTGAATTTGTAAAGTCTTGAAGTGGAACAAATCTAAAACTCTCTTTTCGAATATCCATAGTAGGTAGAGCTTGTAACAATAAGAAACGAACTACTTTAGTACATAAATATTTGTACAAATTGTTGGCTTCAAATTTTGTGTCAAATTTGCCCATTACGATATATGACTCTGTACAAACTTCACCTGGCAAAATAATTTTGGTTGTAGCAAGAACTTTTACTTGACCATTCTCATCACTTTCACCCAAATGTCCGGATAAAGCTTTACCTGTTATGACATTGTATTTATCTATGTAATCTAAGCAGGCATTGATCTCTTTTCTTGAAATGAAACCACTGCTTCTGCTCGAATGTACCAATACATCTGTGCCATTCTGCTTATTTTCTGTTCCTCGTATATATGTTCTAAGGCCAAACGGCTTGTATTGAGCTACTATCTTAGAAAAACTTTCAAAGCTATTGCTTAAAATAATTTTATGCAATATGGCAATAGCTTCATTGTATCTTGGAAATATATCATATTGAAGAAATTCATTTAATTGTCGCTTAGTGGCAATTTCCACTTCATCAATAGCATTTACAAACATAGCAACATTACTATTGTATTTTTTTGACCATCTGAAAAAACATACTCCGCCACTGATATTTGCCGTTGGAAAAACTGTTTTTGGATTAGGGAAATCTTTAATGTAGTCAAGATGTATTTCATTAAGCATCATTTTTCTAAAGTCATCCAATCCTCTTCCTCCGCCATACCATTTTGCAGGCATAATCATAGAAATATAGTTTGGATGCATATCTTTTGCTATACATACAAATTTATTGTATATAGGCATTGCTGCTGCTCCATTTCCTCCTCCATCAACTACCTGATATGGTGGATTTCCTATAATGGCATCTATAGTCATATATTTGTTTTCGTTTATGCCCCAAAAGTTTTTACCGTTTCGCAGCGTGTTCACCACAAGGTCTGGATTTTGGGATATGTTTTCAATCAAGTTCTTATAATATTCAGCATGTACTTCCGTGTCACGGAAACCAACGAGTTTGCGGTGCGTAATGCTGCGAGCCATAGGAGTTTTGCATACCACGAGGATATTCTGTTCAATGGTCAAATCCCACAACTGTAGGGAAAAGGCATTGCTGACTTCTCCATATTTCTCTTTGGCTGCTTCCAAACGGTTACGGTAAATGTTATAGGCAGCAAGCAATGGATAAAGACCACTCTTTGAATTGATTTCCATAATCAGACTGTCCGTCTTGAATACAGAATGCGTCACCTCCCCCTTGTCCACAAAACGCGGTGTTTCCAATGGTTGCTTAAACTCTTCATCCATAAAGCACCAACCACCCAAACAATCGTTGATGTGCATATTGACTACACGCCACGGTGTCAAGACCGTTTCCTTGTCAGGATTGCGGAACGTGTTGAATATACTGGCAATACGTTCAATGCGCTGCTCTATGGTGAACTTGTCGGCAGCACGAGCCATGGCACGGATGCGCTTACCTGCTTCACGAAATACATCCGGCTCATAGAAGCGTTTGAATTTGGCAAAGATGGATTTAGTTACATCCTTGTGCATGAACTCTGTCCAAGAAGTGTCGTCCACAAGGTTGGCAAAGTTGTCGATGGTTATCTCTTCGTTTTCGTCTTTCAGCTCAGCACCGAATATCAGCAACGGCATACGGATAGAAATACCACGCAGGATAGAGATGGCATCTTTACGCTGGTTATGCCGATTCTTCAATTCGTCCAACCGGGCTTGCTCTTCAGGAGTGCGCTCACGTTTCGGTTTCTTTTCAAGTCTTTCTTTTTCCGCATACTCCTCGTTTGTAAAACCTTGCTTGTTAACATCAATATCACCAGACTTGGGCATGGCCTTGGTCTTGCCGATGATGCCTTTTAGATTCTTGAAGTCTGCTAAATCTATGTCGGTAAGTTTGAGCAACTCGTCATTGTACAATGCCCCATCCTCGAATCCACATTGTACCACCTTTTCTATTTGGGCTTTCTTGAGTTGTCCCATCATCTTGTTTACATCGTATAGCTTCATTTGCGAGCCTTCAATGGATATGATAGGACAGAAATTCAGGAAATCGCCTAAAATCTTGCGGTCTTCCTCTGTTACCTTTCCGGCCTTGGCCGAGACTTTGGCAACTTCAGCCAACATTCGCAAGGTACGGTCGGGAGCAAAATCAAAAGCAAAACACTGCTCTTTCATACGTCCCTTATAGGTAAACGGTGTCTGCACACGGAATATGGTCTGCATATAACCTGCCGCAGATGTACTATAAGACCCCGCCATCATGAATACAGCCGTCCATGGCTTTATGCTCACACCTGTAGTCAATTGTCCGCAGGACAAGGTTATGGTGAATGTCTCGTCAGGATTCTTGCCTATGGCCGTATTTACCATTTGCAAAGCGTCTGCATTTTCCTCGTCTTCATCACCGTTACCGGCAACATTGACAATCTCGAAGCAGCCGAATACAGAATGCGCTTTCAGTTTCGCACTCAACGCACGGGCAGCCTTGACACCCGGAACCACCCAAAGCGTATGGCGGAATATGCTACGATACCGCTCATTAGCATAAGGATAAAGACCTCCCTTGCACAACAGTGACAAAAAGTTGTCTACATCATTTTCGTGAATGAACATCCCATCATCCTTTGTGCGGAAAAATTCACGAAAGTTAAAAGCCTTTTCATCCTCGGAATAATCATTCATTAACGCTCCGAGGTCGTAGGTGTAAATATTGATGGCAGGTAAAGAAGCATACGGATTAGGATCGCCCATGTGCAACAAGTCCCATTCAGTCTTGGCACGTTGCTCCATGGTGTAATCCCATGTGTAAGTTTCCTCTTCTGTGTAATCATCAAGCAGATTGAATGGTGTCCCTGAAAGCTTAAGTACTTTTGTATTTGCTTTTGTCAACTCCTTGATAACGGACTCTCCCAATTCCGTACGTGTTCCTTCGTGGGCTTCATCCACAATTAAAAAATCCCAGTCAGTGGAGAACACTTCATTGTTTTTGTCAAATTTTCCACCGACCAACTGGGCACCGCGCATATCCTGCATTGAGGCAAAATAGACATACCTGTCTCCTTTTTTTGCCAGCCGTTCAAGGGAAGTAAAGTCTTCTCCTTTTGTACGTGAACCATAATGATAGTCAGTACGGTCATAAAATATCTTGCCAAAATCCTCAAACCAACTCTCATCAACCACAGGACGGTGGGTAAGGATTATAGTACGTCGCATCTCTAAATCTCTTGCCACGCGCAGGGCGCAAAGAGTTTTGCCGAAACGCATTTTTGCATTCCAGAGCATTTGAGCCCCTTTCTTGAACTGCTTTTTTGTCTTGTAAATGTCCGCCTGCTGCTCCGGACGGAAAATTATCGGAGTTTGAGTATAGCTGATATCACTTGCATTCAGACTGTTTCGTCCGTTCTTAACCGCATGTATCGCTTTCTTGACTGTCTCAAGGTCGCAACAGAACCATTCGTTTGCCCCTTTTACCGTATCAAACGTCTTTTTCTTCACACCTGAACGCTCCAACACGCTGTGTACCTGTTTATCGTTGAAAGAACTGATTGTGCCTCCTTTGAAAAACACGGTCATTTCCGTATGGAGTAGGTTGTAAGCAATACCTGCCGTCTTCGTATATTGGTCAATACGGTCACATGCAGCTTTGTTAAGAACTTCACTATTTGGCAAAGGGAAGTTTCCGTCATCCTCCTCCAATGTGGTTTCTCCCACTTTCAGACAATCTTTATGCCATTCGTCGGGAATGGCAAAGACATATATCAGTCTGGATTTTAAGCTGGTTTCAAATGTTGCCATATCATACAACTTTTATTTTATCAGGTCTATAAACCTTATTTTTCTGTTATTCTCTCTCGTTTTGGGGTCTTTCACCCCCCAGTCTCGTATCAAGCAGTAAATCCCGTTATGGTTTCTGAATCCTCCATCGCGACATCCTAAACAATATTTCATATTTTCAGTCACTCCGAACAAGTCTTGTATCTCAACTTTTACACCATTCTTGCAACTGTCCGGTACAACTCCTTTAAGTCCATCCATTTGCCAGACATTCCAAGAAATGATATAGGCTATATAAAGCATGGACTTTGCCAACGGCATTTTCCCGAATTTTGCATAATAGTATTCCGCAAAGGATATCAGCAGAGCCTCACGAGCCAAAAGCAAATTATCACCCTGCCATTCGTAGGCATATATATTTTTATAGGCTTCCTGCGCCATGTCAAGCCATTCACCACTCGTCTCGGTGTTTTCACTGACCACACGCAGTTTTCGGTCAAGCATTCCGATGCGTTGTCCCAATTCTATTGGAGAGCCTGTTGTAGTATCATAACGGCTGACAAGGTAAGGAGCTTCTCCGCAGGTAATTTCCATTCTTGTTGCCCGTATGTATGACTTCCATATCTTATTATCCGGAAAAACAATTCTGTCAGGATTGGCTATCCAAGTATGCCGCGTATCGTCAATAGTGTTGAATACATTTTTTCTTCCGAACCAAGCCTCGTCCACAAGATTGTTTTGAGCATTACAGACCCATGACGGAGTAAATACCTCTGCCATTCCCTTTGTACGCTCTGTCTGTTCGCACTTGCTCTTCAATGCACGTGGTTGTATCACCATTCCATATGTTCTACTGTTATGGTGTCGCTATACTGAAACCCCTCGCCCTTATGTGCATACGAATCCGTGGCCCAGAAGATATTTCGTCCTGTCGTGTGGTCTTTGAGTAGAGCTTCCAATACTTCGGGATAAAGATTGAAAATCTCAGTTTCGTTTATATCAACATGAATGTCTGCCATATTGTCAACAATTATTCTCCCACTTCAATGACCTGAAACTGTCCTGCAACTCCTGCAACTGCTCCATAATTTCATCAAATGATGGTGCTTCTGCATAGATGAAGCCAATTTGCATTTGGCGGTAATCGTCCTGTAATGCAGTCATTATATGTGTAGGAGGAACAAAATTTATCGTTTGTGGCAAATGTGAGGCATAGTCAAGACCGCTCCATGCGGTGAATTGACTACGGTGCGACACAATATCCTCATACAGTATCTTGTTGTTCATTGCTTCGGAGGCAAACGGCTTATCCATCATTTTGACAATGTCATACATGTGGCGAGTTATACGTTCTATGCGTGTGCAACCATTCGGACGATTGAACTCTTCATGCAACAAAAACACTTTTTCCAGAAATGTTCGTCCCGGAACAACTGTTGGAACAGCAAATGCAGATAAAGAAAATTCTTCATCAGGATAAGCATCCTCTATCATCGAACGAATCTCTATCCTTTCAGACGGTTCCATAAGAGAACGACAACTTATTTCAATCTTAACTCGCTCCGGAATATATTGAATCTTATTTTGTAGGATTGAATCATACTCAATAAGTACTACAACAGGGTCGAGGTCACTTACCGAGGTTTCCGGGACAATTACTTTACAATGGTCAAATAAACCCAATTCATTTAATTTGTTGGCTATATCTACGGCAAAAACGGTGTCGATAAACTTCTTTGAATCTTTGCGTAATTTAGTTCGCTGATTTTTGGTATCAACAGTGGTGAATCCCAAATACTGGCGGTCTATTGCCAAATCAATATCTTCAGAAAATCGTTCTATCAATGACCAACCTTTGCTTAAACTCGTTCCGCCTTTGAATACAAAAGCAGTAGCGTATGGCAGAGTGAAAATAGCACGCAATACCATACTAACCCAATAATCCTTTTCAACAGCATTATCTACTATTCCTTTGGATTCTGCCACATTAGATAGGATAGTAAGTTTTTCTTCTATTGTAAGTTTTGTCCAATTATTCATAGCGCAAGTCTTTGTTTAATCCATAATGGAGCCATGTTGTAGTCACTCTTAATGTTTTCATCATCCCCATATTTACTGATTGCATGTTTTATAATCTCTACTTGTTCGTCAGTTACATTTCCTTTTCCCAGTTCTTTCATAGCTGCGACAATCAATGGAAACAGTTCTGTTTTATATGCAAAATTACGAGGTACACTTCTTTTGAAAATGATTTTCCGATTTCCTATGGTAAGTTCCCTTGCTGCTGCATCTGTCAAATACACGGCATTCATTGTAACTTGGGTTGAGAGTCCGAGCTTATTCAATGCAGTCAATCCGGAAGGAATTATGCGAGCCTTATCCTTTTCCGCAACGGCGTATGCTATTTCTTCTATAGATGGTCGCAGTATTCCGAACTTGTTTCTTGACGGATATAAATATATACCCTGCGATAGACGTATCAGAACGCCCTCCTTTTCTAATCTGGAAAGAGCACGAGTAACCAGCCCATCATTATTCAGATGGGCAAAGTCCTGAACCATATAGAGTTTGTTAGGTCCATTACTTTCAATAGTATTGCGTATCTCTTTAGTCAGTATTATTCCCATGGTTGTTACTAATCTGAATGCAAAAGTACAATATTTCCTCCAGCGCAACAACAAAATGTCCGAAATTCTTAAAGAAAATCAGACTATTCATATAAAAGAATCCCATATTAGGGATTATTGTTGTCCTTTGGGAATCTTGTAAACAATGGGATATTTGTGGTATCAATAAGGAGATAGAACTCTATATTATGATTGAATATCAGTCTAATAAGTAATAATTATCGGTTCAAGCGTGGGGAGCTGTTCTTGCTTATCTCGCTCATCAGGCTCTCGCATTGCCAATCTACCAACATAAGCAACGCAGTTAGCCCACGCCAGTACATATATATTACTTCCCTCTACCCACGGCAGAGTGAGATATAAACGTACCACGCAGACGCCCTCGTTGCATTATCTTCTTTTGGAAGTTCAACGTTGCGAAGTTTGAGCCGTAGAAGA
>OGFX01000655.1_pt1 | contig 13483 bp, 7 predicted proteins | sample 1571011 | NCBI WGS metagenome assembly OGFX01 (sample SAMEA2582035, study PRJEB24529) | metagenome | biome: Human gut stool | place: China | collected 2011
ACGCTGACTACGGAACCGGTCAGGTCACTGCGTTTCATCGTACCGTATCCCACTACTACTACTTCGTCCAGCATCTCATTGTCTTCTTGCAGCAGTATGTCGATGCGGATGGTGCGCTCTACTTTCACCTCTTTGGTGCGGTAGCCGATGTAAGAGACTATCAATGTTTGTCCCAGATTTGCCTGGATGGTGTAACGGCCGTCGATGTCGGTAATGCCGCCCGTATTGGTTTCTTTCACTTTGACGGTGGCTCCTACAAGTGGCTCACCGCCCGATTCTGATTTAACGATACCGGATACTGTTTTGGTTTGTCCATACGTGGAAACAATACCCAAACCTAGTAACACGATAACAAGCAATTGTCTCAATTTTGTCCATTCCCATTGAGAGCATACATTTGCGTGTAACTTCATAATACTTTAATTTAAGATTTAAAAATAACTGTTATTAAAAGCTACTGCAAATATGGAAAGTTATCATAATAGCATAGGTCTATCATGTCTCAAATAACATACCTTTATGTTTCAAGTTATCATTTTAGACTGCGGATGTAATCAGATGGTGATATTCCAAATTCATTCTTGAAGTTTACAGTGAACCTTTTTGGAGAACTGAATCCCACCTCATAGGCAATTTCTGCAATTTGTTTCTGGCTTTCCTTTAGAAGTTGCTTACTGCGCTTCAAACGGATAATCCGGATGAATTCTGCCGGACCTTTACCGGTGATACACATCAGCTTTTTGTAGAGATGGCTACGACTCAACCCCAATTCTGCTCCTAACATTTCCACAGAGAAGTCGGAATCACTCATGCGCTCTTCTACTATTTTGATAGCTTTTTCAATAAATTGTTCGTCTAGTGGAGTGATTGTTATTTCATTAGGTGTCACTTCTATTTTCTGACTGAATTTACGATGGCTTTTTTCTGTCCATTCAATAAATTTCCTGATGCGCAGCTTTAGTAATTTGAAGTCAAAAGGCTTTACGATATAGTCATCGGCTCCTTGCTCAAATCCTTCACTTTTGTATTCTTCTGCCATACGGGCTGTAAGCAATATAACGGGAATGTGGGACCATTGCATGTTTGTTTTGATTTGCCGACATAGCTCTGTTCCATTCATCACTGGCATCATGATGTCGCTTATTACAATATTGACACTGTTTTTTTCTAATATCTTCAATGCCTCTGCTCCATTGTAGGCAACCTGTATGGCGTATTCATCGGACAGGTATTCAGACATGAAACTACAGAAATCCTTGTTGTCGTCCACCAACAAGATGGTATACCGCAATTCTTCCGCATTTGGAACGGGAAGTTCATTCGGAGCTTTGTCATTGTTTAGCAGTTCCGGAAGTAATTCCTCCTTTTCACTGGCATATGGGACGATAGGCAATTTAGCGGTAAATACGGAACCTTTAGGAAAATTGTCTGTAACGGAGATTGTTCCTTTGTGTAGATGTACATATTCGTTTGCAATATGCAGGCCGATTCCACTGCCGGTTTTTTCCGAAGTTTGTTGCACCTGATAAAAACGTTCGAAGATATGTTTCTTGTCTTTGTCTATGATACCTTGTCCGTTGTCTGCCACACAGATGCATACATTGTCATCTTCGCGATAAAGATGTACATTGATTTCTCCTTTATCAGGAGTGTATTTGAAGGCATTGGACAACAAGTTGTTCATTACTTTTTTTATTTTAACCGGATCGAAGGACATGTTCAGGTTTTCTACTTCGCACATGAAACAGAAGCTGATGGTATGGTCAAGAGCATACTCTTGAAAAGTACTGCAAATCTCGCGGATAAAGTTGACAATATCTCCCGATTTGTAATGAGCTGTCTCGGCTCCTACATCCAGTTTCCGGAAATCAAGCAGAGAGTTTATCGATGTAAGTAATTGTTGTGCATTTTTATTGATTGTATTTAGTTTTTTGCGTATTCCGTCATCCAGGGTTTCTGACAATAACATTTGTAACGGGCTAATGATAAGCGTCAGTGGTGTACGTAAATCATGGCTTATATTTGTAAAGAACTTTAGCTTCATCTCATTCAGGAGCAACTTTTGTTCTTGCTCCAGTTTTGCTCGTTGTTGCTCCAGTCTTATGTTGTGATGCTTTTTGAATCGGTATATTACATAGGATATTATACCAATGGCAAACAATATGTATAAGATGATAGCAACATTACATAAATATATTGGAGATGAAACGGTTATATTCAACTCACTAGCTTCGTCATTCCATATACCGTCACTGTTACAAGCTTTAATCAATAGTTTGTAATTGCCAGGAGGAAGGGTGGTGAAAGCTATTTTGTTCTCGTTTGTATAGTACCATTGGGTATTTAATCCTTCCAGTTTATAGGCATATCTTATTTTATCAGCATTCAGCAAATCGCCTGCGGCAAATTCGATGGAGATTAAATAATCGTCATATCTGACAGACAATGATGGGGTTCTGCCAAGTACAGTTGTTAATAGTTTACGCCCTTCATATATTGAGTCTACTTCTATATGTTGATTGCCAATGGTCAGATTTGTAAAATACACCTTTGCCAGCGGTCGGCTCTTTTCGGTCAGCTTGTTCGGATTTATAGATGTATAGCCACTGGTGCCTCCCAGCAGTAAATCTCCGCTGGACAATTTACAAGCGGAATGGGAGTTGAAATGATTTTCTGGCAATCCGTCTCTGGTAGAAAGATTCTTGAAAGAAAAGTCTACTCCTTCCTGGGTGTCTGGGGTTACTTCCAATATAGACAATCCGTTACTTGTTGCAAGCCACATGTTACCATGATTGTCTTGGGTTATACTGTTAATGAGATTGTCACACAATCCGTTGTTTACGTCGAACCAGTGTAGTGAATCATTTTTTAAGTCCCAGGCAGTCAATCCTTGTTTATGGGCTAACCACAATATATCTCTGTCGTCCTTGAATACAGTGGAAATGAAGAGCTGCTTGAATGGCTGTGTCTCTTTTCGATTGGCATAAATCATTTCGGGTTTTCTCGTCACGATGTCCATTACACAGAGTCCGTATGTAGTCCCAATATACATTTTGTCTCCATAGTCATAACAGATATTGAGTACATTGATATTATTCCCATCAGGTAGTAGATAACTTGTCGCAGTATTTGCGTCCGGATTAAAACAAACCAAAGTTTCCAGTACATAACCTATCCATAAGTTTCCATATCGGTCTTCCTTCATACTCCATACGCCACTGTATGGCAGTTGGCTGTTCTCTGGAGTAAAATGGCGAATACTGTTGTTCTCATAGCAGAACAATCCGTCTTGATAACTTCCTGCCCAAATCCGTCCTTTATGGTCTTCGAGAAGACTGATGATGGCTATGTCGGGGATGGATAGTTTGCGAATGGCAAATCCTTTTTGCTTTTCTTTTACATAAAGTCCGTTCCCATCTGTTCCCAGCCAAATGTTTCCGGCCTTATCCTCTAAAATGGAGGCTATATCACCACATTCTTTATGCTGGGTATCAATAAATTCATGGAAGCTTTCGTGATAATAAGAAACTCCTTTTTTGAAATTTCCTAACCAAATGACGCCTGAATCATCACGGTAGATTGTATTTATTCTGTTGGAAGCAAGGGATGTGGAAGACATAGGGGTATTCAGGAGGTTGACAAGGTTATCATTTACGTAGTCATAAATGAATACTCCTTTATGGTCCGTTCCTATCCAGACATGTCCGTTCGAGTCATCCAGTATGCTCCTTACCGCATTACTTTTTGTCTCTATTTTAGAATGGAGATTGATTTGGTTCCATTCCGATTTTATGTTTTTCTTATAGAATATTTGTTCATCGGTATATGAATATAGCCAGATGCCTCCATGATAATCAATGTATATGTGCTTTTCGATAATAGAGTTGGAGGGTAAGCTGATGTTATCTACCCGTTTACATTTCTTTGCGTTGTTCTCTAGTTTCAATAAGGTCGAATTCCAAAGAAGATATAGGTTTTCACCATCATCGCTGATACTCAGTTCCGGAGTTTCTTCTGGAAAGTTTTCTATTTTGAATGTTTTAAGGGTTTTATGAGAAAAATTGAAGTAAAAAGCATTTTGGCCTTGCAGTACCCATAAATTGTGTCTTTTGTCAACATGTACTTTGTAGGTACCATTTATCTGGATGCCTATTTTAAGGAGGTATGAGGGAATATCGGTAATGAAGTTGTCTTTGTCTCGGTCGTATATACAATATCTTGCCTCGCTTCCAATCCACAAATTGCCCAAACCGTCTTCCTGTAAGTTCCAGATGTCGTTAGACAATAAAGAATGGATGTCTTTTTCTTTGGGTTGATACACTTTAAAGCTATATCCGTCGTATCGGTTCAATCCATTGGCGGTCCCTATCCATAAAAAGCCTTCACAGTCTTTCAATATGGTTTTTACGTTATTGTTTGAAAGCCCGTTTTCTACTTTCAGATGGCGAAATACATACGGAGTTTGTCCTGCTAACGGCAGATAAGCCAGTAACAGAATAATGAGGGGGAACACTAATTTGTGTAAATAGTTTGTAAAAGACATACTATATAATCTGAAATTGAATTCTCAAAGATAGCAATATCTTATTTAAATAAACGTAAATATGTTGCATTAATAGGTCTGTAATGTTGCATCGCGGTCGTATAAGTCTTAAACATGTCATCCGTTTGTTGTCTTGCGTGTCTTGAAGTGTTTTTCTCATTTATTATTCAACATTTATTTCATACCTTTGCAGGGAAGGACTGGTTCCTGCCAATATGATTAACCTTCTAATACTTTATCGAAAATGAACAGATTCATCATTTTATTTTTATTCTCTTTGGGAATATTGTCAACATGTGTATTTGCCGTAGAGGTGATTCCACTGAATGAAGGATGGAATTTCCACCGGGGTTTTCAGGCACCTGCTTCGGAAATAGTGAAGGTTACTTTGCCTCACACTTGGAATGCGGGCGATGGCATGTTTGGCAATGCCGATTATTATAGGGGATTATGCAATTACAGTCGTAAGTTGTCTGTTCCTGCCCATTATCGGGGCAAACGTTTTTTCTTGAAAGTGATGGCTGCACAGACGGTTGCCGACATTTTTATCGACCATTATTTTGTGATGCAACATAAAGGTGGTTATACGGCATTTGTAGCAGAACTGACTGATTTCTTGGTTCCGGGAAAAGAAAGTGTATTGGAAATTCGTGTCAGCAATGCTCAGACTATGGATATCGCTCCCATTTGCGGTGACTTCAATATGTTTGGCGGGTTGTATCGGGGAGTGGAGCTGCTGGTAACGGAGGATGTCTGCATAGAACCTGCTTATTATGCCTCTTCAGGTGTATTCTTCACTCAGTCCGATGTATCGGAGAAAAAGGCCCATTTGAAAATTGAAGCACTGCTTTCGGCAAGGGAAACTACTGTGACCGGTTGCGAGGTGGAGTTTCAACTATATGACAAGGAAAAGTTGCTTTGCCGTGTTGCCAGTGCAGAGGTGGGTGAGGATACAAAGGTGGTGATGGACATGGTGCTTGAAAGGCCTCATTTGTGGGATGGAGTGAAGGACCCCTATTTATATAAAGGAGTGGTGATATTGCGTAAGGATGGGAAAGAGATAGACCGCCGCGAAGAAGAGATAGGTTTCCGCTACTTTCATGCCGATGCGGAAAAAGGTTTCTTTCTGAATGGAAAGCCTTATCGTTTGAATGGCGTGAACCGGCATCAGGACAGGGCGGAACGCGCTTCGGCATTTTATCCGCAAGACCATGACGAAGATTTGGACTTGATGCAGGAAATGGGATGCAATGCCGTGCGTCTTTGCCACTATCCGCAAGCCAAATACATGCATCAACAGATGGACAAGCGGGGACTGGTGGCATGGGTTGAGATTCCTTTTGTCAATGTTTATGTGAATAATCCTGCTTATGATGAAAACTTGCGCCTGCAATTGAAGGAACTGATTTTACAGAACTACAATCACCCCTGCATTTTGTTCTGGGGGCTGTTCAATGAGATAAATTCCGGTTGGCTGGACCGTCCTTCGCGTATGGCGGCAGAGCTTCATGCTTTGGCCCGTCAGTTGGACCCGAGCCGTCCCACTATGGGAGCCAGTAATCAGGATGACGACTTCAACGGATTCACCGACCTGATTGCTTTCAACAAGTATTTCGGCTGGTATGGCGACAACAGGGATGACAGGGGGCGCTGGATAGAGCGCGAGCATGCAGCACATCCGGAGCGGAAGATGGGCATCAGCGAGTATGGTGCCGGGGCATGCGTATTCCAGCAGGAGGACTCGCTGAGGCATCCGGAACCGTGGGGGCAATGGCATCCCGAAAACTGGCAGACTTATTATCATGTGGAGAATTGGAAACAGCTTCAGGAACGCGAATTCTTGTGGTGCAACTTCATCTGGTGCATGTTCGACTTTTCGGCGGCAGGCCGTAGGGAGGGATCCATTATGGGACGCAACGATAAGGGGCTGGTGACTTACGACCGGAAAATAAAGAAAGATGCCTTTTACTTTTATAAGGCAAACTGGAATCAAGAAGATAAGTTTGTATATATCGCAGGAAAACGATTGGTAAACAGAACCCGCAAAATCGTTGGTGTGCAAGTATTCAGCAATAGCGGAGCTGCCAAATTGTATATCAATGGCAAAGCATATGGGACTGCAAAACCTGATTCCGTAAATGTACTGGAATGGAAAGGCATTGTATTGGATACCGGTGAAAATAGAATTGAAGTCAGGAACAAATATGGAGCGGATTGTTGTGTATGGATATGTCCTTTTTAATTTTCATCAGGCGCGGAATGTATAGGAGAGCCACAGGGAATAATGAACCGTGAAATGCTGTACAGTCTGCGCCTGATAGCTTTAATATGTGATTTTCTGTAAATCCGTATTCGGTCCGTAGACCACCAGTTTCCCGTCTGGTTGGATGTCTATGAGGTCGATGAATACCATTCGTTCGTCACCAGTGGTTTCGGTGCGTCCATGATAGACACAGTAGAGGCGGTTGTGAATATCGATGAGCATACAATGTCCGGTTCCGGTCACGATGCCGCCTTGCTCTGTATCCTTTTGCAGCACTGGATTGTTGGCAGCTTTTGTGAATGGTCCTAAGGGGTTCTGGGAGGTAGCATAACCCACCGCATAATTTTTCCCTCCGAAAAAGTTTGCAGAGTACAGCATATAGTAAAGATTTTTGTGCTTCACGATATACGAACCTTCTGTCCAGCGTCTGTTGACTTCATGTGAAGTCACCGAGCGGTTCTCCCATTCCGCTTGAGGGTCGTCCATTGTCTGGGGCGGGCAAAGCAGTGCTACCGGTTCTCCGATGATCCCAGAGAAATCTGGTTTCAGTTCCACGCCGTAAATCCAACTTTCCTCAATCTCGTCAAACCAGCCCTTTTCTTTAGCCCATGCTGAAACTTCGCTTTCAACGGCATGTTTGTAGCAGCAGCGGGAGTAGTAGAGGTAGGTCTTTCCGGAAGCATCGTCAAAGAGTATGTTTGCGTCGATGATAGGATAGCCGGGGTCGAATACCGGTTGGTTGAACAGGTCTTTGAAAGGGCCGGTAGGCTTATCGGCTACGGCTACACCGATACGGAAGTTCTCTTGCTCCTTAGTGGGATTTTCCTTCCAGTTGGCGCTGAACCATAGGTAGTATTTGCCGTCCCGTTCATACACTTCGGGTGCCCAGAAACAGTCGGTGGTCCATGAGTCGGAGGTGCCGCCTTGATAGATGGGACCCTCGTCTGTCCATGTCACCAGGTCATCGGAGGAGTATACTTTAAAACCGTTCGATACTCCGCCCGTTCCGTACATATAGTATTTGCCGTCGGAGGCTTTCAGTAGGAACGGGTCTCCGAAGGCCATGGGCAGGGGATTCTGATATGCTACTTTCTTGTTTCCGCATGATGTTGACAGTAAGGCCAGTAAAAACAGTGTCAATGTGAAAAAAGTGTGTTTCATCTTGTTATAATTTTAATGGTGAAGTAATGAAAAGTGTTTGTATTCGCAAAGTAAACATAATATAGGGAAAGCAGCAAGGAAATTAGATAGAATGCAATCTTTTCATTATTTTTGTGCATCATTCCAAATAATTCTTTGATGGAACAGTCATTTTCGGATATATCGCTATACCACGAGTACCGGTCGGCGAGGGAGACAGAACATTTGGTGTCGCAGAAAACCTGGGATGACCTCAATCTGGATGATTTTTTCGAATGGGCTGACCGTACCTCTTCTTGTGTGGGCCGACAGTACCTCTACGACGTGTTGCATTACAACCGTCTTTCGGAGATTTCGGAACAAGAGGAAGTGATTCGTAAGCTTTCTGCTGACAAGGAGTTGCGTGCAGAAATCCGGTCGGAGTTGCGGAAACTGGATACGCCGGATGCTTATACCATTGCATCGCTATTCTCCATTTCCCATCCCGTGTATTCCCGCCGCTTTTACCGTTTGCTGACTATCTTGCAATTCGCGCCTTTTGTTTTGTTGGGAATAGTTTACATTACGTCTTCGCTTTATGTTCTGGGGATTTTGTGCACATCGGTATTGGTGAACATGGTACTGCACTATCGCAGCAAGGCGCGGATTCAGGGCTATTTCTTCTCCATTCCTCAGTTAGGGCAGTTGCTCAGGCAAGCGTAGAAGTTGGCACAGATTCCGTTGTGTGCATCCGTGCATCGGGATATCCAAAAGACTTTGCAGGCATTGCATCCGTTGCGAAAGAAACTTTCCACTTTCCGTTTCAGTATCAGACTGGAGAGCGACATCGCCATTTTCGCTTATTTCTTCACCGAGATAGTGAATGTGTTTTTTCTGCGGGAAGTTATTCCGGTTTCCAAGGCTTTCTTTCTATTGCGGGGTAGACAGGAACAGATTGAAGAGGTTTTCCGCTATTTCGGATTGGTGGATGTGCTTTGCTCTGTTTCCGAACTCCGGGATGGGCTGCCTTATTATGTTTTACCGGAAGCTTGCAGCGAGGGTGAAACGTTTCATGAAGAAGGGTTTTATCATCCGCTTATAGAACGTTGTATCCCTAATGACATTACACTCTGTGGCAAATCTGTCCTTGTTGCCGGCTCCAATATGTCCGGTAAGACAACTTTTATCCGTGCCATCGGACTTAACCTGCTTTCCGCACAAGTGCTCCATACTTGTTTTGCCCGCAGTTTCCGTTTTCCTATGGATACTGCATTATATTCTGCTATCCATCTGGAGGATAGTCTGATGGAAGGAAAAAGTTTCTTTCTGCAGGAGGTGCAAATTGTTCGAGAGATGCTGGAAGCCGGAAAGGAGTGTTGGCGGTTTTTCCTGCTGGACGAGTTGTTCAAGGGGACGAATACGGTGGAACGGATAGCTATAGCCAAAGCTGTGCTGTCTGCTTTGGCGCACAAGAACAGTATTGTGTTTGCTTCCACTCACGATGTCGAACTGGCTTCCTTACTTGAGGACGAATATGAATTGTTTCATTTTTGTGAGTGTGTTGCCGACAATACATTGTCTTTTGATTATAAGTTGAAGCCGGGACCGGTGACGGAACGTAATGCCATCCGGATTATCGAGATGTGCGGCTATCCGCAGGAAGTGGTCAGGGAAGCATATCGGCTGGTTGGAAAGGGTAAAATGTAATATTTAATGTCTTCTTGTAGGTGGAAGTAATGAGGGTAAGTATTTATGCTTGTATCTATTTTCAAGTGTAGAAACGTTCGTATCCTACCGATAGGGAATTGTAATTTTTATGCTTCGGTGCGTCCGTTCAAAAGGTGGAATAAGATAAATTAATACCCTCCGTGTCCTACTTACGATATAAATCCCTATCTTTGTGGCGCTTTTTAGCTGAAAATAAGATTCAAATTAATTTAGATACAACAGAAAATGGCACAAGAAGACGTTTTTAAGAAACTCGTATCACACTGTAAGGAATATGGTTTTGTGTTCCCTTCCAGCGAGATTTATGATGGACTGGGAGCTGTGTATGACTATGGTCAGATGGGTGTGGAACTGAAAAATAACATCAAGCAATACTGGTGGCAGAGTATGGTACTGCTGCACGAAAATATTGTCGGCATCGACTCGGCTATCTTTATGCACCCCACTATCTGGAAAGCCAGCGGACACGTGGACGCTTTCAATGACCCTTTGATTGACAACCGCGATTCCAAGAAACGTTATCGTGCCGATGTGTTGATAGAGGACCAGCTTGCCAAGTACGATGACAAGATAAACAAAGAAGTGGCCAAAGCTGCCAAGCGTTTTGGTGAGGCTTTCGATGAGGCTCAGTTCCGCAGTACCAACGGTCGTGTGCTGGAACACCAGGCCAAGCGTGATGCCCTGCATGAACGCTTTTCCAAGGCTTTGAACGATAATAATCTGGACGAACTCCGTCAGATTATCCTTGACGAAGAAATCGTTTGTCCTATCAGTGGTACAAAGAACTGGCCAGAGGTGCGCCACTCCAACCTGATGTTCTCAACAGAGATGGGTTCCACTGCCGATGGTGCCATGAAGATATACCTTCGCCCGGAAACGGCACAAGGTATCTTCGTAAATTACCTGAATGTACAGAAAACCGGTCGTATGAAGATTCCTTTCGGTATCGCCCAGATTGGTAAGGCTTTCCGTAACGAAATCGTAGCTCGTCAGTTCATCTTCCGTATGCGCGAGTTCGAGCAGATGGAAATGCAGTTCTTCGTGAAGCCGGGTACGGAACTCGACTGGTTCAAGACCTGGAAGGCTACCCGTCTGAAATGGCACAAGGCGCTGGGCTTCGGCGACGACCATTACCGCTACCACGACCACGACAAGCTGGCTCACTACGCCAATGCGGCTACGGACATCGAGTTCCTGATGCCCTTCGGCTTCAAGGAAGTGGAAGGCATCCACAGCCGTACGAATTTCGACTTGTCCCAACATGAGAAGTTCTCCGGCAAGAACATCAAGTATTTCGACCCTGAAACCAACGAAAGCTATACCCCGTACGTCATCGAGACCTCGATTGGTGTAGACCGCATGTTCCTCAGCATCATGTCTGCTTCCTATTGTGAAGAGAAGCTGGAGAATGGTGAAACGCGCGTAGTATTGAAACTTCCCGCTGCCCTGGCTCCGGTGAAGCTGGCTGTGATGCCGTTGGTAAAGAAAGACGGACTGCCCGAAAAGGCACCACTTCCATTGCCAGTACGACGAGAAAGACTCCATCGGCAAGCGTTACCGCCGTCAGGATGCCATTGGTACTCCGTACTGCGTAACTGTAGACCATCAGACTTTGGAAGACAACTGCGTGACTTTGCGTAACCGTGATACCATGCAGCAAGAACGCGTGGCTATCTCCGAACTGAACAATATCATTGCAGACCGCGTAAGCATCACATCGCTGCTGAAAACGTTGCAATAAATCGGTTATGGAATGGACTGGTGCGTGAACAAACTGAAATAGTAAATAGTAAATAATAAAATAGTAAATGAAAAAGTCCCTTTTGTTTTTGCCTTTCCTGCTGTTGCTGGTGGGTGCTTTTATCTCTTGTGAAGAAGTGGAAGAGGCTGGAAAGTATGATAACTGGAGAGAGCGCGGCGAGGCTTTTGTTGACTCGATAAGAAGGCTGACCGGCGATAACTATGTCGCCACAGCAGAGCAGGCCGATGCTATGGAACTCGGGAAACTGTATGCCATACAGACGACTGCAAGCACTTCTGAAGGCGCTCAGTATGTCTATTGCAAAAAGCTTGTGAAGAATGAGACGGGTGAACGTCCGTTGTATACGGGTTATCATTCAAAGGTGAATGCTTATTATTATGGGACTTATGTGAACGGCGAAGAATTCGACGGTTGCTTTGACGGTTATAGTGCTATTGACCGTGATATACCTATTCCTCCGGTAAAAGAACCTACGGCTTTTGATTCATTCGTGGATTTTGAAGTTTCGGGTGTCGTTGCCGGTTGGACAGCTGCTTTGCAGCTTATGCGGACGGGTGAGCGGTGGATGTTGTATATCCCTTATCAAAGCGGATATGGTATAAATGATTATACTGCTCCTTATTCTACAAATACAATCCCCGGAGGATCTCTGCTGACGTTTGACTTGCAACTGGTTAGCTTTGCCGAATGAAATAAAAGATAAAAGAGGGTGTGTGCCGAAACGCCCCATTAAGCAAATTCCCCCGGCCAGAGACATCTATGGCAGGGGGGATTTTCTTTATGGGGGTTGGGTATGTCTTCTTCTGCCTGCTGGTGGTGGCAGACGCTCGGATGCCGGTTCGTTCTATATTTTCTTCTTGATGGCCTTTACCCAAATCCTGTATCCATCCTCGTTCAAATGTAGTCCGTCGCCGGTCAGTTCACTACGCAGTACATTCGTTCCCTTCTCTGTAAACAAGGGGAAGAGGTTGATATAGGCAATGTCTTTTTCTTTGGCAAGTGCTTCTAAGCGGGCATTGACTTCGGGCACCATATCGGTTTTTCCGGTCAGGCTTTTGTACCGGCCGAAACTTTCGTTGAAAGGAAGCAGGCTTTGTAGGTAGAGTTTCGTATCGGGAGATTCTTTCCGAATACGTTCTATTGTCATACGAATCATACTTACAATGCTATCCGACGTCAGATTGTGGGAAATGTCGTTGACTCCGATAAGCAGGAACAGCTTGGCGGGATGTCCGGGGAGTATCTGGTGCAGACGGTCATAGATACCCATCACTTCGTCACCGATAATGCCGCGGTTGCGTACGTTCTTCTTGCCGAGGCGTGCCGACCAGTCACCGCCGCCTTCAGTCAGGCTGTTGCCAAGCATGACGATGTCTTTGCTTGTAATGGCAGGCTCATCCATAAACTGTAGGAAGCGTTTGTAATAGTGGTCTGTATAGGCGTGTGGAACGGGACAGATAGAAGCGGCTACAGCGTTGGCAACCAATGAACGCAGACGAACCACGCTATGCCCGTCTTCCGGATGCACGGCATTGATAAGCAGTATGACGGAAGTGTCATTGTCCGGGTCGATAACGATGGAAGTACCCGTATATCCGGTATGGCTATAGGTGTTCGGGCCGAACAAGTCCCCGTTGTTGGAGGCATATGCTGTGAAGCAGTCCCAGCCGAGAGTGCGTCCCAGGCTGGCAGTGGCGCGTGGCACGGTACGCATGGCTTTTACGCCCAGCGGGCTCAGGATGCGGCGGCCGTTCCATTTGCCTCCGTTCTGCAGGGTTGCGCAGAGCACGGCAATATCTTCGGCACAGGAGAATACTCCGGCGTTGCCGCTGATGCCTCCGTTCATGATACGTGCCAGCGGGTCGTGTACTTGTCCGTAGAGGACTTGCCCGTCAGGTTGTTTTTCGGTTGGCGCGATGGCATTGTGCCAGTCTCCTTTGGTGATACCTGCCCAGTTTGCGTCCGCTGTATTTATCCATTTGCCATTCTTGGCACGTTGTGATTCAACATCTCCAGAGGTATTAGCTAAGAAGGATTACCTTGCTAAGAAGTCTGTATGTAGCTTCGG
>OGFX01000667.1_pt1 | contig 13228 bp, 7 predicted proteins | sample 1571011 | NCBI WGS metagenome assembly OGFX01 (sample SAMEA2582035, study PRJEB24529) | metagenome | biome: Human gut stool | place: China | collected 2011
TCTGGGAACTTCGCTTTCATAGCATCTACGAAATCAAAGATGGCCTTATCACAATATTTGTAGGTTGCTAACCCCTTATTGCCATCCTTGCGATTTAAAATGTCATCGCCAACGCCAGGCAAATCGCGGCGTGCATCGAAATCAAGGTACTTATCTTCTAATTTATAGGGACCATGATTAGTCGTTGTATATACAAAATGGAATGTCGGTTCGTCCATATCCATAATGCGTTTTGCCGCCTCTTCAAGGAATATATGATCGTATACACCAAGCCATGTTTGTGGTGCTTGAGGACCACAAAATTCGGTAGCATTTTCAATGCGATCAAAACCTTGGGCCTTGCCGTATTTCGTAAAGTTACCACTCGATGAGTTACCACCATACCAGTAAATGGTTTGGTAACCTAATCGTTTCATCTGTGCTGCAAGAGCAGTAGGTAATGTATGATTCCAGAAAATTTCTTTTTCATTCAATTCCATGCCACTATCGTAGATACCACTCATTAGACTTGAAATAGAAGGACGTGACACATTTCCGGCTGGCAAGAAATTAGGCACACAAGCCGTATGCGTATCGGCCGCAAAAGCACGCAATCCTGGACAGATATTAAAATTCATATACAACGGATCCATGGACCACTGAGGGATGCTTTCACCAACAATCAAAAAGATATGCTTAGGTTTAGCAATCCGAGCACCCTTTGCCACACGTTTAAAGGCATGTAATGGATTATCCAAGGTTTGCCAATCACGGCACGGCATAAGATGATTTACATCCTCTACGAGTTCCTCATCGGATTTCATTTGCGCCGCCGTCAACGGCGTTTTGCGAACCAATTTGAGAGCCTCTAAATCGTCAATAGTGGCCTTTGCAAAGAAGATATCCTCCTTAACGATTGTTGGCACCACGTCCCATTCCGGTTTATTGCGGTGATTCAAGGTCCCACCATAATGAAGCCAATAGTAAATCACCACATAGATTACCAAAAATCCAAAGGCACTAGCGCCAGCTGTGATATTGCTTTCAAAATGAGGATACGGAATGGACGGAATCGCAGACAATAATGTGCTAGCCCCATAGCTAATAGTCGCTACAGGAATGAATCCGGCGAGCACCCACCAACCCTTGTCTTGATTAAAGAAAATATCGATGAGGTTTTTCTTATCCGCATGCTTACCATAGTGCAACATGTAGTTATAGGTATCATTAAAATGCTTGTAGAACTGCATCTTACCGGCAAAGGCAGCATATATAATGCAGCTCAACACCGTATTTAAAATGATGGCTGCCATCATGTAGTAATCTGGAAAAGCCAAGAACGGCAAGGTTCCAAGCACAAGCAAAATCAATAGCTGATAGGCGTTGATATCCATTCCCCACCAAAATCCAAAGGTAAAGCAAGTACGAATGATGTGTCCCTTGCCCTTTAGCGTTTCATATGGATGGTAGACGCCGATAAAGATGGCCCTAAAGATAGCACAGAGTATAGGCATCCAGAGGAATAGTTTAATATTTTGTTGGAGGGATAAGAAAAATTGTTCACCCATGATAGTTCCTTTTGTAAGTTTTGTAAGTAAACAAACCCTATATATTCCCTGACAATATCGAGTTCATTTTGTTAATGATATAAATTAAAATATTCCCCTATTGGATACTATCCCCATGTTTTAGCCGCCATGCCGCTAGTTCCCGCATAGTTTTCATATACTTAGCATAATCTTGTGGCATTTGCTCATTTTCTAAATAAATACCATTTGTATCCATCCACAAACGATGGTTAAACACAAACGGCCCTTGATTAAATAGACTCGGCACCATAGCTTCATAGGTTTGCCCTGTGCGACCTACGAGTTCCGCCAAGGTCGGAATGATTTGGATGCTCATACCGAATGCATTTGGTGAAAGCCATTCTTTTTTGATGCCTTGTCCATAGAAAATAATCGGAATCGTAGAGAACACATTAGCACTTTGTTCACGAGCAAAGGTAAAGCGTTCGCTATGGTCACCGGTGATAACAAATAATGAAGTTGGATCAGATTGTTCCTCTTTGCTAATAAATTCTCCCATCACATGGTCTGCATACCAAATATGTCCCATTTCATTGATTTGTTTATCCGTATTGGCAATGGAATCTGGCAAGTTCTTACGAACCTTATCCGCATCATAGCCTTCCTTCGCCACATTCACACTATATGGAGGATGATTCGACGTAGTCATGATGACATTGATGATCTTTTCGCCACGATGTTTGTCCATGTATGTACTGATAGCCTTGAACATATCTCCATCGGCTACGCCCCAAGCATTTGTTTCGTTGCTCGGCATTTCAGATGCATCGTGGAATTCATCAAAACCTTGTTCTAATGCAAAGTTCTTAACATTTTGCCAAGTACTAAAACCGCCATACCAAAATACGGTCTTATAACCTAGTTTTTTCATAACCGGTCCAATACCAAGGCCATACGGTTCTTGTAACATGCCTACATTATAATTTGGATACATCCCCGTATCCGGCATGCCCGTCAATAACCCGATAATAGCTGGCATCGTACCCGTTCCTTGGGGCAAGGCCATTTGTGTACCCATCGCCTGAGGACTGCCTGCGTATTTACGACCTTGCTCTACAAGATAAGCACCAGGTTCGTTGAATTCAGCAAGGAATGGCCATAAACCATAGGATTCACCGAGAATGATATTAATTGATTGTGGTTGTTGTTGTAATCGCTCTGTTGTTATCGTTTTTGTGAAAGCTTCATCAAATCGTGTACTGCTAGGATTACCACCAATGGCCTGTATTTTTTCATGTAACTCATTAGGCGTTAAATGAATATCCTCTAATTCTGAAGTCCGTTTAGCAATGGATTTTACACGGTATAATGCTTGTGCATCGTCTAATATTGTTTCATTTAATAGATTTGAATTAAGTCGAGCTGCGCTTTCCCAGTTAATGGAATTCGTGTACCCAAAAGCTCCACCAAAGCGGAAAAATACGAATAGTACACCAAATCCAACAAAACTTAGAACACCAGTGATCCACTTATTACGTTTAGTGCTAGGAGCCCATTCATATGTGTTGGTATTTAGTACTTTCACTAAAAGCCAACTGAAAACAATACTAAGCACAATGCCACCAATTAAATATGGTATACCATGATATTCATTGATAGCCGTATTGATAATGGCATGAATATCGTCATGTTTGCCATTGATAAGCATCGCATTGTAAGAGGAGTTAAATATGGTATAAAACGGGATACGCCCCATAAAGAGCAATGTAAAGAAGATGGTAACAAATCCGTACCAAACTTTGCGTACACCTTGGGCTTTCCATTTCGGCCACACTATAGATGGCAATGTAGCAAATAGCAAACTTACAAGGACAATCGATCCAACGGTCTTCAAACTCAACCGAAAACCAAGCCATAAAGACATTAAAATACTGTCCATTGTAGTCGTATCTAATTGAGATTGAAATATAATTAAAAATACGATTCTAAAAAGCGTAAACAAGATAGAAAAGAACAAAAATGCCTTTAATTCCTGTTGAATGCCTTTTATCCAGTTCAACCATCGATACATACCATGTTCCAATTTACACACCAGCCCTACAATTTATTCAAAATACAAATGTATACCCCTATTTACACATATCATATGTGCCATCACAGTTATACACGTGAATACTTCTTGCAACTCGGCCCCTTGCACCGCTTGCATTTTCCACAGCCCTTATCCGTAGTTTTCTGGCCGTGGTTATTTATGAAATCTACGGTTAGCCCTTTTTTCCAGATTTTTTAGATTCCTTTTTCAAGGCTTTTTCAAGTTTCTTAGCCTCTTTATCCTTCTTAGAATCCTTGTCTTTTTTAGATTGTTTAGAATTCTTATTTTTCTTGCTCTTTTTGGACTCTTTATCCTTCTTGGACTTCTTAGATTCCTTTACAAATTCGAATTCTTTCTTAGACTGCTTGTCTTTCTTGTCTTTCTTTTTGTTCTTGTCTTTATCTTTCTTTTTCTTATCTTTTTTATCCTTTTTACCTGAAAGCTTCGCCCATTCTTCTTCTACGCGTTTCAGTTGTTTTTTGATAAGCTTGTCGATTTCCTTTTGTTGTTTAGTTTTATCCTTATCGCTCATGGATTGTTTGGAATACAACAAGGAATTTACCATATCATAAGGATCTAAAGACGTACGAATATCTCTGTCTAATAAGCTTTCATCATCAAAATCGTCCTCTTCGTCATCAAATTCATCGTCATTGATGTCATCACGACTAGATATAGTTTTCGTATCTATTTGATTTTTATCAGCATGAACATAGTCTTGGTCATCGATTGGATATTCCTTAGAAAGATTGATATCTTCTATTTCAAAATCTACATCATCTAACTTAATTTGCTCCATTGCATAGTCCAAATTATCTTGATTTGATGCACCGTAACCCATCGGTTTATCAAAGGAAAGAACATCGCCAAACAAATCGCGTTCCAAGCTTTCATAAGAATTAAGCATGCTCATGCGGTCCTGAACGACCTCAATTTGATTCCACAATTCTATCAAATTTGCCGTATATTGCATACGTTCCTTAACCTCTAAATAAGCCTGATGAATAATAGACAATTCTTTTTCGTTAAGACCTTCTTCAGCACCGATTTCTTCAATCATTTGCTGAATTTCTTGATCACGATTATAACGTTCTATTAAGGCACTGCGAATTTCTTCAATAAGACTTGTTGACACGCGTTCCATACGTTCCTCCTTTATGGTATATACTCAGCCCTAATCACTACGATTAATCATTACGAATCAATACATACCATGGTGAATAGAAAATAAATTTTTATACTCTCTAATCTATTATTATATCAGAAAATACGCGGATTTTCTGCGTGTTTTAGTGAAAGTACTAAAACACATTCACCCTATACACCAATATTCGTTCTTTTTCATCAGTTTCTTGAAATAAATCACCGCATTGTATTGATTCTTCTGCTTCTAGACGCACATGGTTATTTAAGAAATTTTCTACTTCTTCATTAACATAGTAGAAAAATAACTTAATCTCCCGAGGGTTATGATATAGCGAATCAAAGATATTTCCTAATACCCGCTTAATCGTATGGAGTGCAAAGGGATTAAAGAAAAAGCATCGATCTGCATTGTCTGGCAATGCATAGGTAGCAGCATCGCCAAGGACAAAAGATACACGGTTCTTGGCAGCTGGGCTTTCACCATTTACGATGGCACGTTCATACAAACGTTCATCGTATTCGATACCAAAGGAATGGCACCGCGTCTGATTCGCCATAAATATGCTAACGCGCCCCTTGCCACTGCCGTAATCGATGAGGGTATTTTGTTTCGTAATATAACCACTACTTGCGAGGCGCTCAAGAACACAATAGTCCGTCGGTTCATATGGATGATGCTCTGCATCCGAACGGCTATCATCACGGCCTGTAGTTTTGATTTGTAACACTTGTTCCCATTCCTGTTCGCTTGTCATCGTATCCTTCTCCCTATCGCTTATATACATGTACATTATGGTTCTTATCAATCATTGTATACATAGATAACATCATTTACAAATGTTAGATAATCATGTATCATAATATATGACAAAGGAAGTTAATGCGTTCAATATGTTGCACGCAAAAATGAAAAAGCAGGGCCGCAACCCTGCTTTTTTATAACAATCACTAACCATTTACAAATAATGGTAAATTGTGTAATATAATATTAGATGAAGAAATAAGTATTTTGCAAACATTTTAATGCACGCAAAACAAAAGAGGAGGGTGGCACCCCTCCTCTTTTTGTGCTAGTTACCGGCCTAATATCTATCTAGCCACTTGCAGATATAATAGCACGTTATACCTGCTACGATAGATATTGTGAAAGAAATAAGTATTTCGAACATTTTAATACACCCCCTTTCTGTTACCAGTATGGGGCGGTAACATTTATAGTATATAACATATACTTATATAACTAAAGAATTAAGATATGGTACCATTTACAAACATTAGATAATCATGTAATATATAACAAAGGAAATCAATATGTGACACGTTTTCACGCAAACAAAAAAGGAGGGGTGCTACCCTCCTTTTTTTGTGCTATTTACCATATATGATTCGAATATGGTATACTAAAAAGTAATATTTCAATTTTTCTCATGTGCAGAATTATATCTCATAAAAAGGAGTATTTACTTACATGGACAGTGATCTGACCTTAGATTTTATAATTATTATAATATTAATCATCGCCAATGGCTTATTTTCCATGACAGAGTTAGCCATTGTTAATGCTAAAAAACGCCGTCTCGAAGAGATGGGTGAAGCAGGTAATGAACGGGCTAAAAAAGCCTTTGAATTAGCAGAAAATCCTAATAATATGTTTTCTACCATTCAAATTGGTATTACCCTTGTTGGTATTTTAACAGGTTTGTATTCTGGTGCGACCTTTTCCGCTCCATTAGAAGAATTTTTAGTAGCTCATGTTCCAAGTATTGAACCGTATGCTAAATCTCTGAGCTCATTTATCATCGTTGCGATTATTACCTATTTATCCCTCGTTATTGGTGAACTTGTGCCAAAACGCTTGGCTTTAAATAGTCCTGAAAGTATCGCTGTAATCGTGGCAAAACCAATTTACTGGCTATCAGTAGCATTAAAACCAATCGTTAGCTTCCTCGGTGTTTCTACAGAATTTTTATTAAAATTATTAGGCGTTACTATTAAAGAAGAAGCTCCTGTAACAGAGTCTGAAATCAACAAAATGCTCACCGAAGGCGTAGCCATGGGTGCTTACGAAGAAGAAGAACCTATCCTCGTAGAAAATATCTTTCACCTAGCCGACATGGACGCATCTGACGTCATGACACCGCGGACACAGCTTAAATGGATTGATTTAAACGCTTCCGAAGATGAAATCATGGAGGTTCTTAAAACGGCAAACCATTACCGCATTCCTGTAGGTGAAGATTCCCTCGATGAATTGCGGGGTATGGTCAACGTAACAGATGTTATGGTTGAATGTTTACAGGGTGAAAGCCCCCTTCACCACGTCATCCGTTCTTGTATGACAGAACCATTGCTTGTACCTGAAAGCATTTCTCTTATGAAATTGCTCAATACATTGCGTAATGAAGGCGTTCACGAAACCATCGTCCTCGATGAATACGGTGGCTTTAGTGGCCTCGTAACATTACATGACATAATGGAAGAAATCGTAGGCCTCATGCCATCTGGTGAAGATGAACGCCAAGAAGAAGAAAACCGTATCATCGAACGCGGTGACGGAACATGGCTTGTAGATGGTCTACTCAACATAGACGAATTTAAAGAATTCTTTCACATCGACAAAGAACTTCCTCGCGAAGAAGATGATCTATACAAAACATTAGGCGGTCTCATGAACCTACTATTCGGTAGAATTCCAAGAGAAACAGACAAAACCTATTGGGAAGGATACACCTTTGAAATCGTAGACATGGATAATACGAGAATCGACAAAATTTTGGTTAGTTATGTTGAACCAGTTGTGGAACAAACAGAAGAATAGATTATAAGGCACATGGTGCTACCAAAGCCGACACGCTATCGCGCTAAAGCGGGACCCGAAGTCGTTTTGGTAGCACCATGTGCCTTTTTCACTCTTACTGTAGTTCGCACAACTGGTTAAACATAATCTATGAGAGAAACACGCTACGCGGAGCCCAACGAAGGGTGTGAGCTAACAGAGGAGCGTAGCGACGTATGGGAGCCACACATCTCTAATCCAGGGGCGTAAGATTTTCCAAAGGAAAATTCACAGCCACTGGAGAAGTCATTTTCAGAAGGGATTCTCTCTTCTTCTATTCTACGTTTGTTGCACAACATGGTTAACATAATCATTAAGAGTAAACAGGCCGGGTCTGACTCCGGCCTATCGGCCTCCGCATGGCCGACGCAGAGTGTGAGCTAACAGAGGAGCGTAGCGACGCATGGTAGCCACACATCGCTAATCCAGAGGCGTAAGATTTTCCCCAAAGGAAAATCCTCAGCATCTGGGAAAGTCGTTTTTGGAAGTCTATTTTTTTATTACTAATATCCTATGATCCTACGTGCTCAAATTTTCATTTCTACTGTATTCGCACAACCTAAATTTCTCCCCGAAGGTGCCTCGCAGTTACTAAATTTAGAAAACATATATATTTTCTAATATACATATAGAATTTTTGTTTAATATATAGTATTATTTAATTGTATAAAATATATATCATAGTAGTTATTGCTTTCACAATAATCTCTATAATGTGTGTGAAGGAGAGAATTATGAATCGTAGTGTATTAGGATTGACCACGGCGCTACTGATGAGTGCACTAGTCATCGGCGGTTGTGGTTCGAATCAAGAAGAGCATGATACGAGTCTCAAGGTACGGACGATTACGATTGGCAAGGAGGCTGGCACAACGAGTGCTGGGTATTCGGGAACAATCCATAATAAAACGGAAACAACTTTAGCGTTCCAAGTTGGTGGCCGTATTATTAATAAATTCGTCAGTGTAGGTTCACCTGTTCAAGCGGGTCAAGTTATTGCCCAAATTAACGGCGCTGATACGGCTAGTCAAGTACAAAATGCACAAGGAGCCGTTACGGCAGCTCAATCGGCATATGAGCTAGCCAATACGAATGCGGAACGATTCCGTACTTTATATGAACAAAATGCGGTTAGTAAATTACAACTAGATCAAGCAGAAAATCAATTGAATGCTGCCAAGGCTCAGTTACAACAGGCTCAAGCAGGTCTCAATTTGAGCAGTAATCAAAATAGTTATACTACTCTTGTTGCTCCAGATAGTGGCCTCATAACGGCGCTTAATCTCGAGGTCGGTCAAGTGGTCTCCGCTGGTCAACCAGTAGGCACCTTGGCGGCTGGCCATGAACCAGAGGCAGTTATTTCGTTGCCTGAACAAGAAATGAGTAAGATTCGCATAGGTAGTACTGCTACCATCAGTTTCTGGGCTTTACCTGATGTGAAAGTACAAGGTATTATCCGAGAAATTTCACCAGTACCAGACCCAATTGCACGGACCTATACGGTAAAAATTGCCTTACAAAATCCACCAAAAGAGGTACAGCTTGGCATGACCATCAACGCGGTCATCAATCAAGTAGAGACAACGGATATTTCTATTCCATTGACAGCTTTGGTGAAAGACAAACAAGGTAATAATGCGGTCTATATCATTCGAGATAAAAAAGCACATCTCGTACCAATTCAAACGGGCGATTTCGGTAATAATTCGGTTATCGTTAAAAGTGGCCTCGCTAAAGGAGATATCGTTATCACCGCAGGCACCCAACAATTACAAGAAGGGACGGCGGTGCATGAATGAAGAACTTTAACTTAGCCGATTGGGCGTTACGCCACAAATCTATTATCTATTACTTCATCGCCGTACTCCTCACCTTTGGTATATTCTCGTTCACCCATATGGGACGCATGGAAGATCCAGACTTTACGATGCGTACCATGGTGGTCGGTGTTTCTTGGCCAGGCGCATCACCGCAAGAGATGTCTGATCAGGTAACGGATAAACTGGAGGAACGACTACGGGATCTACCGGGTGTAGATTATACTAAGTCTTTTACAGATGGCAGTAAATCTGTTATTTACATCAATCTGAAAGAAGATTTACCATCAAGTAAAATTCGTCCCGCCTGGGAAGAAGCACGTAACATGATCAATGATGAGTGGAAATCCTTACCATCTGGCGTTCAAGGTCCAGCTATCAACGATCGATTCGACGATGTATACGGCACGATTTATGCCCTTTCAGGTGACGAATTTAGTTACGAAGAAAAACGGCAACAAGCGGAAAATTTAAAACGACAATTGTTATCCGTTCCAAATGTAAAAAAGATTACCCTTATTGGAGTGCAAGAAAAGTCCCTTGATATAACTATCAATAAGGATAAATTGGCCTCCTATAAGGTAACGGTTCAACAAGTGTTAAACGCACTCAAACAGCAAAGCGCCATGGTGCCAGCTGGTATGGTTAACACCGATACGAACAACGTATATATCCGTGTGAATGGTGTATTCGATAGCGTCGATGCTGTCAAAAATATGCCAGCCCGCATCAACAATCAAATCGTACGACTTGGCGATGTAGCAGATGTAACAATGACCTATAAGGACCCATCCAGTCCTCAATTTTACTATGAAGGCAAGCCTGCCATCGGCATCGCTATTTCCATGGATGCTGGTGCGAATAATATCGAATTTGGCGAGGCAATCGATAATAAACTAAAGGAATTTAAAACGACGATTCCCGCTGGTTTAAACCTCGATCAAGTATCGAATCAGCCGCACATCGTTAAGGAATCCATCGGTGATTTCTCACAATCTCTATTCGAAGCCATCGCCATCGTATTGCTCGTAAGCTTTGCGTCCCTTGGCATTCGCACTGGTGTTGTAGTGGCGCTCACCATTCCTGTCGTTGTATCCACCGTCTTTGTATTGATGTACGAAAACGGCATTTATCTGCATAAGGTTAGCCTTGGTGCCCTCATCTTGTCATTGGGCCTCCTCGTAGATGACGCCATCATCGTTGTAGAAATGATGAGCGTTAAGCTTGAAGAAGGCTTTAACCATTGGCGTGCAGCCACCTTTGCTTATGAATCTACAGCCTTTCCGATGCTGTCCGGCACGCTCATTACCTGTGCTGGTTTCTTGCCTCTCGCCTTGGCAGAAGGCATGGTTGCAGAATTTACTAAATCCTTGTCCATCGTTGTGTTCTTAGCCCTCGTCTTATCTTGGATTGCATCTGTTCTGGTCAGTCCTGTACTGGGCTATAAAATCATCGAAAACAAGGCTGAAAAACCCGAATCCGAGTGGACTCGTCGCGATCATATTATGCATCGTCTGAAAACGATTTTTTATGCTCGTTTTGAAAGTCTCCTCCACTGGGCACTCGGTCATCACAAGACCATATTACTCGCCACATTAGGGGCTTTCATATTGTCCCTCCTATCATTCCCGCTCATCAAACAGGAATTTTTCCCATCATCAACGCGGAATGAAATCATTGTATCTATGCAATTTCCTCAAAGCTCATCCATCGATTATACGCAAAGCCAAGCTAAATCATTAGATACTTTGTTAAAGAATAATGAGCATATCGATCATTACACAACCTATGTAGGTGAAGGGTCGCCGCGGTTTGTATTGACCTTAGAACCGGAATTACCACGTGCTAATTTTATGCAAACCATCATCGTCACAAAGTCCTTAAATGATCGTGATGCATTGTTCAAGGATTTACAAGATCAGTTAAACAATCAATATCCATCTGCCCTCATCAATATGCAATTTGTTCAAATTGGACCTCCATCTAAATATCCTGTTATGCTTCGTGTATCGGGACCTAATGCATCTGAGGTAAAAACGATTGCTAATGATGTGAAAGCCATGATGCAGCAAGATAAGGACTTACAAAATATTGCCTTTGACTGGCCGGATACAGAGCCTGTAGCACAGGTTCATATCAATCCAGATAAGGCTCGTATGCTTGGCATCAATAGCTATGCTGTATCGCTTCATTTACAAAGCTTGTTAACGGGTACAAAAGCGGGTGAATATTACGAAGGTAACCAAACAATTCCTGTTACTTTCAAATTAGGTGGCAATGAAAACCACAATCTAGCGGCACTTTCATCACTACCAATCCAAACAGGCAATGGTTCCTATGTACCGCTCAGCCAAATTGCCACGATTTCTATGACCCAAGAGGAAGGGATTATCTGGCACCGCAACATGATGCCGACCATCAGCATCCATGCTAATGTTGGCCCTGGCGTACTTGGCAATGCTAAGACGAAAGAAATCTACAAGAACCTTGAAGAATATCGTCAAAACTTGCCAACTGGCTATACTATCGAGCTCGACGGTGCTGCTGAAAAGAGCGTTACAGCCGTTAAAAAATTGCTCGTCCCAATTCCTATCATGCTCTTTGTGATTATGACCATTCTCATGTTCCAATTGAAGAAAATTGCACTCATGCTCATGGCCTTATTCACGGCTCCTCTAGGACTCATCGGTGTTGTACTAGCCCTAAACATTACACGTACACCACTTGGATTTATGGCTATTCTCGGTGTTATCGCCCTCTCTGGCATGATCATTCGTAACTCCATCATCTTGTTGGACCAAATCGAAATCCACCGTGCTGAAGGCCAATCTGCCCGCGAAGCCATCATCAACTCCGCTACATTGCGTTTCAGACCAATCATGTTAACCGCCATCGCGGCCATCCTTGGTATGATACCGCTCATGGGATCCGTATTCTGGAGCCCACTAGCCATCGCCTTTAGCGGCGGCCTACTCGTAGCAACCATACTAACACTCATCGTATTACCAGTTATGTACGCAACATGGTATAAGGTAAAATAAATAATTCTTTCAATGTATTCACCTCCTTCCTGTTACCAGAATGGAGAACATACATACCTTTCTTAAATTAGTACACGCCTGTTCTAATTTTTAAGAGCCCCATTATTGCATACTAAAAGGCAGCAGATTACAAAATCTGCTGCCTTTTTCTCATCTAAACCTGCCGATGGTGTATTTAAGCAAAATAGGATAAGTAGTGTTTCCGAACGACTTTTTTCATTTAGCCTATTGTATTTAATAAGAAAAGCTGAACATGACTTCCATGCGACTTTACCTTCACTGTGGATTTCATTTCATGAAATCTTACGTTCAGGACTAAGTGATGGGTAGGCCTTCTCTCCTTAGTCCGATTGTATTTAATAGAAAATAGATGGGGCCACTTGTTTCATGACTTTGGCCCTGCGAAGGCCGAAGGCCGGAGTCAGACCCGGCCGGTGGAATGAAACAAGTGGTCCCATCTATCAATTCTCATTAAACTACAACGGCCGTCCCATTACATGTCACCATAAGCATGCCATTTTGTGCTCCTACGGTGCTGTATTGGAATGATACGCCAATAACGGCATTAGCGCCGATTTTGCTAGCTCGTTTTGCCATTTCATCGATTGCTGCTTGGCGTGCATTCATTAGTGAATCTTCATAGCTACCGCTACGACCACCAACAATATCACGAATACCAGACATAAAGTCTTTTACAAAGTTACGGCCTTCTACGACCTCACCAAATACGATACCTTTGTACTCTTGTACAGGTTTGTTTTCAATATGCATAGTTGTAGTAATAATCA
>OGFX01000669.1_pt1 | contig 13195 bp, 8 predicted proteins | sample 1571011 | NCBI WGS metagenome assembly OGFX01 (sample SAMEA2582035, study PRJEB24529) | metagenome | biome: Human gut stool | place: China | collected 2011
CCTCTGACGCTTGAATATTAATAACTACAACCTTCGCAGTGATAGAGTGATAGAGGATTTGCTGAAAACTTCGTATGCAAATCACAACCTTGGAAAATTTTGATGCGGTTGCCCTGAAAGTGGCAGGAATCAATAATATGTCATCAAACGTCAATCCGTCCATGACCACTCTGTCTGCAATAAATGACATAGAACTTATGCCTTAAAAATTATTGCACACAAACCTACAAAACAATTGACAATTAACAATGGACATTTTTGTCGCCCATTGTCAATTGCCAATTGCCAATTGTCAATTATTTAATTTGCCATTTCCGACAGGAACTTAATGCGGACGAGGCGAATCTCTTCTTCCGTATAATCACCACCTAATTCTTCGATTGCATCTTCCAGATCGTCTGTTTCCGAATCCTTGAAGTATTCATAAATATCATCGATATGATCTTCGTCCATCACATCGTTCAAGAAGTAGTCGATATTGATACGGGTTCCAGAATAAACGATCGCTTCTATTTCGTCGAGTAGTTCGTTAAATTCCAATCCGTTCGTCATGGCTATTTCGTCTAACGCCACCTTACGGTCGATACGCTGGATGATCGAAACCTTCAATTTGGATTTATTGGCAACCGTACGAACCCGAAGATCTTCGGGACGTTCGATCTCGTTTTCTTCCACGTGACGCTTAATCAGCTCAATGAACTCCTTACCATATCTTTTTGCCTTACCGGCTCCGACACCCGGAATATTCTGCAATTCTTCCAACGTTACCGGATAAGTAGTGGCCATCGCTTCCAGAGACGGATCCTGGAAAATAACGAAAGGAGGCACTTCCAGACGCTTGGACAACTTCTTGCGTAAATCCTTCATCATCGAGAAAAGGGCAGGATCGACCGCACAAGCGGCTCCACCGCGTACGGGAACTTCTTCTTCCTCTTCATCGAATTCGTTGTCTTCTGTAATCTTGAAAGAGACAGGTTTCTTTATAAACTCTTTTCCTTTTTCTGTAATCTTCAACAGACCGTAGTTCTCGATGTCCTTGGCCAAATATCCGGCAATCAATGCTTGACGGATAACGGCATTCCATGTCTTCTCTTCCTCATCCGAACCGGAACCGAAAATCTCCAGTTCATTGTGCTTGTAAGATTGTATTTCGGAGGTCTCGTTGCCGACCAACATGTTGACAATATATTCTGCCTTGAATTTTTCCTTTAACGTACCAACCACTTCGAGTACGGCGCTTAATAATTCCTTTGCTTCCACTTTCTTTTTTGGGGTCAAACAATTATCACAATTTCCACAATTTTCTTCCAGGTATTCTTCACCGAAATAGTGCAACAAGACTTTCCGTCGACATACGGAAGTTTCGGCATAAGCAGCAGTCTCCAGAAGCAACTGCTTACCGATCTCCTGTTCCGCCACAGGTTTTCCCTGCATGAATTTTTCCAATTTCTGCAAGTCTTTATAGGCATAAAAAGCGATGCACTGGCCTTCACCGCCATCACGGCCGGCTCGTCCGGTTTCCTGGTAATATCCTTCGAGGCTTTTGGGAATATCATAATGGATGACATACCGTACGTCGGGTTTGTCGATCCCCATACCGAAAGCAATGGTCGCAACGATCACGTCTGCTTTTTCCATTAGGAACGCATCCTGATTGCTCGAACGCTGCTGCGAATCCATACCGGCATGATAAGGGAGCGCCTTGATACCGTTTGCTTTCAGAATATCGGCAAATTCTTCCACCTTCTTACGGCTCAAACAATAGATAATACCGGATTTTCCCTCGTTGGACTTAATATATTTGATGATCTCGCGGTCGATATTCGCCGTTTTCGGACGAATCTCATAATACAAATTAGAACGGTTGAAGGAGGATTTAAAGACAGAAGCGTCAATCATTCCCAAGTTTTTCTGAATATCGTGCTGCACTTTCGGAGTGGCTGTCGCCGTCAAAGCAATCAACGGACGCTTGCCGATTTCGTTTATGATCGGACGGATACGACGATATTCCGGACGGAAATCATGCCCCCATTCAGAAATACAATGTGCTTCGTCCACTGCATAAAACGAAATATTGACTTGGCGCAGAAACTCCACATTTTCATCTTTGGTCAATGACTCAGGAGCCACGTAGAGCAATTTCGTCCGGCCATTACGGATATCGTCTTTTACCTGGTCGATAGCCGATTTATTCAAGGAAGAGTTTATGAAATGGGCAACCCCGTCCTCTTCGCTGAAATTACGCATGGCATCCACTTGGTTCTTCATCAGGGCTATCAAAGGAGAAATCACTATGGCCGTCCCCTGCATCATAAGAGAAGGCAGTTGATAACACAAAGATTTTCCTCCTCCGGTCGGCATCAACACAAATGTATCATTTCCTGCCAGTACATTTTCGATGATTGCTCTCTGATTTCCTTTAAAGGTATCAAAACCAAAATGTTTTTTGAGCTCTTCTGTCAAATTATCCTTCTTCGCCATACTATTCATATTTTAAAAACCGCCGTCAGGTCATCTGCAGACGGTTTACGTCCGATTTTTCAAACTTTTCCTTCGCATACTCCAACGTGACATGGAGTGTCTTTTCATTTGCAGACGGCATACTGTACATGGCATCCATCATCACAGCCTCCACAATGGAACGTAAGCCACGTGCTCCCAACTTAAACTCAAGTGCCTTATCGACTATAAATTCGAACACGTCTTCGTCAAATGTCAGTTCAATATCATCCATCGCAAACAATTTGATATATTGCTTGATGATCGAGTTCTTCGGTTCCGTCAAGATATTACGAAGCGTACTCCTATCCAACGGGTTCAAATAGGTCAAGATAGGCAGACGTCCGATGATTTCCGGAATCAGGCCAAACGATTTCAAGTCGGTTGGTGTAATGTATTTCAGCAGATTGTTGCGATCCACCTGCGCCGTGTTTTCGTTTGCGGCGTATCCTACTACACGTGTATTCAAACGCTGGGCGATTTTCTTCTCTATTCCGTCGAAAGCGCCACCACATACAAACAGGATATTTTTCGTATCCACGGCAATCATTTTCTGCTCCGGATGCTTGCGCCCACCCTGCGGGGGTACGTTCACGATGGAACCTTCCAAGAGCTTCAGCAAGCCCTGCTGCACACCTTCACCGCTTACATCACGGGTAATGGAAGGATTATCGCTCTTACGGGCGATCTTATCTATTTCATCGATAAATACGATACCACGCTGTGCCGCTTCGACATCATAATCGGCAGCCTGCAACAGACGGGTCAAAATGCTTTCTATATCCTCCCCTACATAACCGGCTTCTGTCAAGACCGTCGCATCTACAATGGCAAACGGGACATGGAGCAATTTGGCGATCGTACGGGCAAGTAGCGTTTTACCTGTCCCCGTAGCACCCACCATAATAATATTCGATTTCTCGATCTCAACATCATCCGATGTTACTTTCTGGATCAAACGTTTGTAATGGTTATACACAGCAACCGACAGATAACGTTTAGCGTCGTCCTGACCTATCACATATTGGTCCAGAAAAGTCTTAATATCCTCAGGCTTAGGCAGATCTTTCTGGTTTAATCCAAAAGAACTCCCCTTGCCAGGCATTTGTTCTTTTACTATTTCGTACGCTTGCTGTGCACATTCATCGCAAATAGCACCGGAAATCCCGTTAATCAACATATTAACGTCCCGGCTACCGCGTCCGCAAAACGTACAGCTATCGCCTGTTTTGGCCATTCCGTATTTGTTTTTTAAAGAGAGTACGTTAAAAGCTCCTGTTCCCGCATTCGATACAAGGGACAAGGGACTTTTAACGCAGCCCCTTACATTAATATTATTTATTACGAACCAGAACCTTGTCGATCATACCGTAAGCCAAAGCTTCCTCTGCCGTCATCCAATAGTCACGGTCACTATCGTGTTCAACCTTTTCATAAGGTTGACCTGAATGAGTTGATATGATTGTGTAGAGTTCCTTCTTTACTTTCAGGATTTCACGAGCCGTGATCTCAATATCCGAAGCCTGTCCCTGCGCACCGCCTAACGGCTGGTGAATCATCACGCGGGAATGAGGCAAGGCCAGACGCTTGCCTTTCGTTCCGGCGACCAGCAATACCGCAGCAAAAGAAGCTGCCATACCCGTACAGATAGTCGACACGTCACTACTGATAAACTGCATCGTGTCATAAATACCATATCCTGCATAAACAGAGCCACCCGGAGAATTGATATAAATTGAAATATCCTTGCCCGGATCGCTTGAATCCAGATACAACAACTGTGCCTGGATTACATTTGCCGTATAATCGTCAACCTGTGTACCTAAAAAAATGATACGGTCCATCATCAACCGTGAAAAAACGTCCATCTGAGCAACGTTCAATTGACGCTCTTCGATAATCGTCGGAGATATGTAACTGCTGGTTATATTCATATAACTGTCCAGCGCATTACTGTTCATCCCTAAATGCTTCGTTGCATACTTTCTGAAATCTTCCATAATCTATAGTCTTATTGTGTTACCGAAAAGTCATAAAAAAAGGGATTCCTCTCTTACTTATCGGAATAACAAAGTTATAAATAAATTTCTGAAAGAAACAACTTATTTGCTGTCCGGTAAGATATTTTTTCGAGAGAAAGCCCTTTTTAGATAAAAAAGCTGCTGCTGCCGCTTTTTCAAGTAGTCTTATTCTTCAAAAAGTTTGTTGAATTCGTCGGCTGTCACCTCCTTGATATCCAGTTCGACTTGTTCTTTCAACCAGCCTGCCAGTTTTTCTTCAACTGCACGGTCAATGATATTCTGCAGCGTCTGCTTGTTTTTCAAAATGTCTTTAGCATAGTTAGCCAATACGTCTTCCGGTACGGAAAGCATTCCATACTGGGCAAACTGGGCTTTAGCTACACGTTTAGCGAAGCCTTCGATATCAGCATCTTCAACTTTCAATCCGTTTTCCTTCACCAGATTTTCTTTGATCAGCTGATATTTCAAGTCTTCTATGATCCGAGGATATTCTTCGTCGATCTTTGCTTTCGTATTCTTTTCATTGGCAACCAGCAACCAACGCTTTAACAGGTCTTCGGCAAACGAAAGTTCACCGGCCTTCTGAACCAGCAGGTCACGGGCATCGACCAAGAACTTGAAGTCGCTCTGCGGAGTGAACTGCTCAGCCAAAGCTTCGCGGATCTTGTTCTTGAATTCTTCTTCGCTGGTAACAACGCCTTCACCGAAGACTTTGTCGAACAATTCCTGGTTCAGCTCTGCATTCTTATGACGAGTCACCTCCGTGATTTCAAAGCTAAAATCGCCTGTGATACCACTGACGGCTTCCTTATTCACTTTCAAGAAAGAAGCGATTTCTGCTTCTGCACCTTCGTAGGCCTTATTCGGATTGAATACGATCACAGAGTTCTTCTTTGCACCGATGAATTTAGCTTTTTCAGCTTCATCCTTTATGTACATCGGCATCAAAACAGCCTCTTCAACAACGATACCGCCTTCTTTCGGAGAACCGTTTTCCAGTTCGGCTACCGTACCTTTCACCAAGTCTTTTTCTTCTACATCCTCAACCTGGTCGTACGTTCCGAAATTAGCCTGGTAAGCCTCGACTTGTTTGCCGATCATTTCGTCGTCGATATTCACCTGGTAATAAGGAACCTTGTCATTTTTGGACAATTCGATCTTGATTTCCGGAGCCAGCGCTACATCAAAACAAAATTCGAAGTCTTCCTGAGTATCGAAGTTGATTTCTTTCTGTTCAGTTTCGTTAGGCAGCGGTTCGCCCAAAATGTTCAGTTTGTTTTCACGGATATAGTTGTACAGGTTTTCAGAAACCAATTTGTTGATTTCTTCGACCAACACATGCTTGCCATACATTTTCTTTACCATACCCATTGGGACCATCCCTTTACGGAAACCCGGCATCTCTGCTTTCTGACGGAAGCTGCGAAGGCTCTTTTCAACCTTGTCTGCATAGTCAGCTTTCACTATTTCCAATTTCACAATGCCTTTTGTAGCATCAATGTTTTTAAGCGAAACGTTCATTCTGAATGATTTATTTAATTAATAGTCTTGTTCGAATTTTAGGGTGCAAAATTAGACTTAATCTTTTAATCTCGCAAATTGTTTGCTTAAATTGTTATAACCGAGATGAATTTAGGAGCAATATTATTTTTTTCAGGATAAATTGTTGTTTATCTAAAATAAATGTATTCCTTTGCGATGTGAAAGGGCATTAACCTTGAACGGACCTAACATTGTTTTTTATTTCTTCATTTACTCGTTACTTGTCGAATATCTCTCACTGTTACGAAATTCCGGTTTACTACTTTCATTGAAGTAACAATTTTATTTTTTAATTTCTATTTTTATGAACATCTATGTTGGAAACCTGAACTATCGTGTTCGGGAAGATGATTTGAAACAAGTAATGGAAGAATACGGTACGGTTGAATCCGTAAAGATCATCAAAGACCGTGAAACAGGCAAATCAAAAGGTTTTGGTTTCGTTGAAATGCCGGACGATGAAGCTGCGAAAAAAGCAATCGCCGAGTTGAACGAAGCAGAATATGAAGGCCGCCAGATAGTAATAAAAGAGGCTCGTCCTAAATAATTACTTTTCCGGGAAAAAATAAGAAACTTCTGCTTAACTTTGAGCAGAAGTTTTTTTATGCTCAAAAATATGTTCTTAAAAGGTATATATGCCGGAAAACCGGCCATCTTCCAATTGACCGTCCTGCTTCTCCTGATTCTGGCAGGCGCAGTTTTCTCATCGCTGATTGCAATGGGATTCTTCTATATGATCTATGGTCTGCACGCCGATATTACGCAGTATTCGGACATGATGCGCCTGTTGCAACTTATTTCAGCCCTCGGCACATTCCTCTTTCCTGCATTGGCACTTGCGTGGCTGTGCAGCTACAATCCGAAAGAATATCTGTCGATCGGGAAAATGCCTAAAGGACACATATTGCTTCTCACATTTCTCAGCATATTTTTGATCACTCCTTCCATCAGCCTGACCGGAATACTGAATAAGCAGATGGAACTGCCATCTTTTATGGAACCCATAGAAAACTGGATGCGGTTGCAAGAGGAAACGGCCGAACAACTGACTCTGAAATTGCTGGCCGGAAGAGGGATCATAACTTTGTTTTTTAACCTGATCGTTATCGCGGTAGCTGCCGGCATTACGGAAGAATTCCTTTTCAGGGGCGCTTTGCAACGGATAATCGGGAAATGGACGTACAATCATCATATCATCATCTGGAGTGCAGCCATCATTTTCAGTACCTTCCACATGCAGTTTTTCGGCTTCCTTCCACGTATGCTGTTAGGAGCTTATTTCGGATATTTACTTTATTGGACCCGGAACATCTGGATACCGGTATTTGCCCACTTCGTTAATAATGCAATTGCTGTCATCAGCATGTCGGATGCCAAATTAAAAGACAACGAATTCATTACCGGAGATATTTCCACACAGAATTTGTTGCCCTACACAATCGTGGCGATCGTTGCGTTATTTTTCTTTGTCCGTTGCTGTCGGAAATTGAAAATTATCAGATCGTCTAATCTTAATTCTTAAAAGTCTTTTTTGCGGAGAACAAAATCCTTACCCAGATATTTTTCACGCACAATTTCATTTTCGGCCAACTGCTCGGCAGTTCCCTGAAAAAGCACTTTCCCTTCGAACAGCAGATAGGCACGGTCACAGATACTCAAAGTCTCGTATACGTTATGATCTGTGATCAGAATCCCGATATTCTTATGTTTCAGCTTTGCGACAATACTCTGGATATCTTGTACGGCAATCGGGTCTACCCCGGCAAACGGTTCGTCAAGCATGATAAATTTCGGATCGATAGCCAGACAGCGAGCGATCTCCGCACGCCGGCGTTCACCTCCGGACAACTGGTCGCCCAAATTCTTCCGCACTTTATTCAGACCAAATTCGGCAATCAGACTCTCCAATTTTTCTTTCTGGTATTCGGATGTTGTCTCTGTCATTTCCAATACGGAACGAATGTTATCCTCCACCGTCATTTTACGGAAAATAGACGCCTCCTGAGCTAAGTAGCCAATACCATTACGAGCGCGTTTATACACCGGAAACTTCGTGATCTCCATATAGTTCAAGAATATCTTTCCTTCATTGGGAGTCACCAACCCTACCGTCATATAGAAAGTAGTCGTTTTCCCAGCTCCATTAGGGCCAAGCAATCCCACGATCTCTCCCTGCTTCACATTGATCGAAACATGATTTACAACGGTACGTGTCTTATATTTTTTAACGAGGTCCTCCGTACGGAGCACCATTTGTTGTTCGTCTGCCATATCCAAAATCTTTGCCACAAAGAAACGGAATTAATTCCTTCTATACAAATCGTTCACTACGCTTTTATTGACTTACAGCCCAGTTTAGATTAAATACAAACCAGAAGTATCAAGCCTGAAATGAACAGTTGTTCCCAGAATTGCGTTATATTTGCAGACTGTAATTGAATAGAAACATAAAATAATGAATAAAGCATTACATCAAGTAGGTGAATATGTCATGTTGATGGGGAAATGCATCTCCGTACCCAACCGGTGGAGCATGTTCTTTAAGCAGTTGATAAAGGAAATATATAAATTAGGAGTCGATTCCCTTTGGATCGTTGTCATCATTTCCATTTTTATCGGTACGGTTATTGCCATCCAGATTTCACTGAATATCAGTTCGCCGCTCATTCCTAAATTTACGATAGGATATACAACGCGTGAAATTATCCTGCTGGAATTTTCTTCTTCCATCATGTCGTTGATTCTGGCGGGTAAAGTCGGTAGCAACATTGCTTCCGAAATCGGGACCATGCGTGTGACGGAGCAGATCGACGCAATGGAGATCATGGGAGTTAACTCCGCCAACTTCCTGATCCTGCCAAAGATGGTCGGTATGATGACTTTCATTCCGGTATTAGTTATCTTCAGTATGTTCACCGGTATTTTGGGAGGTATCGCAGCCAGCCATTCCACAGGAACAGGTATGACACCCGCTTCTTTCGAATATGGTTTACAGTTCTATTTCAATGAGTTCTACATCTGGTACTCCATCATTAAATCCGTTGTGTATGCATTTATTATTTCATCCATAGCCGCCTACTTCGGTTACAATGTAAAAGGCGGTGCACTGGAAGTAGGTAAAGCCAGTACGAACGCGGTCGTTATGAGCAGTATCATGATTCTGCTGGCCGACGTGATCTTAACCAACTTAATGCTGACATAAAAAATGGTAGAAGTAAAACATATCACCAAGTCCTTTGAAGGACGAGTTGTCCTGAATGACATCAGTGCTGTATTCGAAACGGGAAAAACAAACCTGATTATCGGGCGAAGCGGCTCCGGGAAAACGGTTCTTATCAAAAATATTATCGGGCTGATGCGTCCGGATTCGGGAGAGATTTTATATGACGGCCGTGACTTGACATCGATGGATAAGCACGAATTGAACATGTTGCGCCGTGAAATGGGTATGCTGTTCCAAGGATCGGCCTTATTCGACAGCATGACGGTGTTGGAAAATGTCATGTTCCCGCTGGATATGTTCTCAAACGACACTTACAAAGATCGTTTGAAGCGTGCCCAGTTCTGTCTGGACCGTGTGAACCTGTCGGAAGCCGGTCACCTCTATCCTTCTGAGATCAGCGGCGGTATGATGAAACGTGCCGCTATTGCCCGCGCCATCGCCCTGAACCCGAAATATCTGTTCTGTGACGAACCGAACTCCGGCCTGGACCCCAAGACTTCGTTGATTATCGACGACCTGATCCACGATATCACCGCCGAATACAAAATGACGACTATCATCAACACACATGACATGAACTCCGTCATGAATATCGGTGAAAACATTATCTTCATCAAAGAAGGCGTAAAAGAATGGCAGGGGAACAGCAAAGAGGTTATTACTTCCAAGAACAAAGCATTGAACGATTTTATCTTCGCTTCTGACCTGTTCCGTAAGGTAAAAGAGGTCGAGGAAGAAGAGTTAAAAGAAGAAGAACTGAAAGCAAAGTAAAAAAATAATCCGATGCCCATCGGATGAAAAAACGATGGGCATCGGATCGGAAAGAGATAGGCATCGGATTAATATCCGAACAATTCTTCCTGTGTCAGTTTCTGGATCGGACCATATTGTGACAAACCTTTCAGATCGAGATCCTTTTCATCGCCTAATACACAATAGATATAGGTACGCCCTTTCACCCATTTTTCCTGGAATGCCTTGATTTCAGGCAATGTCATTGTCTGCGCCTTCTCGAACAGTTCTTTACGGCTATCCGTGTTCAGACCTAAATCCTGGGCATTCAGATAAGACCAAAGAACATCCGATTTGGTAATACGCTCCGTACGCAAACGGGTAATGAGAGCATCTTTAGCCAAGTTGAACGCTTTTTCTGATTCCGACATATTATTGATAATTTCATCGAAAGCTTTCATCGCATCAATCATCTTATCATTCTGAGTCGCAATGAACGTACGGTAGACATACGGATATTTCAGTTTGGACGGAGTAATAAGGAAAGCTCCTGCAGAATAAGCCAGCCCACGCGATTCACGCATTTCCTGAAATACGATCGCGTTCATGCCGCCACCGAAGTATTCGTTATACATATTCAATGTAGGTTGGATAGCCGGATCGAACTTTTCACCTCGGTTAGAGACAGCAGAGAAATAAATCTGTTTAGCATCATACTGTGCAAGCAGAACTCTATTTTCAGGAGTTTCCTGCTGGCTAAACTCAATTGCTGCCGGAACCGGTTGCAACTGTTCAGGGACATTATGATATTGTTTGATGATGTCCAGAACGGCCTGTGGTTTTTCCGGACCATAATACAAAATCTTATGATCGAATGAGTTGATCTTATGAATGCGATCGACCAGTTCCTGCGGGTCCATCTGCTGCAACTCGGCAGTTGTCAGTACATTTGTAGCAGGAGACTTCGGCCCCCAGATAGCATACTGGATCAGTTTGTTGAAATTCTGTCCCTGGTTCAATTTAGCATCAGTCCGTTTTTTCAAGATATCACCTGCAAGGTTTCCATAAGCCTCCTTATTAACCTGTGCATCGGCCAAGATCTCTTCAAACAGAGCCATTGCCTTCGGCATGTTCTCTTTCAAACCTTCCAGCATCACATATGTGCGGTCTGAACCAGGGAATACATTGAAATAACAAGCCAGTTTGTAAAATTCTTCATTGATTTCCTTCAGACTCATTTTAGATGTGCCCAAATACTTCATATATTCGAAAGCGGTGCCCATTGCCTTATCGTTATTCGTACCCATATCGAATACATACATCAGAGAGAAGAGATCATTGGAAGTATTCTCCTTATACAATACCGGAATATTGGATTGGGCGGTCAGTTTTTGCAAATCCTTACTATAATCCAAGAATACCGGTTCGATCGGAGCCACTTTTGAAGCCTGTATTTCTTTCAAGAACAGACTTGAACTATCGCGATTCATCACGATCGGAGTGATTTTAGGTTTGTCGATCTTCTTTTCGTTCGGGTCTTTACCTTGTCTTTTATAGATGAGCGCATAGTTGTCACCGAAATATTTGTTGGCAAAATCGACGATCTGTTGCTTTGTCACTTTGCTCATGCGATCTAACGAAGCGACTTCATCTTTCCAATCGACACCGTCGATGAAAGAAGAGACAAACATATCGGCACGACCGTCGTTACGATCCATCCGGTACATTTGCATCAGTTTATAGTTATTGATAGCAGCTTCCAGCAAGCCTTCGTCAAACTCACCTTTCTTTAGCTTATCAATTTCAGCCAGGAATAGGTCTTTTACTTCATCCAAAGTCTGTCCCTGTTTCGGACGACCACTAATAACAAATGCATTATAATCGGACATTCCGTATGTTCCGGCATAACAACTTAGTACTTTCTGTTGCTGAACCAAATCGATATCCAACAAACCTGCTTTACCATTATTAATAATTTCGCCTGTCAGATTCAGCAAATCCTGATCAGGAGAAGCTGCTCCCGGGAAACGCCAACCCAAAGTCACATTTTCAGCATCGACACCCAACACTTCTTTTATAACCGGTGCTTTAATCGGAGACTCATGCGTTACTGGCAACTTCGGCAGATTGGGGTTCGGTTTCAAATGGCCAAAATATTTATTGATCGTCTCGATCATCTGGTCCGGATCAAAATCACCGGACAGACAGATTGCCATATTATTAGGGACATACCAAGTTTTATGGTAGTTTTTGATATTCGTGATAGACGGGTTCTTCAGGTTTTCCTGTGTTCCGAGAACAGTCTGCGTTCCGTATGGATGATCGGGGAAAAGAGCGGTCAGAACAGCTTCATACACTTTACGACCATCACTGGTAAGAGACATGTTCTTTTCTTCGTACACAGTCTCAAGTTCCGTATGAAAGCCACGGATTACATTGTTTTCAAAACGGTCCGCCTGTATCTTGGCCCAGTTGTCAATCTGGTTGGAAGGAATATCTTCCACGTAGACTGTCTGGTCAAAGCCGGTATACGCATTTGTTCCAGTTGCACCAATAGCAGACATCAGTTTATCATATTCGTTCGGAATTGCCAATTTCGAAGCCTCATAAGAAACACTGTCGATCTGATGATAAATAGCCTGGCGCTCTGCCTCATCAGTAGTCTTACGATACACCTCAAAAAGCTGTTCGATCTGATCAAGCATCGGTTTTTCCTGTTCGTAATTCTGCGTGCCGAACTGCTGAGTTCCTTTAAACATCAAGTGTTCAAAATAGTGTGCCAGACCGGTCGTTTCGGCAGGATCGTTTTTACCTCCCACGCGAACGGCAATATACGTTTGAATACGTGGGGTCTCTTTATTCACAGTCATATACACTTTCAGGCCGTTATCCAAAGTATAGATACGGGCTTTCAGAGGATCGTTCGGGACCGACTCGTATTTAAACGGGGAAGTCTCTGCACATGCAGTTGCCAAAAGGAGAATAAAGGCTAACTGAAGAAACTGAATCGTTTTACGCATAAATTTTAGATTTAGATAATTACATGCGTCAAATATATGCAATTTAAAATAAACACATAGCGAAAAAGTAAATTTGGGTAAAACGTAGCGAATTAGCTGATACAGCGTTCGTTACGCTTTGTTTTTCTATGGGACAGAGCCAACGAAATACCACCTCG
>OGFX01000674.1_pt1 | contig 13132 bp, 15 predicted proteins | sample 1571011 | NCBI WGS metagenome assembly OGFX01 (sample SAMEA2582035, study PRJEB24529) | metagenome | biome: Human gut stool | place: China | collected 2011
ACAGATTCTATCTTAGGCGATAATATTATTAAACTATAATTGTCAGTGACTTTATGAGATCACTTAAAACAGGTGTGGCGCATTGGAAAATAAAAAATTACTAGTCGTCTTTACGTCCTATTATTTTGGCGATAAAGCAGACAAGGTATTAACAGAATTAGAGGTGCCTCATCAATTGATGGCTACACCTCCTGAGCTTTACGATATGTGTGGGTTATCTGTGCAAATAGATCCAAGTATTGTAGAGCAGGTTCAGACTATTTTAAAAGAACATAAGATTAGTACATCTGGCCTCTTTTGGTACGAAAAAGGTGAGCTAGCTGTACCATATAAAGCCTAGATATCGTCTAGGCTTTTATGGTCTAGGCTTTTTCTTTCTATTTTATTAAAGTTTTGATTCTTATATAATTTAAAGACTAACCATGGTACTATAGATATATGATATTTTTTATCATTATGGAGGTATATATGAGCAAGTATGAAATAGAAAATATAAAATTAACAGCCCCTAAATTGGATCGCAAAGATTTAGAATATGCTATGACATATCGTTATGCATGTAAAAAGTTTGATAGCACGAAGAAGATTTCTGAAGAAGATTGGAATGCTATTTTAACAGCAGCTCGTTTGGCACCTACATCCCTTGGATTTGAGCCTTTTGAATTGCTAGTTATCCAAAATCAAGAAATTAGAGAAAAAATGAAAGCTCATGGCTGGGGAATTCATGCAGGCCTTGAAGCAAGTCATTTGGTGGTATTCTTAGCACGTAAAAAAGTGGACTTAGAGTTTGACTCCCCTTATGTACGTTACATTCAAGAAACAGTTAAGCAATTACCTGCAGAAATAGATGCAGCATATCGCGAAAAATATGCTCAATTTACTACAAGTGACTATAAAACTTTTGAATCTGAACGGGCTGCTTTTGACTGGGCTTCAAAACAAGCATATATCGTTATGGCGAATATGATGACTATGGCTGCTTATGAAGGCTTAGATTCTTGTCCATTAGAAGGCTTCAATCAAGATGACATGACAGCACTCTTAGGTGATGAACTTGGCCTTTTCGATACTAAACACTTTGGTATTGCTGTAATGGCAGCTTTCGGCTACCGAGACGAAGAACCACATCGTAACAAAACACGTCGTACTTTAGATGAAATTGTAACAGTAGTTGAATAGATCGTTATATATAGAACTAAATCGAAATTCTTCATTTAATCTTTAGAATTGAATGCTATATTATAAATATACAAGAATTCTAAAATATTTATAAAACTGTATTATTTGATAGAATTTATGAATATTTTGATTAAATAGGAAGGAGTGATTGTATGTTATGGTCAATTATTGTTGGTGGTTTTATCGGCTTCCTAGCAGGTGCTATCACTAACAAGGGCGGTGCAATGGGCGTTATCGCTAAAGTTGTAGCTGGTTTAATTGGCTCGTCCGTAGGTCAGTCCCTATTTGGTACATGGGGTCCTAGCTTAGCAGGGATGTCCTTAATTCCATCTGTATTAGGTGCAGTAATTGTTGTTGCTGTAGTCTCATTTTTCTTTGGAAAAAGGGGATAGTCATCTACTTATAAAAGTAGCTCTACTATAGCTAAACGTGATTTATATGAAAGGAGTCACTATTATGGCATTAGAAGAAAAACTCAACCAAGCTAAAGGTGCACTAAAAGAAAATGTTGGCAAATTAACTGGTGACAAAAAATTGGAATCAGAAGGCGCCGTAGAAAAAACAACTGCTAAAGTTAAAGACGTTGTAAAAGATGTTAAAGATGCTGTAGACGGCGCACTTGACGGCTTGAAAAACACTGTTGATAACGATAAAGAATAAACTTGTGTTTATTCAACAACCACATAAAGAAATTCTCATTAAGAGACAACAAAAAACCAGTAAATCGACCGATTTACTGGTTTTTTTGTTGTCTCTTAATTTGTATTATACGTTGAAGCGGAAGTGTGTTACGTCGCCGTCTTTCATAACGTATTCTTTGCCTTCTAGGCGTACAAGGCCTTTTTCTTTAGCCGCGTTTTGGCTACCACAAGCTTGTAAGTCATCGAAGGATACGATTTCAGCACGGATAAAGCCTTTTTCGATATCAGAGTGGATTTTACCAGCTGCCTGAGGAGCTTTTGTACCGTTTACGATTGTCCATGCACGAGCTTCCATTTCACCAGCTGTGAAGTAGTTGATAAGACCTAATAGTGCATAACTTGCTTTAATAAGCTTCGTTAAGCCAGACTCTTCAAGGCCTAAATCTTCGAGGAATGCAGCGGATTCTTCGTCGGATAATTCTGCGATTTCAGATTCGATGCGGGCGGAAACAACTACGATGCCAGCACCTTCATTTTTGGCGTATTCTTCTACGCGTTTTACATGTTCGTTAGCGGAGTAATCAGCTACTTCGTCTTCGGACACATTAGCAACGAAGAGGGATGGTTTAGCAGTGAGCAAAGTTAATTCTTTGATCATTTCTAATTCGTCTTCGTTAAGACCTTGGGCACGAACTGGTTTAGCTTCGCCAAGACCTTCCATGATGCGCTCTAGTAATGGCAATTCAGCACGAGCATCTTTGTCGCCAGATTTAGCAATTTTTTCAATACGTTGTTTGCGTTTTTCTACGGACTCAAGGTCAGCGAGGCAAAGCTCAGTATTGATGATTTCGATGTCCCGGATTGGGTCGATAGAACCAGCAACGTGAGTAATGTTAGGATCCTCAAAGCAACGGATAACTTGAGCAATGGCGTCTACTTGACGGATGTGGCTAAGGAATTTGTTACCTAAACCTTCGCCTTTGGACGCACCTTCTACAAGGCCTGCAATATCTACGAAGCGCATAGCAGCAGGAAGGATGCGTTTAGAACCAAACATTTCAGCCAATACAGCTAAACGATTATCTGGAACGTCAACGACACCTACGTTTGGCTCGATTGTACAGAATGGATAGTTGGCAGCTTCAGCGCCTGCTTTTGTAATAGCGTTGAATAATGTACTTTTACCAACATTTGGAAGGCCTACGATGCCTACTTCTAAATTTGTGCTCATGGTACCACCTTTTATTAAAACATTGATTTCGTTCTTTGTGAAAGTTTCCATAGAAACTCTATCAAATAAATATTATATCATATAGATGCTATAAATTTGTACTAAAAAAGTGACACCATTAGTCACATAGGTGACTCGTAGTGTCACTAAACAAAATCCCACACTTAGGTGTGGGATTTTTGTTATGTGTCTTATAGAGAATGTGCTCTCAAGTCCGCAGCGGATTGTGTAGAAATCCAAGCTGGTGGAATGTCGAATACTGTGTAGCAACCTGTGCCGCCGTGTTTAGCAAGGCGGTAGATGCCACGTGCGTAAGCAACGAGGGCAGAACCTGTGAATTCAGGGTTGGAGTCAAGTTTTAAGGAGTACTCGATAACGTGACGTGTGCCATTTGTGCTTTCACCAGAGCGAAGAACGAAGCCACCATGTGGAATGCCTTTGTGGTCGCGGTCAAGTTCCTCTTGGGAAATGAAGTGAACTACAGTTTCGTAACCTACGAAGTAGTTTTCCATAGTTTTGATTTCGTTTTCAATTTTAGCTTTGTCCGCATCAGGAGCAGCTACAACGTAACATTCACGAAGGTGACCTTTGTAGCCATCAACGTCAGGAGTTTGACCGTTGCGGATTTCGTCTAAGTATTGCTCTTTAGGAACAGTATATTGGCGAGCATCAACTACGCCTTCAAGGCGACGGATTGCATCAGAGTGACCTTGGGATACGCCACGACCCCAGAATGTGTAGGATTTGCCTTTTGGCAAGATTGCTTCAGCGTAAACGCGTTGCAAGGAGAACATACCTGGATCCCAACCACAAGAAATCAATGTAGCAGTCTTAGCTTCTTTAGCAACTTTGTCTACATTAGCAAAATGTTCAGGAATACGTGCATGTGTATCGAAGGAATCGATGCAGTTAAAGTATTTAGTTACCATTGGTGTTTGTTCGATAAGGTCTGTTGCGGAACCGCCACAAAGAACCATAACATCGATTTTACCTTTGAAATTAGGAATATCTTCCATAGAGTAAGTAGGTACACCAGACACAGTTTCAATACCTTGACGGCGAGAGAATACGCCTACGAGCTTCATATCAGGTTGTAACTGAACAGATGCTTCTACGCCACGTGCCAAGTTGCCGTAGCCAACGATACCAATACGAATATTCATATTAGCCTCCTATATAATTTTAAAATGTAATGTAATAACTAATATAATTATTATAGCATAAAATCGTCATTTTCAATAATATTCTATAGAGTTTGTGGCTATATATTAGAGGTACTATAAAGCGCTTATTGATTATACAGAGGTATATCGATACATAGCGTTTTGTTATTTTCAGTAAAGAAAACATCATATGTCTAAAAATTGACACATATACCCTCTGTATAGATACAATAGAGATATGCAAAGTTATTGTACGTAGTTTGAGGAGGTTAATATGAGAAAAAAAGTAAATCTTGCTGTAATAGCTGCTTTGATTATTACAGGTGCAAGTGCGGATGTTATGGTATCTGCTACAACCGTTGAAAGCCATACTGATGGTAAATCTATTGGTCTGAATTTATGGGGTGAAAATAAACATTATGCAGATGACTTAACTGTCAATGTATCTGGTCTTGGTGTAAATGGAAATAAATACCATAATAACGTTACAGGTATTTATGCCCTTGATGGATCTCAGGTTGCCATAGATAAAAATGTAAATGTAACAGTTGTAAATCCAGCACCTGCGGAAAGTGGAGAGAAGCGCAGACCAGACTTAGCACACTATTACATGAGTGGTATATATGCTGGTTATGGTGGGGTTACAAATGATGGTAATAATGATGATACCCGTATTACCGTACAAGGTAATGCCAACGTAGATGTCATTGGCGGAGGTTTGCAGGCTAATAAGGATGGATATATTCGGATTCTAGGTGGGGCAGATGTAAAGACACATCCTTTAACGACATCTGATACATATTCTGCACTTTCAGAAGAAGGATTTGTCTATGTGAATACTGGCATGGATGGATTGAAACCAGGTGCTAAGGACGTCAATATGTATGGCAATATTGGTTTTATCAATAAAAACTATGGTATTGATAAAAATCCACACAATCATGGATCAGAAATTTCATTGGGATTAACGACACCAAATTCTAAATTAGTGGGTGGTGTACTCAATGAATTTGATGAAAGTAACAATAACCCTCATCATGGTGGTTTGAGATTGTATTTACAAAATGGTGCTACATGGCGCAATGAATGGTCAGGTGCTGAACGTGTGTATCCTACACAAGGTCGCCCTGACAGTGCTAACTATTTATATACCGGTAGTAAGGTAGAGCATCTTATCGGTGGTACTAATAAAGGTAGCTTAGGTATTATTCAACCAGTAGATGTACGTCCAATCACTGTTAATAACTATGCTGGTCATACGGCTATTGATTATCTAAATGGTTCACCAGCCGCAGAATATGGCAAGGGTGAAGTGGTCATTAACCATGCTGACCCAGGATCTTCTGTTACATTGCGTAGCTCTGTAGAAGCACTGAAAGAACAAGCCAATGCTGAAATTCCGGGATTAGCAGAAAATCAATTTGCTAAGAAGTTGGTATACACTGGTTATACAAAAGGCGAGAAAAATCTAGATGTAAATCTAAAGTTAGACACCGGTGTTATTAGTCCTACGTTAAATGCTAAACTTAGTGCTGACGATTTTGATAAAGATGGACGTGCGATGGTATCTGATAAAACTACTTTGACAACTAGTGAAAGTGATATCGTTTCAGGTGCTAAGAGTGCGTTAGCATCCTCTGTAATACAGATGAGAGCTGACACAAATGATTTACAACGTCGTCTAGGTGATGTTCGTATGAACTCTGATAATCAAGGCGTATGGGGCAAATATATTGGTGGCAAGTCTAAAATTACAGACTCTGCTTATGTAAATCAAACCTATAATATGGCTCAAGTTGGGTATGATACAAAACGAGGCAACTGGATTGTAGGTGGTGCTTTCTTGTATGGTACAAGTAACAGTGACTATGCTTTGGGTTCTGGCTCAGGTAAAACGGCGGGTCTAGCAGTATATGGTTCCAAACAGTTTAATGATGGTCGTTATTTAGATATCATTGCTAAAGGTAATCGTTTGAAAAATGATTTCGCTGTTCGTAACCATATGGGAACTACCTTGAGTGGTGATTATCGTAATACCGGAACATCCTTAAGCCTTGAATATGGTAAACGTATCAAGAGAGATAATGGGTTCTATATCGATCCTAGTGCTGAATTAATCTTTAGTCGCTTATCTGGTGAAAGTTTTGATGCTTATACTAATGCAGGTGGCACAGTTCACATCAGCTCTGACGCGGTTGATTCCGCTATAGGCCCCTTAGGCGGGGGCATCTGTAAGGAAGCTAGGAATAGTAATGTTTTCCTTAAAGCTGCATTGGCGCATGAATTCTCTGGCAAGATGAAAGCAACCTATAGCATGGCCGGTGAACCAACGACTAATAGCGTAGTAGATTTGAAGGATACTTGGCTTGATCTTGAACTCGGTGGTTCATGGAGCTTCCGTCCAAATACATATTTGTACGGTACTTTTACTAAAAATTTTGGTAGTACAGTTGATACATCCTATCGCGTAGATGCTGGTATTCGCCATAGCTTCTAGCTGATATAAATCTATTATTTAGATATTACATGTAAGATTATATAAAAAGACCGATTATGGTAGCTTTCGTAATGAAAGTAGCCATAACCGGTCTTTTTTAGATATTAGAATTGTAAAGTTTTAATTCTTTCGATAGCACGAATTGTATTTTCACGGCTGCCAAAAGCTGTTAAACGAAGGTAACCTTCGCCGTGAGGACCAAAGCCAGAACCTGGTGTAGATACGATTTGTACTTGTTCGAGCAAGATATCGAATAATTCCCAGCTAGTCATGTTGCCTGGTGTTTTAAGCCAAATATATGGTGCATCAACGCCGCCGTAAACAGTAAGTCCAATGGATTCAAGACCTTCTTTGATAATGCGAGCATTTTCTTTATAGTACGCAATGTTAGCTTGTGTTTGTTCGCGCCCTTCTTTGGAGTATACTGCTTCAGCACCGCGTTGAACGATGTAAGGAACACCGTTGAATTTAGTACATTGACGACGATTCCACATAGGATTGAGTGGTTGACGTTCGCCAGATTTAGATTTAGCAGTTACCTCTTTAGGTACTACTGCATAAGCACAACGTGTACCTGTGAAACCTGCAGTTTTAGAGAAGGAACGGAACTCGATGGCTACTTCGCGAGCACCTTCGATTTCGTAAATAGATTTTACAGTGTCCTCTGTGCTGATGAAAGCTTCATAAGCAGAATCGAACATTAGGATAACATCCTTTTCTTTACACCATTGAATCCATTCAGCCAAACGAGCACGACTTAAAACAGTACCTGTTGGGTTGTTTGGAGAACAAAGATATACAATGTCTACATGTTCGGACGGAAATTCTGGAGAAAAATTATTTTCTGCAGAAGTTGGGAGATATACAACCTTTTGGAAGATGCCATTAACAGATTCGCCTGTACGACCACCCATAACATTGGAATCTAGGTATACTGGATAAACAGGGTCAGTGATAGCGATAACATTATCTTCGCTGAATAATTCTTGAATGTTGCCAACATCTGATTTAGCGCCGTCAGAAACGAATACTTCATCAATGGCAATATCTACACCCAATGGTTTGTAATCGCCATTGACGATTGCTTGGCGTAAGAAGTCATACCCTTGTTCTGGACCGTAACCGCGGAATGTTTCAGCTTTGCCCATTTCTTGGACTGCTTTAGTCATAGCATCAACGATTGCTGGCACCAATGGCAATGTAACGTCGCCAATACCAAGGCGAATAATATCTGCATCTGGATGCGCTGCTTGGTACTCATTTACTTTTTTAGCAATATTTGCAAATAAATAAGAACCTTGTAGTTTTAAATAATTTTCATTAACGTTAGCCATGATGACTCCTTTCTGTAAGTGAAACTCTCTTTTATATAGTAAAGGATAAAAGGAAATGACGCAAGAACTTTCTATAGAATTCAAATAGAAGATGTTATGTGGTGTTTTTTGCGTATCTAATTATATATAATAGAATAAAAAGAAGTGTAGTTTTGTTGTAGGAGGCTTATTGTGAATAAGAGTATTCAGGATACTTTTGATGCTATTAGTGCTGTGTTTACTGATATAAATCGGAAGGATAAATCTTTTGAATTAACTAATACTTTGTCAAAGAAATTAACACAGCAAGAATTGGTGGGAGATTTTTACAAAACAGCAATTTTAAATTATCGTGGCTATATCTCAGGTGAAAAGAAAGTAAAGTCTAATTTATATACAGAGCGAATTGCGCAATCCATTTTAGAACATGATTTATTAACGGCATGGAATTGTTTAATGCCAGTTAGAACGAATCACTTTGCACCTGAACATGATAAGATTTGTGAATCTATTCTTTCAACAAATCGAAAAGAAGAAATTTTAGCTAAATTGTTATACAGACAAGGTGATGTAGCTGGATTAGGAAGTATTCTTGATTATCAAACACCATTAAAAAATAAGCGGTCTGATTCCTTCGGAAAAATAGATTTATTATCATATAATGATATGGATAACTTGATTTCTATTGTAGAGTTAAAATATACACCCACTGGAAGTAATGAAACACTTCTTCGTTGTATTTTAGAGGCTTATACATATTATAAAGTTTTTAAATTAGATCAAGGCAAACAAAAATTGAATGATCGAAAGCAGCAAGCTATTTTGATAGATAGTCAGGCAGAATTAGTGGTTTTATTTGATGAAGGCGTTTTTACAAAAAATGAAAAGGGCTATGAAAAAAACTTAATAGTATCTCTTGATGATAATGGTAATGTTGTATATCCGGATAAAACAATAAAAACACAGCAATATAAAGAAATTAAAGATTTGGGATTATTGAATGAAGACTCCCGATTATATAAACTATGTAAAGCTATTCTAAAGCAAGAGGACATGTTAAAACAAATACGATTTCTTATGCTGAAACGTAGTGGTACTAAAACTGTTAATCGATTGAAAGATAAGGATCATAAAGATTCGGTTGAATACTTTGAATATTGCACGGAGTGCTTAGAAATCATAAAGGGTTAGTTACTATAAATATATTATATAAGCCTTACTTGCTTTCATTTTGTTTATAGGTTATAATAGTAGAGCTTATTAATGGTAAGCACTTCCTACCCCTATGTGTCGATAGGGGCATTAGTCCGAAAGAGGAGGTGATTTTGTATGAACAAATACGAAGTCATGTTTATTGTGAAACCAGCTGAAGAAGAAGCAACTAACGCTGTTATTGAAAAAGTAGAAGCTTTAATTGCTCGTGTAGGCGGCACAGTAGAAAAGGTAGATCGTTGGGGCAAGCGTCGTCTTGCTTACGCTGTGAAGAAATTCACTGACGGTTTCTATGTATTGATCAACTTTGAAGCAGCACCTGCTGAAATCAAAGAAATCGATCGTGTATTGAAAATCAACGATGAAGTCCTAAGACATCTAATTGTAAAACACGAAGCATAATTAAAGCCTGGAGGAAAACATGAACTCTGTACAAATTCTAGGTAATTTAGCTCGTGATCCTGAAGTACGTTACACTAAAACAGGTCGTGCGGTAGCAACTTTCACAGTAGCTGCAACAAATACCTATGTTGACTCTGCAACAAATGAAACGAAAGAACAAACTGCTTTCATCAACTGCGTTGCATGGGGTAAACTTGGTGAAGCGGCAGGTAATCTTCGTAAAGGCAGTCGTTGCTTTGTAGAAGGTCGTTTGCAAACTCGTTCTTACGAGACTCAGGACGGTCAAAAACGGTACGTTACTGAAGTAGTAGCGAACTTTGTGGGCCAATCCCTTGATATGAATACTAATTCTTTCGAAGGTGGGTCCAATTTTGATAGTTTCAGTACAGGCGGCGATGACGAAAACATCCCGTTCTAGTGTCAGGGACTCCTACTAATTCGAAAAGGAGGATTCGCAATGAGAAGAGATAGAGGCAGAAAGCCAAGAAGAAAAGTATGCGTTTTCTGTGCAGACCATATCGATCAAATCGACTATAAAGATGTTGCAAAACTTCGTCGTTTCACGACTGAACGCGGCAAAATCTTACCTCGTCGTATTTCCGGTACTTGCGCAAAACATCAACGCAAATTGACTACATCTATCAAACGTGCACGTGCAATCGCTTTATTGCCATTCACTGCTGAATAATTGATGAATCAAGGCGGTACAACCATTTGGTTGTACCGCCTTTTTGCGTTCTTTTGGCAATACTGTCTTATAGTGAATTTAATTCTTAAAGAGCAGTGAGTGCTGTAAAGCAGCTAGATATAGACTATAGAGCGAATTGTTCTTGTTTGTTATGCACTGAACGCATAGAGAAATTTTAACTTCATTAAACCTAAAAAATAGCATATTCATCGTATACAAGAAATATTCAATAAAATAGATATAGAAATATATCTTAAAATTTTATAATAATACCTTTAAAAACAGGATTTATATGACTAATCTATATAAACAAATTAATCAAACTTATGTATATCATCATCAAAACTTATGGATTTTATACTATAATGTGAGTATATGCTTAGTACTGTAAAGTTCAGTGAAAGGTGGTAAGTACATGGGATTTTTGAAAAAGGATATATCCCGTCGCCAGTTTATTGGTGGTGCTTTAGCGTTAGCAGCCGCATCAGCGGTGCCGTCGTTTATACGAGGCGCTTATAAGCCAACACAGTCTGACTCATTACAAGTGTGGACTTGTGGCGGTTTGTCCGAAGCTTTTCTTGATTTAAACCAAGTTTATACGATGCACACGGGGCACAATATTCAGTATACTGGTGCCTTTGCAGGGGCTATTGGTAAATCCTTGTTGGCTGAGAAGAGTCGCACAGAAGTCTTTGGGGCTCGCGGTTTAGATTTAGCGAAGAACATGCGTAAAAAAGGCGTAAGTATTGCTTTTGAACCATTATGTTTTACGGATTACGTTATCGTTACACCTAAGGGGAATCCCGCAGGGATTCGCGATCTTAAAGATATGGCCGAGCCTGGTGTACGCGTTATGTTGCCGCTAGGCGCATCTCCACCAGGTAGCGCATCTGTAAAGGGAATCATGAAATTATCTGGTTTGACCGATGGTATCATGAAAAACTTAATGGCTGAAAGTGCTTGTGTAATTTCCATGATGTGTGAACTTGTAGAAGGGAAAGCCGATGTATCCATCATTGAAAAACGCCTTACCACACATGATCGGTTTAAGGATCGTATAGAGTACTTCTCCATACCTGCACAATTTGTGCCACCTGCACCGCTCACTTTCACTATTAATACGATGAAATATGTACAAGATCGTGCGTTGGCTGCCGATTATATTGAATTTACACGGTCCCAAGAAGGACAACAAATCTTAGAAAATCACGGATTCACATCCGTTCATAGTGCGAGAGGTCTCGATTTGATAGAAAGGTTTGGTGTAAAAGATGTGTAATCAATGTCCGTCATCTACAACCTGTGGAACTCAAGTTAGTTCTGGTGTATCTGGGAAACAAGCGCCTAAGAATTTAACGCTTTGGCGTCGGATTGTACAGTTTATCTTCCTCTTTATTATGGGGAAATGGGTGTACTATGGTGTATTCCGTTGTCCTTACATTGTTCCCTTTGTGAACTGTGAAAGTTGCTCTATGATTTCCTGTTGGGGTCGTATCACGACGTACTTTTATGCGTGGTGGATTATCTTGCCGATTATGGTCGTATTCTTTGGACGTGCTTTCTGTAGCTGGTTCTGTCCAAGTGGTTGGGTTAACCAAATGCTCGGAAAAATATCTATGGGGCCACTAAGAAATCGTAAGAGCTATATGCGGTTCCTTCAACTCGGCATGGTAGCAACTATAATTTTAGGACTCGTAGTATATTTTAAATTTGGTAATCCCCGCATTATGATCCCAATTCGGACGAGCGATGAATATTTTAATGCTGTCATTTTATCTATGCAGTTCTCCGAATGGTATTGGGCGGCTCGTACTATAACGGTCGTTTCTATTATTGCTGGTTCCCTTATTATCGCCAATGCTTGGTGCCGTTTTGTATGTCCTTTTGGGGGCGTTATGGAGTTGCTACGCAAAATTTCTATTTTTAGAATTTTTAAAACCAATGATTGCGATAACTGTGATGCGTGCTTGCGCGTATGTGAAATGGGAACACGACCAAATGAAATGAATTGTACCAATTGTGGTGACTGCTTGCATGTGTGCCATAAGGATGCCATTAGATTTGGTCGGAAAGGTTAATTATGAAAGAAATTCAAGGACAAAGTTTCCTACAAAATCATCCTTGTTACAACAAGGCCGCTTCTGCTAATTGGGGGCGTTTACATTTACCAGTAGCACCGAATTGTAATATTCAATGTAATTATTGTAATCGCAAGTACGATTGTGCGAATGAAAATAGACCAGGCGTGACACAGCATGTCTATACGCCACAAGAGGCGGCTGCCTTTGTGCACAAGGTGTTTGATGCTCGTCAGGATATCTCTGTAGTGGGTATTGCAGGCCCTGGGGACCCTATGTGTGATGCAGACAAGACACTTGAAACCTTCCGTCTCGTGAAAAATGATTTTCCTCATGTCATGCTTTGTTTATCTAGTAATGGTTTGGCAGTACCTGATTATATTGATGAAATCGCTGACTTAGGAATTACGCATGTAACGATTACGACTAATGCTATTGATCCAGAGATTGCAAAAAATGTATATTCCATGGTTCGCTATGAGGGTAATATCTACAAGGGAATCGATGGGGCTCGCATTTTATTAGAGCGTCAGGCTGAAAGTATCCGAAAACTAAAGGAAAAGAACATCATTGTTAAGATTAATACCGTAGTAGTGCCTGATGTAAATATGGACCATGTGCCAGCCATTGCTAAACAAGCAGAAGCCTGGGGTGTTGACTTGATGAACTGTATTGCTATGATTCCTGTTCATGATACGGCCTTTGAAAATCACCGCGGCCCAACTTCA
>OGFX01000679.1_pt1 | contig 13049 bp, 6 predicted proteins | sample 1571011 | NCBI WGS metagenome assembly OGFX01 (sample SAMEA2582035, study PRJEB24529) | metagenome | biome: Human gut stool | place: China | collected 2011
AGGAAAGGAATGGATGCCGGCAACCAGTTATGTATGATTTTGAGTATTTCTTTCCGTACGTTCTGTTCCTGTCCGGCTATGCATTTGATGTAAGCGACCCTATAGTTCGGTTCCTTAGGAACGGAGATGAAGGAGAAACGGTGATATTGAGATTGATTGGCTTTAGCCATTTGATCTTGGGTATATACCGGTTCGAACGGTAGTTGCTCATATATGCCGGTAATCTGGAAAGTCTGGTCTCCCAATTGTCCGGATGTCGGATTCTTTTCCCCGTCTTTCTCCAATTCCCAGATAAGCGACCGTGAAACCACTATTTCGTTAGCCGCCTGTGGCATTCTTCCCTCTATCGGCAGTTTCATGAAAGACGGGTAGTTTTTACTGGTGAGGAAATGTATCCCGTGCAGTGTCTCTCCCTGTTTGTTCTTATAATCCAGATATTTGCCGGGAGTCTCTAAAAGCACGTCTTCAACCCCAGCAAGCGTACGGATACGGGAGACGATCTCTTCTTCGTGTCCTTGTACTTGCGGTTCCCAAAGTTCTATCTTCCAGATACGGGTACATTCTTCTTCCGTCAGCGTGTTGTTCCTTTTTTCTTCTGCGAGGTGGTAAATATTTCTTAGTCCGATAGCTCCGGCAATAAAGAGGAAACAGATGAACAGTTGGACTCCTAACATGAAGTTCCTTATACTATGTTTCTGTCGTTTCACGCCTTTTATTCCTTCTGTCAATGTGATATGTTTGATGCGGAAGATGACCAATGACACAATCAAGGCGCAGAGAACAAACAAGAAACAGAGATACTCCATTTCCTGCTGGATCAAGGTAGGCGTATGGATAAACAGATTCTCGTTGATCGTTTCTTTCGAGGCCATATACTGATAATAAACAGGCACTATCCATTCGGTCAGGACGAGACTTGCCAATGCCGACAGGATGAAAAGAACCGCAATCTCGCTGAAGAGTAATCTGAACAATCCTTTTGCGTCTGAACCTAAGCATTTCCGTAAACTGAGTTCTCGTGTCCGGTTATAGAACGACTGAATGCAGAACTTCAGGAAGTTTATCATCGCGGCAATCAATATCAGGAGGCCGATCAACGGGATGAAGAATGTCGCACTGAGATTATCCGGTTTGTACATCTCTTCCTTGAAAGTGCGTGCTGTCAGATAGTGATCGTTGTTTTTTCCAAAAGCCGGTATTTGTTGGCGTAACCTTTGGTTTATTTCTTTGCTTGAAACACCTTTATCCAGCAGGACCACCAGATCTCGGTATTTACGTTTTGGTTGGATGCCGGCTGTTTCCAGGAAATAAAAGTCACTCTTTTCCCGTGTCCCATCCTGAAAATCCCTGATAACGGCGCTGATTGTGGAATAGTGGATGGCAGACGTGTCGCTGTCTGCACGACTGAAATAGAGTGTTTTTCCGATAGAGTTTTCTGCTCCGAATATTTTTTTCGCGGATGATTCGCTGATGAATACTTCTCCCGGTTTGAGTGTCGGTGTCTGGCCTTCCAACGTTTGAATGCTGAATATGGTCGGAAAATCTTTTGTGACATTCTGGATGCTGCACTGGTACGGGATTTCTTTCTGGTTCTCTTTGGATATGGAAATATTGGCTTGGCCGTATCCGTATGAATAAGCGATTTGCCCAATTCCGGTGATCGGATTCCCCATCAGTTCTTGCACCACCTATCCTGGAATATAAGGGTCCTCATAACCGTATTGGGCCGATTTGACATATATATTCGCCATCCGATCGCTGTTTGCCCAAGCAATAAACTGGTTGTTGAATCTTCTGATATAATAAGAGGTTATACTGAAACAAAGAAGTCCGACTGCGATTCCGATGATGGAAAGCAAATACTGGATCTTGTTTTTAAGAATTTGGCGGATAGCCATTTTCAAGTAGTGTTTGAACATGATGTGATGTTTTTGTCGTTATTATGTTTTTGTTTTTATTATTCCGTTTTGATTACCTCTGCCGGATTGGTGGCGGCTGCCCTTTTGACCTGACGGAATATAGAGAGCAGCACGATCCCACAGGGAATAATGAAAACGAACAGGAACAATCCTGCCGGCAATGTGGTATGGTTGGCGTATGTCTCGAGCCAACGTTTTATAACCAAGTAGCCGACTGGAAGAGCAAAAACATTGCCTAATGTCACTAATATGAAATACTCTCGGAAGAACAGTTGAAGAATGTGATAAAAGGTAGCTCCGTTTACTTTGCGGATGGCAATCTCTTTCCGCCGCTGTTCGGTGGCGAGGCTCACCAGAGAGTAAATGCCGAATGTGGAGATAAGGATGCAAACCAGCGAAAGGATGCTGAAGATGGTAAAGATCACTTTTTCCGGCCGGTTGAACCGATCTATTAGATCGGACAGCTCCGTAAACATTTTACTCCGGTTGACATTGTCATTCTGAATATGTGATGTTATCTCGTGAAGATGTTCCAGCACTTCTTTTTTATGTCCTTTTGCATAGCGGACATAAATAAGGTAAGGACGCTCGAAGTCTTTTACCATCGGATTTTCGTATGTGGTGAAGAACAGCGGTAATATAGGATATTGCATCGGAGCGTAGAGATAGTCTTTGATGACACCGCAAACTCGGGCTTGGCTTGCTTGCCCTTTTATGTATATAGGCCGTTCAAGCAGATCCGTGTAGCCTAATGTTTGCAGGCAAGTTGCATTTACCATATAGCTATATGGGGTTGCGTCCGTCGGCCAGCTACCTGCTTTCAGTTGCAGTTTGAAGAACGAAAAGAAGTCCTTGTCGGCAACGATTACCGAGTTGTAACTATTGGGTTCGGCTTCATTCGGATCGAAACAGAAATACGAGTAAAAGGAACCGTACCAATCCCCTTGTTCCGTAAAGACTGGAGCGTTCCCGCAGGTGTATGTGACTTCTTCTACATACGGATGGTTGGTCATTTCCGGTTTCAAAACACTTAAATCCGTCTGAAAGGAGGTGTCATATCCTAAATCTACCTGTATGACCCGTTCATAATCGATCCCTTTATCTTTTGAAAGGATAAAATGCAACTGTCGGAACAATCCGATGGAGGTGATAAAGAATAGTGAACCGATAAATATCTGAACGATGATCAGGCCCTGTTTGAAAAGAGCCGGTTTCTGTATTTTATGCTCTAAAAGATTTCGTATCGGATAATAACAGATAAGAAGGAATACTAACATACAGATTCCAGCGAGGGACAGCGTATTGCCTAAAAGTGAAGTTCGTGAAAGGTGGCGACTGACGTTCTCATAGATACCATACCGGTGCCAGGTCGTATAGCTTTCATAGGAAGGATAGATGCTCTCGATCAGACAGAAAGAAATCAGGAAGGCGATGATCAAAGGAAGTGCCAGTTCGATGAAACTTTTTGTAATCATACTTGTGGTTGAGGCTCCTATACAAAGATAAGTCCGGTTTTTTTGTTGTTTCCGTTGCTGTTGACCGATAAAAAGGACAAGTAGGTTGATCAGAGCGCTAAGGAAAGCCATTGTCCCGGCCAAAGCCAGGATATGAATGTTACGGATGCGGTCTGTCAATTCAGGATGGCACCGAAGATGCACTTCGGAGGCTGTCAGCAGGTTTATTTTCCAGTTTTTTACCTGTTCGCGATCCCATTTGTTTTCGGCATGGCTTTTATAGTGCGCCAGTTTGTTCCGTACATTTGCCACGTTCGCATTCTTTTGGAGCCGCACGTAGGTCGTCATGCGTTTGACATGATTGGGGTGAGGGGTTCTGATCAACAGAAAGTCGAACAGCAGATCAGTATTATCCGGATAGTTACGGATAATACCGACTACAGAGGGACGAAGATTATTATCCAATACGACTTCCTTGCCAATACAGTTTGTTGTCCCGAACAATTTGTGGGCTGTCCGTTCCGTTAAAATGACAGAACTGCCGTCGGGAATGACCCCTTGGTGAGTCCCTTCGATAAAATCTGCCCGGAAAAGGTCGAAGAAGGACTGTTCGCTTTCCATTCCATGCAGGTTGATTGCTTCGTTGTCCTGTTTCAATGTAAAACTGAGGTGGTTGAATGAACAAGAGACTTCGATTTCGGGGAGCAGCTTGAATAATTCTTCCCGGTCGTTAATATGTAACTGGTCTAAATCTGATTGTGTTCCGTTGGCACGCTTGACAAGTCCTTCTGTCGTCAGGCAGTAAAGTCGGTCTGCTTCCGGATGGAAATTATCGAAATGTGTCTCCCACCATAGCCAGTAACCTCCTAAAATGAAGGCAGTAAATCCTACGGCCAGACCAATGATGCTGACAATTGATTGAGTTCGGTATTTCAGTAGTTCCCGAAAAGAAACTTTGACATAGTGTGATAACATAATCTGATTGTTTGTTATAAGATATTGTTCAAAGACATTCTTATTCCGACTTGATCACTTCTGCCGGGTTCTGGTTCGCTGCCTTCTGTATGCGCCAACCGGTACAAAGAGTCAGCAGCAGGACCAGTACACCCCAGATGACCGGATAAAGCCACCAACTGATTGCTGCTTGCAACACATAGTTTTCAATCCATGATTTCATGATCAGGTAACTGGCCGGAAATGCTATGACCGAAGCGATGCATAGCAGGCGGAGATTACCGGCAAAAAACATTCTCATGATATCGGAGGCCTCTGCCCCGTTTACTTTACGGACAGCGATTTCTTTCTTCTTCTGTTCGCAGTCCAGAGTTACTTGAGAGAATACGCCGAACAATGAGATCAAAATACAGACTATAGTCACGAAGTCAAGCATCTTGAGTAGCGCCTTTTCCGATTTCAGAAACTTTTCATACTCTTCTTCCATAAAAGTAACATGTATGTCGACGGCGTTCGGTTGCATTTTCTTTGCCAACTGTTCAACCTGTTGTTTGCACAGTTCGCGGCTTCCCGGCTGATGCCGGAATATGGCAGTCGTTGAATAATCATTCTGTATATTTTTTTTTCCCGGACTGAACTCGAGCATAACCGGCTTTACCGGAACGGTAGGAGGTGCGATATAAAAGTCTTTGAAAATGCCGTCGATGATAAATCCTTTCTGATCTTTGCGGCTAAGTGTTTTGCCAATCGGGTTGTCGATCTTCAATTCCTTTACAGCTGCTTCGTTTAGGAGTATGTGCCGTTCGGTATCTCCTTCCGGCAACTTGCCTTTTAGCAATTGCAGACCATAAAATTCAAAGTAGCGATTGTTGCATGGGATTATTTGGATCGTAAGACCTTCCACAGAGGCCGGCTTGCCTTCCCAATCGGTAAAGGACCTGTAGGAACGTGAATGGCTTGGAAATAGTGGATCGTTTTCATCCGGATATACTTCGGCGATTGAGGAGAGTTTGGCAATTTCTTCTTTCAAACCGTCTGTTTGGGGATATATACGGACATCGCCCCGGTCTTTCCGGTTTAGTCCGATATCGGTGGTGTGCAAGTGATGGATTTGCTTGATCAGTACCGACGAACAGAATATGAATCCGATGCTGATTATCAATTGCAAGGTAAGGCTTGCTTTGGGGAAGAGGTTCTTTCCTTTTCCGTCAGACGAACCTTTAAGGGCCTTTTGTAGCGAACGCTTCCTGAAATAGTAGATAGGGAATAAAGAGAACAGGAAAGCCAGTAAGGTGATGAATCCGAAATAGACGAATGTTTCCAGATAGAGACTGAACGAATCCGTTTTTACATTCGATAATTCTTGGAATACAGGCAGTATGATTTCGATCAAGGCTATTCCGGCTAAAAGAGAGATGGAAAGCGTAAGCAGGTATTCGGAAGCGAACAGGACAAACAGATTGCCGTCAGACGAGCCGCACACTTTCCGAAGCCCGATCTCTTTACTGCGTATTCGTATACGGTTTACGAATAGGGTCAGATAGTTGAATAGTGCGCACAGGATTACCAATCCTCCGGCAAGAGCGAATAGCAAGATATGTTCGAACTTGATAGTTGGCTCTTCTTCGTGGGGGCCATACCGCAGGGCGGCGATTGACGTCAGAACGAAATGACTCAGCGAGTCTCTGTCTTTCTTTATTTTATGTTCGTAAAGTTTCTTTTTAAAAGCTCTCATATCCGTTTCCGGACGGACCTTTATAAAAGTCTGACAATAGGCTACGTTCCATTCCTCCGTTTGTCGGGACGGCTTCAGTATTCCGAACGGGAAATTCGAGTGCTGGTCCTGACTTTTGACTATGGCACATATTTCCATATCGTCAGACCAAATTTTCAGTTTTTCACCTAATGGGTCCTTTGTGCCGAAGACCTCTTTGGCAAGCTTGTCCGTGATCGCGATCTTGTTACTTTTCGGGATCATAAAATCCCGGCTACCGGAGATCAGTTCTATTTCGAACATATGTTCGGCAGCTGAATCCATGACCATGTCGAAAGATTCGTATTTCTTCTCGTTGTAGAGGAAATCGGTTTTCCAGGCACTCGTGTTGCAACTTTCCTCTATCTCCGGGAATGTCTCTTTCAAATATCGGGCCAGCGGGTAAGGTGTAACGCTTGATAATCCTTGGTCATCGGTTTCCGATTCCATCCGGACGTAATAGATCCGGTCTGCGTCTTTCCTAAACGTATCGTAGGTCAGTTCATATCGTATCCAGAGCGACGATAACGCGAAACTTGTAAATCCGATTGCGAGCCCGACGATACAGATGAATGATTGCAATTTATATTTCAAGAGATTACGGAAAGCTATTTTGATGTAATGGTGTAGCATGGTTCAATGATTTAGTTTGTTATTATTCCGATTTGATCACTTCCGCAGGATTGGTCCGGGCAGCCTGTATCGTCTGATAGAGGACGGTTCCGATGATCAGAGTGATGGTGGCAAATACGATTACGATATACATCCAGGCAGAGATATGGCTCCGATAGGCATATTGCTGCAACCAACTTTGCATGAACAACCACGCGAGTGGCAATGCAAGAAGGTTGGCTATCAATGCAATTGTCAGATATTCCATAAAAAACATTTTGACAATCGTGCCGGCAGAGGCTCCCATCACTTTCCGTATGGCAATTTCTTTCCTTCGTTGTTCCATATTGCTGGATGAAATGGAATAAAGCCCGAAGATGGAGATTAGCGTACAGAACAGAGCCAGCAAAGTAAAGAGCTGCAGGCTGGCATCTTCGGAAGTGCTGAGCCGATCAAGTATCTGGCTTATGGTCTGTACATTGCAGGTAGTGGGATCGCCTGACTTAGAGTGTTTTTTGAATATATTCCGGATTGCTTTGATCGTGGCTTTTTCTTTTCCGGGTTCGGTACGGGCATAATAAAAATAACTGTTCCATTTGCTTTGGTCGATTACGATCACTTGTGGCAGGATCGGGTTGCGCAAACTGGCCGCTTGGAAGTTTTGGATGATCCCGACGATCTCCATTTCGGCACGTCCTCTGCTTCCGTCTTGCATGATCGTATAATTCCAAATACTGATTTTCTTGCCGATCGGGTTATCGATGCCCATGATGCGAGCAGCTTCTTCATTGATGACGGCTTTTGTCCAAGAGGCTCGCCAATTTCCATTGTCTGCCAGATCGCCGTCATTGATGAAACGGCCTTTCAGCATCGGTATGTTAAAAACTTCCGAGAAGTTGCTGCCTACTTGCAGGACTTGGAAGTTTGGATTGAAATCCAGAGGCTTACCTTCCCATTCGACTTCGTTTTGTGTATAAGGTTCATGGGTGATGGTAAATATTCCGGCTTGTGTGAATCCTTTTAGGACTGCTAATGAAGAAATCTCGCGATTGATTCCTTCCCGGTCGTTGAATGTCATTTCCATCTGTATCAGACCCTCTTTCTGGAATCCCAAGTTTTTATGTTTCATGAAAGATATTTGCCTGAACATGATAAATGTGCTCATCAGGAAGAATATGCAGATACATAGTTGGAGTGTCATGCTGATTTTGCGGAAACCGCTTTTCCGGGTAGGAGAGATTCCTCCGGATATTAATAGAGAAGAAGCGCGTACAAAATGCAAGAATAACGGTAGACTGACAATCATGAGTGTCAGCCAGCTAATGCCTGCTATGATACAAAGATGGCTGAATAATAACTTTCGCTGTAATGTCGTATCGAAGAGGTGTGAGAAACCGCCAGCGGTTAATTCCAACAGGCAGGAAGCCAATAGAAAACTGATCCCGACAAGCAATGTCAATTCCAGCAACAACTGGATAACCAAGTTCTTTTTATCAGCGCCGATCGCATTTCTCAATTTCATTTCTTTGTTCCGTAAGTAGATACGATTCAACAGCAGATTGGTGAAATTAAAGAAAACGCAGAGTAACAATAAGAGGCCGGTTACCGTGAATGTCCGGATGTAGGAAAGATTAAATGTCAATTCACTTCCGAATGTATGACGGACATCTGTCAGGGGAACCAACTTTAACAAAATTGATTTATTATATTCATGTTCGACTATATAAGAATTGATCTTCTTCTCAAAAGCTTTTATATTAATGTTGGGTGCTAATAATAGATAGATTTTAGTGTTTAGCAAGGCCCATTGTTTTTCGTCCGTGTTCCGGTTTTCCCGGTCACGGTCGAATTTGTCCAGTTCATAAACATCGGCTTGCATCATGGAGTTGTTGGGCGAATCTTCCAGGACGGACACGATCGTAATGCTTTTGCGATATCCGTTTTCAAGGGTTTTGCCTAATGCTTCCTCCGGTGTTTTGAAATATTTCACGGCAAAAGAGCGGGTGACGGCTATCTCATCCAGCGTTTTCAGGATATCATCCCTTTTACCGCAAATTACGGGACGTGGAAAGAATTTGAAATACTGTTCGTCAATGAATTCCTCGTCCGGATCCTCTAACCTTGTTTCTCCATATTTGAAAGTCGAGCCGTATTTGGAATAAATCTGCGTTTTCTCTATTACTTCCGGGAAATCTTTTTTCAGTTTGCGTGCCAGAATAAGTGGTAATTCCTCCGATTTCTTTCCCGTTTGTTTATCGATTCCGTATATTCGGTAAATTTGTCCGGATTGTGGGTAGAACCCGTCGTAGTTCGTTTCATACCTGTACCAGTTCCATCCGTATGTAAAACAGATCAGCCCGATTGCCAAACCGACAATACTGATGGCAGATTGTACTTTATATTTTGCCAAGTTACGAAATGCAATTTTGATATAATGTTGTAGTATCATGATTCGAATATTATTTTAAAATCAGTTCTTCCGCATCCCCAAAGGTACTATATCCTGTGACAATCACCTTGTCGCCCGGTTGGAGGCCGCCGGTTATTTCGTATTGCTGCGGGTTTTGGCGGCCGATGCTGACCGGGGTTTTCCGGGCTTTCGTGCCGGATTCATTCAGTTTGTATATCCATTGGCCGCCGGTGGCCTGGAAGAAGTCACCACGTGGGATGACGAGGGCCTCTTCCGGTTGTCCGAGTTCGATCTGGACACGGAAACTTTTTCCGATGCGTACGTTCTCCGGGCTTGCCTCCGTAAAGACCAGGTCGACATCGAAGTTCCGGTCTTTGACTTCCGGAACGACTTTGGTGATCCGTAGCGGGTACTTTTTGTTTTGCCAGGTGATGGTGGCGGGTAGACCGGTGGTGATCCGGTCGATGTAGTATTCGCTGAGGGAAGTATGGATCTTGAACTGATCGAGGACTTTGATCTCGGCGATCGCTTCGGTACTTTGCACCTGTTGTCCGGGAGTTACTTTCACAAAACTGAGTTGTCCGGAGAGAGGAGCACGAACAACCAAGTCCTCCATGCGTTCCCGGACACGTTCGAACTTTTTACGTTCCCGTTCAAGATCGTTTTTCATCAACTCACGGCGCAAGATCGTAGCTGCACTATCATGGCGCAAACCTTCCAACTGCAAAGCGGTGCTTCGGGTTTTATAGTCGAATTCGTCCCGGGCCACTTCGAGCTGTGCTTTGCTTTTGACTCCCATATTGAATTCCTCTTCATCGAGTGCATAGCTTTTTTTGAGCCGGTTCAGTTCGTAGGTCGTTTGTAAGGTCTTTTGTTGCAGGTCGATACTTTTCTGTTCCATCTCGATCTCTTTCTCCTGATAAGAGATCAGCTGCTTTTCCCATTCATCCTGTTGGTCCTCGATGGCGCGGATAAGGTCGGGATTGTTGAGTGTCAGGATCGTGTCTCCCTTGTTCATCATAGTTCCTTCCTCTGCAATGATCCTGTCCACGCTGCCGGCTTCGCGGGTGTTGATCTGGATGGTGAGGATGGGTTGCACGACGCCTTCGACGTCTACATATTCCAGAAATTTGTCGCTTGTCGCTTCTCCGATGATCAGGTTTTCTGCATCGGTACGGAGCTTCCTGCCACCGGAAGCGGCGATCCCGACATAGATGAGAAGAACAATAAATGCGATTCCCCCGGCGATATGCCAGCGGTAGCGGTAATAAACGGGTTTCTTTGCTATGGGCTTGTCCATGTATATGATTTATAATTTATGATTTATGAATTGTCAATTGTCCATTGTCAATTGTTTAAAAGGAGTTCATAGTCTTCTGTGATCGGGATCATCTTCTCGAAATCGTAACCGGTCAGGCTGCGGAGACCGTAATAGAGATTCCAATAATTATATAAAGCCGCGATGTAAGCACGACGGGAATTGTCTTTTTCGGCTATGGCGGCATTGAGATCGAGAATCGTCGATTTGCCTAACAGGTAGAGCCTGCGTGCCACATCGTTACGGCGCTGGGCCGTTTGGTCTGTTTTATAGGCTATGGCAACTTTTCCGGCCTGTATGTTGAATTGCTTGACAATCTTGGCTACGTTCAGTTCGAAATCCATCCGTTCTTGTTCCAGTTCGGTGTAAACCTTGTCGCGGTTGCTTTTGGCCACTTTCACCCGGCCTTTACCTACGCCCCAGTCCAATATCGGTATGCGTATCCCCAATGTCACCAATTGCTGGTCCATCGGGTCGCGGTAGGATTCTTTCAGCTTTTCGTTGCTTTGCGTCAGACCGAACTGTGCATATAAGGCTGCTTTAAAACCCCGGTTGGCTTTTGCCTCGGCAACGTTGCTTTCACTTTGCAGCCGGCGGCGTTCGAAAGCGCTGATATCCGGGTTGTTTTGGAAAGCAAGCTGCATGGCTTCGTTTACGTGGACTGTGAAGTGAGGAATACTGTCGTCGGGAATCACTACCAAGTTTATATTTTCGGAAATGCCCAGATAACTGCGGAGCGACTGGATATAATCGTCGACCTCGATTTGCGCATTGAGGCAGTTTGTTTGTTCGGTCAGTTTGTTGAGTTCCAATTGGAGCATTTCGTTTTCGGTGATCGTTCCGATATTGTAACGTCCTTGTGCATACCGGTAAAGCGTGTCGGCGTATGCAAAATTATAGTTCGCGATTTCCAGCGATGTCTGTGCCGTAGCCAAGTTAAAAAAGCGGTTGGTCGTATAGGCTGCTACCAGTTCAAGTGTTTCGATATAGGTCTTTTTTGCTTCTTCGTATTCGATCGGCTCGATAGGGCGTTCCCATTTAAGGTCATTGAAGCCGAATAAGTCTTGTTCATATCCTACGACAACCGGAGTACTTTTGTAAGACGAGATATTGTCGGTAAACATATCCAGTCTTTCAAGTCCGGTTTTCAATAAAACCTTTCCCCCTGTAAGGGCTATATTTTGTTGGATTTCGAGGCTGGCATCGACTGAGAGTTGGTTCCGATGCACAAACTTGTCGCTACCGTCTTCCAAGGTGACTGACTGGATGGAACGATTCAAGCTCGGATCGGATGTAAGTGTCAGGCTCGGCAACTGTTTAGCCCGGAACGAACGCCAGTTCCAGTAAGAAGCCCTGAAAGCGTGACGGGCGGCAATCGCTTCAGGAGAATTCCGACGTGCCATTTCGATAGCTTCGCTCAATGTCAGCGTAAGTGTTTTCTGCGCCTGGAGCTGTAAGGGGAGCAGAAATAGTATTGCTATGTATATTATTTGTTTCATGGCAAAAATGAAGCAAATAATATGCCATTTTTGTAAAAGGTTGGTACTTATGTAAATAGTGATGTGTAGTGATATGGATAGGGTGCTAATCCGCACAATTTACGTGCGGATTAGCACGGTATATTCAGGCTGAAATTGTATTAAGAAACGATAGACATCTCTTTATGGTTTTGCGGGATTCTCTATCACTCTATCACGCTTTGCTTTGTAAGTATTGATAAGCATGATGTACAAGGAGTGATACATGCCGGATTCATGTATCACTCCTGTGTCACACTTGTATCAATTGAAACGGAGAATCGGTATTGTTCTGAAAGTAGCGGGAAGCGTATCTATATGTATTTGTGAGCAAGTTATTTCGTCGACATAAGGTCCTTTTTTGCAGAAAACAAGGAGGAAAAGAGTGGAAAGCAAGCAGAAATGTTCGGAAACATGCCCATCTTCCGGCATTCTACACCCGGATGTTGACGCTCCCTACACCCGGATGTTGACGCCTCGAACATCCGGGTGTAGAGAATCATTACATACTGACATGTTGTAATGAAGATGCTTATTATGCAAGAAAAGGCTATATGTATTCCAAACATTCTTAATATGTTACTATTAGCTTGCCTGTAAGTGTATGAAAAAACGTGTTATTTCGCACAAATTATGTGCAGTATCGCACATACATTCCGTATATATAATACATATCTTTGTCACGTCAAGGATGATTTTTTACACGAGATAGAATAATACCAGGAATATGAAGAACGGGAAAATATTGATTATAGATGATAACGAAGATGTCCTCTTTGCGTTGAATCTGTTGCTTGAACCTTATGTGGAACAGATAAAAGTGACGACGCAGCCGGAACGGATCGAGCATTTTATGTCGACATTCGTGCCCGATGTTATTTTATTGGATATGAATTTCCGGCGGGATGCGATCAGCGGACAGGAGGGGTTCTTTTGGCTCGAAAAGATAAAGGCCGCCGACCCCGATGCCGTGGTTCTTTTTATTACGGCCTATGCAGATACGGAAAAGGCCGTACGTGCCATAAAGGCGGGGGCTACCGACTTTATTCCGAAACCCTGGGAAAAAGAAAAACTGCTTGCTACTCTCTCGGCAGCCTTGAAACTGCGTGAAA